>Ga0209090_10000065_pt1 | contig 63214 bp, 56 predicted proteins | sample ArcticOcean_MG_C_9_FD_187432 | JGI IMG/M metagenome (GOLD analysis project Ga0209090, IMG submission 187432) | Marine microbial communities from western Arctic Ocean - ArcticOcean_MG_CB2_152 (SPAdes) (version 2) | ecosystem: Environmental > Aquatic > Marine > Oceanic | place: Arctic Ocean... | reverse complement strand
GGAACTGGATCTTTCGGAACCGCAAAAACAAGAAAAAGGCTGGCAGGAGTACCTTAAGGGGATCACCAAGGTCCTGCAGGAGGAAGGATGGAAACTAACTGGTTGGGAAGGAGTGATGACGGGAGATATTCCACAGGGAGCTGGACTTTCGTCTTCCGCAGCACTTGAGATGGCCTGTCTCAGAGCTTTTGCAGAAGTTTCTGGAAAATCGTGGCAGCCCAAAATTGCGGCAAAAATGGCACAACAGGCAGAAACTGAGTGGGTTGGAATTAGCTGCGGTATTATGGATCAACTGATTTCCGCATGTGGTGTTGCTGGACATGCACTTTTTATTGATTGCCGTAATTTGGAAATGAAACCAGTAAAGCTACCGGAAGGAATACGAATCATGATTCTCGATACTATGACACGACGTGGCCTGGTTGACTCACTTTATAACGAACGACACAGTCAATGCCTTCAAGCTGCCGAAATCTTGGGAAAATCTATCCTGAGAGAAGTGTCTCTTACAGAACTTCAAGCTCAATCGTCAAAGCTAAGTCCTTTACTCTATCGCCGGGCTGGACATGTCATCAGCGAAAATCAGCGTGTCAAGCATGCAGTAGGAGCAATGCGCAGCAATGATCTCAAATTACTTGGTCAACTGATGCAGCAATCACATGCTAGTTTGCGTGATAACTTTGAAGTTTCAAATTTAGCTTTGAATACAATTGTGGAATGCGCTCTCTCTGCTCCAGGATGTCTGGGGGCAAGAATGACAGGTGCGGGCTTTGGAGGCTGTGCTGTTGCAATTGTTAAAACAGAACTTGAAATGAAATTTCATAATTCGGTTAAGGATTGCTACAGAAAAAAATCAAGTTTGAATCCGAAAATTATTTCCTGTAATCCTGCAAATGGTGTGACTAGATTAGCACCTCTCGCCTAATAATTATCAATGTTCAAAATTCTGCCAATACTAAGATAAATTATTGCTGATGTTTTGGGGTGAAGATAACACTTTAATATTATAGATTAAAGTGTATTTGCTTGATTTACTGGAATAGTTCAGCTATAAGTCACGTATGTATTTTAAGATATTTCATCAGATTTGTTTTTGGCTCTATCCGCAAAGTGTCTCATAGAGTGCTTATTTCGCGCTCTAAATATAATTAAAAATTTATGATTTTGCTTAAATGACAGCATCATTGCCTGTTTCGGTTAAAACTGCCGCTCCTATGTGGAATCTTTTCCGTTATCTACGTCCACATTGGCGGTTTTTTTCGTGGTCCTGTTTTTCCAGTATATTGAATAAGGTTCTTGACCTGATGCCGCCAGTACTGGTGGGCTGGGTGATTGACTCCGTCAGACGTGAGCCTCCGGAGTGGATTGCGAATTTACTCGGAACTATAGACCCCTGGAGGTTAGCAGTATTCCTGGCTGTGTTGGGGGTAGTAATTTTTTTCTTCGAAAGTCTTTTCGAGTGGGCCTTTCAGTACGGATTCATGAATCTTGCCCAGCGTGTACAGCATGAGTTGCGCACAGACGCCTATAATCACTTGCAGACGCGTGAGATTGAGTTTTTCGAGAACCACCGAATGGGGGAGACGATGGCGATGCTGAACGATGATGTGAACCAGATTGAGCGTTTCCTTAACATCGGCTTTAACGAAATCCTGCAATTGCTTGTACTTTTCATTTTTGCCGGAAGTTTAATGTTAGGAGTTTCCTGGGAATTAGCCTTGGTGGGGTTATTCCCTCTGCCTTTTGTACTTTGTGGAAGCCTGATGTACCAGCGCTTAATATCTCCACGCTACCGGAAGGTTCGAGAAGCAGTCGGTGCGCTCAGTAGCCGTCTTGAGAATAATATTGCAGGTATTCTTGTAATCAAGAGTTTCACTGCAGAAAAATTTGAATCCGAACGTGTGGCTGATGCTTCACATCAATATAAACAGGCAAACTACGAGGCGATCAAGCTCAGTGCGCTTTATGTACCGCTTATTCGTATGGCGATTGCAATTGGTTTTGGCGGCGTACTTTTACTGGGGAGTTACTGGGTGTTGGAAGACAAAGGATTACTGACAGTTGGCGAACTGGTTTTCTTTTCGATGATGATTCAACGCCTGCTCTGGCCGTTAACCAGGATGGGAGTGACTCTTGATGAGTATGAACGTGCCAAGGCCAGCGCACAGCGTACATTCGGTCTGCTCCATACACCCAGTAAAATAGTAAGTCCTGTAAGCCCTAAAATACTTCCGCATCCTGTTAAGGGTAAAATTGAGCTCAGAAATTTGGGGTTTTGCTATAAGCGGGGCGGTGACGTTTTAAAGGGCTTTAATTTAACTGTAAATCCAGGTGAAATGATTGGCATTGCCGGAGTCACCGGTGCCGGAAAATCTACCTTAATTAAGCTGCTTTTGAGGCTTTATGATCCCACAGATGGACAGGTACTGCTTGATGGAATTGACCTACGGGAATTGGAACTGTCTGAACTCCGTAAACAAATTGCACTTGTAAGTCAGGAAGTCTATCTTTTTCATGGAACTATTGCTGAAAATATTGCTTACGGTCCTAAAAAAATGAACCTTCAAGAAGTTGAAGCTGCTTCACGGTCAGCTCAACTCCACGATTTTGTACAGACACTTCCGGAAGGTTATCAGACTATTGTCGGAGAACGGGGGATCCTCCTTTCAGGAGGACAACGTCAACGTCTCAGTATTGCCCGTGCAGTGCTTAAAAACTCACCTGTGATGATATTTGACGAGGCGACGAGTTCTGTTGATACGGAAACCGAGCGAGCAATTCAAGCTAATCTTGCAGGAATCACCAAGGGAAAAACAGCGCTGGTTATTGCACATAGGCTTTCTACAATCAGACATGCAGACCGAATACTTGTGATGCGTGACGGTCAGGTTGCAGAAGAAGGACATCACGATGAACTGATTTTAATAAACGGAACTTACGCAGACCTTTGGCACATACAGTCCGGAGATTTCGGGAAACATTCATATTCTGAGCTAATTTCTTCCTGAACGATTCAGGTCACTGATTCTCGTTTACCTAATAGTCGGACATCTTTCGTGAGACACGTTAATGTCCTTCACTTTTTATTTGTTGACCTTTTTTAAATTTACTATTAGTATTGCTTCTCTATAATTCCAGTAGCATGATGTTAGCAAGTCCGAGTTAATCAGCATCATGCGAGTATTTTTGTAATAAAGGTTTACGGGCAAACCTTATTCAAGAAGAGCTGATTATGAGTTACAGAATAACAGACATCAATTTTGATCCAAGCCGACGCGACGAGTTTTTGGCCTTTACTGATAGTCAAAGGGAAAAAATTCAGGCTGTTAAAGGCCTTCAAACGGTAAATGTAGCTGAAGTGGGAGAAGGTCAATCTGTCATCATTGCACGTTACGACAGTGAGGAAAGTGCTGTTGCTGCAACAGAAACGATACAGGGTATTTTGGGCGGAATGGCTGAGTTTATGACTTCTCCACCAAATCGAAGAGGCGGTCCGATAATGTGGGAGATGTAAGCTGAAAAGCGTGGTTTATTATTTCACTGCGCCCACTAGGATCGTCTTAATTCAAAAAAGAAAGGCCACAGACAAACCGGCCTTAGGATAGGCTTTGGATGAAGTATCCAGGCTGCCGGATTCAGAATATTTTCGAGTACTCGATTCCAGTGAAAAATATCCTCTTAGCTTGAGTTCTGAGTCCAGGGAATAGTCCAAGAAGATTGCATTGGTCAGTGAATTACTGGAATAACTGAACCCTCCTAGACTCTCTCCCGGCGCATTCTCCCGTTTAAATTGAAGTGATTTATGAATGAGAGAATAAGTTGGTGAAAAAAACTTAAAATTATATAACTCAAGATTTAATCTATAAAAATTTAATTTAGTATTAAAACTCTGAATTGAAAGAAGACTTTCGTTATAAGCTTCAATCGCAGCTTCTTCAAACTTGTTTTTTGCCCCGTCCAATGGAACTGGTTCTGGTTTTTTATCAATGCCAAATCCCTGAAAAAATTCTAACCGGAAAAATCGGTTATGGTAAAAAATTCCATTCTTGCTCATTTCAATATCATCCTTATGGAATAGGGAATCATGTTTGATGGCATAATAGACAGTATTCATAATTGAGACATCCACAGACCATTCTCCGTAATCAAAACCTCCTGAAATTGAGTGGATCTCGTTTTCCCGATCATCATAAGATTCCATCTCATCAGGAGACCATTTGTATTTTTCCTGCCCGATATTAAAACGTGAAATATCCACCATGATGGAAAAATGAACATAGCTTGATTTCATTTGGTAGGAAGCCTGAAACTGTGGTTCTTCGTGGATTCCGAAATTCATCGGGGCAACTCCGGTAACGAGTACACGTTGAAATCCGAAGGGTCCCTCTGTCAGCTCACTCCTGATGAAGGGAATAAAACTATTGTTTCTATTTCTGGATGAACCATAACGGCTGCCCAGGTTGACCCACATTCCAAGAGATGTGTCATTACCGAAAAGCTTTGGGACAGGATAAAATCTTTTATTTTCATCATATTTTTGTAGCCGGTCATAGCCTTTCTTCAATCGGTCCAGCTCATTTTTGATCAGAAGAGGTTCCGATAGCAGGTATTGAGGATATATTCTGGGCTTCAACTTATTTGCAACCCCAATGCCCTCTGTTCCTGTTTTGCACTCCATGAAAGGGTAGGGATGAACAAATTCATATGGTGATGAAAGTGATGGTTCTGAATTAATACTTTGGCTCAGAGGAGTAATCTCAATATCCCAGATATCTTCCTTATCTACTACAGTTGGCGTCCCGGTTGTTGAAAGGAAAGAGAATTGATCTTCAGAGTGATCAATCATCCAGCCTTTTACCAGGTCAAACACTTCTCCTTCATACAAAGTTTTGATAGTAAAAACCATTGAATCTTTTGCTGCCACATTTTTAGGAATACGGATATTTCCTATTGGATAGTATGCGATGTAGATGATGTCGAAACGGGGTATGTTCCGTATGTCTCCTTCCAGGGTCAACAATTGAATCTTATTTTCATCAATACTGATGATAACTCCATTCTCCCTCATGCAGGCAGAAAAATAGACTGAGGAGATATTGATGCAGTAAACCTGCTGTGCGGTCATTAATAAAACTGACAGTAAGAAAAACTTTTTGCAGATGCTAGAGAAAAAATTCAATCGCGACTGCAAATGAAACTTTTTTATTAGAAGATTCATTATTATCGTTAGCTGCTTGGGAATGGTAGTTTCTGATGAAATAGTTAAGGTTGTATTTGAGAGAAACGTAATCTTCAAAGACGTGTTTGAGTTTCAGGGATGTAATCAGTTGATCGAATTTCAACTGATAGTTTTCTCCAGATAATCTTTCGTCGTACTGGCCCGCTAAATATACTTCACTGACTCCAAAATGAATGTCTTCAAATAATTCATGAACATAATTTAGTCTCAGGTAGTGGGAATTCAAATCAAATGATTCCAACTGGTTTATCAAATCTGTGGATTGCTGCGTGATACTGACTTTGTTGACCATTTCTTCAGCTCTAATCAGTTTAATATTGGTTTTTGATGGATGGCTCGATTTGAATCTCATCGAAGAAAGTATGATCTGGGCTTCTGTTCTTTCAGTTGTGTATTTTATACTGGCAACTGGTTTTGACTCCTCAGAAAGAAGTTCACGGAATATATTGTTACCCTGAATGGCAATGATTGGATAATATAATCCTCCAGAAACTGAATAACTTCCCACATCAAAGCCTGTTATTGCAATTTGATTGAACTGGGATAGAGCCAGTGCTTCCTGGGGATCATATGTTGAAAAATAATCATTAAATACAGCTCTTCGCTTGATGATGTAATCGCTGCCATAGGAAAAGGCCCATAGATTTGCAGCAAAAGAAAGAGACAGGAAATGATATTTACCAGAGAATTGTGCAGCCAACACTGGTTCAACATTCGGAAGCAGAGCAACATCACTGGCCCCTATAGTCACTGTCCCCTGCGGTCCAAAATTTCTACCGGTTGACCATTGAAAGTGCAGAGGGATTCCTATCGGGATTTCAGCCTTGTAATCATCTCTTTCCATAATGAAACCAATTTTAGTTTGGCGGTCATAAAGATATGGTCGAGCATAAAAATAGGTTCTGCTTTGAAAACGGTTCAACTGATGGAAGCCTTTCTGAAAAATCGAAAGAAATTTTGAAATACTGATTTTATCGCTCAGCATTCTGGTTGGTTGAACGGTGTCAGTAGTCTTTTCACTGGTATTTTGACACTCCGGCATATTGCTGCCAAAACCGAATTTGTAGGGTGTATGCTGTAGCAATATTTCTGAAGCGGAAAGTATAGATTCAACTGATTCAAAACCTTTCAACTGGCCTATATTGACCAGATGTGTTTTACCGTTTATGTCGTAAAAAACGATCAACTCTTCAAAAAACCGAATAGGCCAGCCTATGAAACTGAAATCCGGTTTTCCCTGAACTGTTACTTTTCTTGGAGGAACTTTTAGATTGTTTAGAAAGTCAATTCGTGGGATTGGATTTTCTACGGTGTTGAAAATAAGAACACTTTCTATTTCTTTTTTTGGCAGGACTCGAAAAGAACCATTCTTATCAAGTAATTGAATTTCATTCTCATCAACATCAAAGATCAGGCCAGTATAGGAGAGACATTTTTTATAGATAATAGAGTAAATCTCTGAAGCATGAGGGGTTGACTCAAAGAAAATTATTAAAACAAAAGTGCACAGAAAATAACGAAAATTTTTCATTACAAAATTGTTTTGTTTAAAATCACAATTATATTTATCATGGATTATCAATTTAACTTTAAAAAAACTAATGCCTCTGGGAACCAAATCCCGACAATAATCGTATCGACCATTCTTGAATGAGCCTCAAAAAACATCGTCATATTATGGAAGACTGTTACGGTTACCGCTTCAGACATTAAAAGAAAGGTAATGGTTTTCCGACAATAGCTGAAAGTCAAGTAAGCACCTCCACTAGTGCCGTTAGTAAACCACATATTCTGCTTATTTTCAAAAGAATGGTGGTTCATTACTGTATTTTACCCAGAGCGACAACTGATCTGGGTGCAATTGGATGCGCTGTCGGAAAGATGACCATACATTTAGAAGCTTATAAAAATCTCTTGCTGAAGCCATAGATCATCTGATATAAAGTTGTTGATTTGTACTTCTAGTGCTACTTTTAACTATCTCAATACAACTGTCACGTCCATTTAATCATTAAAATAATTGAATCATAATATAAAAAAAGAAAATACATTTGAGTGGTCTGCTTCCAGCAAGTTTTTGATGCTGAGTGCCTGCATGCTATTGCTGCTGTCCTTTGGCTTTCGTTCCGGATTTGGTTTATTTGTGAAACCAGTCACAGAAGCAAATGGCTGGGGACGTGAGGTCATATCTTTTGCCCTGGCCATTCAGAATTTAAGCTGGGGAGTTTTTGCTGCAGTTTCTGGCGGTCTTGCAGACCGTTTTGGTAATGTAAAGGTTGTGATTGGAGGCACGATTTTTTATGCAGCAGGAATATGGCTGATGGCAGGTGTAGATAGTGTCTGGTTACTGAATACGTCTGTCGGGCTTTTCGTTGGTGCAGGAGTTGCGGGAACATCTTTTGGAATAATATTGCCTGCAATGGTAAGGGCTGTACCCGAGAATCAGAGACAATGGGCTCTAGGGGTTGGTACTGCAGCAGGTTCTATGGGACAATTTGCAGTTGTTCCAATCGTACAACAGTTGATGGATACTTATGGCTGGATTTCTGCTTTGAATATTTTGGCGGTTTCCGCCCTTGGTATGGCTTTTCTGGCCATTCCACTTGCTCGTTACTCAGGCAAAGCAGCCAATGAAGAAGATCTTTTTGAGCAAAATATGTTAGCTGCTCTTAAGGAAGCACTAAAACATCGTTCATACTTGCTGTTGGTGAGTGGTTTTTTTGTGTGTGGATTTCATGTGGCTTTTATAACTGCGCACATGCCCGCTTTTCTTTCAGACGTCGGATTTGATCCTCAAGTTGGAGCATGGAGTGTTTCAATTATAGGTTTATGTAATATTTTTGGAGCTTATATTTCCGGATCTATTTCAAACAGGCTGTCCAAAAGATATTTGTTATGTTTTATCTATTTGGGACGTTCTGTCGCGATCAGTTTGTTTATGCTTATTCCCTTTTCCTTGACTACTGTAGTTATTTTCAGTGGAGTTATGGGTTTCTTATGGTTGGCTACAATTCCTCCCACTTCCGGCCTAGTTGCAATTATGTTTGGTACAAGGTACATGGCCTTACTGTATGGAATTGTTTTCCTTGGACACCAGTTAGGAAGTTTCAGTGGGGTATGGTTGGGTGGATGGCTTTATGACCACAGAGGTAACTATGATATGGTATGGTGGTTGGGAGTCGCTTTGGGAATATTTGCAGCACTTGTACACTGGCCTATTAAGGAACAGCCTGTTGCACGTCTTGCGGAACCTTTGAATAAGGCTTAGGAGTAACATTTCGTGCTGTACATGCCTTGTGATCAATGATTGTGTCATCCAACACTGATTCAAAAATAATGGAAAGGACTTAGCGATGGATTTACGTTCCATAATGATGGGAGTTAGTTTCTCTATAATTTGGTCGAGTGCATTCACTTCGGCCAGGATCCTTGTGACTGCAGCCTCACCGCTAATGGTGCTTTCATTACGTTTTTTGATTTCCGGATTACTGGGAATCTCCCTGGCCTATATGCTGGGACAGAAGATTCAGTTGAACAGAGGAGAGTGGTCAGTGGTGGTGATCATCGGTATCTCACAGAATGCCCTCTATCTCGCACTTAATTTCATTGCGATGCAGTGGATTGAAGCCGGTTTGGCAGCCATCATTGCCAGTATGCTTCCCTTAATAGTTGCTGTCGTCTGCTGGTTTTTTCTCGGAGAAAAAACTGGATTCACTGGAATACTGGGACTAGCAGTCGGTTTTGGTGGTGTGTTGCTCATCATGCTGGACAAACTGAGCGGTAGCAGTGCTTTTCTTGGTATGACACTTTGTCTGATAGGACTTGCTGGACTGGCAGCGGCTACTTTGTATGTAGGCCGGATGATGAGTCGCAATAAAAATGTGCTCATGATTGTTGGGCTTCAGATGATTGTAGGCTGTATTACACTGTTTCCTTTGTCACTGATTTTTGAGACCTGGAACATTGAATGGAGTACAAGTTTTATACTTGCTTTTTTATATACCACACTTGTCCCAGGACTGTTGGGAACACTTATCTGGTTTTATCTGGTGAGAAGAGTAGGGCCCGTTAGGGCTTCTACCTTCCATTTCCTAAATCCATTTTTTGGGGTACTTGTTGCAACAGTTATTCTCTCGGAACCTCTGTCCGTGAGGGACGGAATTGGAGTAGTCATCATCATGGCAGGGATCCTGTTGGTGCAGATGAGTCGAAGACAGATAGCAAATTCGGATTAACTGTGCAATGGTGTTGATCTGACAATGTTCCGGCAATATGTGTGTGAGGATTTTCTGGTATTATCAGCTTGGCTGTTGGCAGTGACTTTCTAGATTATTTGTAAAGTAGATTATGAATGACTTTGACCTGGTGGGGGAATTAGAATGTATTTGGGAAATACAAGCGATTTGCGGTGAAGGTCCGTTGTGGATTGAGGCCGAACAGTCTCTTTACTTCGTGGATATTGATGGCCAGAAACTTCACTGTTACGAGGAAAAATCAAACGCTCAGCGCAGTTTGGAACTTGAGGAAAAAACTGGTTGGGTATTACCTCGGTGCAACCATAATGATTTTGTTGCTGGTTGTGAGTCCGGGGTTTATTTCATGGATAAGAGTTCCGGAAAGATGACATTTGTGATGAATCCTGAACCAGATCAAGTAGAAAATCGTTTCAACGACGGTAAATGCGACCGGGAGGGCCGGATTTGGGCGGGGCGTTCACATGCCCCTGAAACTAAGGCGACGGGTTGTCTTTTTCGGATAGACCCGGACCTCAGTCACTCCAGTTGGGACGGACCATATATTTGCCCCAATGGTCCTGCAATCAGTCCGGATGACAGCACCCTTTACCATGTTGATACTTTCGGAGGAACAGTTTGGGCTTTCGACAAGCATCCGGACGGTACAATATCCAACCGCAGGGAATTTGCAAGACTGGATTCAAAAAAAGAAGGATTTCCGGATGGCCTCACAGTTGACAATGAAAACCGGGTCTGGCTTGCACACTGGGGAGGCTCGCGTATCACCTGTTTCAGTCAACAAGGAGAGCGTCTTGGTTTAGTTGAACTGCCCGTTCCGCAAGTTACCAGCTGTACTTTTGGAGGTCCGGATTTAAGCGTCCTCTATATTACAACTGCAGCCCGCAACCTGGACATTGTAAAGTATCCGCTGGCCGGTGCTGTTTTCAAGGTGCCGACAAAGACTACCGGGTGTGCCTCCCACGCTTTCGCCGGATAGTCGAAGATAGACACGCTTCGCATTTTTGTGGAAGCTAGTTTTGAATACGACTTCAGTGGGAGTGACGAGGTATAGTGTTCTTGATTTTTTTGTATTTGGTTGCCAGTTCAATGATGCCGCCGCTGGAAAGCTGTCCAACAGTGTTACGGTAGATTTCCTGCCAGGGAGTCTGGTTTTCAATTACCTCAGTTTTCAGTTGACCGCGACGTTTCTGGAGCTCAGATTCGTCAAGCAGTACATCCAATGAGCCTTGATTCAGGTCAATTCGTAGCATGTCACCGGTTTTCAGTAGAGCCAATCCTCCTCCTACTGCTGACTCAGGCGAAGCATTGAGGATAGAAGGACTGGCGGATGTTCCGCTTTGTCGCCCATCACCAAGAGTAGGCAGCTCAAGAATTCCTTCCCGGATCAACTTGTCGGGAGGTTGCATATTGACGACCTCTGCTGATCCAGGATAACCTACTGGACCACATCCGCGGATCACAAGTATACAGTCAACGTCAATGTTCAGTTGTGGATCGTTTATCCGGGAGTGATAGTCTTCCGGACCTTCAAAAACAATGGCACGTGCCTCAAAAATGTTCAAGCTACCAGGTTTGTCAAGGTATTGAGAGCGAAAAACATCACTGATTACAGAAGTTTTCATCACTGCAGAGTCGAAAATATTTCCCTTGAGAACAATGAATCCCGCGTTTTCAAGCATCGGTTTAAGAAAGGTACGAATCACTTCAGTATCCTTTGTAGTGGTATCTGCATAATTATCTGCAACAGTTTTTCCATTGACTGTGATGGCAGAATCGTGGAGTTTGCCTGCCTTAAGCAGGGCGTTCATTACTGCGGGAACTCCACCTGCACGGTGGAAATCCTCTCCAAGGTATTTGCCTGCGGGTTGCAGATTTACCAGCATCGGTATTTCAAACCCAACCTTCTCCCAGTCCTCTATCTCCAGTTCTACACCGACGTGCCGAGCAATAGCATTTATATGGATCGGAGCATTAGTGGAACCGCCGATAGCTGAATTCAAAACAATTGAATTTTCAAAAGCTTCTCGTGTCAGTATTTTAGACGGTGTCAGGTCTTCTTTTACCATATCTACTATGCGTAGTCCTGTCCGGTATGACATTTCCCCCCTTTCACTGAGAGGAGCTGGAATAGCTGCGCAGCCCGGCAGAGACATACCGAGTCCTTCTGCCAGGGAATTCATCGTGGTTGCTGTACCCATGGTATTACAGTGTCCCGGAGAAGTAGTGGCATCAACAACAATCTGAATGAATTCTTCCTCGTCAATGTCACCTGCTGCTAGCAGTTTTCTTGCTTTCCATTTAATGGTACCTGATCCAGCTCTTTCACCCTTCCAGTATCCGTTCATCATCGGACCAGATGAAAGGCATATCGCGGGGATATCAACTGTTGCTGCTGCCATCAACAGTGCCGGTGTTGTTTTATCACACCCTATTGTAAGCACTACACCGTCGATAGGGTATCCGAAAAGGACCTCAACCAACCCTAAGTATTGGAGGTTGCGATCTAATGCTGCTGTTGGACGTTTGCCGGTTTCCTGGATAGGATGTACAGGGAACTCCATGGGTATGCCGCCTTTTTCTCTTATACCGTCACGAACACGGTGAACGAGGTTCATGTGGATCCTGTTGCAGGGAACAAGGTCACTGCCTGTTTGAGCAATACCAATAATTGGTTTGCCTGAACGGAGTTCTGCCGCACTGATTCCATAATTTGTATAGCGTTCAACATATCCAGCTGTTTCGCTCGGATCACCTGGAATGTCAAACCACTCACGGCTTCTGAGTCTGTACTTTTTTTTCTCGGTCATGATTTATATTCTCTTGATTGAATTTGCTTGATTGAAATAATATTCTGTTGCTGTTTCATGGAATACAATTACGCACCGATTCCAGCATCCATGAAATAATTCCGGCGGGTACACATTCGGCCTGCATCGGAAGCAAGAAACAATGCCAGTTGGGCGATGTCTTCCGGAAGAATCCGGTCAGGCAGACACTGCTTTTCAGTCATGAATTTTTCGTATTCCGGAGTCATGATTTCCTTCATTTGTCTGGAAGTCCAAACCTGGCCCGGAATGATACAGTTTACACGAATACGATCCTTACCGTAGGCTCGGGCGAGACTCTGGGTCAGCCCTTCGATGGCAGCTTTAGAGGATGTGTATCCTGGCATGAACTCCATCGCCATATGCCAACTGCATGAACCCATGTTGATAATAGCTCCTCCTCCAGCCTTTGCCATTGAAGGTTTTACAGCCTGTGCAGCAAAAAAATGGTGACTTAAATTCAAGCGTAATCGCTGTTCCCAATATTCCGGAGTCACATCCTCTGGTTCATGTCGTTCATCGCTGGCTGCGTTGTTGATCAGTACACGCACGGTTCCAAGCTTATTTTCTACCTCTGTTACTGCTTTTTTCAAGACATTGATGTCTGTCACGTCGCATTTCACAAAAAGTGGCTCTTGATTTACGGTCGCCAGTTTCCGGACAAGTTCTAAAGAGTTTTCTTCCTGAATATCAAAAAAAGCCACTTTACTCTCCTGTCGTACAAAGGCCTCAACGAAAGCTGCACCAATTCCTGATCCTCCTCCAGTGATCAGAACCGTTCGATCTTTCAAATCTGGATAATGTGGATAGTTGAATGTACCCATGTATTTTTTTTAATATTTAATTTTGATTAAAGTCTGAACTACTAAAATTGCGACTTCTGCTGATCTGAAACTTAAGTAGATTCTAAGTTCTATTTTTCTTCAATGCAAGCCCTAACTTGCCTTGTTAAAGCCCATTTGCCGCCTACCTAATTCGGTCAAGTCTTCCAGTGAGGCACGGTTTTTATAGGCAATCTCATAATCTTCCGGAGCAAAATCAGGAGCGCTTCGTCCTTCCAGAAACGGTTGTGTTTGGCGTTCCAGGTAACGCACGTTCCTGTCACACTTTGGGGCAGAGCCGATGTATAGTACACTGCTTACATTGGAACCCTGATGTTCGTGTTCCACGGCATGGACCACATCCGGGTGCCACCATACCGTATCACCCGGATTTACTTTGGGGATCGAAACTAGTCCACGCAGGAGAAGAGAATGCCACTCATCGGTAATGGCTTGCGCACGACCTTCGACTGCTCCACAAAGCATATCCTCCGGTACATCCTCCTGAAACGGGCGCAGCATAACATAGTCAATGCTGAGAGTGGTGGGAATAAGTTGCAGGGTTCCGTCTCCCGGCCCCTGTTTAGTGAGTGCAGTCCAGCCCTGCCAGGTCCGAAATGCCCGACATACTGCAGGAGAGTCAATTCCTTCCACCTCCGGTCGGAATGCTCCATTAAAAGGATTGTAACTCTTCCAATTGCTGCTGAACAATGAGCGGTACACCTGCTGATAGTTGTCTCCCAGCCAGCGTTCGATGGATCCGCCGTCAATGTGAGGTGAAAGTCCCAGTGATGTATCACCGGGTTGCCTCATTCGTACACGGTCCACATAGGTGCATTCACGATCCGGATCAAAATACTGGGTGCCGTTTTCCTGATAATTCCATAGCCGATTCAGAAAAGACCTTGTTTGAGCCAAATTCGGACTTTGCCTTGCTTCCACCTGAGGTTTTGACCAGTACACTGCACATATTTGAGTCCGGTCTGTCTTCAGATCACTGAAATAGTGATCCAGTTCTGGGTCATCTTGCTCGAAATACCCATTGGTTTCAAGATATCTTTCAAGTTCTTCATACCACAATGATACCTGTTCTTTAGTAAAAACATTGCGAACCACCACGGCTCCTCGGCGTTTGACAGACTTAATCGTAGTGTCATCAACTTGGTTTGCAATAATGTCTGAAAAAGCTATTTCAGGTATAACAGATTCACCACGTTTGCTGGCGGATTCAATGGAATCAATTTCTTCTGCAAGTATGGTCTCTAACTCCCTGAAGTGTTCCGTTATGTTCGGGCATTGTTCATGAATACGACGTTTCAGTGCGATAATCTGCTCAGGAATGTTAGTTGTGTCGATACTCATGTTAAACCAAGCTTAAAGAATGCGTATTCCGATCTGAGGATCAAAAGTATACGGAGTGGTAAATGTTGAGGCTCAGCGTAATTTAGCTACAGTTTTCAGTGATGTCAAATGCGCATGGTGCTTGCGCGGTCAAAAATGGATATTTCTGACAGGTCAAGGCTGAGTGAGATGGGCTTGCCTAGTTCAGTATCAATATGGCGTGGAAGCCTTCCGGTGATTTCGTTTCCATAAAATTCAAAGCTAACTTCCTTTTCATATCCCGTAAGTTCTATCATTGAAGGCTTGAGTTCAACCGGCAATTGAGACTTTAGAGAAGCATCCGGAAGATTGATATGTTCCGGTCGAAAACCAAAAATGATTTCCTGTCCATCTTTTGGTTCTGAATCAAAAGAATAACCGCTGAGAGAAATTTTAAAATTGTCTTTTTGCTGTTCAGGAATGAAATTGGGTGCAGTTCCATCTTTCGAAAATGTACCCTGAATCAGGTTTATTGCAGGAGAACCAATAAAGTCCGCAACAAAAACGCTGTTAGGTTTCTCATAAATTTCCTGAGGCGTTCCAATCTGCTGGATGATACCTTCGTTCATCACTGCTATTCGAGTAGCAAGGCTCATGGCTTCGACTTGATCGTGAGTCACATAAATCATTGTCGTTCCCAACTGTTCGTGCAGTTTGTTGATTTCGTGACGCATTTCTACGCGAAGTTTAGCATCAAGATTTGACAGTGGCTCATCGAAGAGAAAAATTTGAGGTTCACGCACCAGTGCCCGTCCCATTGCAACACGCTGTCGTTGCCCTCCGGAAAGTTGTGCTGGTTTGCGGTCTAAGAGTTGGTCTATCTGCAGCATTTGTGAAAAATACTTGAGCGATTTTTCTATCTGCTCTTTAGACACTTTACGCTGTTTAAGTCCAAAAATGACATTATTACGAACTGTCATGGCTGGATATAAGGCATATGACTGGAAGACCATCGCAATGTTACGATCTTTCGGTTCAACGCGGTTAACAACATATTCATCAATTAGAATCTCACCTTCGTCTACATTTTCGAGTCCTGCAATCATATTGAGCAGAGTCGATTTCCCACAGCCTGAAGGTCCAAGCAGGACGATAAATTCACCATCACTTACCTCAAGATTGATTTGCTTGAGTACCTGTGTGTTACCGAAATTCTTGGTCAGATTACTGACTTTTAAAGTTGCCATTTTTTCCTTAAATATTGGTCAGCTTGCTGACTTTAAATATTGTCATTCTTAGCCTTTTACTGAACCTGCAGTGAGTCCACGGATGAAGTATTTACCAGCCAGAACATAAACGAGCAGGGTTGGAATTCCGGCAATGAATGCTGCAGCCATGTCTACGTTGTATTCTTTGACGCTGGTACTGGTGAGAACCATATTGTTGAGTGCCACCTGAATTGGTGCTGCTTCTCCAAAGGAGAAAGAAGAGCCGAACAGAAAATCGTTCCATATACCTGTAAACTGCCAGATTACTGTAACGACTATGATTGGTGCAGAAATAGGCAGTAGAACCTTGAAGAAAATTTTGAAAAAACCTGCACCGTCAATCCTGGCAGCCTTGATCATTTCGTCAGGAATAGAAATATAGTAATTACGAAAAAATAAAGTCGTGAAGCTTAAGCCGTAAACTGTGTGAACCAGTACCAGTCCGCTGATAGAATTTGAGATACCTAAAAGTCCGAGTGTTCTGGCCATCGGCAGCAGGATTGCCTGGTAGGGAATAAAACAACCGAAGAGGAACAATAGGAACACGAGGTTGTCGCCTCTAAAACGCCACTTGGTAAGAGCATAACCATTCAATGCACCAAAGAAAGTTGAAATCGCGACTGCAGGTACTACCATTTTTATTGAATTCCAGAAGAAGGGGCGAAGAAAAACGTTGCCGGCATCAATTCCATCGCGGCCACTCCATGCGGTCTTCCATGAATCGAATATTATCTCTCCGGGTAAAGTCATGAGGTTACCTTGCCTTATTTCTTCCATGCTCTTTAGCGAAGTGATAATCATTACATAAAGTGGTGCAAGATAGTATAAGGCAAAGATTCCGAGTGTTATAAAAAGGAGCCAGCGATAAAAGGTTCTTTTACGGGAAGCGGAACGTTCAATGTTTTCCATCTTTTGAAAATCAAGTGTTTGCATCCTGCCTCCTAAGTTCTGAATACAGGTAAGGTACAACAATAGCCAGTACGGTGAGGAACATCATTACTGCACTTGCTGAAGCCAGTCCAATTTCACTCCGGTGAAAAGCCATTTGAGTCATGAACACCGCAGGCATGTCTGAAGATATTCCAGGACCTCCCGCAGTCAATGCGATTACCAGGTCATAACTCTTTATCGAGATATGAAGCAGAATGACAATGGAGCTCATGAAAACGGGGCGCATCATTGGAAGCATGATGGTTATATAAATACTGTATAGACTGGCTCCATCGATTTTAGCCGCCTTGACTATTTCATCGTCTATTGAACGAAGTCCGGCCAGAAAGAGGGCCATAACGAACCCTGAGGACTGCCAGACAGCTGCAATCACGATAGTGTAAATCGACATGTCACGGTTTACAAGCCAGTCAAAAGTAAAGTCTGTGAATCCCCAGTCCGTGAAGAGCTTTTCAATGCCCATACTTGGGTTAAGCATCCACTTCCATGCAGTTCCTGTTACAATGAAGGAGAGTGCCATTGGGTAGAGGTAGACTGTCCTTAAAAAACCTTCTGCCCGAATCTTCTGATCCAGTAAAATTGAAAGTATTATCCCAATCAGTAAACAAATGCCAACGAAGAGGACGGTAAAAATTAGCAGGTTCTCAACTGCATTGAACCAACGCGGACTAGACCAGAGACGGAAGTGCTGCTCAAATCCCCAGAATTCGTACCGAGGTAACATCTTTGACTTTGTGAGCGAAATATAAAAAGTCCAGAGGACGAAACCGTAGACAAACCACAGAATCACTACAAATGAGGGGCCGAGAACAATCTTTGGAAGGTTTTTCTGTAGCCAGTAAAACATTTAAAAATTTTGATTAATTTTCTGTCTTTCAAATAAATAAAAAACGCACCCTCCAGAGAGATCAAACCTGAAGGTTTGGGAGGGTGCGATTAAAAGATTCCCATTAAAGGAAGTTATTAGGAATCCAAATTTACAAAGATGCCTTCACAGCTTCTGCCAGGTTCCTGGCCGCTTCATGAGAAGACATATTGGAGTTGAAATGCTCTGTGATAACGTCCTGGATTGCTCCCTTTTGGGCGTTACGGAGCGCCATTCCATGAGCAAAGCTCGGTAGCAAGCCACCTGTCATAGCGGAATACTTCAAATCTGAAGCAGATCCCTTGGCACACATGTCGAATTCGTCCATGGGGACGTCAAGCCGAGCAGGTATAGAACCCTTATAAATATTAAAAATTTTCTGGAAGTTCTTTCCCATTATAGAACTAGCAAGCATTTTCTGACCATCGACTTTGCTCTTACCTTCCATCCCGTAAAAAATGAAGCTGTCAACATTATATAGATAGCCATGGTTTGAGGGAGTAGGCAGACAGTAGAAGTCTATTCCGGGTTTCAAACCAGCATTGGAAAATTCCCCTTTAGCCCAGTCACCCATAATCTGGAATGCAGCTTTACCGCTCATGACCATCCCTGTTGCTACGTTCCAGTCGCGTCCAGGCATGCCTTTGTCGGTAAAACCTTGAAGTTTACGCATTTGGTCGAAAACCTTTACCATTGTTGAACCACCTAAAGCATCCATATCTAATTCGACTATGGCTTTTTGGTAAAATTCATTCCCTCCTATTCCAAGAAGTACTGCCTCAAAAACTGTAGCATCCTGCCAAGGCTGGCCTCCATGTGCAAAAGGAATTATACCTGCTGCCTGCAATTTGCTTGCAGCTGCATTAAACTCATCCCAAGAAGTTGGCATTTTTAGCCCATGGGCATCGAGAACTTTTTTGTTTGCCCAGAACCAGTCAATGCGGTGGATGTTTACCGGAGCAGCGCAATACTTGGTGAACCCATCACACTTCATGTGATTAGCTACCTGAGGGCTTAATAAGGAGTCCCAATTTTCAGCAGTAGCCACCTCATGTATGTGGTAAGGCGCTACTACTCCTTCATCATCATATTCCTGAATAGTAGGCCCTTTTATTTGTGAGGCTGTAGGAGGATCTCCTGCAACTATTCTTGCCTTAAGAGTAACATTTGCGGCATCTCCACCACCCCCTGCAACAGGCATGTCTTTCCAAGTGCCACCTTTTTTAGCAAAATCGTCCTTAAGGACCTGTAATGCTTTTGCTTCACCTCCAGAAGTCCACCAATGCAGAACTTCTGCTTCTCCACCGGCCATCGCAGGGCTTAATGTAATACCCATGGCAAAAAGAAAGCCGGAGATTAGCATTAATACTTGTTTATACATTTTTTTCTCCATAACAAAATTAACAATAATGAAAACCATCTCAAATAATGGTTTCAATGTGATAAACAGATTCCGACCATCGGCATCTGCATCTTCCGGCCAGTATAGCCGAAAACTTATAAAATCAGCTTATTTTTCATTAAAAAGCGATTAAAGTCTAAAATCATAACTCGTATTTTCTGGATTCAAAAATCGTGAGTAGTGTTTAAACTACAAAATTTGGTTGATTTTTTGTCATCCATGTTTTTTGTGTTTCCCATTTTGGGACGATGAAACTACCCCAGTCCGGGACACAATGTCCTGACCGGGGTTTTCCAGAAAGTTTATATTAGCGGAAGCGGACTGTGGTAAAAGCCTTACCTTTAATTTCAAATTCCTTATAGGAACCTGATGCTTCACCTGGGCCCACCAACTCTACATTTGTTGCACCGACATAATCGACTGCACCACCACCTGCCAAAATTCGTAGTGCTTTGCCCAATTCACCAGGCATAATTTTTTCACCTGGAGTATTAGCGACTGCCAAAACATTTGAGGCGAGAGCTGCACGGTCAGTTGAACCGCCGGACTGCATGGCAAGTACGAGAAGCGCAGCTGCGTCATAAGACTCACCCGTGAAAGGTCCTCCGGCTTTAATTCCAGCTCCTTTTGCCATTTCAGCAAAGCTGGCTGAACCCTTAGAATCAGTTCCGGGAACTGTTCCAAAAGTGCCACTAAGGTCACCGTCAACATTTTTCAGCAATGATTCACCAAACATTCCATCAGCCAGGATGAATTTGTCAAAAGCACCTGAATCGATGGAAGTCTGGATCATATGACGTCCGCCCTGATCGACATAGCCGAATACTGCGAGTATGCTAGCTCCGGATGCATCCAGTGCACCGACTTCTGCAGAATAATCTGCTTTTCCATCTTCATGAGGTACAACAGCACTGACTTTTCCGCCTAAGCCCTTGTATGCATTTATGAAAGCATCAGACAAACCTTTACCATAATCATTGTTGGTGAAAGTCACTGCAACCTGACTGATTCCACGCTCCATTGTGATTTCTGCCAGCACTTGTCCCTGACGTGCGTCAGAAGGTGCAGTACGGAAGAAATATCCGTTATCTGCAATTGTCGACAGTGCAGGTGAAGTCGCAGATGGAGAAATCATAGTAACGCCGTTAGGAATAGCAACATTATTGGCAATTGCTGTTGTTACTCCGGAACAGTCTGCTCCCATGATTCCTGCTACTTTGTCTGAAGTGATCAGTCTTTCTGCTGCGGCAGTAGCGGCCGCGGCATCGATGCATGTTGAATCTGCACGGACAACACTGATCTTTTGTCCACCTAGTAGTTGACCTGAATCCGAAGCTTCTTTGAAAGCTAATTCTGCAGAACTGCCCATGTCCGGAGTCAGGGATTCAATTGGACCGGTAAAGCCCAAAATAATTCCCATCTTTATATCAGCTGCAGCAAAAGCCGGAAGAATCATTGCTCCAGCGGCTATCAGTGCAAGCTTTTTGAGGATACTAATTTTACTCATACTTCTCCTTTTAATAGAAAAATACTTAGTTTTTGATTGAATGCAACCAGAGACCATTCTCCAGTTTTACACTGAGAAAGAGTAAATTTGAATGAATTTTCAAACCTAACTCTTTTCTGATCAATACAAATGCTAGTAAAAATATCATGTTTGCTGATAATTTCAAGGAAATTATATTAAAAACTTGCTAAAAGTGATATTTCGCAAAAAAACTTTCCCGATTATAATTGAAATACACATTTGGCTGAAGTAGAATTCAGTTGTAATATTACAAAAATTTTGTTTCAATCTAATACAAAAAACTGATTTCAATGTAATAAACACACGGAATTAATGCCTGTTACTTATTCAAGGCACTAAGGCAAAAGGTTAGTTGCAAAGTTTTAGGTTTTCAGATGGTAGCCACGAACTCCGTTTCGGGGGTAATTTCAAAGAAACACTTAGATAATTTAATGAAAGAATCATCCAAAAATACGACTGAAATTCTTTTTATCTGCATGGGAAATATCTGTCGCTCGCCAAGTGCAGAGGCCGTTATGCAGGCTTTGGTAAAAAAAAGAGGACTGGAAAAGGAAATCCTTTGTGACTCTGCCGGAACGACTGATTATCACATGGGCAATCCTGCTGATGCGAGGATGCAGGAACATGCTGTTTTGCGTGGTTACGAACTGAACAGTATTTCACGTCCATTTGAGGAAGATGATTTTGAGAAGTTTGACTTTATAATAACGATGGATGAAGACAATTATCAACAAATCCAGTGGAACGACCAAAGTAATAAATATGCAGAAAAGATTCGGCGCATGACGGATTTTTGCAGTTCAAAAACAGTTTCTGAAGTTCCTGATCCATATTACAGTGGTGAGCAGGGTTTTGAAAATGTGCTGGATATTCTTGAAGATGCCTGCCATGGTTTGCTGGATTACATTACGACAAAATAATAATGAATCCTGATTTAAAGTCCAGGATAGAAGAAATTCTCTCAGAGCCTGTAAAATCAACGACTGCTGTGTCTGGAGGTTGTATTGCAGATTCACGTAAATTAGTAATGAACTCAGGAAGAGTGTTTTTTCTCAAACAGGTTCGTGACGGCAATTTAGGAACTTTTGAATCTGAAGTTCGTGGGCTGGAAGAGTTACGAAAAGCCGGCGCTGTATTGGTTCCGGAAGTTGTAGCGCATGGTCTGGATTATATGCTCTTGGAATGGATTGAGGAGGGAAAGGAAAGTGCAGATTCATGCATGGAGGAGTTGGGTTTTCAATTTGCAAAACTCCACTACTTCTCTGGTGAAATATTTGGTTTTCCGGAAGACAACTATTTAGGCGATTCACCGCAATCAAACTCACCCTCAAAAAACGGTAGCATAAATTGGCCCACTTTTTATGTGGAAAATCGTCTGCAATTTCAAGCCTCTTTGGCGGTTAAAAACGGATATACGAATCCTGAACTGCAAAATCTGCTTGAGCTATTGTACAACAAAATACCAGAGTTACTTTCTGGTACAGAGGACAAACCATCTCTACTGCATGGGGATTTATGGTCCGGAAATTATTTAATCGATAAAAACGGTAGGTCTTGGCTGATTGATCCTGCGGTTTATTACGGACATCGGGAAGCTGATTTGGCAATGACTTCGCTTTTTGGTGGTTTCAGTAAAACTTTCTATTCTGCATACGAATCAGCTTTTCCACTGGCACCTGGTTATGCTGAAAGGGAACCGCTTTACCAACTATATCACCTGCTGAATCATTTGAACCTGTTTGGAACCGGATATTACAGACAAGTAATTTCAATCCTGAAACGCTTTGCCGGTTGAGATCTAAACGAAGTATAAATTCCTCATAGAACTCGTTCAAACAATGTCTTCATTGCTTCCCAGGATTTCCTGTCAGCATTTTCATTGTAGGCAAGTGGTAGGTTAAACTTTATTCCGCGTTCATCAGCAGCAGGGTTTGAAAAACCATGCAAGGCTCCTTCATAAGCAATGAATTCAAAGATGGCCCCCGCTGTATCCATCTCAGACTTGAACTGATCAATTGCTTCCTGTGAAATAAACTGATCTGAAGCGCCGTTACAAACCAACACCTCAGCTTTTATTTCTCCAACTGCAGGTGTATGAAATGAATCCAGGGCTCCGTGAAAACTCACCACAGCCCTGAGATCCATTCCTAAGCGAGCCATGTTCAAAACCAGTGCTCCTCCGAAACAATAACCAATCGCCCCAAGGCGCCTGGAGTCGGACAGTGGGTGCCCCTTAAGTACATTGTAGGCTGCCTGAACACGGTCTTTAACTATTTTTTTATCGCTGATTACTGTATTCATCAGTGATCCTGCTTCGTCAGGATTGTCTACTGTTTTACCTTCACCATACATGTCTACACCCATTGCGACGAAGCCAAGTTCAGCAATTTGTTTAGTTCTTTTTTGGATGTATTCATTCATTCCCCACCATTCTGGAAAAACCAGGACTCCAGGCCGTTTCTCATTGGTAGTTTCATTCCAGGCCAGATATCCCTTAAATATTGTGCTTTCTAAAGAGTAGGATGTGTATTCAGTGTGTATGCTCATTTTTTTTCCTTAATTTGGTGTACTCGACAGTCACGAGTTTTGTCGTTTCATCCCGAAAGTGTGTGATGGATCTTGTACGATATCAGGACTTTATTGGATTTTTAAATTTGCTTGAGATGACAAGTCAATGTAAATAATATCAGTATATTACAAAAACTCATGAATCACGATTTAGTGTATATAATCAAACTTCAAGCTCACATGTTTACCGGTGCTTAGGTTTTATTGGATGAGAGCCCAAACTAATTTCGTGAATTAGGCACTCTAACTGAACCAAAGTATTATTACAAATTTTTTAGGACTACTCTCCCTCATGTGTAATTGTGAGTAAGGTTCTATAAATTAACCTTGATTCTTTCAGCATTTCCTTTTAGTTTTTGCTCTCAATCATTTTTTAGTGAACGACTCCAAATTGAAACAGACTTAACTTACCAGACATTGCAAGGGTAATTTTCATTTTTTTCAGTGAGTTTTTGGTCAATTACTCTATTTTTTAGTGTTTTGTAAGTTGTTTATTCTCTTTTGGTAGATTTATAAAGAATATGTTTGACACTTTTGTTTCAAGATGTAAAATGCTCTTCTGTTTAAGATTGTTTTTATTTAAGTATTTTATATAAGGAAAGATGAGTTCAAGCGAAGCTTATGTTAGTTTCCAGGGTGTTCAAAAAAGCTATGATGGCGAAACACTCGTCGTCAAAGATTTGAATTTAGACACGCAAAGAGGTGAATTTCTAACTATGCTTGGTCCTTCAGGTTCAGGAAAGACTACCTGTCTGATGATGTTAGCTGGATTTGAAACGGTGACTCACGGTGAAATAATTCTCGATGGGACCTCCATCAATAACGTTCCCCCACACAAAAGAAATATCGGCATGGTATTCCAGAACTATGCTTTGTTCCCTCACATGACTGTCAATGAAAATTTAGCTTTTCCCCTGCAAGTAAGAAAGATGTCAAAAAGTGATATTGAAGACCGTGTTAAAAATGTTCTGGATATGGTGCAGTTGGGTTCTTTCGGTTCACGCCGTCCGATGCAACTTTCCGGAGGTCAACAGCAGAGAGTTGCAGTGGCACGTTCTTTAGTATTTGAGCCTAAACTTGTTTTAATGGATGAACCGTTGGGCGCGCTTGACAAACAACTGCGTGAGCAAATGCAGTATGAAATAAAGCATATACACGAAAATCTTGGAGTAACAGTGGTTTATGTGACTCACGATCAAAGTGAAGCCTTGACCATGTCCAACCGCATTGCGGTTTTTAATGACGGCGTAATTCAGCAACTGGCCGCACCGGATACGCTTTACGAAGCACCGGAAAATGCTTTTGTAGCCCAGTTCATTGGGGAGAACAACACCCTTTATGGTAAAGTCATCGGTCTTGATGGCGATATATGTACGGTAGAGGCAGAGAATGGGGATAAACTAAAGGCACTTGGCGTCAACATACAGGGCGTAGGTTTTGACACCATGATTTCACTTCGTCCTGAACGAGTTGAAGTTAATCCTGAAAGTGGGCAATGCTCAAGTACTGTTACAGGAAAAGTAGAAGAATTGATTTATCTGGGAGATCATATTCGCTCCCGTATGAACGTTTGTGGTCAGGACGACTTTATCGTCAAGATTCCAAACTCTGCAAACCATGCACAATTGAGTCCCGGAGATACGGTTAAAGTTGGCTGGAAAGCAGAAGATGCACGTGCATTGGATGTACTTGTGTCATAAGATGCTGTGGAATAAAGGAGTTGGCCATTGGATTTATTCAAACTGCCAGCATCACGCTTCCAGCATCTTTTAATAGGAGGTCCCAATTCAGGGGTTTCTAAAAAATAGCCCGTTGTGGGTTTAATTGTAAAATAGGAGATAGTATGAATAAATTCATGCGAACCATGACGGCTGCAGCTGTCATGGCAATGGTCGGCTTTGCCGGCCAGACAATGGCAACTGAGTTGGTTGTTGTTTCATGGGGTGGTGCTTATACTGCAAGTCAGCAGAATGCTTACCATGCCCCTTATATGAAGAATAATCCTGGTATTAAAATCATCAATGATGATTCTGCCGGCAGTGCAGTTGCAAAATTGCGGGCTATGAAACAGGCGGGAAATACCACATGGGATTTAGTTGATGCAGTTGCATCTGATGCAATGAGGCTTTGTGATGAAGGTTTAGTTGATGTAATCGATCATGATAATGCTTTGGCTTCGGCACCAGACGGAACACCAGCCTCAAAGGATTTTGGGGATTTTATTGTTTCCGAATGTTTTATTCCACAAATTGTTTATTCGACAACTTTTGGGTATCGCAAAGATAAAGTCAGCAGACCGATGTCAAGTATCTGTGATGTCTTTGACTTAAAATCTTTTCCAGGCAAGCGTGCCTTGGAAAAAAAGCCGATAAACAATTTAGAATGGGCCCTTATTTGTGATGGAGTTGCTCCCTCTAAGGTCTATGATGTCCTTGGAACAAATGCTGGAGTAAAACAAGCACTAGCAAAGCTGGACACGATAAAGAGTAAGGTTGTCTGGTGGACTTCTGGATCACAAACTCCTCAGCTTTTAGCTGATGGTGAGGTTGTTGTAGGCTCAACTTACAATGGTCGTTTATTTAAGTTGATTGAGGTGGACAAGCAACCTGTATCTATGCTTTGGGATTGGCAGGTTTTCGACCTTGATGGTTGGGTAGTACCTAGTGGTACTAAAAATAAAGCAGCAGTCATGAAGTATCTTAAGTTTGCAACCGACACGCAGCGTCTTGCAGATCAGGCCAAATGGATTTCCTATGGTCCAACACGTGCTTCCTCAGCACCTCTTGTAGGCAATCATAATAGTCTTGGAATTCCAATGGCTCCTCACATGCCTACTGATCCGCTCAACGCAAAAACTACCCTACTCTTCAATTATGAGTTCTGGGCAGATAATCGTGATGACCTTGATGCCAAGTTTAACGCTTGGTTGTTGAAATAGTCATTTTGCTTAAATCAGTCGGGAATTCAGCAATGTTTCCCGACTATTTAAATCCTACCTAACTTTAATTTAATGGAAAAAATCCAAGAAAATATTGTTACTGCTGACGGAATTCCTCTTAAGATAAGTTTGGCAAGAGCTCAGCGGCGCAGTAAAATTGTTGCTTTCATGATGGTTTTTCCTCTATTGGTTTTTATTGTAGTTGCTTTTATTGGCCCAATTGCTGATATGCTACTGCTGTCAATAGACAATTCAATTGTAAAAAAAATCCTACCTAAATCTTCCGAAGCTCTCCAAAACTGGGATGAATATTCAGGTGAGTTGCCTGGTGAGGCTGTATTTGCTGCTATGGTGGATGAAATAAAAAAAGCTAAGGCCGCAAAGGAACATACTAGAGTCGGGCAACGCCTGAACTATGAAAGCTCTGGATTTTCCAGCTTGTTCCGGAAAGCTGGACGAAAAGTGACCAAAATAAAAACACCTCCTTTTAAAGAAGCACTAATTAAAACAGATAAACGTTGGGGAGAGATTTATACTTGGCAAGTAATTAAACAAAATTCATCAAGTTATACTGAAGGATACTACCTTGCAGCATTAGATTTCAAGAGGAAATTTTCAAGTGGAAATATTGAGTCACTGGAATCGAAGGACAGTATATATCTGAAATTATTTTTTAGAACCATCGTGCTAAGTTCACTAATAACATTTCTCACTTTTGTTATTGGTTTTCCTTTGTCATACATGCTTTCTACGGTGTCTACTCGTATTAGTAATATCCTTATTATTTTTGTTCTTTTACCATTTTGGACATCACTTCTTGTGCGAACCACTTCCTGGATTGCTCTTTTACAACAAGAAGGAGTGATTAATGATTTTTTGGTTTTAGTAGGATTTATTAATGAGGAAGGTCGTTTGGCAATGATTCACAATGCTACAGGGACAGTGGTTGCAATGACACATATTCTTCTGCCGTTTATGATTTTACCTTTGTTCAGCGTGATGAAAACTATTCCAAAATCATACGTACGTGCAGCTATTTCTTTAGGTGCACATCCTTGGAAGGCTTTCTGGAAGGTGTATTTCCCTAATACAGGGGCAGGTATTGGAGCAGGCTCAATTTTAGTGTTTATTTTGGCAATTGGTTACTACATTACACCTGCATTAGTTGGAGGTAGTTCAGGAACGTTTATCAGTAACAGGATTGCATATCATATTTCAAGTTCACTTAACTGGGGTTTAGGTTCTGCCATTGGGGTTATTTTGCTGGGTATTGTGCTTTTATTTTTTGTATTCTATGACCGTATCGTAGGGATCAACAACATGAAATTAGGATAAAATGAGTACTTTGCCTCCATACTTTAGTGTTCCAGAAAGAATATGGCACTATACATTTTGGATAATTTGCGTTTCAGTTCTGTTTTTTTTGATATTCCCACTGATTGTAATTATACCACTTTCCTTTAATGAAGTTCCTTTTTTTACTTTCACAAAGAAAATGCTGGCCTTTGATCCCGATGGTTATTCATTACAATGGTACAACGATTTTTTTACTAACTTGAATTGGCAGGGAGCTGTTAGAAATTCAGTCTTCATAGCTTTTTTTGCTACAATAATTGCTACATTTTTGGGCACTTTGGCTTCATTAGGGCTTTCCCGTCCAAATATGCCATATCGGACTTTGTTAATGAGTCTCTTGATTTCTCCAATGATTGTTCCTCTAATTATTTCTGCGGCCGGAATGTTCTTTTTTTACAGTCGTATAGGTTTACAGGGGACTCATTTGGGTGTGATCTTAGCACACGCTGTGCTGGGTACACCTTTCGTTGTCATTACTGTTACCGCCACCTTAAGTGGATTTGACAATAACTTGATTCGTGCCTCTCAAAGTTTAGGAGCCACGCCCACGACAACTTTTTTCAAAGTCATTGTACCTTTGATTACTCCAGGAGTTATTTCCGGAGCTCTTTTTGCTTTTGTTACTTCTTTTGATGAAGTAGTGGTTGTACTTTTCGTTGGTTCATATAGACAACGCACGATACCATGGCAAATGTTTTCCGGAATTCGCGAACAAATAAGCCCCACAATTCTTGCGGCAGCAACTTTATTGATTGTCGTCACTATTGCGCTTTTAACTACACTCGAATTGTTGCGCCGTCGTACAGAACGCCTACGGGGTGTTACCCCTTCCTAATCAATCATGGCATAAAGTCTCGAAGCTATTTCAGTTTTCGAGCTTAAGATTCTAACTAAAGAATCTTTAATTTGGATCTTTTCTATCCGGCGACTTTTTTTCCGTAATAATTAACATCCTTCACAACAACAACTTCTTAGAGTTGCTTTTTAATGCGAATACTAAAAATGATTAAAAAATGACAACTGTATTTGAAAACGCAACAATCGCTCATGTTGCAGGTAGGCCTCATTCTCATCAGGCTGCACTGGAAATCCTTCCTCCCGAAGGTTTTGCAACTGCGATAGAAGAAATTACCCAATGGGATGGATATGCGCCTACACCGCTTTATAGCTTGAAAGCACTTGCAGAAAGACTGTATCTCAACGAAGTTCTTTACAAAGATGAAGGCCCTCGATTTGGCCTGGGAAGTTTTAAGGCACTTGGAGGAGCTTATGCTGCTTTACGTGTATTACAAAAACAAATCTCTCTCTCTTTGAGTAATGATGTCAGTTTAAAAGATATTCGTACAGGAGAATATACCAAAGAAGCTGCCGATATTACATTAGTATCAGCAACCGATGGTAACCATGGACGCTCACTCGCCTGGGGTTGTCAACGTTTCGGTGCACAGTGCCGCATCTATATCCATGCAGAAGTCAGCGAGGGACGGGCCGTAGCCATGCGTGATTTAGGTGCGGAAGTAATTCGAATAAAAGGGGACTATGACGATTCAGTAGATCTGGCACGCATCGAGGCTGAGAGAAACAACTGGTTTGTTGTCTCCGATACGACATGGCCGGGCTATAGTGAACCACCACGTGATGTTATGCTGGGATATGGCGTAATGACTCGTGAAATTAACGATGAGTTGACTCAGCCACCGACACATATCTTTCTGCAAAGTGGTTGTGGTGGTTTTGCTGCTTCAGTTGCTTCTGCTTTAAGGCAGTACTGGGGAAATCAAACCCCACGTGTGGTAATTGTAGAGCCAGAACTGGCCGCTTGTCTGTATGAGAGTTCTAAAGCAAATGAAGTGAAGAGAGTAAACATCAAAGAAGAAAGCATTATGGCCGGATTGTCCTGTGGAGAAGCATCCGAAATGGCCTGGGAAATTTTAACAGAAGAGGCGGTTGATTTTATCACTATTCCTGACAATATCGTACCTCAAACCGTTCGTGCTCTGGCTAGGCCGGTCGGCGATGACCCAGTTATAGAGGCCGGGGAAAGTGCAGTGGCAGGTCTTGCTGTACTAATCTGTGCAGTCAAACAACTTGACTTGCGTGCTAAACTTGGTTTGGATAAGACTTCCCGTGTTTTGTTGATTGGTTCAGAAGGCGTTACTGATAGAGAAATATTTGCCAAAATTATGGAAGGAGATAAACATGCTGGATAGTCCTGTTCGAGGTTTTCTTGTTGGAGAGTTCGAGACGCGTTTAGAGAGATTACATAAACTGATGTCTACAAAAGGACTTGCAGGAATTTTACTGATGAGTGAACCGGAAGTGCGATATTTTACTGGTTTTCTTACACAATTTTGGCAAAGTCCGACACGTCCATGGTTTCTTTTCATTCCTGTTGACAAAAAACCGATTGCTGTAATTCCGGAAATTGGTGCTGCGTTGATGCGCACAACCTGGATTGATGATATTCGAACATGGGGTGCTCCATGGCCCAAAGATGACGGCATTAGCCTGTTGCAGGACTTACTTGAGCCATTGTTGAAAAGTGGAGCACGGTTGGGAGTCATGAAAGGGCATGAAAGCAGTTTGCGCATGCCGCTGGGAGATTATGAGCGTTTGATGTCCGGATTAGGAGGAATTGAGGTAGTTGATGCTACTGATATTTTGCATAATTTACGGATGGTTAAATCAGCAGCAGAGATTGAGAAAATTGCTCATATATGCGGAATTGCTTCACGGACTTTTGCAAGGGCTGGCGATATTTTTCACAAAGGTCAGTCACTTGCGGAAGCCTTCCGTGCTTTTCGGATAGAATGCTTGACACAAGGTGCTGATGATGTTCCTTATTTGGCTGGCGGTGCTGATCAAGGCGGTTATTGTGATATTATCTCACCTCCTTCAAATCGGTCTTTAGAATCCGGAGATATATTGATGTTTGACACCGGCGCTACTTTTGATGGTTATTTTTGTGATTTTGACCGTAATTTTGCCATAGAGCAAGCGGATGATCTCTCACGCCGTGCCTATGATACTTTATGGCGTGCAACCGAAGCAGGACTTTCCACGGCACGGCCTGGAAGAACCTGCCGTGATTTATTTCAGGCAATGCAAAATGTCATTTCAGAGATGGATGATCAAGGTGGGGAAGTTGGACGATATGGTCACGGACTTGGGATGCAACTCACTGAGCAACCTTCGCATGCAGTCTTTGATGATACTGTGTTAGAAGAAAACATGGTCATCACGCTGGAACCTTCACTTAACTACGGTGATGGACTTATTATGGTGCATGAAGAAAACATCGTTGTGCAAAATGGCGCTCCACGACTCTTATCTAAGCGAGCTGCACCAGAACTGCCAATTATCGGTGGGAGATGAAAATTATTTAGACATTAAAACAATTGGTGTCATTTGTCCCATGCTGCAGGAACTTGAGTCCTAAATTAAACTTGTGCCATCTGGAGTGTATCTAATAATATTTTATATGAGAATGCTAATATGAATCATACAGAACCGAAAGTAAGCGCAACAATAGATTTATTGGCAGACGGCAAGCACCACGGACATTTAATTATCCCACATTCCCGCAACGACTCTGGCTGGGGAGCGGTGCATCTACCGATCGTTTCGATTCGGAACGGTGCAGGTCAGACGATGCTTCTAACCGGCGGGAATCATGGAGACGAATACGAGGGGCCGATCGCCCTTATGAAACTGGCTAGAACTCTCGAAGCCGGGGGAATAAAAGGTCAGGTAATCATCATTCCAGCACTGAACTATCCCGCTGTTTTGAACGGTAGTAGGCTGTCACCGATTGACGGAGTTAACATGAACAGGGCTTTTCCGGGTAGACGTGACGGCTCAGTTTCATTGATGATCGCTCATTTCGTTCACGAAAAAATCCTGCCATTGGCCGATGTCGTTCTCGATATCCATTCAGGAGGAAAGACTATGATGTTTTCTCCTTTCGCCTGTTATCACCGGATTCCTGATGCTGAAGTCATGGAACGGGCGAAACAGGCGATGCTGGCATTCGGAGCTCCTATCAGTCTGGAGCTTGTTGAACTGGACGCCGAAGGCATGCTCGATACAGAGGTTGAGGAGATGGGCAAGATCTTCGTCGGTTGTGAAATTGGTGGCGGAGGAACGTCTACACCGGAAACAGTATTGATCACTGAAATCGGAGTTAGAAACTTGCTGGCACATTTTGAGATCATCGACGAAAAGCCTATAAGCTGCGAGGATAGGGGACTTCCGCCGACCCGATTGATGCACATGCCGGATTCAGACTGCTATTTAATCAGTAACGATGCTGGTATTTATGAGACGTTGATCGATCTGGATGAGTCCGTCAAGAAGGGCGATGCCGTAGGCCAAGTTCATTTTCTGGAAAAACTGGAACGTCAACCTGTCGTTTACTGTGCTGGTCGTGACGGAACCTTGATCGGACGTACCCACAAGACACTGGTCGGAATCGGTGATTTCCTGGGGATGATTGCCACTGAGATGTGATCTAGCAATGTGGTATTTTGCGTTCTATCGAAATTATTGAACAACTTGAATAAAATTATGCAGACCTGTTTTCGTCAGCAATCAGGAATAAATTTGGAATTGTCTAAGCCGAGCATGGATCAAAGATGACTTGAGGTGCCCCAGACAAATATTTTTGAAAGCTGGCGTAACTTTGTGGCCGCAAAGCTAAATAAATTGAAAGTAGTAAAATAATGGCAAAAATCTTAACAGAAGAACAAATTCAGCAATTCCACCAAAATGGTTTTGTCTCGCCGATTCGCGTCATGTCAGAAGAAGAAGCGTACTCAATAAAGGTAAAAATTGAAGAAGCTGAAAAAAAGTTTCCTGAAGATTTTAATCCAGAAAAGCGTAATAATTTACACCTCACTTTTATGGAACTGGATGAATTAGCTCATAACAATGTTATTGTGGACGCAGTAGAAGATCTGATTGGTCCTGACATTTCTTTATGGTCCTCTGTTATGTTTATCAAAGATGCTTCGACTAATCACTTTGTGAGCTGGCATCAGGATGCGACCTATATGGGAATGAATAGTAGTGATTTCCTCACGCCATGGTTTGCATTAACTCCGAGCACTATAGAAATGGGGTGTATGACGATGATCCCAGGCAGTCACAAGCAAGGTATTCGCAAACATGAAGACACATTTGCTGCAAACAACATTTTAACACGGGGGCAAGTTGTCAAAGATGTTGATAAATCAAAGTCTGTTGATTTGATCCTGAAACCTGGAGAAATGTCAATTCACCATGGTGCAGCCATTCATGGTTCAAAGCCAAACAAAAGCAAGCAAAGAAGAATAGGCTTTTCTCTACAATCATATATGAAACCCAGTGTAGAACAAATTGTTGGCAAAAATATTTGGATGCACATACGCGGCAAGAAAAGACAAGATCATGATGGTGTGAGATTGTGTCGACCTCAATATGATATGGATAGCCGCTCAATTTACCAGCGAAACTTTGCTGATGAAAATTACTCGAACATTCTATATAATGGATCTAAGATTAAGCGTAAATATTAGTATTTAGTTTTGTTCTAAAACAATTAATAAATACATGAAAACTCCTAAACTCCCCTTAATCATTGACGGACTCCAGTACAACAACTGGTCAGAGGATATTTTCCGGGAGATGAACGAAGGCGGAGTAGCGGCTGTGCATGTGACAATATGTTACCATGAGGATTTTCAGGAGATGGTAGAGAATGTGATCGCCTGGAACCGGCTTTTTGAGCTGCATTCCGAGTTGATATTTCATGGGCGCAGCGCTGAGGATGTTCTGAAAGCGCAGAATGAGGGGCGAACAGCAATTATCTTTGGTTTTCAAAATTGCTCCCCAATTGAGGATGATATTGGTTTAGTTGAAATTTGTCATCAACTTGGTGTACGTTTTATGCAGCTTTCTTACAACAATCAAAGTCTGCTGGCAACAGGCTGTTATGAAGATGACGATTCCGGAATAACCAGGATGGGGCGTCAAGTGATCAAGGAAATGAACAGGGTTGGACTGGTTGTTGACATGAGCCATTCTGCGCGTCGTTCTACTCTTGAGGCTATCGAAATTTCAGCACGACCAATTGCCATTACACATGCTAACCCTTTTTTCTGGTGTGAGGCGCTGCGAAACAAGACTGATGACGTCTTAAAAGCTATAGGGGAAAGTGGTGGAATGCTCGGTTTTTCATTGTATCCGCATCATTTGAAAGATAAATCAGCGTGTTTGCTGGAAGATTTCTGCGGCATGATTGCGAAGACTGCGGAAATGATAGGAGTTGAAAGGATAGGCATTGGTAGTGATCTATGTCAAAACCAGCCTGACAACATTGTTGAGTGGATGCGTAACGGTACCTGGAGCAACGAAAAGGATTTCGGTGAAGGGTCTGCGGAACTGGCCGGTTTTCCAGAACAGCCGGAATGGTTTCGCGACAATCGTGATTTTGAAAATATTTTCAGTTGTTTGAGAAAAACAGGTTTTTCTGAAAATGAAGTAGAGCGAATTGCCGGACTTAACTGGCTTGAATTTTTTGAAAAATCTTTTGGTCCATAAAAGAAACGATGGAAGCTGAGAAGTCTGAGACAACCCATATTGTTACAAAAGGAATGCGTTCTCCTGAAAAGGTAATGCGTTTGGCCAGAATGGGTTCATCTTTTCAGACGCGCCTAAGTTTTATGCGTAGTCTGACCCGTAGAATCTCAAAAGAAAAATGGAGATTTGAGAAATTACGTTTTGAAGTCGATGAGAAAGGTTACGGAACTTCGGTTTATGTTGTCCACACTCCGGAGCGTACATATTCACTGATAACGTTTACAAATGAAGTTGCCCCGGAGCAACGTACTGACCGTGTGGTAGCGGAGGTATGGGACGCAACCTTCAATCTTTTCGATGGCATTCCAACTGAGGCGGATATAAAAAGACTCTCTGCAAACACTCCAAAACAAGAGGCTGGTCGATTCGGTCCCAGTGAACTGGTGCTGGCGCGTGCCAATAAAAGTTTGCGCCTATTTGAACATGTGGCTTCGAGGTTGTCTGAGGGAAAGCAGCCAGATATCGAACTATTGGCTTCTGTCGGTTATCTGATGCGTACTACAGCGGTTTATGGTAGTGGAAAATTCGGTTGTGCTGACAGGGAAAAAATATCCAATCGCTCAGAAATGCGGGGATCTTTTCAGGTAGAATTGATCACGGTTTATCTTTTTCGCTGGTTCACTATAGAACTAGTTGAATATGTTGCAAAACAACGTGGTGGACGAAAGGCTGTCAGTTTAAATCCGGAAATTAGTAAATTCCTCGGAATAGGAAATGCCACCGGTTTGGGTATGGCTCCGTTTCTGATAAAACATCCAGTGTTGATCCATAAATGGGTTTTAGCACGCGAAACTGCTCTTTCCAGAGTTGTTGCTCTTGAATCACATACTCCGGAATCCTTGTCATTATTTAGTAAATTTATGTTTCAGGCAACTCAACACATTGCTGAGTGGAATGTTGAGGATGAACAACAAACTTCTCGAATAATAAAAACACGTGAAGACCTTAAGCAGTTGTCTAACTGGTTTGCGAATGAAGAAAATATTAATCAGCCACTTATCTGGGAGAGGATATTACGCTTTGCAGAAGCCAACTTTTCACTTGAAGGTCAGGAGTTGACAGTCTCACTATTACTTGAATCCCACGGTAAACTTGTAGATGAGTTAGCGGATGATATGCAAACTTCCACTGGAATAGAACTTGAGCCGTCAATGAGCCTCAATCAGTTAAGAGAATTACTGCAGAAATCGTTTAACTGGGCGTTGGAAATTGACTTTGATGATCCGGAAAAACAACGTCGTTTTTGGTACTATTCCGAAGAAAAGTTGGAACCACGTTTTGGAGACAGATATGCTGATCCGGGGGCAGAACAGGAAATGCCGCTTGCTGTAGCACGTGATGTCTTCCTGCTTAACAAAAAAATTAAGAGCGTTAGTGATGATATATCTGTAGGTAAGTTTGTTCAAAATCATCCAGAATTCCGTAATATTGTCCGTAGAGTGCAGACAGTTGTTCGTTTTCCGTATGCAGAAATAAGGGATAACATTGTGGACGCCGAGATGCGTCCCATCGATCTATTGCGTTTCAAACTGGCTTTTTTTGGAGCCTCCAAATTTGATCCAAAATCAGAGTTATGGACACGCATTACCTTATTTCAGGGTGCTCCTCTTCCAGATCAATTTGTTGGTAACGATTCAGACGAATGGGCTTTTCCGTTCTGTCCGGATATTGTGGCAGCATGAAATCTCCTGAAATCGTCCTATCTCTTAATGAAATAATGTTTTACTTTACCAGAGCAGCGGTAGGAGCAGGACTGTCTTTTGGTTTGGCAGAGGATTTTGGGCGTTCCTCCATTTGGATTGCAGCCAGTGGTCTTGATCCAGCCAGAATTACTTCAAAAACTCTAAAGTCTCTTGATGAAGCTCAAAGCAGTCTCTGTGCAAGTCAAACTGAGATTGGCGCTAAAACTGTACTGACGCCTTCCGGAGGAAAACAACTTTCAGCACTTTTTGCTGGACCTTCAGTTTGTGACTGGATTTTAGAAACAAAAGAGGTTTCAGACAAAACTCAGCATTTTGTCGTAGAAAAAGTTGATCACCCTTTTCTAATAGCAGCAGCTGTTGGAGCATTAAAATCCGGAAATTGGGAGATTTGCTGGCAGGATTCCGGAGGCACTCTCTGTAATGTTTTGACAGGTCAGAATGGAAACTGGAAAACTTCATTGGAAGGAAATGAGATTTTTCAACAGCACAGTCCATCGGATGTGTCAATCAAATCTGCGGAAAGTAGTTTGTTCAGTTCTAAAAAGTGGATTGAGAAAAACACATTTTCTGAGAAAAACAGTCAAGATGTTTTGGAATCAGGAGTACCATTATACGAATCCTGGCCGATAATCCATAAATTATTTTCTCGCTGCCTGGTTGCTTCCACCGAGGAGTCGCACAAGTCTGGCGCCGGAGCCGGTTTGGTGGATACGGATTAAAAACTAATTGCACTAAAACATAACTTCCAGCTCTATGGTCTTTACTGTAGTAATTGCTTTAGTTATGATTGATATGCAGACAGTTTGTTATGACTTATTAAATTTTCATTAATTTTTCATTATTAGGTACTTACTAGATCAGATGTCAAAAAAATACTATTATTCATGGAAGGAATGCCTGATAGATATTCAGAAAATTGCAAGGCAGGTTTCTTTGTCCGACTTTAACCCGGATGTTATTGTTGGAGTTTCAAGAGGTGGGCTTGTTCCTGGTGTTGCCCTCAGTCACTGGTTTCAATTGCCGATGGTTCCAATTCAAACAGCACTGAGAGATTTTCCAACCTGGGTAAAATATAAACCTGAGCAAGCACACAAAAAAGTACTGATTGTGGATGATGTTTGTGATGGAGGCGAAACATTCCACAAAATTCATGAGGAAATCAAAGAATTTTGCGAGGAACCAAAGTTTGCCTCTCTCTGGTGGAACAATGAATGTGATTTTACACCGCATTATTACGCCAGAGAAGTAGCCAAAGACAGTGAAAAACTCTGGATTCATTTTCCCTGGGAATTTGAAAATACTCAACAATACATAACTGATTAAATATGTATATTGAAAATGAAGTCAAATATGATTTTTCAGACGTGCTGATTAAACCGAAGCGCAGCTACTATACTTCCCGAAAAGAGGTTGATCTGGAAAGGGATTTCAAATTTAAGTGGTCCAATCTGTCCTGGAAAGGAGTCCCGATTGTTGCGGCAAATATGGATACTGTAGGAACAATCGGTTCTGCTGAAGTCCTTAGCAAACACAAAGTACTGACCTGTTTGCATAAATTTCATACTGCGGATGAATTACTTAAAATATCCAGTGGTATAAAGAAAAATGTTGCAATCACTATAGGAGTCGCAGAAGGTTTGCAGGCACTGTATGATCTCGGTGAGCAAATAAAAGATTTTAATTTTATCTGTATTGATGTAGCAAACGGTTACACCGAACAGTTTTGTGATTTTATTAAACTGGCACGCTCTGAGTTTGAAAACAAAATAATTATTGCTGGCAATGTTTGTACGCCGGAAATGACGGAACAGCTTATTTTGTCAGGTGCAGATATCGTTAAAGTTGGGATTGGAGGGGGCTCTGCATGTCTTACCAGAAATGTGGCCGGAGTCGGAATTCCTCAGTTAAGTGCAGTTATCGAGTGTTCTGATGCAGCGCACGGAATTGGTGGGATGGTCATGTCAGACGGCGGTTGTACTTGTTCCGGTGACATTAGTAAAGCATTTGGAGCAAATGCCGATTTTGTGATGCTGGGCGGCTTGTTTGCCGGTCATGATGAGAATAGTGAGACTATTACGGAAAATAAAATTTCAGGAGAAAAAACAGTCGAGTTTTACGGAATGGCCAGCAGTACTGCGTTGGAAAAATATTACAGTGATAACAAAGGGAAGGATTATAAGGCTAGTGAAGGAAAACTTGTATCAATACCTTACAAGGGGGCATTGGAAAACACTTTACTTAATCTTTTAGGAGGTGTCCGGAGTACATGTACATATATTGGTGCAAAAAAAATCAAGGACATCTCAAAATGTACTACTTTTGTTTGTGTTAATCACCAGATAAATAATATATATACATAGGATCTGAAAGATAAATATTGGTTATGAATCAACTTATTTCAATTCAAAACGGGAGGAAACAAACCCCAATATTTTCTGCAGCTGAAATGGAAAACCGTTTGGCTAAATTGCGGACTCAGATGGCTGTAGAAAATATAGATGCAGTTATTTTTACTTCAATTCATAATATCAATTATTACAATCATTTCGTTTACTGCTCTTTCGGACGACCATACGGATTGGTGGTGACACAGGATAAACTTAAGTCAATAACTGCAAATATTGACGGAGGACAGCCTTGGCGTCGGGGTTTTGGGGAGAATGTTATTTTTACCGACTGGGAAAAGGATAATTATTTCAAGGCTATGCAACAGGAAGTAACGAATTCAGGGAGAGTTGGGATAGAGTATGATCACATCAATCTGGAAAACCTGAAGAAACTTCAGGACGCTTTGTCTGAAGCAGAACTTGTGGACATTTCAAAAATGACCATGCGGCAGCGGATGGTAAAATCTGCAGAAGAAATAGAATTGATCCGCAACGGTGCACAGGTAGCGGATATCGGAGGAGCGGCCTGTGTGGAGGCGATTGGGGAGGGCGTTCCGGAATACGAAGTAGCTTTGCACTCCACTCAAGCGATGGTTCGCGAAATTTCCAGACGCTATCCTGAAAGTGACATTATGGATACCTGGACATGGTTTCAGTCCGGAATCAACACGGATGGTGCTCACAATCCCGTCAGTACTCGTAAAATACAAAAAGGGGATATTCTTAGCCTTAACTGCTTCCCGATGATTGGAGGCTATTACACGGCTTTAGAGAGGACTTTATTTTTTAATCATGCATCAGACCGTCATTTGGAAATATGGGAAGTCAATGTCGATGTACATCGGCGAGGTTTGGAACTGATTCGACCAGGAGCGCGCTGTTGTGATATTGCAGAGGAACTGAATGAAATCTTTATAAAGCATGATTTGCTGCAATACCGAACATTTGGATATGGACACTCCTTCGGAAGTCTTTCTCACTATTACGGACGGGAAGCCGGGCTTGAACTGCGTGAAGATATTGAAACAGTGCTAGAACCGAACATGATCGTCTCAATAGAACCAATGGTGATGCTTCCGGAAACTTTGCCTGGGGCTGGAGGATACCGAGAACATGATATTCTTGTAGTGACTGAAGATGGTGCGGAAAATATCACTGCTTTCCCTTTTGGTCCGGAACACAATATTATCCGCTAAGTCAAACAGTTTCTATAGAAATTCTGCTAGGGACTTTCCGTTGACGGTTATAGTTGAGTGTTCATCTTCAATCACTAATTTTGAATTGCTGGAAACATGAGTTTCTTGAGGTTGTGTTTTTATCAATTCTTCAGGACGTCTTTTCCAAATTGTCAGGATCAGGAAATAGCCTGTCATTCCACCCATCATTAGAATTCCGGCCACAACAATTTTGGAGTCCACTCCCAACTCGGCTACCATCCACAGTGCCGGCAGGAATCCGCCTACAGGGTATTGCTCAGCATTATTTGCATTGATCAGCAGCATACTGATTACTGAAAAGACTGTACCTGTTCCTGCACCAATCAAAAAAATGTTAAAGGTTTCCATAAAATTTCAAAATAAACGTGTTTAAAAAGTAATATATATAAATAACAACAACTACCATCAATTAAAGATAAAACAATTTTCTGTAAAAGTAAAATTCAAGTTGTTTAATTTTAACAGTTGTAGCTCTAACGATACAATATGATACTAAATACAGCAGGACTTAATTTGATTTCAGTCAAAGTGTTTTGTATACTGAAACAGTATTTTATCATCAAAAAACAGCATATATTTACACAACAAAATTATGATTCTTGAAATTAAGGGATTAGATAAATTCTTCCCACAGACCGATCACGATAAAATTGAAGTCCTGAAAAACTTAAATCTGCAAGTTGAGGAAGGAGAAACGGTTGCGGTTGTTGGGCAATCCGGAAGCGGTAAGTCAACTCTACTGTCACTGTTGGCTGGATTGGATCGTCAAAGCTCAGGTTCACTTCGTTTGCGTGGTCAGGAAATTTCCGCAATGAGCGAAGTTAAACTTACGCAATTCCGTGCAGAAAACATAGGCATCATTTTTCAGCAGTTTTATTTGATGCCGCACCTGACGGCGTTGGAAAATGTTTCCCTGCCGTTGGAAATGTTTGGGCACAAAGACAGTCTGCAACGTGCTAGAGAGGCTCTGCTGCAGGTGGGACTTGAGGAACGTGAAAAACATTTTCCACATCAACTCAGCGGCGGTGAATCACAAAGGGTTGCTATTGCCAGAGCTATAGTTATTCGTCCAGCAATTTTACTAGCTGACGAACCAACAGGAAATCTGGACAATGCAACAGGAGTACAAGTAAGCAACCTGCTTTTTGATCTTGTGCAGACGACAGGGATGACCTTGCTGTTGGTAACACACAATACTGAATTGGCTCTGCGCTGCTCAAGACAGTTGACGCTTCAATCCGGAACTTTTCAATGAAAAATCCACCAGCATTTTTCTGGCTTAAACTGGCCTTTAGGGAGTTGCTTAACAATCGACGTTTCAGTCTCTTTTTTCTTTTCAACCTTGCCTTGGGACTTGCCGGTTTTATCGCCTTAGATTCCTTCAAAGAATCGCTTGATAATCATCTTGGCCAAAACTCAAAAGCCATTCTCGGAGCAGATATAGCGCTGACCAGTTATCTGCCGTTTGAGGAAAAAACTTTGGACGCTCTTGAAGCAAGGTTCCCGCAAAACACTTTGTCCACCCGTAAAACATCTCTGTTTACAATGGTGGCGACAGAAGATCAGACACGATTGGTGCAGATTACAGGTATTGAGAAAGAATTTCCATTTTATGGAAAAATGGTTTTGAAAAATAATGGAGTTGTGGAAAGTAAAAATGTTGAGCAAAGTCTGGCTTTGTCTGGAGAAGCCTGGGTTTATCCGGAATTGTTGTTCATGCTGGGGTTAAAATTAGGTGGAAGTCTTAAAATTGGTGAGAAAAAATTCAGGATTGCAGACACAGTTCTTGATGATCCCAGCAGTTCATTTTCATCTTTCGGACTTGCTCCGCGTGTTTATCTCGCTTACTCACAAATGCAGGAAACCGCTCTGCTAAGTAAAAAAAGCAGGATCAGCTACCAGCGTTTGTACCGACTACCAGATGGCACTGACCTTTCAGGACTTGTGGTTAAACTGCAAAATAAAATTAATAGTTTTGAAGGATCAGACTCAAAAATCAGAATCTTGACCCATAAAAGAGCCGGTAATAACCTTGGACGTCTGTTGGGCTACCTCAACGATTATTTGGGTCTAGTGGCAATGATCGCTGTTTTTCTGGCAGGAATAGGTGCGGCTTATCTTTTTCGTAATTATCTGGTTCATCGTTTTCGTGAAATTTCGATTTTAATGAGTCTGGGTGCAACCCGTCAGCAAACCTACCGGATGGTTTTGTGGCAGTTGGGATTGCTCGGGACAGGAGCGGCGTTGATTGCGATTATTATTTCTTTAGCTATTTTACCGCTTTTACCTTTGTTGCTTAAACAATTTCTGCCAAATGGTTTTGAAACTCAGCTAAGTTTGGGTAGCCTGCTGTTTGCTCTTGTTTTAGGTGGTGTTGGTAGTTTGGTCTTTTGCCTGCCAGTCCTGTCAAGAATTCGTACAGTGCAACCGTTACAGCTTTTTCATAAAAATATTGGACAACAAGACGCCACTCCAGTCCTCTGGCGACAGGCCTTGAGTTATCTTCCGCTGCTGATTTTATCATGGTCTTTGTCTGTCTGGCAGTCCCACTCTTTGATTGTGGGCAGTGCTTTTGTGGGGATGCTGTTGGCTTCAATTCTGTTTTTAGGCAGCATAGCCTGGCTTGTTCTATTCCTGGCCGGAAAGTTAAGTCAAACTTCAGGTAGCACAATGAAGCGTCTTGCTTTCCGGAATCTTCAGCGTAATCGAACAGGAGCTATTTCCTGTTTTCTGGCACTGGCACTTGGAACTTTATTGATAAACTTGATTCCGCAAATTTATCAGGGTTTGCAGGAAGAAGTCTCCAGACCTGATGATTTTCGCATTCCCAGCCTGTTTTTATTTGACATTCAGCCGGAACAAATGGAACCACTCCAGAAAACACTGTCAGCAGAAAAAGTTAACTTAAATTATCTCTCACCAATAGTGCGAGCACGTCTGGAAAAAGTGAACGGTAATAAATTTGATGCTAATAGTAAAGAAGTATCCCTGACTCGTGAACAGGAAAGACAACAGAACTTCCGGAGACATAACCTCAATCTGTCATACCGAACACAGCTTTCTGATTCTGAGCAGATTGTGGAGGGGCGTCCGATGACTACTAATTTTGATTTGGATTCTGGAAAACCAGCGGAAATTTCACTGGAGGTACGTTATGCCGAAAGAATGGGTTTTAAACTGGGTGATTTATTAACCTTTAATGTACAGGAAGTTTTGGTTGAAGCCATCGTCATCAACCTGCGTCGTGTGCAGTGGAACAGTTTTCAACCTAATTTTTTCATACTTTTTCAACCCGGAGTTTTAGAAGATGCACCTGGAACTTTTGTAGGTTCAATTGGTGGGCTTGTCGCATCAAGAAGGATGAATGTACAAAACCTGATTGTCAGCGATTATCCAAACGTTTCAGTGATTGATGTGACTCGCATGGTGGGGCGAGTCTTAAAAATATCTGATCAAATGGTTTTGGCGCTCAGAATGATGGCTTATCTCTCAATTCTGGCGGGCCTGGTGGTTGTATTTTCAATTGCGCGTCACGAAGTTGAGGGACGCCTCTGGGAACTGAATCTGCTTAAAGTACTTGGCGCAAGATTTTCTGACATCCAGAAGATGATACAAATTGAATTTGCGGTATTGGGAATCTTCGCTGGCTTATTCGGCGTTGCTGTTAGCTTAATAATGTCTTATGGAATTTCCTGGTGGTTTTTTGAGAATTTGTGGAAATGGACATGGCAGACAAGTTTGGGCAGCATTATCGGAGTTACATCTTTAAGTGTTGGAGTAGCTTGGCTGGCTACTCAGCGTACTTTGAGAAGTTCTCCGCTTAATTTGTTAAGAAGTTAATGAAAATATTTATAGAAGCTGGATTTTAGAATTTTTTTGTTTTAGCATAATTAGTGAGGATTGTAGATCTAGTGTTTTAAACTTTTAAAACATTGAAATAAGAAGTAGCTGCTAGTTATTTTTTTTCCCTACATTCTATTGAATCCCTGAATAATACCTAGTCTCTTGTCTCATTATATAGTAATTTTTGTTGCCGGAATAGCGGGTAGTTTCCACTGTATCGGAATGTGCGGTGGTTTTGCATGTGCCTTAGGAGTTGATCCAGCTGGAAAAATAGCAACTCTATACCGTCACCTTTTATACAACACTGGTAGAGTAACAACTTATATGTTCATGGGTGGACTTGCCGGAATGGCTGGGCAGTCCCTTATTTTATCAGATAGCATGTCTTCAAAATTACCCACGGACATATGGCACCACCACTCAACATTAGCTAATTTTGTAACCATTTTGCCTGAGACTCTAAGTACAGGTCAAAGAATACTAGCTGTTTTTGCCGGTCTGCTAATGTTGATCATGGCTCTCCAATTATTTGGATATTTACAACGACTTCATATTCTAACGACTGGTCTGGGCAGTAATACATTGGTTAGTTCTTTACGCGCTCTTCTAAATTCTCGCAGCAGATCAGCCACTTTGGCTTTTGGAGTATTCAACGGGTTCCTTCCATGTCCATTGGTTTACGCATTTATAGCCTATGCCGCAGCGAGTGCAAATATTTTTTCAGGTATGATAACAATGGCTTCATTTGGTGTCGGAACCTTCCCGGCAATGATTTTAATAGGTGGTTTAGGGCAATTTATAAATCATCATTGGCGGAAAAGAGCAGTATGGGTTGCAGGTTTGTTTATCATGTTATTGGGTTTGATTACCATCCTTAGAGGACTTTTCCCTTTAACAGGACATTAAAATTTTATGTGATGAAAAATAGTTTAGAAAAGTTTTGTAGTCACTGCCTATTACCTCTTGGATCTTATCCGACTAAACGTATAGTCAATGGAGAGGATCATTCTTTTTGCTGTTACGGATGCTGCCTCGCATATCAAGTTAAACATGGCAGCCGAGAAGAACCTGAAGCTGCTTGGTTGCTAGTACGTCTAGGTATAGGAGGTTTTCTATCAATGAATATTATGCTGTTCAGCCTTCTGCTCTACTCTGGAACATTCGATGTTGCTGATTCTGAGATGCTTCCCAAATTTTATTGGTTGCTAGGAATTTTTGCGACCCCGGTTCTATTCATATTGGGGGGGCCATTTATCAAAGAAAGCTGGGAAGGAGCTCTTCAAGGGCGTTTAAATTCTGCTACACTTATTTCTATAGGAGCCATATCTGCATATGGATATTCGATGCTGATGCTCTTTACTGGTGGGAAAAATATTTACTTTGATACTGCTACTATGATTTTGGTCCTTTTTACACTAGGTCGTTATCTAGAGGCTTCCGGACGTGCCAAGGCCGTTCGTAATGTGGCACCTCTTCTTGAAGCAGAAAGACAATGGGCTACAGTAATTGAGAATGGAAAAGAGAAACGTAGTTCCATTAGTAAAATGAAAGTAGGTATGAACGTAAGGATTCGTCCTGGAGAACGATTTCCCGTTGACGGAATAGTATTGGAAGGCTTTTCATCCGCAGATGAGAGTATTCTAACTGGAGAAAATAGACCTGTAATAAAATCTGAAGGAGACTTAGTTTTGGCAGGGAGCATCAACCAAAAAGGATCATTGTTAATCGAATGTGGTGCTTTGGGGGCAGCTACTCAGTGGGGTCTTCTATGTAAGTCTGTCCGTGAGGCTTTATCACATCCAAGTTCAATCCAACGCTTGGCAGATAATGTGGCGAGTATATTTGTACCAATAGTCTTAGCCATCACAATTCTAACCATCATATATTGGCAGTCACAGGTTCCTTTAGACCAAGCCCTTCTAAATGGCTTGGCCGTCTTGGTAGTTGCCTGTCCTTGTGCCTTGGGTTTGGCTGCTCCTCTCGCTACTGCTTTAGGATTGGGACAATACATTCAACGTGGTTGTATAATTCGCGGAGGAGAGGTTCAAGAAACCCTTGCAAAAATAAGAAGAATTGCATTTGATAAAACTGGTACATTGACAAAAGGCGCAACTAGGCTCATCAAAATTGAAAACAACGATGCTTCTCAGGAAGAAGTTTTGCAGAGAGCTGCGGGACTAGAACAGCACTCTGAACATTCTTTGGCCCAGGGAATTATTTCAGTAGCCAAGGATCGCAAACTGATTATTAAAAATCCGGAACGAGTTCAGGCGGTTGCAGGAAGTGGTGTTATGGGATATATTGAAGGAGAATTAACGGCTGTAGGACGTAGTGAGTGGTTGATAGAACAAGGTCTGGAAATGCCCTCTTTATTTGTAAAAAAACTACAGAACTACGAAAGTTCGGGACAGACAGTTGTATGTGTAGGATGGTCTGGTAAGATTCATGGTATTTTGCTTCTAGATGACATGCTACTACCCGAAGTCCCCATAATGGTGGAGACATTAAAAAAACTAGACATGCAAACAATTCTGCTTACTGGTGATCTTCCTGCTGTAGCAAGTCGTATAGCTAAATCTGCTGGTGTCGAAGAATGGAAAGCCTCAATGTCTCCGGATGAAAAGTGTAACTTCTTAGAACAATGGGGTGGGATAGAAGATCCAGCAATAATGGTAGGCGACGGACTTAATGACGGACCAGTACTAGCTAGAGCGGAGGTAGGAATAGCTGTAGGATCTGCCACTGATTTGGCTAGAGAAACTGCTGATTTAGTATTACCAGAAAAAGGACTAGCTTTGCTACCGTGGGTAATTTTATTATCTAGAGCTGTTCATAGAACAATCATAACTAATTTACTGTGGGCCTTTGGCTATAATATAGTAGCCATTACACTAGCTGTCTTCGGTTTACTTCAGCCTATTTTAGCAGCTGGATTGATGGCTGGTTCAAGCTTACTAGTTGTTTTCAACTCTCTTCGACTGGAACAGTTTCCCGATAATCCAGCTGACCTTGCACAAGTCAAATCTTTCATTTCAGGTTAGATAATTACTAAATTTCAGAATACACCTAAATTTGATTAAAAAAAGTAATTTTAAGTAATAATCAATAATTAATACTTATATTGAAAAAACATTAAACTTTAAATTTATATATATATTAAGAATATAGATTATTTAATTTTTCCATAAAATAACAAAAGGATAAATAATGAATGGAGTAAAAATAAATAAGAAAGAACCTAGCATAAGTATGTCGCGACGTACTCTACTTTCCTCTATGGGTGCATTAGCCTTATTTGGAATGGACTCTTTCTTTTCATATACATGGGCATCTATAGAACTTGATCAGACACTAGAGGAACTTTTAGTAAATAAAATATCTGAAGATTCACCTAGTATCATACTTAACTTGCCCAATTTAGTTTACGATGGCAGTCGCGTTCCATTTTCCATAGAAGTAAAATCTCCTATGACAGAAACTAATTATGTTCGGCAAGTACATGTTTTGGCAGAACACAATCCATTTCCTCGGATTGCCACGTTCCATTTTACACCTCTCAGTGGAAAAGCATTTGCTAGAACTCGTATCCGACTGTCTAAGAGCCAACATGTAATTGCTGTTGCAGAATTGAATGATGGCAGTATATTGACTGCTCGGAAATGGATAGAGATAACACTAAACGGATGTAAGGAAGACTAAATTAATTAATAGAGATCATGGTAAAACCTAAATTACGAGTTAAGGCACCCAAAGAGGCGCACCGAGGAGAAATAGTAGAAATTATGACGTTAATTTCGCACCCTATGGACACTGGACTAAGAAAGGATCAGGATGGAATTTTGATACCACGCAAAATTATCAACAAATTTATTTGTATATACAATGGAGATATTGTTTTTAAAACAAATATGCATGAAGCAATTTCGTCTAATCCACTGATTCAATTCAATTTTATTGTAAAAGAAAGTGGCACATTAGATTTAATTTGGCACGAAGATGGCGGAAAGATCTATTCAACAAGTCGGAATATAAGTGTTCATTAAAGGGGAGTATGGAATGATTTCAGAAAATTATAAGTATTGGCTTAAGAAAGTACTTCTGTTTAGTCTGATGGGAATGATTTTCATCATCCTAACAGCCAAAGTGCCTCTGGCTCACTCCAATCTTAAAAAGTCAGAGGAACTTGAGGTTTTTAAAGGCATTGGTGGAAATTTTACCCTGTATAGCTCTCACAACCAAAATGCCAGCTTGAAGGACTTTCAAGGTAATGTAGTGATGATGTCTTTCGGATACACTTTCTGTCCAGACACATGTCCCATTACTCTTACTCTTCTAAAACAAGTAATAGAGAAATTTAGTAAGGGTTCTGATCAGGTTCAAACTCTTTTTATTACAGTAGACCCTAAAAGGGACACTCCAGAACATATGAAAAATTATCTAAGTTCTTTTCACCCCAATTTCATTGGGCTTACTGGGACCAAAAAAGAAATTCTAGAAGTTGCTGAAAAATACGGAAGTGCCTACATGAAAAATCCAACCATCGACTCAGAATCCAACTATCTAATGATCCATACAGGCTATGTTTACTTGATTGATCAGTCAGGAAAAGTTAGAGCCATTTATCCTAAAGAAACCGAAGTTAACCAAATAGTTAACGATATTAAAGGTTTACTGGTTTCAGGTTGATTCATATCAAGACTTTATTTTAAAAAAAACAATAAGTTAAAAAAATAATTTCATGATGACTACCAATTTATATGTAAAATCTTAGCAATACCTTGAACAGTCAATGCAGGAATATAAAAGTGCCAAACATCCGTCTACAATGATGCACCGAATTACTAAAGGATACACCTTAAAATAAATACGTCTAATCTCCAAATACTTTTCCTGTCTCTATACAGAAAAGAGTATACAATGAAAAATATTACACGTCGGAAATTCTATAAAATCATGGGTACTTTTGGTGCGGTTACCGCCTTGGAGAATCTTGGCAGAGGGCCCACTCTGCTATTGGCAGCAGTAAGACATGTCGTCGTCATAGGTGGTGGTTTTGGTGGTGCAACAGCAGCAAAGTATTTGCGGCTAATGGACCCCAATCTCAAAGTGACACTGGTTGAGCCTAGACGTAGCTACTTTACTTCTCCTTTCAGCAATCAGGTTCTGGGTGGAATGAAGACGATGGAAGAATTGACATATAGCTATAAAATACTCCAACGCAAGTATGGAATCAATGTGGTTCATGTTGCTGCCACTAGAATAAATGCAGTGTCTAAAACAGTTCTTCTGCAAGATGGAAAAAGCTTAACTTTCGACCGGGTCATTGTGGCACCTGGAATAGATATGCGTTTTGATCAGATTGAGAACTACAAACCTGAAGACACAGATCTCATACCACATGCCTGGAAGGGCCGTCCTGCCACTCTCCGTCTGCTCCAACAACTTGAATCCATGCCAAATGGTGGAATGGTGTTAATCTGTCCCCCTGCGCTTCCCTATCGCTGTCCTCCTGCACCTTATGAACGTGCAAGTTTAGTTGCCCATTACTTGAGTCAGCATAAACCACGTTCCAAAATCCTAATTCTTGATGCCAAAGAACAGTTCCCCAAACAGGCACTTTTTTCTGCAGGATGGAAAAGTCTTTATGGGCGGATGATAGAGTGGTTCAACGGCTCTGCCGGTGGGCTTATCTTGAGGGCTGACGCAAAAAATATGACCGTAGAGACAGAGTTCGGAATAGAAAAAGGTGATGTGATTAATTTAATCCCTGCACAGTGGGCAGGTCGTATTGCTCGAGATTCCGGATTGTCTGACGAGTCTGGATGGTGTCCGGTGGATCAACTCACTTTTGAGTCAACTCTACTACCAGGTATTCATGTAATAGGGGATGCCGCCATCGCTGGTGCTATGCCCAAAACCGGGTTTTCAGCAAACAACCAGGCAAAAGTAACAGCAGCAGCAGTAATTGCACTGCTTAAGGAAAAAGAACCTACATCTTACTCTATTTCCAATACCTGCTACAGTTTTCTAGCTCCAGACTATGGAATTCAAGTAACATCTGAATATCAACTGTCTGGAAGAAAGTTAGTCAAAATTAAGGGTTCCGGAGGTGTAAGTCCACTTAATGTTGATCTGTCAGTTCGTTACTCCGAAGCTGTTTCTGCACAGAGATGGTACGATAGTATAACACAGGATATGTTTGGATAATTATTTCTGATGACCTTATATCCTTAACTAAACTAATAATCGAACAGTGAGCAATGACTAATTACTTTTAACAGCGAAATTCATACCTTAAGTAAATAGGGCTTTTTTACAAAACATAGGGCAAAATGCAATATTTTATTGGCCACTCAAGATATCAATATATTTATAATTTGCTGTTTTTTATAAAATAAGTTGTTCAACTTGACAAATACAATCTGAAGTTTAAATTACACACAATATCAGCCTGTAAATTTAGCATGTTAATCAAAGGGATTTTTAGTTTCTGTATTTTATTTTTATGTTTTACGGGAGCATCAGGAAAACCTTTGGAATTAACACTTGCAGAATATGCAGAAAAACCATTTGGTAACGTAATATTTCTTCGTCATGCTTTTGCTCCGGGATTTGATGCTAATGGGGAACCTGATAAATTTGAAATTGATGATTGCTCAACTCAACGTAACCTGAGTATAAAAGGAAGGAAACAAGCAGCAAACATAGGTGAAAAATTTTTAGAAAAAGGAATTATAATCAAAACAATTTATTCAAGCCAATGGTGCCGTTGTCTAGAAACAGCAGAACTTCTCAAACTTGGTGAGGTTATACCAGAACCATCATTAAACTCAGGTTTCAAAGGAATATTTGATAAAGAATTATCACTTTTAAAACTAAAAGATATTTTAAAAACATTAGAAAATGAGAAAGAGATCTTTTTGATGGTTACTCATTATGGTATAATTAAAGCCATGACTGAGATTTTTGTAGATAGTGGTGGTGCTGTTGCTTATAATTTAAAAAATAATGAATATAAGAAAATTTTATTTGAATAATTTGATTAATTATTTTATTGATTTTTTTTAATTATCTATGAACAGGGTTAAATATACTTTTGAATGTAGTAGATACTGACAAAACTTGTTAATAGTCAAACCTTTTTGTGACTATTTTTAAAAATATTTAAATTAATAATATTTGAGTCAAAACAAGGTCAAAAAAAATACTTAATATCTGTCAGTTATAGTGTGTATTTTCTCCACTATCTTACTGTTTCTTGTAAATTTACAAAATTATGATATATTTTCGTACATAATTAATTAATTCATTTTTCATATTAAAACCACTCTTATTATGGACACAACAATTGAATTAATATAAATAAAATGGGGAACTATGAATAGTAAAGAAAACATTGAATCAAATACTCTTCAACAAAAAAATATCATTGGAAAGTGGTTGGAGGAAGAGATGTTTGAGATTGCAAAATCTTTACGTAAAGAGTTTTATGAATTTGGTGAAGTTTCTACTGAGACAAAAAAAAGATTAAAAGAGGTTTTGGAGGACAAAAAAAAAAGGGAGAAGTTTGCAGAAGTTCTCTCTAAAGAAGTAGAAGATGAGTCGTTTGATGAATTTATGATTAACTTAATTTCAGAAAAAGATATTGTCAATTAGAAGGTTGGAAACATCAGAATGGAGGGACGATTTTCATCTTGAATTTAAATAACTGTTTCTAAATTAGAATAATCTTTTTAATCTCAAAAACACCATTCAAAACCTATTAAATTGAGAACAGCATAGTTTTTTGCTGTTTTAAATACTTTTAACCTAGATTTTTCACCTCTCTATATTAATCCTGTCTTAAACTAAATTCATAACACCTAGAAATATACTAATAAAAACGACAGTTATTTAACAAATATTTCAAGTTTTAAATTTAGATACTAAATCAATTAAACTTTCCTTGGCGTCTCCAAACAGCATTCTTGTATTTTCTCCATAAAACAAGATATTATCAAGCCCCGAAAATCCGCTGGCCATAGATCTCTTAAATACTATTACTGTACCCGACTCTTGTACATTGATTATAGGCATGCCATAAATTGGACTGCCCTTATCAGTATTCGCTGCTGGATTAACAATGTCGTTTGCACCGATAATCAATGAAATATCTATTGAAGGCATTTGTTGATTGATATCATCAATTTCAACAAGTTTTTCATAAGGTACATCAGCCTCAGCAAGCAAAACGTTCATATGGCCTGGCATACGCCCAGCTACAGGATGCATTGCAAATTTGACTTCACAATCATTTTCTTCTAAAAAGGCCATAAGTTCCTCTAATACATGTTGAGCCTGCGCAACTGCCATTCCGTAACCAGGGACAATAACAACTCTAGATGCGGCTTCTAGCATCAAATAGGCATCTTCGGTATTTACAGGATTAACCTCACCTTTGATATTTTGGGATGACTGTTTGTTTGAACCAAATCCACTGAATAATACATTCCTCAATGAACGATTCATAGCCTTGCACATTATGTTTGTAAGAATGATACCGCTAGCTCCGACTAGTGATCCCGCTACGATTAATAGATTGTTATTCAATACAAATCCTGCAGCACAGGCAGCTAGACCTGAATAGGAATTCAGAAATGATATAACTACGGGCATATCTGCACCGCCGATTGGAATGACCATCATTATTCCAAGGAGGAGAGAAAATAAAAGGACTACAGCAAAGTCTACTGAATTTAAAGAAGGTTCTAAACTAAAACGGAAGGAAAAAAAGATTATAGCTAATACTAAAACTCCATTGATAAAACGTTGTCCCGAAAATAAAAGAGCCTTTCCCGGAATCGCCTCACTAAGTTTTCCGTAAGCAACAAGACTTCCTGTAAAGGTGATTCCTCCAATGAAAATAGTAAGTACTATAGTAGCCATCAGTAGACTACTTTGAATAGTAATGGGCTGATTTACAGTATTAATGCTTAGAGTTTTTAATTCTGGATAAAGTGCTGCCCATGCCACTAGCATACTGGAAAGTCCGCCTAATCCATTAAAGACTGCTACCACCTCTGGCATTTTTGTCATTTCAACCAATCGTGCTACGACTGTACCTATAACTGTACCTATAACTATCCCAATCAAAATCCATTTATAGTCAACTATTCCTCTGTCAAGCAAGGTTACTACGATCGCAATAAACATTCCTATTCCAGAAATTATATTTCCCTGTCTAGCCCTATTTAATGAAGTAAGCATTTTTAAGCCAGTGATAAAGAATAGCGCTGATATAATGTAAGCAAAATTAATCAGTAAATTGATATCCATTATTTTTGTCCTGATTTTTTCCTCTTAAACATAGCAAGCATGCGATCCGTTACTATATAACCTCCTACAACGTTTATAGTAGCAAATGCAACCGCACAAGTGCCTAAAATTATAGCGATTTGCTCTTCACCAGATCCTGAAGAAACCATTGCACCTACAACGGTAACTCCAGAAATTGCGTTAGAACCTGACATTAATGGAGTGTGTAAAGTAGATGGTACTTTCGAAATCAACTCAAATCCCAAAAATACTGATAAAATAAGTATAAAAAAAAGATAAATGACTTCCATGATTTTATTAATTACTGTCTGTTTTTAATAATAATTTCGTTGACTAACTCACCACCACGAGTGATCATGCAACTTTTAACTATTTCGTCATCAGAGCGTAGGTTCAACTTTTTCTTTTCACTGTCCCAGAATTCCGAAACAAAATTCAGTAGATTGGAGGAATACATTTGGCTAGCGTGTTTGCCTACACGGCCTGGCAAATTGCCTTGACCAAGAATAGTAACTCCATTTTCCGTAAGTACTTCCTCTCCAAAAACTGATCCTTCAACATTACCTCCAGTCTCAACACCCATATCAACTATAATGCTTCCAGATTTCATGGCTTTTACCATCGCACCAGTTACAATCAAAGGCGCCGGTCGACCAAAAACCTGGGCTGTTGTAATAACAATATCTGCTTGGCTAATGATATTCTTCATACCCTCTCTCTGCATCTCTAATTGATCATCAGTTAGTGCCTCTGCATATCCGGCTGATGTCTCTCCGGAATCACCAAAATCAATATCAACAAATTTTGCACCAAGAGATTTTACCTGCTCGGCAACAACTGGTCGTGTGTCAAAAGCTTCTACTCTTGCACCAAGACGTTTAGCAGTTGCAATAGCTTGAAGACCAGCAACACCAACTCCAATAATAAACACTTTCATTGGTGAGATTGTTCCAGCAGCAGTCATCATCATGGGTAGAATACGATCAATTTTTTCTGCAGCAAAAATCACGGCCACATAACCAGCGAGACTTGCTTGGGAGCTTAAAGCATCCATTTTTTGTGCACGAGCAATTCGTGGCATCATTTCCATACTTATTGATAGGACTCCTGCCCCAATAAATGAATCTAAGAGCTTGTGATCATTAAATGGATCAAAGAAAGAAATGTGAGTGGAACCTTTTTTGAGCTTGGCAATTTCTTCTGTGGGGGGTTTATGTAGACGCATGATAATATCTGCATTAGACAATACTTCACCTCGATCGATTATGATTTTAGCTCCTGCAGTTTGGTAGTCTTCATCTGTAAAGCCGATAGACTCTCCACACCTACTTTCAATATGTAAGTCTGCTCCTAGTTTACACAATGACTTTACAGTTTCTGGAATTAGAGGGACACGAGGGTCTGATTCAATTAATTCTTTTGGAACTCCTATAATCATAATTGTCCATTATAAAATTAGGTAAAAGTCTGCAGTTAAAATTTAATAGTAACTAATAATCAATAAATATTTTGTCTATTTAAATAATTTTATTTTATTTATTTTAAACAAATTTATTACAAAATCATTTTTAAAAAATATTTGAGAAGATATTCTATAAAATATTGACGTAGTGACAATGATTTTGAAAATATTATATATTTTGTTGTTTAATTCGGCTTAAAAACTATTTCCAGAAATAATAGAAAATCAACCATAATGAGACATGGTTAACTAAAAAGGCAAGATATAAGATTGGATAGATTATTTACCTAACGATGAAATAAATATACTTTTTTATATTTCTTAACTCTAAATAAGCTAAAGCATAGAGGGATATGCAAGTTTTTTCATAAAAACTGACCCCCTGCAAGGCCAATTTATAAATTGAGGAATTGCAGGTTTAGAATATTTCAGTTCATTACCTCCTATTTTTTAATTGCTAGATAGGCTACCCAGATAAAGAAGGTAACAGTCATTATGATGAAGATTGCAAAAGCTATTTCTTCTGAAGTCGTCATGATATCTCCTTTAAAGTAGTGCTACCCCAAAAATATTCAATGCAATTTCTGAAAACAGAATAATGAGATTCAATGCTACTATACCCACCATTAGTTTTGCTGCGTTCATTTTTTCCTTTCTAGTAGGAATTTTAAAGTTAAAAAAATTTATTCTTTTTTGTTATCATAAAATATTTCCATAGAACCTTTAATAAATTCATAACTATTTATATATATTTTCATAATAACCTGTTGGAGTTAATTTAGTATCGTAATCTAAACCCGGCCCCAATCCGTCCCAATAAACAAATCCATAATATATGGACCAGACGAACAGTATAGCGTAAACCACTAACAGCCAACTGTTTATTCTTCCATGGCGTGCCTGAATATGGCCTTGCCCATATTCCTCAACTTGTTGATGGTAAGGTAGGTTTTCTTGACTCGGAGATGTTTCTTCCATAATAGTTTTTTTATTATTATTTTGTTCTTCACTCATCTTCGGTTACCTCTGCATGATATGCTTTGTACTTGATCTCTTCAACATCAGTGAAAAGGCCCGACAATACTGCCCAAACAAAAATACATACAGCCCCTAAACTCATAAACAGTGCTACAAAAAATTGTATCATTGTTGCTTCAATCATTGTTTATTCCTCATTTATGGAGGGTTCTAGCATCTCAATACCTTTTCTGCCTGCCCAAGCTTCGCCGGCATACTCACCAACTAATCCTCGTGAAGATTTTCGTTTATATGCTTTTTCTGAAGTATTAGCTTTAAGTTCGATATTATTTAGTGCTGACCTATCTTCTTGAGAAATAGTCATTGCCACTCCTGTCAGAGAGTCAGTGAATGCAGAGAGTGACAATACAAAATATGCCAAAGCCCAGCGGTCTTCTTCAGGTAAGGAGTCTCCATAGGAAGGCATAGGAGTGCCACTCAGTCCGGTGGTTACTGTTCGATAAATGTCTTTAACTGAAGGTCCAGATTTGTAAAGCCCGGCAGTCAAGTCTGCAGGTAGAATAGGGTAACCGAAATCATCCTCGAGTTCACTTGATTTATCTCCGTCTCCTTTACCAGAATTCCCATGACATTCCCAGCATTTTGCTTGTTGCCAAACTTCTTTCCCATGTTTGACAATATCCTCAGATGGTTCTGGTGCCATTCCAATATACATTGGTGCCTCAGCAGGTTCTTCTACAAAGTAATGATACGGTTCCTCAGGATCACTTCTGTCCACTGCCAGTTCATACTTAATATACTGAATTACAGCAATCCGGACTTTATCTGGAAGCATATGCCACGAAGGCATCGAAGAGCCTCTTATACCCCTAGTAACAGTTCTATAAAGATCTCCATCCTGGGGTAATGAACCTGATGGGGTTAGTCTGAACTTAAACACACCTGCATTAAAGTTTCTTGGCCTAAATTTATACATAAATGTTGCCGCCGGACCATTCCCATTTCCTGTAAGACCATGACACCCTTCGCACCTACGAGCATATACGTTTTTGCCATATTCGATCCATTCTTCAGATTTAGGAATGGATACCATTGAAGCCTCGACTAGTTGTGGTTCGAAACGATCTCTCCATTTTCCACGGTTAGTTCCAAGTTTTTGAACATAATCAATTAATCCTTTAAGCTCTTCACTTTGTGAAATAACACTTACTGATGAACCAGTGAATTCTTCATTTGGAGTATGGATTACAGGATATTTACCCTCCTCTACCACAAAAACAAGTCCAGCTTCATTAGGAGTGATAAGAATTTTTTCTTCACTTGAAAAATTAAATAAGTCGCCAGTGTCAGCATCCTTATCCACAGTTTGATTTCCATCCGAGTCCTCTACAACTTTCACCTCATAAGGACCTTTGAAAAGTTTAGCGAATCTGGGCATGATTGAATCAGGTGTTATCATACGAGGATCCCAAAAGTGAGCAAGGTGCCATTCGTCGCTGTATTTAAGTCCCACTCTGGATAAATCTGGTCCTATACGTCGTGTGGAAAAAAGGTGAGGTCGATCAAAAGCATACTCTCCTGCTTGGGTGACTGGTCCCCAGCGACGTGTTTCCCCTGTAACCGGACGCACATATTGCGAGTGACAGTACGAACAACCTTCTCGGATGTAGACCTCCCGACCCAGTAACTCTGATTTTGAATAATCTGTAGCTTCGTGTTCCATCCATTTTAGTTCACCCAAATCTGTCCGCACCACTTTGGTGACCTTAATTTGATTTGATTCAGGTTCCAACATTGGAAGAACTCCTTGAACAAATAGTGCAAGAGTTGCAAAGAAAAAACCGGCCAGTAAAGAAACAGTTTTTAGATTCATGAGGTCTCCTTTATTTCTGCCAAATTACCATTTTGCTGACCCTTTTTATATGAAGCTAAAGTTGTTCGCATCAAGTTATAAACAAGTAGGGAAATACCAACATCCATACTTATTCCTGCGAAAGTTCTTATTACCCAATATGGACGCATCGCAACTAGAGAGTCCAGCCATTCAGTGCCGGTCATCCACATTGTTCCTTGCATCAATCCAGCCATTGTAAGTACTATCCCCATTATCGAAATTCCAAATGTTATTAACCAGAATGACCAGTTACCTAACTTGAATGACCAGAGTTCCTGATCATGAATTTTTGGCCAAACATAGAGCGTTCCACCAATGGCCCAAACTACGAAAGTTCCAAATACAGTCAAATGAGAGTGAGATATGACAAAGTCAGTAAAGTGGGTAGGCTCTTGTAGAGACCGCAAGGCTTCTAACGATCCCTGAAAGCAGCCTATAAGGTACATAAGCGATCCCATGATCAAAAACTTTGCTGGTAGGTTTCGACCAAAAGTATCCCATCGCCCAATCATTGTACCAAAGAAATTTTGTAAAACCGTCCAAACAGGTATAATAAGTAACATTGAAGTTATTATGGCAAGTGTCTCTGCCCAGTCTGCGATAGGACTGTACAAGTAATGATGTATTCCGACAAATGGGTAAAATAGTGCTAATGACCAGAATCCAATCAGCGATAGTTTATGACTGTAGATCGGATTTTTAACACTAGCAGGAAGAAAATAGTAAATTATTACATAACCGGCTGGAGTTATCCAAAGACCAACTATGTAGTGAATATATAAGCCATGAAAAGCCGCACTATTTACCCCCCACAGACTATAAGGAAGAATAAAACTCCCAAAAACAAGGTTTAATGTTGTCCAGACAAATGCAGCGATTAGATACCACATACTGACATATAGTTGAGGCTCAGTCCTTTTGGAAATTGTAACAAGAAACTGTATTGTTGCTAGTGTCATACAAACGAAGAAGATGATGTCTGCTATTAGTGGCATTTCGCCTGCTTCCAGACCTTGACTGTAACCCAAGGCAAGAAGTATCATCCCCAAAACAAGTCCTAAATTCCAGGTCCAAGCCAACCAATAACCTAGCTTTTCCTGCCAGACTCTAATTCCACACAACCTGGGAACTATATAATAACAAAGTCCCATAAACAAAGTAGAAAATGCACCGAATATGACTCCGTTTACATGCATTGGCCGAAGTCGTCCAAATTGAATCTCTAAACTATTTCCCAAGTAACCAGGATAATTAAAGTAGCTTGAGATAATTGCTCCTACAGTAGGTGCAAACATTAACCAAAACATTCCCCAATATAGCCAAAGTCGTACTAGGGGTCGATCAACAAGTGAGTCAAGACGTTCTTGTACAGTCTCAGTCATTATACCTTTATACCTTTATATTTTTTGTGCTTTAGAATTAGATTGAATCATAATAAAATTCAAAAATTATCATTCAGTATATTAATGGGATAAATGAGCATAGCATCTTATTTTGTGATACATATATTCAATATTTTATCACAACAAAACCATGCATATAGGAAAGGGATCATCCTATCATTAAAAACCCCTGCGCTCACACACAACTGTTAATGGTTGAAATGAGTCGCAAGGGGATAAATCAGGCCAATAAAACTCTAGTGAGTTCCAGGATCAATAACTGTTCCTTTGTGAGACCACATTATATAGGCCTCTAAGGCGATCATTGCTTCACTGTCAATCCCAATTTTAACTCCTTCATTGGGCTTCTCTATGCACCAGTTGATCATCTCACGTAGACCAGCAACCTCACTCATTTGCTCCTGAAATTTAGGAAACTGGTGAGGATGTACATCTGAAGCAAAGGGATGACACATAGCACATGCCATACCTGTTTTGGTCAGAGTGACTCCCAATTCCTTTTGTGGTCCTCCACCATGGAACAATGCATCTCCCATTTTCACAACATCCATGTAAGCATCGTCAAATGCCTGGATATCAGAAGAAGAGTGATTTTTTTTGTGTGCTGAAACTGGCCCTGTTAAAATTAACAGAACTGCCCCAACAAACAAGGAAGCTGCAGCCATTGTCCATACTTTGGTTGAATTTTTATTCAACATTTTCCTCCTATTGAATGATTAATCAAATGTAAGCAAGACTGTAAGGATTTACAACCCTTTCCACATTCAAATAAAATAGAGTTCATTAGTATTGCCAAATCTTATCAACGACTCTACTTCTTAGAGTTAGACCAGTATTGTCACCAGTACCAGCATCGACAGTGGCTTTGGCAAACACGTCTCTATCCCACATCTTATATTCTGTGTCAATTCCCTTTTGACTAGTATATTCAATTTCAGACCAGCCAACACCATCAAATGGATCACCAGGATCGACTCTGACATGAGGAACTGTCATCTTTGGTACACCTTCAGGTGCGTAAGGCCAAGGCCATGAAGTTGCCAACATTCCAATTGAACGCATCCCTCCAATTTCATTGTAAAGGACCTGATGAGTATGACCATGAACATTGGTCACATTAGAGTATGGTTTGACAATTTCATGAACTTCACGCCAGTCACGAACCCAGAAGTTCCAAGGAGGATAATATTCATAAAGCGGATTGTGAGTAAAAAGAACGATCGGCGTATTCTTTTTTACACTACGTAGATCTGAATCCAGCCATTCTAGCTGTTCTTGACCTAATCCGGCCCATGGACCTGCTACTGAACCATCTAAAGCTTCCATATGGCCCATTCGCTCTGTTGGAGTCATTTTTTTTGCACTCCAATAATCAGGTGCTTGTCCTACTGTATTTAATCCAACAAAATGAACACCCTTAATATCTTTGCTCCAAGGTGAACCGCCAAACTTTTTCTCCCAGAGTTTACCCATGTCCAGGTACCAGTCATGTTCACCTGGTATAAAATGTTTTGGGACTGTAACTGCCCTCAGCATCTGTTCGCCAAGAATCAATTCTTCTGGATCACCTTTTTGAGCCAGATCTCCACCAAAAATCATAAAATCTGGTTTCATGGCTTCGATCTCTTTAAAGGCCCTTTCTGCTTTATCTACAAAGCGAGTATTGAGTGTCTTTGGATAAAGGTGTGTATCTGAAACCCAAGCAAATCTGATATTACTTGCAGCATGAGCTATATCAACGGTATTTATCAAAGGCCACCATCCGTATGTGGCGGCCCCTACTACACCACCAGAAATGATGGACTTGTGTAGAAAGGTGCGTCTAGAAATGCTGACTGTATTGTCAGGTTTCTGCTTCTTTCCACCTAGGACCTTATGCATCTCCAGTCTGTCGGGATGAACTTTTCCCATAAATGCCTCCTCAGTTAGAATTATAATCTCCCATATCAGAGAGATATTAACTACTTTAATGAGCCACACCATTGTGGATTCATCAGCCTTTTAAATTTGGGTACACTTGTACCATTATTACTCTGCAAGGCAAACAGAATATAATTTTAAATTTTACAATTAATTATTTTTCCTAAAATCAGATAAAACTTAATAAATAGTCTAAATCCTCGATAATTCTAATTTAAATGAAACATAAAAAATTTAAATTAAGACAATTTATATTTACCATCAATATGGATTACTAAATAAAAAACATATTAGTTACTTTTTTAACTCAACTGCAATATCTAATTGTTCTTTTGCTTTAACTACAATAGGAACTTCAACGCTCCCTGTATATCCTTGGAAGGCAACAAGTGTGTACTTACCAGGAGGAACCTGAGAAATAGAAAATTTGCCATCCGCATCAGTAAGAGCATAATAGGGGTTATCTACTACTTGCATCCATCCTAGCATCCAACCATGAGCATCGCAGTCAATCTTGATGGTGCCAGGACGTTTCAAATTCTTCTCAATTCTTTGTCCTTGATTGGGCAGAGCTAAGTTAAAAACTGTTCGTTTACATTGCTTCCCCATTTTCTTGCAACTATAACCATGTGTGTTATGAAGAACTGGGTCTGAATTAACAATTGCTATCTTACCTTTACGTATTACCTGAACGGTAGGAGAAAAACGACACTTTTCTTGATTAAGAACTGGGACTTCGGCTAATTCCTTTGGCCATGGCTTGCCCTTCTTAACCTTTTTCAAGTAAACAATTCCCTCTTCCACACCTTTATCTGGTCCTACCAAAATTTTAGGCTCTTTGCGCATTCCTCCACAAACAGATTTGTCCCTAGTGGGTATAATAGTTCTTTTAGGAACACGTCCATTAAACACAACTTTGCCAGATATAGTTCCGCCATTAGAAACTGATGTTTCCTTGTAAGCGCTTACCGGCATAGCCCATCCCAAAACACATAAAAACAACAAACTGGATAAAAGTGAAAAAAATCTCAAGGGATACTCCTTTAGTTAAGTTAAATTGTTAAATCAAAAAGCGATTATTGCACATTCAAGGCCTCACTTCATCATTCAACAAATTTTAATGTTGAAAATGTGCCATATATGATATATGATGTTTTGCAGTGTGCCTTATATAAATAACTATAATTAATTTATGTGTCAAGTATTTTTTTAAAAAAAAACAAACTAATATAATTATAACATAAATATATAATTATATTAGTTACATAAATATTAAAATTTTTTATAAATTTTTTATTGAAAAACAAAAATATAGGAATGTTTTAATCAAGACATGGGCAAAGTCAGTATAGATTGGCTAATCATGCGTTTTGTTAGCACTCGATACTTAATAAATAAATAGCTATGATTAAAAAAATTAAACGGCCAATATCCATGGCTGAAGCTGCAATGAATGGTATTCGCATTTCAATAATAAAAGGTGAGTTAGGATTAGGACAGCAACTAACAGAATCTTATCTTGCAGAATTATTTGGTTTCAGCAAGACCCCCATTAGAGAGGCATTAGCTCTATTAAAGTCCGAAGGATTAGTTGTCTCAGAGACACACAAAGGATTCAGAGTTTTTAAAATGGATAAAAATGAGCTATCTGAATTTAGTGAATTACGGTTTGCACTGGAATCTCAAGCTTTAATCTCTTCATTTACTAAAAATAAATTGAAATTAATTAGAAAATTAAAAAACCTTATAAAGGAGATGGAAGATTGTACTAAAAATAAAACATATTCTTTACACCAAAAAAGTATAAATGATGATATAAAAAATTATAATATACTTGATACTAAATTTCATAAATTGTTTTTTGTCTTATCTGCAAACCGTTATTTACTGAAACATTATGAAAGTATTATTGGTGTTAGTGAAACTATCAGGACTCATACACAAAATCACAATCATAGTATAATGAGTTCATTAAATGACCATAAAGAAATTTTTTACTATATTGAAGAAAATAACATCAGTAAAGCAAATAATGCACTGGATAGACATATAAACTACTGGATTAATGATAGATTAGAAAAAATCACCAATAACCAAATAGCCTAATAATATTCTTTTTATCTAATGCTTCTTAATTTTAAGATGCAGCTCTATTAAGTATTAGAATTGTTTGGGATTTATTGTAGTTCAGTATAAATACAAATATTTTTCTGATAATAAATCTTTTAACATATTTGAGAATAACGACGATTACAATTATATGATTGCCTATTTTATCCTCGGTCAATATTTATCTCAACCAGTTACTTGTGCAGCAATATAACGTTCCTTCAATATGTTTTCACTGTCCAAGAGACTTTTTGGTCTATACGTCAGGCTTATTCCAACGCCTAATGTAAAGATAGGTAAAGCCATCCAAGCCCAACCAATCAGTGGATTGATGTAAACACGAAGTGTGACAGAACCTTGTTCATCACCGTTTTCACTTGAGAAAATGAGATAGAGGTCTTCCATGAAAAAGCGAAGAATGGCAACTTCTGTAAGTGGTTGAGGTTGAGTCGGATAGAAACTTTTTGCTGGTTTCATTACTTCCAGAAAATTTCCTTCATTGTCAAAAACGTCGATAATAGCCGCACGATGTTTAACGTTACCAATCTGAAATTCACTTACATTCTTGAACTCTAAACGGTAATCACCTATTTGCTTTGAACTTCCCGGTTCAAGTGTGATATCGCGCTCCAGGCTAAAAAAGGTTCCGGCAAAGCCCAAAAACATCAGAACTGCACCAAAATGAATCAGGAACCCTCCGTAACGACGCCGATTGCTGGAAAAGGCATAAAATACACCCATCAAGAAATTGGTTTCAGTTTGTTGACTTTTAATATATGACGTTTTGACAAGTTCAAGCAAAAAAATTGAAGTTACAAATATTGCAGACCAAAAAGTGATATAAACCTCCCACTGTAAATTTTTTTCATATAACAGCCATGATAAAAATATTGTGCCGGCGGTAGCTAAAATTGCTGGATTTTGAAAGTTACCCTGCAACCCTTCCCAACTAGATTTACGCCAGGAAATCAGCATACCTACTCCCATCAGCAATAATAATGCATAGCCCATTGGTGCCGTTATCGTAT
>Ga0209090_10000064_pt1 | contig 63496 bp, 67 predicted proteins | sample ArcticOcean_MG_C_9_FD_187432 | JGI IMG/M metagenome (GOLD analysis project Ga0209090, IMG submission 187432) | Marine microbial communities from western Arctic Ocean - ArcticOcean_MG_CB2_152 (SPAdes) (version 2) | ecosystem: Environmental > Aquatic > Marine > Oceanic | place: Arctic Ocean... | reverse complement strand
AGATGGTGGTTCATTTACGATTAAATCCGATACATTTGATTTACAAACTACAACCTTTTCTGCATCATCTGCAGGTACTGGTAAGATTTCACTTGGACAAACACCACCTACAAGATACGATAGTGGAAATGGTATATTCTTTGATGGAGATGCTAACTTCCTAATCGGTAGTGCAAGTGGAGATAAGATACAATTTACCAATGGTGATTTTACAGTCCAAGTTGGTTCATTAGAATTGGATGCAAGTAATATAGAGATTAGTTCAACGAACGCTTCTATGTCATTGGGTGAGGGTAATATTATACTTGATGGTGCTAACAATAAAATTAAAGTTGGTAAAACTACTAATAAATTAATTGAGATTGTAGGTTCATCTACACAAGGATACATTGCAACAGGTAAAGATTCCGCTACATCTACAACCGCAGGATTTTGGTTAGCAAACAATAACACAGACCCAGAATTTGCAGTTGGAGATTCTACAGATTTTATTAGATTTAATGGTGGTAACTTAGATATTAATTCTCAAAAACTTGAGATTGCAGCATCCACATTACAATTATCCACAACCGAAGCAAGTATGAGTCTTGGACATAATGCACAAAGTGGTTCTTATGGTAGAGTTATATTAGAGGGTGCAGGAGTACCAACATTAAGAATTGGAAAACAAGCACACACCATTACACTTGCAACTGGTAGTGGTATTTATATGGATGGTGATGGTAACTTTAGATTTGGTGATGATGATGGTGGTATAAAATTTAATAATGGTAATTTCTCAATTACTGGTTCTGATGTAGATATTGATGTAACAGATATTAATATTACTTCGACTGGATTTAGATTATCATCCACAAATGCTTCGATGTCGTTAGGTACAAACGACCAATTATTAGTACACGCCAATAGTTCAAGTCCATTTTTAAGTATTGGACAATCTACAAAGGGTTACGGACAAACAGGAATATTTCTTGGGTATATAAATTCAGTATCAAGACCACGAGTTTCGTTTGTTGGTTCAACGGGTCATTTTAAAGTTGACCAAGATGTTGATATAAAAACAGAAACATTTGAAATGGATGCGAATAGTGGTGATTTACAAATATCAAGTGCTCATAAATCAATGTCATTGGGAGACCAATCTATTGTACTTGATGGGCCAAACAAAAAAATAACAGTCGGTACGGGTAATCAGATTAGTATCGTGGGTGGAGCATCAGATAACTTTATTACTATGGGTAGTAAAACGGGTATGGATAGTACTCAAGGTAGTGGAACTGCAGGTATCATTATTGGGATGGATGGAAGTAATCCACAAGCTGAATTTGTAAAAAGTGCAACCGAATATTTTATATACGATAATGGTATAGATATGAAAACACTTAACTTTGAGTTAGATGCGGGTACAGGAGATTTACAAATATCATCAGCACAAAAATCAATGAGTTTGGGTGATGGTAATGTAATATTAGATGGATTAGAAAAAGCAATTATACTTAATTCAGGTAGTAATTCGATTACTTTACAAACTAATGCTACTGATTCATTTATGGTAATGGGTAGTAAGACAAGTTTTACAGAAGAGGGTAGTGGAACTGCTGGAATATTAATTGGAATGGATGGAAGTAATCCACAAGCTGAATTTGTTAAGAGTGCTACTGATTACTTTATATTTGATGATGGTTTAGATATAAAAACTACTAAACTTGAATTGGATGCTGGTTCATTACAATTATCTAATACACATAATTCTATGAGTTTAAGCCCTGATAGTAGTAATCCTATCAGAATGGTTGGTGATGGAACTGATGCATTTATTACGATGGGTGGAAAATCAAGTTTTGGTAATGAGGGAAGTGGTACTGCTGGTATTATTATCGGTATGGATGCTTCTAATCCACAAGCAGAGTTTGTTAAAAACTCTACAAATTATTTTATATTTGATGATGGTATTGATATTAAAACTGATACTTTTAAATTAGATACTACACGATTAGATATCGATTCATCCACAAGTAGGGTTCAAGTTTTTGATAGTGAGGGTGATGAGGTTTTACGATTAGGAGAGATATCAGATAGTGCATCAGATTTATATGGATTAAAAGTTTATGATGGAGCAGGAACAGGTTCTACCGATACATTAGTAAAACTTGGTGGAGAGGGTAATGAAATAGCTGGTTGGACTATCACGAATGATAGATTATCTGGTGGTAATATGATTATCCGACAAGATGGTACGATTGAATCTGCAGGATTTGCAAGTGATGTTGCAGGTAGTGGATTTAGATTAACTGCCGCACAAGGTGGATTCTTAGAAGTAGAGAATGCTAAGATTCGTGGAACATTGGCAACTGCAGTATTTGAGAAAGAATCTGTCAACGCGGTTGGTGGACAATTATATGTAGCAAACTCTACAGTCTTAACATCAAGTGCATTTGCTGTAAATGCGATACATACAGCAGCACAAGAAACAATGTCAGTTGCAAATGTAACTGGTTTCTCATCGGGTGAAATTTTATCATTAAAGAAAGTATCGAGTACAGGTTTTGCAACAGAGTATGTAAAGGTATATAGTGCTTCGCGAGATGATATATCAAGCGATGTTAATTTTGCGGGTAACCTATTTGTTACTCGTTCATTTGGTCAAGGCGTTACAGGAGATAGTGGTTCTTTAGGAGAATCCCCAGCGGTTTCACAATCGTATAGTGGTTCACAAGTAATCGTATCGACTGGTAAACTTAACACAGGTTATATCAGATTAAACGCAAATCCAAATGATGAAACCACACCTTATATGGATATTGTTGAGAGAACGGGTAGTGGAATATATGATGTAGATTTAAAAGTTAGGTTAGGTGATTTAAGTGGAATAAGTAGTGGATTATTGTTTGGAAACACTTCACCTGGATTTGGTATCTTCACCGAGAATGGTTTCTTTAGTGGGGGTATAACTGCAACTACTGGTTCGATTACAGGTCAGTTATTTGTAAACACAAGTGATTCAGAAAGATTAATTTTAGGTGTTGATATAAGTGGTACTAACGATGGTTTACACATAAATGATAATAACTATTGGTACACGACTGGTGCTTGGAAAGTTGGTGGAAGTACTTATAATATTTCTAACGATTCAAGTGGAAATATATCCTTAAATCCAAAATCACTTGATATAAATGTAGGTACAGATTTTGAATTATCATCAACACACAAATCTATGTCATTTGCAGATGGTGATTTATTACTAAAGAAAGAAGGAAGTGATGCTTCAATTACAGTCGGTGGAACTACAAGTAAACAGATTACAATCAAGGGTAGTGATACTCAAGGATACATCGCATCAGGTAAAACATCAGCAACATCCACAACTGCTGGATTTTGGATAGCAAATAACAATACGGATACCGAATTTCATATTGGTGATGCTGGTAATTTCTTAAAGTATGATGGGGGTACTTTAACACAAAAGATACAATCTTACGAACTTGATGCTAATGAGGGTGATTTACAGATATCATCTACACACAAATCAATGTCCTTGGCAGATGGAGCAGTTATATTTGGACAGAAAAGTAGTGGAGTAGGGTTTGGACAATTTGGTAGTGATTCATCAAAAGCAATTCAGATAACAGGTAGTAATTCACAAGGTGTTATAAGAAGTGGTAAAGCATCTGCAGCAGATTTAACTGAGGGATTCTGGTTAGCAAATAACAATACTGATGCAGAGTTTCATATCGGTGATGGTACAAGTGCAATTAAATTTGATGATAATCAATTACACATAACTTCTTCTAAATTTGAACTTGACGCGGGTGAGGGTGATTTACAAATTTCTTCACTACATAAATCAATGAGTCTTGGGGATGGTTCTTTTGAAGTTATCGGTGACCAAACTAACAATCTAACAAAATTAAAAGTTGGACAACACACGATACAAAACATTCAAATGACTGGTAGTTCAAATGCTGGTATATTGAAAAGTGGTAAGAAAGGAATCAATGATTTAAATGCTGGATTCTATATGTCAAATGAAGCAGGTACTGCTAAATTTCATGTCGGTGATGGTACAAGTGCATTAAAGTTTGATGGAAGTAATCTACATATAACCGCATCACAAGCTAATTTAAGTGGTGATGGTGTAACTATCGATGTTAATACATTTGAGTTAGAAGCAGCAAATGTAGAAATCTCATCAGGTCAAGCATCAATGAGTGTTGGGTATGATGATAATATAGCTGGTGGTATAAATATTAAAGGTGGTGCAACATCTACTATTGGGTTTGGAAGTAAAGCAGCACCAAGAATGAAATTATCAAGTACTTCAACGGATAGTTACTTATCAATTGGTAACATCGCGTTTGGTAGTGAAACTACTGCTGGTATTTTAATTGGTAGTGATGATGGAAATCACGAATTTAGAATTTATAAAGATTCAGATGAATATTTTACATATGATGCTTCAAGTGGATTTGATTTAAAAACAGATTCATTAGAAATAGTAACTGAAGGATTAACAATATCTGGTAGAAGTGGTACAGCCGCAACTAACAAAATCTCATTAGGTACAATCACGAGTGATAGTGATACAAGTGGTCAAGGTGTATTTATGGATGGTGGTGGACACTTCAGAGTATTCGGAGATGCGAATAACTTTATGATTGTTGATGGTGGTTCATTACAAATTAAATCAGATAATGTAGATATTCAATCGACTGTATTCTCATTGGATGCAAATAGTGGAGATTTACAATTATCAAGTACACAGAAATCCGCATCATTTGCAAATGGTAAAATCGTTATAGAGGGTTCAAGTACTAATGGTAGTTTAAAAATTGGTGGAGTTGGAAGTGTTACAGATACAGGTGGAAGTAACAAAGGATTTTATGCAGAGGGTGATGGAGATTTTATCGCTAAAGCAGGAGCAAACGAATATATAAAATTTGATAATGGTAAACTTGGAATTAAAGCAAGTGATTTAAGTATCTTAACCACAGGTACAAATAAAATTAAAATGGAATCAAGTGCAAGTACACCAATAATCGCATTGGGTACAACACTTCCAACCGCATATAATAATGGTGATGGTTTTTATGTAGATGGTACTGGTAAGTTATTACTTGGTAACTCAAGTGATAATCATGTCAAGTATGATGGAAGTACTTTGACTGTTGCGGGTACGATTAATATTATTAGTGGAGATTTAGCTGGTATCGATGGTGATACAATTAGTGGTTCATATCCACCAGCATCTGCTTCACAAGATTTAAGTTTTGCAACACAAGTTGTGTTGGATTCTGCTGGTATGAGTTTAAAGAATGCTGATGCAAGTAAAACATTAGCAAGTTATGGGGCAACATCAAAAATATTTGATGGTGTAAATTCTAATACATATATAGAGGTTGGTGGTAAAGGATTAACACAAGTTAGTGGAAGTGTAACGGGTAGTTTATTAACCAACGGAGTAATGAGTTTCTTTGGTGCTGGTGCAGAAAAAGTTGTAATCAGTAGTACAGGTTCATTATTTAGAGGTGATACACAAAACACATTTACACGAGTAGATTCAAATGGATTAACAATTGTAGATAATGGAGTTACACAAGGTACATTCACAAATGGTACAATTAATCTTTATGGAAACAATGGTACGGATAGAAAAGTAACGATTGATTCAGATGGATTCAAGGCTTATTATGATTCAAATAATTACATAAATGTAAATTCATCCACGATGGATATATATGCGGGTAGTGCTACTGCTGCAGCATCATTTGGAACGACTGTTACACTTCGTGGAAATAATAGTAATGATGATAAGATTACTATTACTTCTGATGGTATTGTAATAACTGAGGGTGGAAACGAAAAGGTAAATATTAGTGGTGCTGGTACTAAAATTATTGGTGATGGTTCAACAACATATGGATTATTTAATTCAGGTGGTGTAACATTAGTTGATAATAATGTAACAGGTTCAGTATTCAATTCTACAAATGCTATTATTTACGGAGCAAGTACAAATGATAGAGTTGTTGTAAATGCAGATGGTTTAGAAATATATACCGCAAATGTAAAGAAAGCGGAAGCAAAAGATACAGGATTTATTGCATACGGAGATGATGTAAATACATACGCTCAAGTAAACTCATCTGGCTTGACTGTATTTGAAGATTCAGTAGATGTAGCTACATTTGGTAGTTCAGTTAGAATTGGTGCGGATGTAAATAATTCTTCTTTCGTTTCTCTTACTTCTACTGCTATTAATTTTATAACTGATGTGAGTGGTACAAACACTACAAGAGCAACCTTTGATACGACTGGTGCTAAATTGTTTGGTGATGGTTCAACAACATTCGCACTACTTAATTCGGGTGGATTAACTTTAGTTGATAATAATGTAACAGGTTCAGTATTTACTTCCACAACATCCACAATATTTGGTGCAAGTTCAAACGATAGAGTTGTTGTAAATGCAGATGGTTTAGAAATCTACACTGCGAATGTAAAGAAAGCAGAAGCAAAAGATACAGGATTTATAGCTTATGGGGATGATGTAAACACATATGCTCAAGTAAACTCATCAGGTTTAACCATAGTAGAAGATTCGGTAGATATGGCTAACTTTGGTTCTGATGTTAGAATTGGTGCAGATGTTAATGATTCTTCTTTTGCTACTTTTACTTCCACTGCTGTTAATTTTATTACGGATGTAGGTGGTACAAACACTACAAGAGCTACTTATGATACGACTGGTGCAAAAATATTTGGCGATGGTTCAACAACATATGGATTATTCAACGCGGGTGGATTAACATTAGTTGATAATGATGTGACTGGTTCTACATTTACTTCTATTAAATCTACTATATTCGGTGCGAGTGCAAATGATAGGGTAGAGGTTACTGCAACTGGTTTAGAAATTTATACCAATAATGTAAAGAAAGCTGAAGCGATAGATGCTGGATTTATTGCCTACGGAGATGATGTAAATACAAAAGCAGTAATGTCAGACGCTGGAATGACTATTTTTAATGATGGGACTGAAGCTGACCCAACTACTGGAGTTGCACATTATGGTGCAAATATGAGAGTTGGAGCACACTCTGCTACAAAATCTGCACTTAGAGTAGATACGAGTGGTAATCTTACTATAGGGACGACAGGAGCTTCTGGTATAAGTATTACAGCTGGTGGTGCATTAACAATGAGTGGTTCAATAACTGCTACAAGTGGATTTATCGGTAATGCAGCTGCAGGATTTACGATTAATCCTACAGCAATTTATAATGGTAAAACTGCATTAACAAATACTGGTACTGGTGTTTATCTCGGAACAGATGGTATTGGTGTAGGTACAAGTGGAACTGGTCATATACAATTAGCTGCAGATGGTGATTACAAAGCTTTTGGTACTAACGCTTCATACAATGTACAAATATTAACTAATTTCCAAGAAAATAATCCAGGTATTATTATGCAACGACCTGCTTTGGATGGTCTTGCAAGTGCTGTACCATACACTCTTAGAATGTCATCGACTGGTTCTTACTATGACTCAGCTACTGATTATACAAATAATGTAGATTATGTAACAGTCCTTAATTTAACAAGTCAAGCTAATGAAGGTCAACAACATCCAGATGTTGGAGATGTTGCATATTTTGATACTACTGGATATAATACAAGTGTAAGTACAAAACTTTTTAATATTAATAATACCAATGTAGGTTCTACTTTACTTGCATTTTCAAACCAAAATGTAAAGTTTTCAAAATTAAGTGGTGGTGGTAGTACTGTCAGAGTAAGTCTTAAATTTGAAATTTATCAAAATGATATACTGTCAATGGTATCGGGTGAAGAACTCGTTGAGACTATATTGGTTAATAATGTAACCTATAGTTGGGATACTCAATATACTCTAGCTGCTGTGAGAGCACTTATTACAAAACAATACTTCTTTGCAAAAATGACACTTACATCTATAGAACAAATAGGTGGAGCAGTGACCGACCCACTATGGGAAATGGGTGGTAATGCAGGAACAAGTGGTACTGCAACCAATACAGTCCTTGCTTATGGATATATAACTAAGAGTATGATAATGAATAAAGGGTTTCAAACTTATGCAGGCCCATATTCTGAAGCTAGGTTTGGTTCTCAAAATAAAATCATTGGAAATATGGTTATCGAAACTCCCCCAAACTTCGATAATGGTGGTAAATTAGCAATTGAGGGTGGGTTGGTTGTTGGTGATAGTAATATACATGCAAATAATAATTATACCGCATATGTAGATGGTGATATTGGTGCTACTGGTAATGTTGTTGCTTATGTTACTTCTGATGAAAGATTAAAAGAAGATATTGTATCAATTGGTAATGGTTTAGAACTAATACAAAAAATGAATCCTGTCAATTTTAGATGGAATGATGATGGTATTATGTTTGGTTGGGGGTTACAAAACTATAAAGATAATTCAGGTTATGATTTAGGATTTATTGCACAAGAACTACAAACAATTTTACCAGAAGTTATTGGTAAAGTTAAATCATCAGATAATGGAGAAGAATATCTCGGTGTACATTATGAAAAAATTGTACCAGTGTTGGTAAGTGCAGTAAAAGAACAACAAAAACAAATTGATGAATTAAAAGAATTGGTAAAAAAATTAACAGAGGATAAGTAATGGCCGTAGAACCAACAGGCTCAAACTTAACAATACAAGCACTTGCACATTCTTTAGGATACTCTTCTTCAGAGGCAGCAGTAGTTACTGCTGGTAATGTAAGTTTGGGAGCTATAGTAAAAAGATTTTGTGGTACAACACACGCAACATCTTCAACAAAATATATTGGTTCAGATGGTGGTGCAGCAGGTGGAATAGGATTAGGTGATTGGGGTGTTGATAAATTTCTAAATCCAACAGCTAATGCAGCAGGTGGAGTTACAAACACGACTGGTGCATCATATGTAGCAGAGAATGGGACTGGAATATTGTGGGCAAGAGCTCAAAATTGTGGACAATTCTGGAGTGGAAGTGCACACGATAAAGCAACAGTCGGTGGAGATGGAAGTTATTGGACATGGGTAGAAAATACTGGAACTGGTTTTACTGCAGATGCTACTGATATTAATATTAACACGACTGGTAATTTTACTGCTAGTTATGCAACACCAGATGATGGTGCGGATGATGGAAATCAAACCTTTCAAGCAACATTTAATTGTACAGATGACTTTAATATAAGTGCATCTAATTATGGTACTACTCTCGCATCAACCTTTAGTATAACTGAAAGTGGTACATCAAGTGGTGGTGGTGGTGGTGGTGGTTGTTTAAAAATAGGTACGGAAATATTAATGGCAGATGGAAGTTGGAAAAGAATTGAAACTATACAAATTAATGATGTGATAAAAAGTATTAATTTTCCACATTTACCAGATGGTGATATGTTTGGGGATTATGAATTTTTTTATAGTACTGATATTAATGAAATGGAATCAACCACTTCAACCATACTTGGAACACAAATAGATTATTATTACGACCATAAGAGAATTACAGATTCAAATGGTGGTATAATTGAAGTTACTGGTACTCATCCATTTTTAGTTTATTCTTATGATGATATACATCACGCCTCTATTATAAAATTTAAACGAGCAAGTGATATCACTACTGATGATAAGTTAGTTACTTCAACGAAAGAGTATCTTGATATAACTTCAATCGTAACAATTCAAGAAGAAGAGCAAATGTGTATATTTAATGCGGAAGATGTAGATACTGGTATTGCTCGTATTGGTGATAATACATTTATTATGCATAACGGAAAGGGTGAGTAATGAGTAAAGAAATTTACGATGTATATTACTCTACTGGTGGTGGTAGTTTAGTTGGTGGTGGAGCAGATGTTTGGGTAAATTATTGGATTGAAAATATAGCACCACACTTAAAAGTAAAACCAAGATTATTAATACACAGAACAAGACCACCTGGTAAAACATCAGTAGAGGTACAACACGAGAAACAGAAAATGTTTGAGAATAGTGTAAAAGCTAATAGAGGTGGAAATGTGGGCAGAGTTACACATAAAAAAATTGAAAAGAATTACTTAGATATATTAAAGGAAGATTTAGAACATTATTGGCAAGGGGATGATAGTACTAAATTTAAAGATTTATTACAAGGTGCAAGAAGAATAAATATTCTACACGGATACTATTCACCACATAAATATATTATTGATAACATAGAGAAGATTCATAGTAACATAGTGCATGTTTCAATTAAAGATATTTTAAAATCAACAATGGTGTTGAATTTAGATAAATCGTATCACACATATTGCGAAGAGAGTTGGGAAGATACCTTATCAGAAAAAGCAAAACATAGTGTTTGGATAGGAGTTACAGAAAAAGAATTAAAACATCCAAATACACATATACCAAACTTTTATGAATTTAAACATAACCTTGATGTAAATGATAGTAATAAAATTGGATATGCTGCAAGAATGGAAACCCGAAAAAGTCCACATTTTATGGAAGGTCTTGATGCAGTTTTATTTACAGGTAGAAGTGGGTTGAGTTGGTGGAAAAGAAATTTGAATCTTGATACATCTACTTGGAAAACTTATAAATATAATCCACCATTTGTAGAAAAGTTTTATAAACGAGATTGGGGAATTTCTCATTCAGCTCATATATACGAACCATTTGGGTATAGTATATTTCAAGCACTTGATTTTGGAAAGATACCAATATTAGCACACGATTGGTTGCCAGATTATGATTACCCTTTTAGAGCATCATCGCCAGAAGAGTTTCGTGAACAATATGAAAAGATATGTAAATTATCATTAGATGATAGAAGAGATTATGTATTTCCATTAAGGGAGTATTTAAAGGAAAACTATGGTGATAAAGAAGTATGGAAAGAAAAAATGTTAAGAATATACAACGATTGATATTTATTAGTATGAGTACAGCAACAAAACAAAACTTATCATTAGGAAAGTTAGGAAGAGCCGTAAGTGGTTCTCGTTCTAATTATACAACCGAAACTTCATTAGGTCAGGCAGCAGGAACGAGAGCGGTAAACTCAAACATTAATTTTTCTGATTTCTCTATCTCAGCAGTAGATAGTATGACAGGATATGCATACTTATGGGAACAAACTTCAGAAGATTATTTACTAACCTTTTCTAATAGAGGTACACGATTCGATACTAAGGTAGCAAAGGTTGCTGGTAATTTTACTTGGAGTATAAATGCAGCAGGAGCAACAATTACAAACAACGGAGCAACTGGCTCGGTAGCAGCAGCTGCAATATCAAACGCAAATACTGGTACGGGTGATGATAGTGATTTCTTTCCAGCAGGAACAAATAATCTCAGTAGAACACTAAGTGCAACGTTTCACGAAGATGGTCAATCAGATGGATATAATGACCACGCAACAAATTATAATACTGCACGAACAAAAGCTATTACTATTGTAGATTCATATGGTGGTAGTGACCCAAGTTGTTTATTAGAGGGAACACCAATTGATATGGCAGATGGTACTACAAAGAAAGTGGAAGATTTAATTATTGGTGATTGGATAATGTCAATGAATATGCCAGGTCAGTTAGATGAAGATAATGAAGAATGGCGAGGTTGTAGATTTGCTGATGAAAAAACAGAAACATTCACACAACACTCCGCAAGTGTTCAAGATATCAATTTTGATTTTGTACAGAACTATTGGAATATAAATAATGGTGAAGAAACAATTACAGGTGACCATGAGATGTTATACAAACCAGTAGGAGAAAATACTTGGATGTGGAACTTAGCTCCAAATATGTTAGTTGGTGGAAATTTAATGGATAAAAATGGGGAAGAGGTTTTGATAACTCAATTAGAAAATGTGGTAAGTGAAGAAGGATTTGAAGTAGTTCAGATTGATGTAGAACCATTGGATGTATATTTTGGTAGAACATTCTTAGTACATAACAAAGGAAGTAACGACGACCCATTTGCATAATATTTGATTTTGGTTATTTTGGGTGATATTTATTTAAAAGGTTATGAAAAATACAATATTAAATTATGAGTATATAAAAGAGTTTATTACTACTAATGATGGGGAAGATGTACCTTATCGTTGGTCTCATGGAGCAAGTGATAAACATCTCGGTGATGGATTAATCATCTACACTTTAATTAATTTCTTTAAATTAAAAACATTAGTTTGTTTAGGAAGTGGTGGCGGATATATTCCACGAGTTATGACTCAAGCACGCTATGATTTATCAGAAGAGGGATTCTATGAAGAAGTAAGTATGGAATGGGGAGATAACGGAAGTACTTATATTGTGGATGCGTGTAATGGTTTTAATGGTGAGGTGAATTGGTCAGAAGAGGATAGTTTCTTTCGTACTACATTCCATCCAAAATTTATAAAAGAAACTACAGAAGAAGCATATTACAATTATTTTGTAAAACAAGATATAAAGATAGATTTATTACATATAGATGCCAATCATACTTTAGAAGGAGTAAAATTGGATTTTGATTTATATTCAAAGATTATGAACACTGGAGGTATCATTACAATTCACGATACAGATAAAGATTACATAGATAATCTTTTGGAGTTGGATGGACATGCGAATGATGATTTAAAAGGCCCAAGTGAATTTATAAAAACAATTGATACTAAAAAATTTGAAGTGATTAATTTTTTCAATCACGAAAATATAAAAGATAAACCAAGTTCGACAGGACTTACGATTGTGAGGAAGAAGTGAAACCAATAGAAAACTTGGTGACAGTTTGTGGACATAATACAATAATGTTACATCATATGTTAGCACATTATCAATACAATGTCAAGGAAATTTTTGTAATAATTTACGCACACCATAAGAATGACCCGGTCATTGAAGAAGCAACAAGTATTTTAGAAAAGTTTAATCTAAAACCGCATAAGATTGCAATAGAAGAACCTTTTAATTGGCATAGAGTAACAGAACTTTATAATGAAACCACATCATTAAAGCCAGATGACTGGTGGTTTATTTCAGATGATGATGAATTACAATTATATTCTAAACCAACATATCAAATTATAGATGAATGTGAAGATAATGGTTGGGAATTTGTAACTGGTGGATTTCTTGATAGAATAGGAGAAGATGGTGAGTTCTCTAAGATAACAGAACATTCAAATGTATGGAAAGAAATGCCAAATGCTGGATTCTTTCGTTACCCATTAAGTAAAGCAGAAGCAAATAAGGTTACATTATTAAAGGGTAAACATAATGTAGTACCAGGTCAACACTTTATACAATTTGATGATGGTAGTACATCGTGGGGAAAAACTCACCCACTAAGATATCCAGTAAAAAAAAATTTTACACAAGTACATCATTTTAAATGGGATTATTCAGTATTACAAAGATTAAAACAAGTAAGTACTTCTACTGCAAATGAATCTTTCGCAAAGGAGTATAAGATTATGTTGGATGCAATTGTAGATAGGGATTACAATCTTGATTTGACTAATCGAGAATTTATGTTTGAACGAGTAGATGTACCAAATTATAATCAATATAGAAAGTGGAAAGCATTAACTGAAAATATATTGAATATTCGGGATTTATGATTATATTTATATATGTTATAACAATTTTAATTAAACTAACTCAATGAGGTTATTATATGGCTAGTACAGCAAAAACAAACGAGCAAATCATATTAGAGGAACGTAAGGTAAAGGCATTAGAAAAAATTGCTAATGTTTTAGATGCGTTAACAATATGGTTTGAAGATGTCGATAAATCAGAGTGGAGTGAAAGACTCCAATGGTATTTATTCGAATTTCACAGCAAAATTGTGGGTGAAAAAGAAGAAACAACAGAGAATAAATAAATGAAACTTGGAGTTATCGTTCCATATCGTGGATTAGATATCTTTAGGATGACTCATCTTAGAAAATTCAAAGAATCTATAACAGGTTACCTTGATAAATCTAATATTTCATATCATTTAATTGTAGTTGAACAATCAGATGATTTGCCATTTAATCGTGGTAAGTTATTGAATATAGGATTTCAACAAGCGTTAAAGAAACGATGTGATTATGTAGTATTCCACGATGTTGATATGTTACCACTTAGTGTGGATTATTCACCGTCAGAAGTACCCGTTCATTTAGCAACTAATTTTAAAGGTGGAAGTCAAGAAGTATTTGACACTTATTTTGGGGGTGTTACTATATTTCCTATCGATGCATTTAAAAGGATAAATGGATACTCAAATGAATTTTGGGGTTGGGGATTTGAAGATGATGATTTACTTTTACGCCTAACCGAACAAAAACTCGGTACTGATTTTGAAGTGTATCAAACAGAAAAGGAATTTAATTCTGGTTTATATTTACATGGAGAAGAAAGTTATTTACAAGGGTGGAATACAATTGATTTGGAAGAAAGTTTTACACTCAGTTGTACTTTTAAACCAGATGATATTGTAATAGATTATAATAAAACCCACGATGAATATTGTGTGTTTAGTATTCCAGGTTGGGACACAACCATTAGTTATAATTCTTTCAATCGATATAAATTTGAAACGTGGGATACAGCTAAAGAATGTTATTCCATAACATCAAAACATTCACCACCAAAACTTACACGTATCACAATTACTTATGATAAGCATAATAGATGGTTGATTATGTATCAAGATGGGGTGGAAGTTGGTAGAACAAACCTTAAACGAAAAATTTATAATCCAAGTACACAATTTTTTTATATTGGTACGGGTGTACCCAAACGAGACAGTGATATAAAAAGTTTTCGTGGTTTGGTAAAAGATTTTTGTTATTGGAATAAAGCATTGGCTGGGAATGAGATACACGAGATTCATAATAATTTTGGTATAAATTATTTAGCATCACAAGGACAATATAGTTCTGCAGAAAATTTAAAAATATATTATGATTTTAAAAATATAATACTTGACCATGACTATGATTATTCACACGGAAAGATTATTGATTTAGCTAACCCTAAAGAACAGAGGATGTATGCAAAATCTTTTGAGTGTATTCCAAAATCAGAAATGGAATTAGAAAATAAAAAAATTATAAAACCATATAGAAGAAAGTGTACTTTTCAATTATTAGAACACGAATCCACTGGATTTAAAGGTGGTACATGGGCAACTGATTCTACAAGATTAAATCAGATAAAATATTATAATAATATTACAAATAATAAAACTAACTTAGAACTTGATGGATTAACTACTTTACACTTTGAAGAGATAAGTGAAAAAACAACAAGGAACATTACAGACTTAAAGGTTACATTGTGAAGTTAGGAATTTGTATTCCATATAGAGATACAGGTGATGGGGTAAGGAAAGGACACTTAGATACTTTAGTTCCTTATTTAGAAAAGTTTTTTAAAGAACGAGATATTGATTTTAGAATTTACATTGGACATCAAGTAGATAAGAAACAATTTAATAGAAGTGGGACAAAGAATGTAGCATTCCTTGCTGCTAAAGAAGATGGGTGTGATTATGTAGCATTCCATGATGTTGATATGTTACCCGCAGACGATGTTGATTATTCTTATCCAGGAGAAACACCAAAACAAATTGCAACATATCTATCTCAATGGGATTATACATTACGAGATGTAGAATACTTTGGTGGAGTTGTGTTATTCACAATAGAACAATTCGAAGCAGTTAATGGATACCATACCAATTATTGGGGTTGGGGTATGGAAGATGATGATTTGTTTTGGAGATGTTATTTAAAGGGATATTTTAAACCAGAGTTAGTTCCAGGCCCTGGTCATAAAAAAGTTTTAGAATTTGATGGACATACAACATATATTGAAATACCACCGAGTACTACTTTAAATGAAGTACCAACAAAATCCTTTAGGGTAGAGATGTTGGTAAAGGGTGAGGTAAAAACAGATGAGGAAGAATATCTAATTGGTGGAAATAATTCACAATTTATAAAGTATCCTATATTATGTAAACAAGGTTGGGATTTTGATATTGCTTATAATAACTCACGAGCATATTCATCATCTTTATGGAGTTGGAAAAATGAACATATGCATAGTTGGGTAAAAAGATATTCTGATTTATGGAGTAAGGTGAATTTGGAAGTTAATGTTAGGAAAGGATATAGAAAGTTATATATTAATGATGTGGAGTATGGTGAAAAGTTTGGTATTCAACAAACAGAACAACCACTTGTTGATAGATTGAAACGATATCCACCCAAACCATTTTATATTGGTAGGAACGCACCAAACTCATGGGGAAGTATGAGAAACTTCTTTAAAGGTGAGTTGGCATACATAAAGATTTATAATCATCAGAGTAAATTAGTTTTACATTATGATTTTGATAAATCATACAAGGGAAATAAAGTATTAGATTTAAGTGGGTATGATAATCATGGAAAGTTATTTTTATATGAGGGTAAGGTTAAGAAAGTAGATATATCACAATTGATGAATACTCTTGTGCCAGATAGACGATATGGAACAATGGAATGTATGCCCCACGAAGATGAAGGTATAGTTGATAATAAGTTTACTGATATAAAATCAACTGCAAGAAATGAAATGATATATAGAAAGCATATGCAAAAAGGTGAGATAGATGTTGATAAAGATGAATATGGATTACACCAGATGAAGTGTGAAATAGTTAATAAAGATGATATTTATAATAGGCATCAAATAGTAAATGTGAGGTTTTAAATGGGTGGATATGACGACCAAGTGAGAGAAAATCCAGTCTTTCAAGAGACAAAGGATAAATTAGATAATGTAGGATGTGGAATGTGTTTAGCAAAATGGACACAAGTAACTCTACAATTACAAACGGGACATAATCATTCCTGTCACCACCCACGAACACATAAAATTTCAGCAGCAGAGATAAAAAGAAATCCAAGTGCTCTACACAACACTGCATATAAAAAGAAAAGAAGAAGAGAGATGTTAACAGGTGGTAGACCTAAAGAATGTGATTATTGTTGGAATGTAGAAGATAATTCAGATAGATTTAGTGATAGAATTTTTAAATCAAATGAGAGTTGGTCTAAACCACACTTCGATGAAATTGTAAAATCAGATTGGAGAGAAGATTTCAATCCGAGATACGTAGAGGTTGCGTTCTCAAATGCTTGTAATTTCAAATGTAGTTATTGTGGTCCAGCATATTCATCTACATGGATGAACGAAGTAAAAGAACACGGCGGTTATCCTACGAGTGATGGTTTTAATGACCCCGCAGGTGCAATTGCAGAAGATAAAGTTCCTATTAATCATAGAGATTATAATCCATATGTAGAAGCATTTTGGAAATGGTGGCCAGAATTATATCGTGATTTACATACTTTTAGAATCACAGGTGGAGAACCATTGTTATCAAAAGATACATGGAAAGTAATGGATTATATCATTGAAGAAAAGAATCCAAATAAAAATTTACAATTTGCTGTAAATACTAATTTGGGTGTACCCGATGAATTGATTGACAAGTTTATTGAAAAGATTCAAAGGATTGAGGATGAACATAGAGTAAAAGAATTTATTATCTTTACATCAGTTGATACTTGGGGTAAACAAGCAGAGTATATACGTAATGGATTAGAGTTTAATCGTTTTTGGGATAATATGAATAAGATATTAGAAAGTTGTCCAAGAGTAAATCTAACAATTATGTCAACATACAATGCATTATCAGTTCCTAACTATGATAAGTTACTATATGGTATCTATGATTTAAAAAGAACTTATGGTTCTACTGATAGGTATTGGAACTCGGCAGTATTTTTAGATTCAAGTTATTTAAGATATCCTGCTCATCAATCTGTACAAGTTCTACCTAATCAGTTTGCAAAAACCATTTATAGACAAACACAATTAGCTGAATATATGGCAACACCTAATTTTGAAACAAGGTTGATTGGATATTCTGATATTGAAGTTCAAAAAATAAAAAGAATACACGATTGGTTATTATCAAGAGATGAAGAAAAAATGTTAGAACAACGAAAAAACTTTTACAGGATGTTTTCAGAACACGATAAAAGAAGAGGTACAAACTTTGTAGAAACATTTCCTGAGTTAGAAAAGTTTTGGTTTATGTGTAAGGAGATGACTGAACAGGGGAGAATAATTAGATGAGTGAATTAAAAATAAGAGAAACTGCTCCATTTTATGTGTTACCTACTCAACGATATGATTTAACCACTAAACCACCAAGTAAATCAATGCAAAAAGACTTTACTTTCTTTATGAGTTTTAAAGTGGATAAAATAATTAATACAAAAAAACCATGTTCATTGATGATGAGACCTGGTATGCATTATGGGTTATGTTATCAACAAGACCCAGAAGCAATTAACTTTGAATATTGGTATGAACACAAAGGTGAAAATAAATTTGGGTTTGTATCAATTAACCTACACACCGAATATCCAGTACACAATTTACATAATATTTGGTTTGTTATAGTTAAACATAATGTAAACGCAAAAACATTTACATTATCAGTATATAATGAAGATGGCAATTTAAGAACCACTACGGGTTCATATGATGGAGAGTTAGTGGATTATTCACAAACACCATATAACTTTGGTTGTGGAAATTATTTTAAACAAGTTGATGATTCACATTATTTCTTTTCAGATTACACAATGTTTAATACTGGTTTGATAGAAACCATACACTATACAGATGAAGATATACAGAAATTTATAAAAGTTAATAGAAAATCTACGGATAAATTAGTAACATCTACTGAATTAAATAATATGGTATTTTATTTTAATTTTAATGCACAAAACTTATATAAAGTTTGGGATTTATCAGACCATTGTAATTTTTTAATGAGAAATATGGATGTATTTAAATGATACACATATCCCATAGAGGAAATATATTTGGAAGAGTTAAGGAAAGTGAGAACGACCCAATATATATCCAACAAGCACTTGATAAAGGTTTTGATGTTGAAGTAGATGTTTGGTATATTGATAATCAATTTTGGTTAGGACACGACAAACCACAATACCAAGTTAAACGAGAGTTTTTACAAAATAGAAAACTATGGTGTCACGCAAAAAATATAAATGCTTTTTATCATATGGTTGATGATGAAAAAATACATTGTTTTTCACACGATAACGATGAAGTTGCATTAACATCAAAAGGATACTTTTGGTCTTTATCAAGTAGTTATATGACTAATAAAAGCATTAGTGTACTACCATCAGATTATAAAGAATTACCAAAAAATATTGCTGGAATTTGTTCAGATAATATAGGGTTTTATAAAAATGATTTACAATCCAAATAAAAAAGGTACTATTATATTATCACACTATCGTTCTGGTGGTACACAATTAATGGAAACTCTTTGGTTGAGTATTGGTGAAAAATACACAACAAATCTAAGTGAATATAACCCAAAAGTAGATGGGGATATATGTGAATATTTAGAATCTGCTGAAAAATATAGATTATTATTAATAAATGATTCTGAAGCTATTACAGAACTTAACAACATGGGTACATTCGATAAATTAAAAGAAGATTATATCATAGTGGTACTTGAAAGAAAGAATAAAGTTAATTGTTTATTATCAATGGCATTGTGGGAAAAGTTTATTGCAAGCGGAAATTTTAAAACTGGACAAAAATCGTGGACAGATGAGGTTATGTTAGAGTTTCATAAACAATGTAAAGATAGGTTAATACCACCATTAGACGTTTCTATCGGAAAAACTAATTATCCCGCAGGATTAGTTGAGATAGATTTTTTAGGATATACAATAAAATTATTTGTTGATGAAATAAAACAAATTCGTAAGATAACAAATGATTACAAATTTTTAAAAATATTTTATGAAGATTTTGAATATGATAGTGAATATTTAAGTACACTTATACCAAATATAGATAAAGAGTGGGTAATAAAAAAATCAACTCAAACGAATAAAAAGATACCATATATATCAAAAAATTATTTAGAATATTATACTCAATCAGTTTTTGAAGAAATAAAAAAATGGAAATTAAATGAGTTATAAGATAATACTATGTGAAGGTGATAGTTGGACTGCGGGGGATTTACTTGACCCTAAGTTAAAAGCGGATGGAATTACTTATATTAATAGCTCCAAAAATGATTCGTATAGATTACCTAAAGTTTGGCCACATATGTTAGGTGAGTTATCAAATTTAAAAATTAAAAATACAGCTGTTGCTGGTAGTTCTAATGATGGCATTGTTAGAAGAACTTTAGGTGAAGTTGTGAACTTATTAGAAGAATACAAACCAGAAGAGATTTTAGTTGTTATTGGATGGACATCACCAGAAAGAAAAGATTTTTATGGAGGGCCTGGAAATCAATGGGAAACGATGTTACCTGCAGAATTATATCAAACACATATATATCCAGACTTACAAAAATTTTATGAATTATACGTAAAACACTTTTGGAGTGTGGATGAGTTTTCAAACAGATATATTGAACAATGTTTTTTGATAAGTAATTTTTTAACAGGATTTGGTATAAAACATTATTTTTTCAATGCTTTCTATGAAAGTTCAGTTGAGGGATATACAAGTTTATATGAAAAATATTTTGTAAATAAAATACGAGGAATACCGGATAAGCGCACACTTGAATTTTATGAAGAACTTTCAAACATAACGACTGGTACAAAACACGAGGAATTAATCTTTGAAGAATATAAGAAATTATATCATTCACATTTTATAAGAATTTCATTTAAAAATTTTTGTGATATGATTGAAAATGACAGATTGGCAAAATTTGATGATAATCATCCAGCTTATAAAATGCATCAAGAGTGGTCGAAGTACTTACATAAACAATTGTTAACACCAGAAGGGTATTTTGGAAGTGATTAAACTAATTATATGTGATGGGGATAGTTGGACTGCTGGTGATATTGTAGACCCAGAACTTTTCGGTGATAATTTATCGGAAGTAGACCATCCAGATAATGACCAATATAGGTTACCAAGAGTCTGGCCTCATAAGTTAGGAAACTCATTAGGTATTGATGTGTTGAATACAAGTTATTCTGGTTCATCTAACGATTCAATTGTTAGGAGAGTTTTAAGAAATACATTGGAACAATTAGAAACTTATAATTCCGAAGAATTATTTGTAATAGTTGGTTGGTCATCACCAGAGAGAAAAGATTTTTTTTATGAAGGTGAATTTAAATGTTTTTATCCTATGGAGTTTGGTGATTTAAAAGGCAAAACAGATATTGATAAGTTTAAAAAATTATATTTAAAATATTTTTGGGAAGGTGGAGAGTACGTAACGAGATATGTACAACAAAATTTATTATTACATACCTTTCTTGAAAATCGAGGAATCAAACATTATTTCTTTGATGCATTTTATGAAAAGAAACGGATAGAATCAAACAAGGATGGGGGTATGTATAGTAATGTAGAGATAGAGAATGAGATTGATATTACAAATCCAACATTTGAATATTATCTTAAAATCAGACCTCTTTTTACAAAAGATAAATCTTTTCGTAGTTTTTTGATGGTTGATGAAGAAAACTTTGATGATGAGTTGTGGGATTGGTATCATCCAAGTGAAAAAGCCCACGAGTTATGGGCAGAGGAATTATATAAAGATTTAAATGAGAAGTTTGGAATCTAAGAAACACAGGTGAGTTATGATTAAATTAATTATATTTGATTTAGATGGTGTATTAGTAGATGCACGAGAGTTACATTACAATGCTTTAAATAAAGCACTTGAATCCATTGATAAAAAATATACCATTCCACGCGAGGAACATCTATCAACATACGATGGGTTATCCACTACTAAAAAATTAAACCTATTATCAGAGAATAAGAAGTTACCTACAGAACTTCACGATAGTGTTTGGAGATTGAAACAAGAAAAGACACGACAGATAATAGATGGGTTTAGTATTGATGGTAGAATACAAGGTATATTAAGGAGTTTAAAATCTGAGGGATATGTAATTGCTTGTGCTACTAATTCAATTAGAGAAACTGCAAAATTACAATTAATCAGAAAAGGATTCTTTGAGTATATTGATTTTATGTATTCAAATCAAGATGTAACTAATCCAAAACCAAACTCAGAAATATATTTAAGGTGTATGTTAAGAGCACAAGTTAATCCAAATGAAACATTAATCATTGAGGATTCACATATAGGTAGAAAAGGTGCAATGGCGAGTGGTGGGATATTGTGTGGAGTAAAGGATACACAAGATGTTACTTATGATAGAGTTAAAAAATACATACACGAATCTAATAATGAGATAAACCCAAAATGGCAAGGTGGTAACATGAATGTATTAATACCAATGGCTGGAGCAGGTTCAAGATTTGAACAAGCAGGATATACTTTTCCAAAACCAATGATTGATGTGAATGGTAAACCAATGATACAAGTTGTTGTGGATAGTTTAAACATTGATGCAACATATATTTATGTAGTTCAAAAGAAACATTATGAAAAATATAATTTGAATCACTTTCTAAGATTGATAACACCAAAGTGCGAAATAGTTCAGATAGATGAACTGACGGATGGTGCAGCGTGTACCACATTATTAGCAAAACAATATATTGATAATGATGAACCTTTATTGATTGCTAATTCAGACCAGTATATTGAGTGGGATAGTAATGAGTTTATGTACTCAATGGTTGCAGATGATATAGATGGTGGTATATTAACTTTTACTGCATCACATCCTAAGTGGAGTTTTGCAAAATTAAACAAAGAGGGTTTTGTAGAACGAGTTGCAGAAAAAGAACCTATTAGTAATATAGCGACTGTGGGTATTTACTTTTATAGTAAGGGTAGTGATTATGTAAAATATACCGAACAGATGATTGAGAAAGATATCAGAACCAATAATGAATTTTATGTTTGCCCAGTTTTTAATGAAGCCATTAAAGATGGTAAGAAGATAAAAATTTATCATATTGATAAGGAACAAATGTGGGGAATGGGAACACCAGAAGATTTAAAAAGGTTTATTGATGAAAAAATTTAAAAACATATACATAAATGGTTGTAGTTTTACAGCTGGGCACAAGTTAAAAGAAAAGGATTCTTGGCCTGAATTATTAAGTAAAAAATTAAATTTACAAAAAATTAATAAAGCAGTAAATGGTCAATCTTTTGAGTCTATCTTTACAAATACAATTGCTCACCTAAGTAACTTAGATTCCAATGATACTCTTGTAGTGATTGGAAAAACTTGGTCATCGAGATATTCAATACCATTTCAAAATTTAAATGTAAACATTACACCAGCAGATATATGGTCAGATTACACTAAAACAAATTTTCAAGATAAAATAGGTATTAACAGATTGGTATCACCATATGATATGAATTTAGATGTGAAGATTCGAAAACAATATTTAGATGATAAGGGAGAAAGTACAAATCTTAAAAAAGGTTTAGATGAAGTTTGTATGTCATTTGTTAACTTTTATAAAAATTTAATTAAATATGATGATAATTGGGAAAAAAATCAAAAACTATATTTTCATTCAAAAATTTTAGCATTAAAATCTTTTTTAGAAGTAAATAAATTTAATTATAGGATTGTAGATTTTGTTGTACCGAAAGAAACATCTGAAGTGTTTGATATGGATAAAATTTTTAGTGATGATAACTTTATGTATTTTGGTTCGGAGTGGCAAGACAAGTATAATGACGGACACCCAACAGAAGAAGGTTGTATAAATATAAGTGAGGTTTTATATGATAGCTTTAATAGATAGATTTAATCAAGTAAGTTTACACGACCCACCACCAGATATTGCAGATATATATAAGGATGTCTCTGAAATAAATGAAATTGATAATCGTGGGTTTCCAATTTGTAGACCATTATTTAGTCATTCAAGTTTACCAGATGAGTTGGGGTTGGATATTGTTAAAAGAGCAGAGTTTGATTTTAAATCAGAGTTTAGTTACTATGTACACGTTCACCACAATCAGAAGTTATGGTCAAAACATATAAATTTAATTCCAAAAGAAGTATTAGATGGTGTGCGAGATGGTAATGGTTGGTTAATATTTGATAATACATTAGAAGGTCATAGAATTGATGGCGAAGAATTATTAATACCATTGTATATCAGTATTAATAGATTACAATTACCACACGATAAGATTGTATTTATAACAAATGATTTAGAAGCAGAGGATACACATAAAGAATTAGAAATACCAGATAAGATAAAGGTAATTTCATTCATGTGGAATGTTCACGATGTTAAGCGATTAGTTAAACATAAATTCTTACGGAGAAAAGTTAATATAAAACAAGAACTACAATATAAAGAAAAGCATATTAAAAAAATTAAACCTTTTCTAAAAGTTAATAGAACCAATAGAGAAGAACGAGATTTATTTATGTTATTTATCGAACACGAGGATTTATACAAAAAATTTAAAATTAGTTTTCCACAATTTACAGAAGAAATATATAATTTAGCATTTAAAAAATATACTTCGATTAAAAATATTAAAGGGTTGATTGCTAAGATGCCATTTGATATTGATAAAACTGATAAAACAAATCACGGAAACCCAGGTTATGCTGTAGGTCAATTTAATGCAGATTTACCATTCCAACCTATGCATTATAAAAATACTTTTGTTAGTATTGTTATGTGTGCATTTCCACATACAGAAAAATGTTGTCATCTACATAGTTCTACTTTTAATCCAATTTATAGTGGTCATCCAATTATACAATTTGGTCCTTATAAATCATTAGAGAGAATGAGGAAACTTGGGTTTAAAACATTTGGAAATTGGTGGGATGAGAGTTATGATGATGAACCAATTGCTTGGAAAAGATTGCAAATGATTATGGATTTAACTTTAAAATTAAGTAAACTTACTAATGAGAAATGGATTGAGATGTTGTTGGATATGAGTAATATTTTACAACATAATACGGATTTAATTGATAATTATAGTATAGAGACAGAGTTATATAATAAGGTTTATAATGATTAATCACAAACATAAATTTATATTCATTCATATACCAAAGTGTGCTGGAATGTCAGTAGGAAAAACACTTTGTGATTTAGTGGGTGAGGATAAATCTAACTATGAGGGGTTTAAAATTCATCACGATGAATTTAATTCAAAAATATGGGAAGAGTATTTTGTTTTTACTTTTTTGCGAGACCCAATAGATAGATTATATTCACAATATCGTTATAGAGATTTTTTATATGAACACGACTTTGAATATGCTGTAAAAAATATGAAAAAGTTATATGAAGAGCATTATAACACTTCGCGAATAGAGGATAAAACAGGAGATTTACAAAGTGTGGTGGATTACTATGGGGAGTTTATACATCTACCAACACAACGAGAATTTTTACAAGGTAAGTGTAGTAATCAAATGGATAAAAGACCATATATAGATTTTTATGGTAAGTATGAAACATTACAAAAGGATTTTGATTTTGTTTGTGATAAAATAGGATTACCAAAAACAAAATTATCACACGATAACAAATCTCAAAACCAAAAGGACTTTAGGTATGAACGACAATTGGTTAAATAATAAATTTAATATAATTAAAGTTAGTAATTTTAAAACAAAGTGGAAACTACTACCTATAAATTATACAATACATACGGATACACTAACTAAATCTGCATTTAATATCAGACAATATGAACTTGAAAATGATGAAGTTTTTAGTGGTAATTTTATTTTAAATAAATTAGTAACTGATAGTTGGATAGAAAAAGTATCAAAACTACCATTAGATGATAATAGTATTTATGTTAATAATTTTCTTAATTCGAATCACGCCAGTAAATGTAGTGTTGATGAAAGAATAATGTATTGTGGTTCTTTTGTATTGTGGTTGTTATCAAATTTTAGTAGAACCGAACATTCGTTGTATGCTAATTTGAGGAGACATAGAATAACATTAAAACGAATAGGAGATTATGTATGAAAAATTATGATACAATAGTTGGTGTTGGTTGTAGTTTTATGAATGGTGATGCCGTGTCAGATGAAGATGGATTTGCACTGAACCGTCAACATAAAATGAGACCGGCAATATTTTTATCTGAAAAATTAAATTGCAATGAAGTAAATCTTGCAACTACAGGTTCATCCAACGATGGTATGTTTCGTAGAATATATAATTGGGTAGAAGATAATAAAAATAAAAAAACATTAATGATTATTGGACTAAGTGGTACGGCTCGTTATCCAGTTCAAAATCGTTTTACAAAAAAATGGTATGATTTACAACCTGCACATATAAATTCTTATGATGATACAGCATTAACTAAAGTAAATGAAAGTATAACAAGTGGTCTTGGTGATGTTAACGAATTAAGAAAATGGCAAAAGTATTATATTAAATGGATTTATAATCAAGAACAAGAAGATAGTAAATTACAAAGAAATGTTATGATGTTACATTATTATCTTAAAGGAAATAATATTGATTATTATATATTTAATTCTTTAGAAGATAGTTTGGGTGATATCAAAGATAAGATAAATTACGTTTCATTTAAAAAGCCTGAGATTGATTCGTGGTATAGGTATTTACGATATGAAATGCAAGAGGTAGATAATAATAACTTTAAAGATAGTGTTAAATATAGAAGCCCTAAACCACCCTATGGTAGACAATTTTGTAATGGCCATCCATCACCAAGAGCACAAGAAAAATTAGCAGAACGGATTTATAAGGAATTAGATAAATGAGAATGGCAGTTTTATTAAGTGGTCAATTAAGACAATGGGAGTTGGCTGTAGATAATCAGAAGTGGTTTTGGGAATCTGCAGAACAAAATGGTGTAACTGAAATAGATTATTTTATACACACTTGGAGTTATAGTGCTGATAGAGCAGGAGTATCACACGAGTATGAATGGAAAGATATTGATAAGGAAGAATTTCAGAAAATATGTGATGCATATGAAGTTAAAGATTCTATGTATGATACAAAACCACAATCTTGGTTTTATGATTACGACCATTGGAGTGCTTTATTTTATAGTTTTTCTCAATCAGTAATGATGAAGCGTAAATATGAATTAAAACATAATTTTGAATATGATATTGTAATAAAATCACGACCAGACGTAGTTTTTAATCCAAAACGAACTGCGTGGTTAGAAACACCATTGTGGGATAATCATTTGTATTCTACACACGGCGGAGAAATGGGACATGAATTTGGAATGTTCAATATAGATGATTGTGTATTTTATTCTAATTCGTACACTATGGATATTATGAGTAATATGTATCAGTACAGACAAAAGAATCTTGATTGTAGATATAATAAAGAGGGATTGCCTGATAAAGAAACATTATGTACCCAACAGCTTGGGCCTGGAGTTTTAATGCATGAGTATTGTAGGGATTATGGGATAACACCAATAATAACTTCATCTCACAGGTCACACTTTCAACCTACTTTATTAAAACTTGGTTGCCCAACAGATTTAGATTTATTTAAAGTACGACAATTTAATAAAATGGAAAAGTACTTTAGGGAGTTTTACACTAAATGAAAATAGCATTCTTTGTTTGTTCTAACGGGTATGGGCATTTCCATCGAATTTTGCAGGTCTGTGCACACTTTATTCATCACGAGGTGGATATCTATTGCGAACGATACCAGTACAATAGATTTAAACCTAAGCAACCAAACTTAAATTTTATTTTTTATGAAACATCCAATATACGATGGGATAGAAAGGAAATTGGTTCACTTAATGTAGGAGATTTAGATAAATACGATAAAGTTATTACAGATAACTTAGTAGAGATATTGAAATACAGACCTGATGCGTTACTTAGTGGTTCATTTTTGTGGAGTGATATATGGAGAGAAAAATATGGTAACAATGATTTTTCTGATAAGCAAGATGAGATATTTCATGATGTAAAACCAAGAGTTGTTTGTAATGGTGATGTAGTGTTTGGACAATTGAAAAGATATCAAAACAAAGTTGATATAGGTTGGGGATGTAAAGATAATAGTATAGATGATTTTAATCTGAATAGAATTGTTTGTATAACACCATCTTTAAATTATACAGAACGATATACAGAAAAATTTTTAGAGATAAGAAATGAATACCAAGATGATGTTGATTTTAGCTTTAATATCAATCATAAAAATAATTCTATATTTGTTATCAGACCTGGTTTAGGAATGATAACTACTTGTGTATCACATAGAATACCAATAGTTGCATTATGGGATGAAGATGATTCAATTGAGATACAACACTTAGCACACAAAGTAGAAGAGTTAGGAATAGGAATTTCATTAAATGTAAAAGATAATTTTATTTTACCGTCAGATGTAACAAAGTATAGAGATTCATTTAAGAAACTAAATTTAAATGGATATTTAAAATTTGCAGGAGTAATTTAATGAAAATAAAAAATTTACAAACCGACCAAAAAATATTTTTTATTGGATTAAACAAAACCGCTACAACAACTTTTTATCGTTTTTTTCAAAAAAACGGATATGAATGTGAAGACTCCCCAAAGTGGTGGCGTTATCACACAAAAGAAGAATTTGAAAATAAAGAAGTATTTACCGATGGGTATGATAGAATAGCTAGAAGTGAAGATGGCAACGAAATGTTTGATTGTTGGCCAAATATCCGTTTTCTAAATCAAACATTTCCAAATTCATATTATATTCTACAAACAAGACCGATGAAAGATTGGTTGATATCAAGACAATTTAAATTGAATAAATATGGAAAAACAGGTAAAGTAGGGTTAGATAGTAGATTTCATACTTTGGAAGAAGATTATATTTTAAGATTGTATTGGCACAAAAAAGTAACATGGGAAGCTAATGTATTATTTAAAAATACGGACAAACAATTTTTAGAGTTAGATATATCAGAACAAAACTCTACTATTGTTACTAATTTAGAAAAATTTTTACAAATTAAATTTGAAGATAATCTGATAGATGAGCATAATAAAACAACTTGGATTGATAAAGAAGCTAAAAAATTTTACGAAAATAAAGTAACTGAGTTTTTACAACAAAAAAAATATGAAATATAATATGAAAGTAATAAAAGGAGAAAAATTTCAAGAATTGTGTAATACCCAAATAAGTAAACTTGAACATAAACCATTCGAATCTAATATGGATAGTATTGATATCGACAATTTTGATTTTATAGACTATGATAATTCTGAATTAGTTTATGTTAATAGTTCTTTACTAAATACAAATAAACCCAAATTAATTGAGTCAAAATTATATGATAAGTTATTGAAATTAAAAAATCCATTTAAATTAATACTACATAATTCAGATGATGAGTTTTGTGAAAAACAATTAAAGTATTTAGATATACCAAATTGTAAAAAAATATACACACAGAATATGAATGTAACTCATCCACAAGTTAAACCACTTCCTATTGGAATCGCGAATAGCTTTTGGGAATGGGGCGATTCTAAAATAATGGATGAAGTAATAAACGAGGGATATTCAGACATAAATCCATATTATATCTATGCAAACTTTACTAAGGGAAATGGTGTACGATATGAAAGAAGAAGTGATTGTTATGATATGGTTGTTAAAGAAGAAATACCATTTCAAGAAAACAACGATTATAAATCATATCTTCAAGAATTAAAACAATATAAGTTTTGTATATCACCAGAGGGAAATGGTATTGATTGTTATAGAACTTGGGAAGCATTATATATGAAAACCATTCCAATATGTAAACGAAGTATATTAGTGGAAGAATTTGCAAAAACATTTCCTATCTATATAGTAGATGATTGGAAAGAGTTTGATATTAATGATGTTTGGAATAGTTATGATAGTTTTAGTTGGAAAAATTGGCCTAAATTAGATTTCGAAGCATATTGTAGAAAGGTTGAATTATGATATATTCATTTGGCGATAGTTTTACTGCAGGATTGGGTGTTGATAGAGAATGGGAAGAATCTCAATTAAGTGAACATCCAAGATGGGATGTTATGACGGATGATGAAAAAAATACTCAACGAAGTAAAGTAAAAATTTTTAGAACTAAAAATTCATACACCGGCCAGTTTGCTAGTAAGGTTGGTATAGGATATCAAACTTCAGCAATATCTGGTTGTTCCAATGTTGATATCTTAAATTCAATATTTGAATTTGATAAAAATTTTAAACAAGGTGATATAGTTTTTGTAGGGTTTACTTCTTCACTTAGAAATCCACTACCATTTTTTCCAAAGTTATTTACGGGAAGTTTAATACCAAATAAAAATGTATTACATCTATATAAAAAAAAGAAAAAATCTGAAAATAATCTTGAAAACTTTTTTCAAGATTACTATTCGTTTTACCTTACGGAAATGTTTGATAACAAATACTATGAATTGTTTAATTATAATTTAATAGTTTTTTTACAAAAATATTTAGAATATAAAAAAGTTAAATATATTATGATTGATGCATTTGATTATATGGTAAATGAAAAATATGAACATATCGATACAAAATATTATTGGAACTTTAATAAAAAAACTATTCTTTCATATGTAAAAAGTTTTAATGATGAAGGTTTATTAGAAACAGCAGGTTATAATCCATACAACCAAACACCACGACACCCGAGTATCGAGGGACATAAACTTTTTGCAGACGAACTTTATAAATTTTACAAAAAGGTATATAATGGTTAATTATTGGTTTAATACATTTAAACATTTAAATTCGTTTGATATAGTTTCTTATCAAGATATGATAGATTTATATTTAAAAAATCAATCTTTATTAGAGCAGAGTGGTAAAGAAAAACTTGGTGGGGAGAATGAACGACCAGTTAATTCAGATGTAGAAGAAGTTGACCATGAAGGATTTTGGTTGGGATATAATCCACGATATTATAATATTAATCCATATGGGGATAAAGTTACACAGGCAAAAGCAGATGTAGTATCTATGGATATGGTAGGGTTAAATAAATCATGGAAAGATTTTATCTATTTAGAAATACCAAGTTGGTTGTTTAATAAATACCAAACTGCAGTTCATTCGAATCGTGATGTAACTTATTTTAGAGAGTTTATGACTGAAGTTGATACTACGGATTTATCACGAGATGTGGTTTTAAATTTAGTTGATGAATATGATACGAAATATAAAAATGTTGGAAAGTATATTGATTATTTTGGAGATTGGGCTGACCCGGCTTGGAGATTAGATTTAGATGTTGGTCAATACATTTCAATAAAAGAAAATGGTTTAATCTATCCTATAATGTTTAATAGTAGAACACACGCATTTAGTAGAGGAACACATAGAGCATTATTTCTTGCTCATACTAAAAGTAATGTTCCTTTTATTCTACAACACCCAAAAAATAAAAGAAAATGGGAAGTTGAGTTAGCAGAAAATTTTGATGAGAAGAATATAACTATGAGAATAAATTTAGATAAAAAATCTTTGAAGTTTTATAGAGAGGGAAAAAAATTAGTATGAGTACACGATATTTAAAAAAAGATAAATCTATATTGGTTGGAGTTGCAAAGAATGGTAGCCAATCAATAAAACAAATTTATTTAAGATACGATGGATTCCAACTTAGAGAACAACAAGGACTGGATTGGAATGTAGACAATTTTATAGATTGGAATGATAGTGATTTACAAATACTAATACCTATTAGAACAGAGAAGGAAAGGGCATGGAGTGAGTTATTAGAGTGGGGAGAGGATATAGATGTAACTAAACCTTTCTATCCAAAGTTAGATTATTTTCAAAACGATGTAATGAGATTTTTCATAACTGATATTATATTTAACGAAAATTGGACTGGTGCAAAAGTAAAATTTTTTGATTTGAAAAAATTATCTACTCACATACCAAAATACTTAGGATGGGATATTGAAATACCATATTACAATACAGCAAAAGAAAAAGATAGAAAAGTTGAGTTGATGGAAGAGTTAAAGGATGTAGAAATAATTACATCTAAATTTAAAGAAGCATTTTCTAAAGGATTAAAAAAAAGTAAATATTGGATAAACTTATGAAAACACTAGCAGGAATTATACACGCAAGAAAAACAAGTACAAGATGTCCAAATAAACATCTACGACCATTGGGGAATACAACATTGATTGATATTGCATTGGAAAATCTAAGTAAGTTAGATGTTGATGAAAAGTATTTAGCAGTTTATGATAAAGAATTAAAAGATAAAGTAATTGATGGTGTACAAATACTACATAGAGATTATGAATCAATTGCACCAGGTAATTGTCATCATTCGGTAATGTATAAACATTTAGAAAATGTAGAATCAGAATTTATTGTAAACTATAATCCATGTCAACCATTTTTAGAAGTTGATAAGTTAAATCATTGTATAAGAGTTTTTAAAGAAAGTAGAATGAAGAGTATGATTACAGTCCAACAAGAAAGAAACTTTTTTTGGGATAAGCATCGCAATCCAATAAATTTTAAACCTAATGATAGATTATCTACAACTGCTGGACCTTGGGTTTATTCCGCCACACACTCTTTAGTATTTTATGAAAAGAATTATATGTTAAAGGAGTGGGAATTATTTCCAAACACAAAAGATAATCCATTTCCACTTATAACAGATTGGAGTGAAAAGGAATTGTTAGATGTAGATACAGAAACAGATTTTGAAATAGTTCGAGGATATTATGAACAATCTTAAATTTGAACATTACAAAAAATTTAAATCTTTTGATGAAATTAAATTTCTTGATTTATTAAAATTAGTACATAAATCAAAGGATATGTTATTAAACGATGGATGGGAATTAGGACACGAAAATCAAGTTCTTGATGTGATAGATAGGGGGGATAAATACCAATTTACTAAGATACAATTTACACATCCCAAATCAAGAAACTCAGAAGAGAAATTAAATATAACACTTGATATACAACATAAAACTATGTTTAAAGATGCATATCATAATGGAACATATGCATTTATTGAAATACCAAATAAGTTTTTAAAAAAATATATAACTCAATATAATCACAATACAGATACTACAATTTTAAATAAATTTTTAGATGAAGTTAATTGGGATGGGGATTGGTTAGGATTAAGGGATGAGTATGATAAACGACATCCACAAAAACACAAAACAAATAAACCAGAAGAGTTTTCTTGGAGAGCAAATTTTAGTGTAGAGTGGTTTTTAAGTATTAAGAACGATGGTTTAATATCACCATTATTTAAGTTACAAGACAATACCGATATCTTTAATAGAGGTTCACATAGAGCTTGGATGCTTGGTAAATTAGGATACGGATTTCCAATTTTTTTTCCAAGATTTAAGGATAAACTAACATTGAAAATGTGTACATCTTGGTATAAGTGGGGTAGTGGTGTATTCTTAGATTATCCAGCCACAAACTACTATCTTGAAATAGATTATATTAATAAAGAATTAAATGTTTACGATGAGGATAAAGAAATATTAGACACTTATAAATGTGATTGATATTTATTATTAATGAAATATGTTATAGATATAGATGGCACGATTTGTGAAGAAGTTGGAAAGGTTATTGGAAGAACACCTTATACACATAGAATCAAACAGATAAATAAATTATATGATGAAGGTCATACGATTGTATTTTATACTGCAAGAGGATTAAAGAGTGGTAGAGGTGAAAAACATTACCGACCAATTACAGAATACCAATTAGAAGAGTGGGGTTGTAAGTATCACGATTTGTGGTTTAAGGAACACGATGCTACACACTACATAGATGATAAAGCATTAAGACCAGAGGAGTTCTTTGATGATACAGAATGGTGAGTATGAGAATACTTCAGTTAAATATTGGACAGATTCGTGGACAGATTTAGAATCATTTGATTTAATCTCAACAGAAGAAGTGTATGAAAGATATCTCGATAGTTTTAAAAAACTTGATAAATTAAAAGATACCTATTCTGATGAAGTATTAAAAAAAAGAATAAGTGGTTGGAATCGTATAATACCTGGTAGTCCAATTGATATAGCAAAAAGATATTATTTAGAAAATCCAAAATATTTTGAAATGTTATATCTTGAAATACCATATCAATTTTATTTTGATTATATGAGTGATTGGTTAAATGAAATTCCATTTAAAGGTGTAAAAGAAGGTCATCCATCAGTTAGTTTAGATGATGTAAAAGAACATATAAAAAACAATACTAAGTGGAGTATGGATGGTAGAGATGATGGTAGAAGTTATCATCAATATGAAACTTTTAAAAAGTATGGAGTTTTAAATCCAATCTTTAATAACGGATTAGAATATCCTAAAAGAAGTACTCATATGACAGCAGATGCATTTTTGACAAAAAGTGATGTACCAATCTTATTTCAGTATCCAATTGGAAATCCAACAAAATTTAAAGTAGAACCAAATAAAATAGAAGAACCATATTTTAAAAATAAGTATCTAAGTTTAGAAATAGATATTGATAAAAAGATAGTAGATTTCTTTTTAGAAGATGAACATATAGGAGCATATGCAGGATGAGACAAAATTTTAATATTGTAGTACCAATGGCAGGTAGAGGTTCAAGATTTACTGAAAATGGTTATACAGATTCAAAACCATTTATTGATGTGAATGGAAAACCAATGATACAGAGAGTAATTGAAAATCTTAATATAGAGTTTGATGACCAGTATGAGTTTGTAATAATTTGTTTACGAGAAGATTATGATAAATATGATTTTAGTATCTTTGATGATATCATCGGGCATGAAAATTGGGAAGTGATTTGTTTACCAGATGTAACAGAAGGTGCTGCACAAACAATGTTATCTGCACGACAATATTATGATAATGATACACCAATGTTGAGTTTTAACACCGACCAAATGATTGATTATAATTTGAATATGTGGGATAACTTTCAAAAGTTTGATGGTGGTATTCCTTGTTTTAAAGGAGATAGTGAAGATTGGAGTTATGCTAAATGTGGTCAAGATGGTTATGTAGAAGAGGTAGCAGAAAAGAAAGTTATCTCAAACAATGCAACTGCTGGATATTATTATTGGAGTGAGGGTAGAGATTTTGTTAAGTATGCAGAACAAATGATTGAAGAGAATAGCAGAACCAATGGAGAGTTCTATGTTGCACCAGTTTATAATTGGGCAATAAAAGATGGTAAGAAAATTGGAATCTATATGGTTGATGAAATATATGAATTAGGAACACCAGAGTATTTGGAGAATTACCTTAGTGATAAATAAAAAAAGAATTGCTATATGTTTATTTGGTCAAACACGAACATATCAAGTTATAAACGAAGTATATAAAAACTTAAATGAAAATCCACATTTAGAAATAGATTTTTTTGTTTCTACTTGGGATGATTTTGAAGATAAAAGACCATTTGATTTTTTTACCACAGCAGAATTTATTACTCCAGATATTATAAAGTTTAAAAATAATACTGATAGGGCATCATATACTATTCACAGAGTAAATTTACTAAAAACTATACACGAAGTCAATAATAATTTTATTTATGATTATGTTTTATGGACAAGGGGTGAAATATATTTTGAAAAAGAACATCTATTAGAACTTTTAAATAAAAAAAGTAATAATCACGGAGATTATGAAATTAACACTCATAGTGGGATAGAGAAAAAAGATGGTCATCCTTATTTACCAGCAGATTATTATTTTCTCGGTACATCATTATCATTTGATTTATATGCAACTGGTTGGAAATCATATTTTAATGGCATAAATAGACTATCTAAAGTTGATAGTAACTCTGAGGTAGTTGGTACTCACGGCGGACACAATTATCACGCATATGTAATTGAAGAAAATTATTTAGATTTAAAAGTAGAAAATCTTACACACAAATTTCAGTTTAGTAAACTACACGAAAGAGAAGTATGATTAATATAGCAGTAATGTTAAATGGAAGTGGAAAATATCTTGATATTACACAAGAGTTGTATAAGCATTGGACTACTTTATATGATGGAGTACATTTTGATTTCTTTGTTTCTACTTGGGAAGATGAAATTGATTATACCAATTGGGATTGGATAACAAAGTGGGAAAGATTAAAAGAAGAAGATTGTCCTTATGATTTAAAAAATCATCCAACTGGTCGTCATCAACCACACTATTGTTATACATTTAAAAAAGTAAATGAATTGAGAAATTCACACGATGTAGTATATGATGGGGTTTTACAGACAAGATGTGATTATTTAATACCAAAAAATACCATAGATAAAATGTTATCGAATATCACACAACTACGAGGTGGTGGAGATGAAAGAATAAATCCACAATTATCATCGAGAAATATTTTTTCATCAAGTGGAACTATGATTCATAATGATGTTACAGATGAGGGTGAATTACAACAAGATTTGTGGACACAAGATTATTATTTTTTTGGAAAGCCAGAAGTTTTTGATGTATTTGCAGGAATGTTTGATTATATGTACATTGATGATAAAACAAAAGATACTATAAATCCATTGATGCATGTATTTCAAGCAGAGTATTTACATTTAATGGGAATTTATAATTCATATCTCAATACAGCAAATGGATTGCTTATCAGAACACAAAATAGGTTTGTTCTACCCGATACAGAAACTAAGGATAAATCTGGAAATGTTATTCGTTTAGGTGGTTGGAGTAAGAAACATCCATCGCCATTTCAATTAAAAAAAATTATAAATGACCGAGGTGTTGAGTGGATGTATAATGATATCGGATTTAAGAAAACAATAGATTGGTTTAATAGGACACCTAAGTAAATGTCTAAACCAATAACATACGCATATTTAGAAACTACAAACTATTGTAATTTAGATTGTAGTTTTTGTAATCGTACTGATGTCATCGGCCCACTAAAACATATGAGTTTAGAGAATTGGGGTAAGTTGCTCGATGGTATAAAACATCATCCAATTGAAGAAGCAAAACTTATGGGTATGGGTGAACCAATGTTACATCCAAACTTTGATGAAGTGTGTAAAATGTTTAAAGATGTTTTTCCAAATGCAAAACTTATTGTTGCATCCAATTGTCAATATAATATAAAAGAGGGATTGGAGTTCAGAAGAAAATATCAAGAGTGTATGAAGTATATCGATATATTATATTTTTCAATTGATGGGTATAAAGAACACTATGAACGAGATAGAGCACCCGCAAAGTGGGATAAGTTGTTAAAGTTTTTAGAAGATTTTAAAACAATTAATCGATATGATTGTGAGGTAGTTGTAAATTATGTTGTAAATGCATACAATGTAGATGATATTGAAAAGGTAGATGAGTTACGAGAAGAAAATAACTTAGGAAAGTTAAGATTAAACATCGCACAAATATGGGACGAAGATACAAGTATTACTTCAGACATAGCAACATCAGGTTATACAAAACAACAATTGGATTACTTGAAAACAAAATGGCGTGGAAATATTATGGGTAAATCAAAATGGGATTTCCCAGATTGTTTTTGGGTACAGAATGGATTATACACTACAGTCGAGGGACATGTCAAAATGTGTTGTTTGAATACGGGTGCTGAACCATTTGGTAATTTATTTGCAAACTCTATAGATGAGATTAGAGAACTGGAAGATTTTAAAAATGTAAAAAAAGGTTGTGAAACAAACAACCCAACATCACATTGTAAGAATTGTTCTTATAAAGAGTTATCACCGATGTTAGAATACTTGGGGGTGTAATGAAAACTTTAATTGGGTTGGGATGTTCTCACACACAAGGTTCTGCGTTTGTAAAAAATTTTAATGCCAAAGATGAGTTAGGAGAAAGAACACAAATTGTACCTGAACTTGAATTTGCAAGTGATGAATTAAAAAAACACTACAACAACACACTTACAACACACGAGTGGATTACAAAAAATTTAACTTGGATTGGAAAGTTAAACAACTATTTAAAGTATGATAAACTTTTAAATTTTGGGTTTGGGGGTCAAGGAGTTGAAGCTAATGTTAGAGCCATTCATAATTACATTTTTAAAGTTGGCGATTTATCAAATCATTTAATTATACACCAAGTACCACATTTTGATAGAAGTGAGTTTCTTGTTAAATTATTTAATATTTTTAATTATCCAAGTAATGAACATATTATCGTCAGCGAAATCAAAACTCTGATTACGGGAGAATATTCAAAAATTGAAGGAGCTTATTTTAAACAGGCTATGGTAAAATCATATGATATAAACTTTAATACTTTTAAATTTATTTGGGAACTTTATCAATTACAAGATTTAATAGAATCTAAAGGTGGTGAATACAGATGTTTTAGTTTGGATTTTAATTGGGATAATGAAACATCAAAGCCCAATAATATTGTAACAACTAAAATGGATGAGGTGGATAAATTTCGGGATATAATTGAGGGTGATTATAAAACTTATCATCCAAATGAAACAAATTTTCCACCTATTGAAGAAGTTATAGATAGAATAAATTGGTTACCACTAAGTGGTGGAATAAGCTTAAGTAATCAAAGGTTAGATACTGCTGGTTTAGTACCAGGTGATGGACACTTTACTGAAGAGGGAAATGAAAATATTGCAAACTACCTGTTTGATGGGATAAAAAAATATGAAAAAACACTTAAAGAAAATAGTTAGAAAATTAGATATACAAGATAAGTCAGAATTTGATTTTGTTTTAAATCAAAGTGAACGAATTACTAAATTACAATTTATTGATTTTAATAAATTCATACAGAATCTTACTCAAGAAGATTTTATGCTTTATCCAAATACAGAAAATCTTAAAGAAAAACTATCTGAATTTTATGAAGTAAATACTGATGAATTATTTTTGTGTGCGGGTTCAGATGTTGGAATTAAAGCAGTATTTGAAACATTTACCGATGGTGGTAGAGTTGTAACCACAGACCCATCATTTCCAATGTATAAAGTATATAGTGAATTGTACCAATGTGAATACTTTGGAATACCACATGAAGAAAATGGACATACTATTTCAACGGAAAAGATATTATCTAATATAACTGATAATACTGATTTAGTTATATTAGCAAATCCAAATAGTCCTATGGGTGAGTATAAATCATTTGATGAAATAGAAATAATATTACAACAAGGTGTACCAGTATTAATAGATGAAGCATATATAGAATTTGTTAACGACAGAAATTGTGAAAACTTTAGTGATACTTTAGTGAAAAAAATAAATGAATATCCTAACTTAATTGTAACGAGAACTTTCTCAAAAGCATTTGGTGCTGCAGGGTGTCGTGTTGGAATGGTATTTTCAAATAAAAAAAATATTGAATTAATTTCTAAATTCAGACAGATGTATGAGGTATCAGGAGTATCAGCAAAATATTGTGAATTTTTACTTGATAATTATGGGTTAACACAACAATATCTTTTAGAAGTAGAACGAGAAAAAGAAAAAGTGAAGTATATGTTATCACACTTTGATGTGATAGATTCATTTGCAAATTGGATACATTTTAATACGGAAGATGATAATAAAAAAATAAAAAAAATTTTAGAGGATTATAATGTATTAGTGAAGTGGTGTACAATACCACACGACGATAGGAAAAATTGGTGTAGATTAACTATTGCACCAGGTATTACTGATGAAGAATTTTTTGACGAGGTACGAGATGCAACTTGATGAGTTAAATGTAAAATTTTTACAAAAGTTTTTTAAAGGACATGATGTATATTTGAGTAAATCTTTACCTTGGCAATTTTATAATTATGAAAATGGTAAGTATAAAAAATATACTAATATGCATGTTCGATTAGATTTTTTATTTTCAGAGTATGGATTTTTTAATGAAACATATAAAGAGCGAGATGTTCAATATTTAGATGATGCTGTATATGAAGATTTTAGTAAGTTTCACAGACAAAAAAGATATATTGTACAAGAGTTTATAGATAATGATGGCGTTTTTTCTAATCCAACACACCATTCATTTCGAGCAAAAAATAGAACTTCTACTTTAGATATAAATAATTTTGAATCAATAAACAACTTTAAACTGGTTACTCATCCAGGTAATACAAGATTTGCCGTATCTTGTTATATACAAGATAACTTAACATCAGCAATAATGTATTTTAATAAATCATATAATTTTAATCCACCAAAAGGTTTAGTTAAAATTACTAATATTCAAGGATTAGATGGATTATGGAAACCACATCATTATTTTAGCGAAGAGCAATCCAATTTAATATATGATTTTTATTTTGGGAATAAAGATAATTTAAAAAACGGAACTAAATATCATATTCCAACTCAGAGTAATGTATTAAAGTTGTGGAAGTTTCGTGTAGCCGATAATAGTATGTCAAGGTTTGAAAGATTCGGTTGGAAACGCTCAGCTGCAGAACAACTCATTGTGCGTGGTGTACTACAAGCTGATTCAAATAATTACTTAGCTTGTGTTTTTGATTCATCTAAAGATATCGGAATTATTGTAGATGAAAAACCATTAACTATTTATACAAATTCGGATATTGATATAAAAGAGTATTTTTTAAATATTAGAAATGAATTAATAAATATGACTATAAAAATGAATGCTATTACCGATGGCAAAAATAAACATCACGTACCTGGAACACCTGATTTGGAATATCAGTTTTACGTTGATAGGGATATGATAGAAAAACATTTTAAGTTTGAGGTTAAAGTTGTTGATACAAAACCAACTGATATACCTAAGTTAAATAAGTATAAAGGTTTTGCCATATGGATAGATAAGGATAAACTACAAGATATTAATCGTGAAATTTATGAACTATTATTTTATACACGGAGAGATGTTAAAGTTGCTAAAACCGATGACGGAAAGGTAGAAGTTATTAATTGTAGAAAAAAAGTTTCAAATTTTGATTACAATTTTGGAGTTAAGAATACACCACTAATTGAGTGGGGTATCAAAGATAGTTTTTTAAAATGTGACTCGGAATTTGATGTAGATGATATCAACCACATTGTACACAGCGGTCAGCTGATTGTGCAAGATGAAATTGCAGATGAGATGGGTATAAAATGAATAAACCAAGAATATTATTTATAACACCAATAAACCATTTAAGAGATTTTTATAGTGAGGTGTTTAAAGCATATGAATTTTTAGAATTGCTTGAACCTACATATGACGATGTTAAATTACACATTGGAAAATTTGATATATTGTTTTGTGCACCAAATTTTCAAAACTTTGTTATTGATGAGGAGTTAATTAAAGATTCAAACATACAATGTATTGTTTCACCATCTACAGGTTTAAATCATATCGATGTTGATTCAGTACCGATTATATCTATTAAGAATGATGAAATTCTTGAATCAATATGGTCTACAGCAGAACATACTTTACATTTAATTTTATCAATAGTTAGACATACAAAACCATCTATTGAATTGCACGATAAAACTTTAGGTATTATAGGTGATGGTAGATTAGGTAAGATGGTTGAGTATTTATGCCAGAATCTATTTAAGAAAGTTATAGTAGTTGATAAAGATTATGGGGATAAAGAAAAGTTATTTTTTGAATCTGATATTGTTTCATTGCATGTAGATTTAAATCCATCTTCATATGAAATGATAAATAAAAACTATATGCAACAATTTAGAAAAGATATTTATTTAGTTAATACATCTCGTGGTGAAATAGTAAATGAAGAAGATATAAATAAACTTTTATTAAAGGATAGGATATGTGGTTATGCTACAGATGTTCTACAAACAGAATATGTAGATGAACAATCTATATTGGAATCAAATCATAAAGTATTGATAACACCACATATAGCTGGAACATCAATAGAAGCACAAGAAAAAGCATATCAAAGAGTATTGGAGAAAATATGAAGAATTTAGAGTATTATAAATCAAGATTAGTTGCAAAGGATGGTAAATATTTAAGTGCATATAATCACATAGTTAAAAATAAACCTAAATTTATAGTTGAGTATGGTGGTGGTAAAAGTACTTATGACTTAACTGAATTAGTAAACTTTTTAGATTATGGGGGTAAAGTAGTTGGTTATGAGTGTAATTCATATTGGTATAATGACCATATAGAAAAGGGTTGGAATAAATACAACAATATAAAACGTGTGGACATTGCAGAATCCACAGAATTTAACACTACTGGAGTTAGGTATATTCATCCAATAGAAGATATTAAAGAAGTTGATTTTGTTATTTTAGATGGACCTAATTTAAGAGATTTTGAATCAGACCCAAACACCACATTTAATTTAATGGATATCGTTAATCACTTAGGTTATGAAATTCCATATTTTATTGATGGTAGAACGGGAACAAGAGATTTTTATAAAAAGAATCCAGAACGCCCAGATAATTTTTTTTCATGTAATTACAAAACAGATGTAGGAGATAAAAAGAATGAAATTAATAGCTGAATTATGTCAAAACCATAATGGTGATATGAATATTGTAAAGGATATGGTGGTGAAAGCAAAGTATAGTGGAGCAGATATAGTTAAAATTCAATCAATCAAAGCAGATTCACTAACTAAAAGAGAAGAGTATGAATCATTTAGAAAATACTCGGATGAATATCAAAGATTTAAATCATTAGAATTATCTTATGATGATGAAAAAGAGTTTATACATACGGCAAAGGTTAACAACATTATACCAATGACAACAATATTTAGTCCTAATCATTATGATTATTATAATAGTTTAGGATATGATTATTTAAAGTTAAGTGGGTATTCAATGAGAGCATTTGATTTTGGAAAAAAATTAGATAAATTTAATTTTAAACACTTAGTATTTTCCACTTCAAGTTTACACTTACACGATATTGAAAAGTGTATTAAAAATTTACAAGGAGTTGATTTTACAATATTGTATTGTGTTTGTTTATACCCAACACCATTTGAAAAATTAAACTTATCATCAATAGAACATTTAAAAACTCTACACGATAAGATAGGGTTTAGTGACCATTCAGATAATTTATTACCAAGTAAACAGGCAATCTTTCAAGGTATTGATATGTTAGAAAAACACTTCACTATATTGAATAAAGATGAAACACGAGATGGGAAGGTTTCAGTTACACCAGAAGAATTACAAGAGTTAAAAACATTTAGTAATTATACAAAAGATGGTCAGTATTTAGCATTAAATGGATTTAATGAGGAACAAAGATTCAATCACGAATATTATCAAGGTAGATTCGAATGATACCAGAATATAAATCAGTAAGTTATATATTAGTTTGGGCAGATACTAATACAATGAATCGAAATGATTTTAAACATTATAATGTTGATGAGAAAATTAATCAAGAACTATTAAAACATACATTAAATTTAATTGACCAAATATTAAAGTTAAATCCACACGAAATATTAATTATGGACAATGAGGGTAATTTTCCTACACACAAAAATCCATTAGTTAAAGTGATACCATCATATCAATCAGTTGGATATCTTGATGGGAAACGACCTGAGTGGTTGGATAAAATTAATATAGAAGATTACAGAGAGGATACTGATTTTAATCATGCTAAAAGTTTAGCTATGGCATACAATCACGGAATAATAAAATCAAGTGGTGATTACTTAGTAATACAACATAATGATACATTATATCTTGATAACATTATAGAAGAACAAATAGAATTTTTGGAAAAAGAAAACTACGAATATATCACAATTGATAAAAAACCAGTTAAGTTTAAAGAGTTGGAAAAGTATGAATATTTTGCAGATTGTTATTGGTTTTTATGTAGAGGTGATTTTTACTCTAAACACAACATTTGGGTAGATTGGATTAGGGGAGATAACAATCACTTGGCAACCATTACTTGTAAAGATAAAGAATTAAAGTATTTACACTTGCCTGGATTTTATGAAAATAAGGAAACCGATTCACCAGAATTTGAAGAAAGTTATGGTTACAATAGAAAGGTTGGAAACTTACATACATTTAACGATAAACCATTTTTAATTCACAGAAAAGGTGGAACAGGTTTATACAGAATACTTGAGGAAAAGAGATGATATTATTAACAAGCGGAGATAGTTGGACACAAGGTGATTACCCTTCACAAGATTTAAATTGGGAAGCAACAAAAACCTTAGATTGGTATGATATAGTTCCAAATTTCGGTAATAAATTTTCACCAACAGAATCCAACCCACCAAAAGGTGAAAAGAACATACTATATAAATTTTATGATAGTCCAGTTTGGCCAAAGGTTTTGGGAGAAAAACTTGGTGTCGAAACTTGGAATGCTGGTAGATTGGGTTGTAGTAATGATAGGATATTTAGAACTACAATTGGTTCTATTGAGTATTTAGAATCACTCGGTAAGAAAGATTTTTTTGTTGTGATAGGATTAACATCTATGTTTAGATATGAAACTTGGAATGATACAAGTATTACACAGAATGAAAAGAAATTAAAAGGTAAATGGATAGATGCACGAGTATCACCAGACGAATATTTAGATTTTGCAAAAGAATCATTAGTACATAGACTTTGTTTAAATATAATCAATCTTCAAAATTTTTTAAAAGTAAGAAATATACCATATTTAATATTTAATTGTTTTGATGATTTTGATGAGGAGATTCGAGAAGATTCTTTTTTCAAGTATATTGATTTAGATTATATTTATAATAAAGACTTTAAACCACATTTTAGACTCTGTGTAGAAAATGAGTTTAATACAGATTGGCGTAATAATGATGATTATTTCCGCACAAATCATCCAACTGATACATCACATATTGAATGGGGTAAATATTTAAATCAATACATAAGGAGTAATTATGAGATTTTTTAAACGACTATGGAACAAACTCATTACTGAGATTAAGTTTCGTAAAAAGTTAAAAGAAATAAAAAAACGCGACCCGTTTATTTATAAATGAACGAAAAGGAGTTCTTTGAAGTTTTATATCCACCAACATCACATTATATAGGGTTGGATAAAGTTAATATTGAAGTGGTACATCCATTAGAATATTGGGATAGACCACGAACAAAACATGAAGGACCAGTTTGTAAGTGTGTAGGTGAGAATACAAACAAAGCTTTATTTTTATACTTTCAGAAATTAATTAAACAAGGTATTGACTTACCAATTTATTTAAATAGTAAAAATCAGATAATGGATGGGTGGCATAGGTTTCACGCATACTATTATTTGGGTTATACTATAATTCCATTTTATAGAAATAAATTATCAAGACCACACGGATTTTGTTGGAAAACCGGGTTAGAAGGTCGTAGGAGATTACGTACTAAAACTTGGTAGTTTTATATTTATAAGTGTAAGATTATACACATATTGGAGTTTTTGATGATTAAATTAATGGATTTATTAAACGAGGGTGTACAAGATAAAGGTATATTCAAAGCAGTATTCCTTGCAGGTGGACCTGGAAGTGGTAAAACTTATGCAGCTAAACAGATATTTGGTATTCCAGACAAGTTCAATATCAGTATGAGTGGTATGAAGATGGTTAATTCAGATAAAGAATTGAAATTTTTATTAAAGAAATTCCACTTTGGTACTGATTTAGATAAAATGCCTGATGAAGTATTTAAAAATTTAACAGATGATAGTTTACCAGATTCAAGTGGACTACGAAAATTTGGAAAATCACTTACTAAAGAGAGAATGAGATTATATCGACAAGGAAAATTGGGTATGATTATTGATGGCACAGGACACGATTTTGGTAAGATACAAACAATGAAATCTGAGTTAGAAGCAGATGGATATGATACATATATGGTAATGGTGAACACATCATTAGAGGTTGCACAACAAAGAAATCAAGAACGAGATAGAATTTTACCACCAAAATTATTAAAAAAATCTTGGGAAGATGTACAACAGAATCTTGGTTCTTTTCAATCATTATTTAAAAACAATTTCGTGATAGTTGATAATTCAAAACATCTATCCGATGAAGAAGCGGAGGCAAAATTTGTTCCATTGGTTACTAAAGTTGTTAGAAAATTTGTGGGGCAACCCATCAAAAACAAACTCGGAAAGCTATGGGTTGGTAAACAGAAATTACTTAGGAGAAAATAAAATGTTAATTACATTTAACGAGATAATAGAAGTAACACTACACCACGAAGGTGGTTACGTCCACGACCCAACAGACTTGGGCGGGGAAACTAACTTCGGTATAACAAAAAGATTTTATCCAGATGTAGATATAAAAAACCTTACAAAAGAAGGTGCTAAAGAAATCTATAAACAAGATTACTGGGATAAGAATAAAGTAGGTTACCTAACAGATGATTTAAAACATATCTTTTTTGATATGTGTGTGAATCAAGGTAGGGGAACTGCAGTAAAAATTTTACAACGAGCGTGTAACGCAAAGGGTGCAGATTTAGCTATTGATGGTGGATTCGGACCTGGAACAAGAGGTGCGGTTGAAACATACAAACCATCACTCGACAGGGTTCGTTGTTACAGATTAAAACATTACTATGATTTAGTAAATAAAAAACCAGAACAAGAAAGGTTTTTATTCGGTTGGTATCGTAGAGCATTATCAGTCTAATGGCTGGAGATTGTTATCAAGCAAATGGTAATTTTATCATTACTAAAATGAATGATAAATCATTTAAACTATGTCATGGAGTTGCAATATTAGCAACAGACAATAAACCATTTGGACATTGTTGGGTAGAAAAAAGTAATAGTTTAGTAATGGACTTTTCAAATGGTAAGAAAATAGCATTATCAAAAAAGAAATATTATGAATTAGGTGGAATACCTGTTAAAGGATATAAGGTTCATTCTTATACAGGAAAAGAAGCAGCAAATAAAATGGTAAAATTAGGCCATTGGGGGCCTTGGGATTCCAACGCACCGAGATAAATTATGATTAAGTTAATGGATATAGTAAAAGAAATAAGTGCTAATGGTAATCACCATTCTGCAGATGCTGGTGAACCAGATACAGGGTTTTCACCTGCAGGACAATCAAGAATATTGGGTGTTGATAGTAGTAAACCAGAGCCTTGGTATGATAAGGGTGGATACGCACAATTAGATTTTCCAAAAGCAGATGACCCATATGGTGGGAAGAGAGATAAGAAAACATTACAAGTACAGGTAATTAAAAGAATTATAAATACTGGTGAAAAGTATGAGGGATTTCAAGCTGCGGTAGGCAGTTGGGATAAATATGGTGATAAAGATTATTCAACGGATGGGTTTGATTACGGAGAAATATGATGGCAACATTTCACATAGATGAACCGAGAGAAATCGGAAAGAAAAAAGATAGATTATCATCAAGGGAAAAGAATATGGTAAAATTAATATCCAATGAAGCAGTAAATGAAGCCAGAGGAACTTGTTGGGTAGGATATAAACAACTTGGCATGAAAGATAAGGGTGATAAGAAAGTTCCTAATTGTGTAAAAGAAGTTTTTGATATTTATTGGGAAAATCAAAATGAAAGTTGTGGATACACAATAGAAGTTGATACAGATAAAGATTTAAAAGAAGCAGAATATCAAGGTAGAAAAGTTAAACTTGGTAAACCAATGCAAGGTGATGCTAAAAAATTCAAAGTATATGTAAAAAATGATAAGGGTAATGTAGTTAAGGTTAACTTTGGTCAAGGTGGAGATGCTAAGGGTGGAACAATGAGGATTCGTAAAGATAATCCATCAGCTCGTAAATCTTTTAGAGCAAGACATAATTGTGATAATCCAGGCCCAAAACATAAAGCAAGATATTGGTCGTGTCGTAAATGGTAAAAAAATGAATAAACTTACAGAATGGTTAACTAAACCACTTATCAAAGAAATAGAACTACCAGTTAAAGTTGGTGATGTTGTCTTGATGGGTAGATTTAAGAACAAGAAGGTAGTTGTTAAGTCAATTACCTATAATGAAAAGGGTGATTTACTTATCAATAAAAGACCTGCGTTAAAATTTAGACTTGCAAAACAAGATAGTAAAAAATTATTACCGATAAAAACTACCGATAAAGGTTCTACCAACCCAGACCCCGACATGCGAGGTGCAGAGTTTAAAGGTATTAGAGCTAATAAAAAAGAAAGTGTAAACGAAAACAAAATAGAGATTAATGTTCCAGGTGATATTAAAGGGTTGTATAGATTATTTAAGAAAAATAAAAAAGAATTATACCTTGTGGGTGGTGCAGTAAGAGATGCAATACTTGGTAAGAAACCAAAAGATTTTGATTTAGCAACTGATGCAAAACCAGACGAAGTATTAGCAATTGCAAAACAAGGTGGATTTAAAACAGTCGAGGTTGGTAAATCATTTGGAGTAGTGATTGTGGGCGGCCACGAAATTGCTACATTCAGAAAAGATATTGGTAAAGGTCGTAGACCAGATGCAGTAGATTTTTCTGATATACAAGGGGATGTTAAACGAAGAGATTTAACTATCAATGCTATGTTTTATGATATTGGAAGAAATGAAGTAGTTGATTTAACAGGTGGATTAAAAGATTTAAAAAATAAATTAGTAAGGACTGTCGGTAATCCAAAAAGAAGATTTGATGAGGACCCATTAAGAAAGTTACGAGCATTGAGATTTCAAGCTGTTATTGGTGGGAAAATGGATAAAGATACTGAACAAGCATTATTAGATAATCCAAAATTAAATGGTGTGAGTGGTGAGAGAATCAAAGAAGAGTTTGTAAAGGGATTACAAAAGGGAAAATCATCAAAACAATTTATGGAAGCATGTGATAAGTTTAGTTTTACAAAACAAATATTCCCCAAGTTAAATATAACAAAACCTTATCCAAATGTCAAGGATTATATTTTATTTATTTCAACAATTTTAAGAAAGAATGATGTAACTAAGTTAGGTAAAACTTTAAATTCATTAAAGTATAGTGCTAAGGAAAGTAATAACATTCAGTTCTTAGTTTATCTGAATAACTTTAAACCAGAAAATATTTATATAGTTAAAAAAGCACAACTGAAAACCACATTGACATCAAATCAAATTCAAGAGTATGGTACGTTAGTTGGTAAAGATTTAAAAAAACTATCTACATTTAAGTTAAGTGTAAAGGGTAGTGATATAGTTGGGCTAAAAGGAAAAGCTATTGGTGATAAGATGAAAGATATGGAAAAGAAAAAGTTTTTAGGTGAAAGTACCGATAAGGCAAAGTTGTATAAACTTTATACCCAGGCCATGAAAATGATGCCAGGCAGTCCAGCTCAAAAAAAAATTAGTAAGGAAATTGATAAGTTGAGAAAGAAACTTAAAATGAAAAATGAGTTTGCAATTCCATCACCAAGTAGAAAAGGTATTAATAAAAACAAAACTGATAGAATGAGTGGGTATAAAAAGGTAGATGAAATAGCAGTTCGTAAGAAACCTAAAACATTCAGAGATATTTATAACGCTATTCCAAGTGATTTAAAAAAACGAGTTATGAACCTTAAAAACTTTGACCAACGAAGAGATGCTCATCCAGAGGGTAATGTTTTAAAACATACCATTGCTGTAACTAATAGAGCATTAAAAACTGGTGATATAGATTTTGCTTTATCAGCATTGTTTCACGATATAGGAAAAGATTCAACCGCAAAGATACATCCAAAGAAAGGTTTTTGGACACATTATGGACACGAGAAAGTTTCCGCCGAACTTGTATTGAAACACAAGAAGTGGATACAATCATTGGGTGGTGATGTTGATGATATCCATTACATAGTAAAGAATCATATGAGAATGAAAGTATTTGATAAGATGAGATGGCACAAACAAGACAAGATGAGGAAAGATAAAGCATTTGGTAAGTTACAGAAGTTCACCACATTTGATAAAGGTGGTAGAGGTATAAGTGATGGTAAAATACTTGAGAAAACGCTTGACTTATATATGGAAAATGTTGTATATTCCAGTATGGAAGATTGGGATACTACGAACATTTCCGAACAAAAGATTAAAAAGGTAGTGGGTATTTATGGTGGACGGTTTCAACCGTTTGGGCCACACCATTTGAAAACCTTTAAGTGGTTACAATCCAAAGTGGATGATGCGTATATTGCAACATCTAACATAAAAAAGTTACCACGACACCCAATGAATTTTGCGGAAAAGGCAAGACACATGGCAATGATGGGAGTACCAAAAAACAAAATTGTTTTTGAGAAAATCCCATTGGTTGCAAAAACTATACTTAAAAAGTATGACCCAAAAACGACTGCCGTAGTTTATATTTTTGGTAAGAAAGATGCAGGTAGATTAAAGGGTGGGAAGAAAACTGATGGTGGTTTAACTTATTTTCAAGATTATAAAAAGAATATACGAAATCTAAAAGGGCATGAGGAACATGGTTATTATTTAGTTGCCCCACATATTAGTATGAGCATAGGTGGGAAAGAGGTTTCAGGTACTTCCATGAGAAATATTTTAGGTAGTCCAAAACTTGATGATAAGACACGACCAAAAGTATTTAAAAAGTTATTTGGATATTATAACAAAGGTGTATACCAAATGATGAATAATAAATTCAAAAAGTTATTTGAATTTTATAATAAACCATCAGTAAAAGATATAATAAAAGAAGTAAGTGCACTTGGAGCTCACTTTGATGCGGGTATATTAGATGATGAGGGATTATATGATTTCTTTAATTCATTTGATGATTATAAAAGAGTATCACCAAAACATGCAGAAATTTTAGGATGGGAAGTAATTGGTGATATTGTAAATTATAATAGAGCAACCGACCCAGCTTATGAATTTCAATATGTACAAGATAGGGTGGATACTGTAACTTTTGGAAAAACAATAAACCAAGATACAAAAAATACTGATAGTGTGAGTAACCCATTTCCAAAGTATAAAAAACACATGCAACAAATGGCAGATAAAATGGGTTGGGAAATAATTAAATTCTTTGGTAATAATAAACACAATAAGATGAAAGATTCACATACCTTTGATATGAAAGATACCAAAAAAGGTGTGAAAAAAATTAAAAATTTACAAGATCAAATAGATATAACAAACGATACAAAGGAGTTACTACTTATGGGCGGAGCCTACGGACATATGAGTCATCCATTCGATGATAATAATCTTACATTTTCAGACTTGAAACAGATAGTTATTAATGGGTTAGGTGGAACACTGGATAGAGAAGATGGAGTTACAGAAAAACTTGATGGACAAAACTTAATGGTTAGTTGGGTTGATGGTAAGTTAAGAGCAGCTCGTAACAAAGGGCATTTAAAAAATCATGGTAAAACTGCACCAACCACGAGTGGAATAAAATCTATGTTTAGTGGTAGAGGTGAGATTGAAAAGGCTTTTGTAGGTGCGATGAAAAATTTAGAAAAAGCCATTGGAAGTTTAAATGATAAACAAAAAGATAAAGTTTTTGGAAATGGTAAAAGGTGGATGAACTTAGAGGTTATGTATCCAGCAACAGCAAATGTAGTTGATTATGATATTGCAGAAATAGTATTTCATGGTACATTAGAATATGATGAAAGTGGAAAACCCATTGGACAACCAAAAGATAGTGCTAGAATGTTACAAGGTATGATTAAACAAATGAATCAACATATACAATCAATGTTTAGAATAGGAAAACCAAATTTTCTTACTGTACCCAAACATCAAAATTTTGGTAAGATGAAAAATAAATTTTTAGGACAATTGAAGAAATTACAATCACAATATGCATTGAAAGATAACAGTAGGTTGGGTGAATATCACGAAGCGTGGTGGAGAGAATATGTTTTTAATGCATCTAAACAATTTAAGGTTAGTTTAAAACCAAATCAGTTTGTTAGTTTGGTTAATAGATGGGCGTTTTTTGATAAGTCATATAAGATACGAGATATTAAAAAAGATTATAAAGATAGTCCTAAATTTTTAGATTGGATACTAAGTACGGATAAGATGGATCACCAAAATATTTTTAAACAAAATATAAAACCATTTGAAATATTATTCTTTGGTGTTGGTGCAGAAATATTAAAAAATATAAGTGGGTGGATGGCAGCTTCACCAAGTGCTACCACACAAAAACTGAGAAAAGATGTTATCAAGGCATTCAAGGATTTACAGAGCGGTGGTAATGTAAATAAATTAAAGAAATTAAAAATACAAATTGAGAAACTACACGCAATCGGTGGATTAGATGCGATAGTTCCAAGTGAAGGTATCGTTTTCAAGTATAAAGGAAAGATATATAAATTTACTGGCGCATTCGCTCCAATCAATCAGATACTCGGTAGTTTGAAATTTGGATAGGAGTTACGATGGCAGGATATAGTAAAGAGGCAGTAAGACAGAATGAAGTATTAAAAGATTTATTATCAGGTAAGGAACATAAAAAATCTTATGTACAAGTAGGTTACGAGGGCAAGGTAGAAGATAAAGGTGGGGAAACTCGCCAAGGTAAGATGACAGATATTATGAAAGATATTAGGATGCCCTGGTTTTGTCCATCTTGTAAAAAAACAATGAAGAAAAAACTTGATAATAAGTTTTGGAGAATTGCTGGACATTGTTTTGATTGTCAAGTTGAGATGGAAAATAAACTTCGTATGAGTGGGAATTATGAAGAATATGCTAAGAAGAAAATTAATGAGAATAAAAAATCATATTTAAAAGATTTAAAACAGAGTATTGATGAGTTTGAAAATACAGGTGGTAAGGTAGAGTTTTTCAATAGTGTAGGTGTAGTCGATATTGAACTTGAAAAAGAAAAGTGGGAAATGGGAGAAGACCAATTCAGTGCAGTTGTTGAAGAGGCTCGAGCATATATAACTAAATTAGAAGAGGCTATAGATGAAGAATCAACGGAACTTGATCCTACCTGAGGATTTGGTTATTGAGATAATGGGGATGGTTGCTCAGTTGGGTAATGTTGCTGCAGAGTATCATATGAAAATTAATAATAGTGAGACTGAAGAAGTAACGAGAGTATATAGAAAGATTTTAAAAAAGTTGATGGATTTAACAGAACATGATAAAACTGGATATTTATCATTAGAAGAAATTTGTAATGAATATGGTATAAGACTACCAAACAAGGGAGATCACAATGGGAATCATTGATTGGATTCTTGAACTATTTTTTGGCGGAAAGAAAAAAGAAGAAGTCAAAAAGTTAGACAAGGCAATAAAGGTAAAAGAGACTGAAAATAAAGAACTTGAAAAACAAGTTACAGTACTTGAATCTAAGAAAAAAGTTAACAAAAAAGAAGTGGCAACACTTAAACGGAAGGTAACTACTACAAAGAAACATATTGTTGAAGCTAAGAAAGCTGTTGAATTTGATGACAGCGACGAAGCTTTAAAATATTTGAAGAAATTTTCCAAGTAGTATATATTTATATACATGAGATATATTATATACATATTACTATTAGTTGGAGTTCTTTATGGACAAGATACTAAAGATGAAAAAATGTACAACATACCTGCATCACAGGTAACAGATTGGGCAAATAAACTTAAACAATACGAAGTATCGGATAGTTTACAAACAAGTTTAATTTCAGATTTAGAACTTCAAGTTAAAAAGTTAGAAGAAAATTCTACTTTAGATTCTTTGATAATTTCAACGAGAGTACATCAAATTGATTTATTAAAAGAAACTACTGAACTTTATAAAGAGAAAGTAAAAGTTGTCAAACCTAAATGGCATGAGAACAAATGGTTATGGTTTACTTATGGAGTAGTGGCCACATCAACATCAGTTTGGTTAACAGGTCAGCTAGTAGGCGAATAATGGCAACACAGATAAAAGAAGTAATAAAATCCGAATATGTGAAATGTGCACAAGACCCTGCTTATTTTATGAAGAAGTATTGTGTGATACAACACCCAATCAGGGGAAAGATTCCATTTTCTTTATATGATTTTCAAGAAAAAACTGTAAATGAATTTCAAGAAAATAGATTTAATATTATTTTAAAGGCAAGACAGTTAGGAATATCAACATTAACAGCTGGATATAGTTTGTGGTTGATGACATTTCATCAAGATAAGAATGTGTTGGTAATTGCAACCAAACAAGAAGTAGCAAAGAATTTAGTAACAAAGGTTCGTGTGATGCATTCAAATCTACCGAGTTGGTTAAAACAAAAATGTGTTGAGGATAACAAGTTGAATCTACGATATATGAATGGTTCACAGATTAAGGCAGTTTCTTCAGGACCTGAAGCAGCTCGTTCAGAAGCACTATCATTATTGATATTGGACGAGGCAGCATTTATTGATAAGATTGATGAAATATGGACGGCTTCACAACAAACATTGACAACGGGTGGTAGTTGTATTGCACTCTCTACACCAAACGGTGTTGGTAATTGGTTTCATAAACATTGGGTTGAGGCAGAAGAAGGTAGTGGAATGTTTAATTTTATTAAACTTCATTGGACTGTTCATCCAGATAGACATCAAGACTGGAGAGATGAGCAAGATACATTATTAGGAATACAGAGTGCAGCACAAGAATGTGATTGTGATTTTATAACTTCAGGTACTTCTGTTATTGATGCAAGAATTTTAGACGAATGTAGAAATACAATGGTTAGAGAACCAGTTGAAAAAAGAGGGATTGATAATAATTTATGGATATGGAAACAGCCCAACTATACAAAAACTTATGTGGTAACGGCAGATGTTGGTCGTGGTGATGCAGCAGACTATAGTGCATTCCATGTTATGGATGTAGAAAAAGTAGAACAAGTAGCAGAGTATAAAGGTAGAGTTCCTACAAAAGATTTTGGTAATATGTTGGTTAGTATTTCAACTGAATATAACGATGCTTTACTAATTATAGAAAACAATAACATTGGTTGGGCTACAATCCAACAAGTAATAGATAGGGAGTATCCTAATCTATTTTATACAAGTAAAGATTTAAGATATATCGATATTGCTCATCAAATGAACAATCGATTTAGAAGTGAAGAAAAGAAAATGGTGGCTGGATTTTCAACTACAATGAAAACTCGACCTTTGATTATTGCAAAGTTAGAGGAATATTTTAGGGATGAATCAGTAGTGGTTCGTTCCAATAGATTAATAGATGAATTATTTACATTTATTTATCTAAACAATAGAGCAGAAGCAATGAGAGGATATAACGATGATTTAGTTATGTCTTTTGCTATTGGTTTATGGGTTCGTGATACTGCATTAAGATTACGAACAGAAGGAATTGAGTTAACAAAAAAGACACTTGATAGATTTCAAGATGTTGATGGACTATATACTACCGAAGACCCTGATAATGGTGAATGGGAGTGGGAAGTAGGCCACGAAAGAAAAAAAGAGTCGTTAAAGTGGCTCTTATAAGTGAGGTAAAAAATGGCAGATAGAACATTATTTAGTAGATTACAACGATTATTTAGTACAAATGTAATTGTAAGAAATGTTGGTGGTAAAAAACTAAAAATAGCTGATACAGAACAAGTTCAATCACAAGTGAAATCACATTTGGTTGATAGGTATTCAAAACTACATAGTGGTTTGGACTTGGTAAATAGTGGATATTCCACATTTGCACAACTGCAGGCAGCACGATTGGGTTTATTTAAAGATTATGAAACTATGGAAGCGGATTCAATAATTGCATCTGCACTTGATACATACGCTGATGAATCAACTATGAAAAGTGCGTATGGGGAATCGTTAGAAATACAAAGTGATAATGATCAGATAAAACAAATACTACATAATTTATTCTATGATATTATGAATATAGAATTTAACTTGTGGCCATGGGTAAGAAATATGTGTAAGTATGGAGACTTCTTTTTATATTTAGACATTAGTGATAAGTTTGGAATACACAATGTAGTTCCTTTATCCCCGTATGAAATAATTCGTTCAGAGGGAGAAGACCCAGATAATCCTTATTATACTAAATTCTATTTAGAGGCAATGGAGCAGGCACATCCTTATTTTGCTCGTTCATCTTCTAATAAAAAAATAGAATTTGAAAACTTTCAAATCGCTCACTTCAGATTAGCAAGTGATAGTAATCTTTTACCTTATGGTAAATCAATGATGGAAAGTGCTCGTAAGGTTTGGAAACAATTAACATTGATGGAAGATGCTATGTTGATTCACAGAATCATGAGAGCACCAGAGAAGAGAGTATTTAAAGTTGATATCGGAAATATTCCACCAAATGAAGTTGACAATTATATGCAAAAAATCATTAACAAAATGAAGAAGACACCGTTTATGGATGATACAACTGGTGATTATAATTTGAAATTCAATATACAGAATCTTACTGAAGATTTCTTTATGCCAGTTCGTGGTGGCGATAGTGGTACGAGTATTGACTCTCTTCCAGGAATGCAATATGAGACTACAGATGACATCGAGTATTTAAAGAATCGTATGTTAGCTGCTCTAAGAATACCGAAAGCGTTTTTAGGATATGAAGAAAGTCTTGGTAGTAAAGCTACATTAGCCGCAGAAGATGTACGATTTGCAAGAACAATTGAGAGAATTCAAAGAATTTTAACAAGTGAATTGACAAAGATTGCAGTTGTTCATTTATACTCACAAGGATATACAGATGAAGAGTTGGTAAACTTTGAATTGAAATTAACAAATCCATCTACAATTTATGAACAAGAGAAGATTGAATTGTGGAGTAATAAAGTTAATTTAGCTCGTGATGTAAAAGACAATAGTTTAATGTCAAGTGATTGGGTATATAAAAATATTTTCAATTTCACGGCAAAAGAAAAAGAACAACTTGAAAAAGAAATGGTGGATGATCAAAAAACTAAATTTAGATATTCACAAATAGAACAAGAAGGTAATGATCCTGCAGAAAGTGGTGATTCAGTTGGAACTCCAAGTGATATGGCAGCAGTTGGAATGGGAGCAGATGATGTTCAAGAACCACCTGATACTGCAGCAGGTTCAATATTTGACAAAGGTGGGGCACCCGAAGGTGGACAAGAGGGAGCTGGTAGACCAAAAGAAGTAACTAAGTATAGTAAAGATGGTAGTGCAAGAGGACGAGATCCACTTGGTAGACCAAAAATACCTATGGCTTTAGCTCACTTTGATAGGTTAAAGAAGTCTTTAGGTAAAAAAGGCATAGAATTATTAAGAGAAACAATAGATAGTGAAGAAATAGATAAAGAATATAAAGAATTTACTGAAGATAAATAACGATTATTTGAAGTTTTAATATTTATTTATGTATAAACTTATCACGAATGGAGTGTTTAATGAATTACAATAAGAAGCACAGTAAAATAAAAAATACTGGAATTCTTTTCGAACTGCTGACTCGCCAAATAACTGTTGATGTACTCAATGATACTGAAAATAGTAAGGCTGTTAGCATTTTAAAAGAAACATTTAACCCAAATTCAGAACTTGGGAAAGAATATGAACTTTACAAGATTTTGACGGAAAAGACATATAAAACTAACGAACAAGCAAACATTTTGCTTTCTGCAGTAATAAAAAGTCGTAGACATTTATCAAATCGTAAATTACGAAATGAAAAATATAATTTGATTAAAAGTGTTAAGGAAAATTATAACGCTGCTGATTTTTTCAATACACGAATACCTGGATATAAACTATTGGCTTCAATTTACAATGTATTTGAAGGTGAATGCTTAAAAGAGAAAATATCTCCTATAGAAGAAACTGATAGTAAATTAACAATTATAGAGAACATCACTAAAGTCAGACGCACTAAGAAAACTAAACATAGTATTCAAGATGACTTAAATAAACAAGATAAGGATTTAAGGTTGTTAACTTATCAACTATTGGTTGATAAATTCAACAAAAAGTACAGCACTCTAAATGAAAATCAGAGAAATTTACTTAAAGAGTATATAAACAATTTATCAAACACTAATTCTTTGCGCGAATTCATAGATACTGAAGTTATTAAAATTAAAAAAACCTTAAAATCACATTTACAAAGAGTTGATGATAAGATTACTAAAATTAAATTAACCGAAGCAATAACTCATACCGATACTGCAACAAAAGGAATTCATGTAAAAGATTCTAATGTTGTTTCGTTGATGAGATATTACGAATTAGTAGGGGAGTTAGAAAATGTCCACAAAAATAAATAGAAAAAAGTTTACGGAATTACTTCGTACTTTAATTCAAAAAAAAATAAAAGAAGCCTCAACAACTGCAACCGCTGGTGGAGAATATGATTCACCAAACGCTTTTCAATCTAAAGGTAATGAGAAAAGAAAAAAGATTGCAAAGACAGGAACAGATTTTAAAGTTGTAGAGGGAAAGTGGGCAGTTACTGTTGCTGGTGTAGGTAAAATTATCATTGATGCTACAGGAGCTGGACAAGCAAGGACAATGGTTGGTAGAAGTTTGAAAAAGGGTATGAAGGGTATTGTAAGTGTAAAAAGAGTACAAAGTGCATTTGGTAAACAGATTGATAAAAAAACAGAATCCGTAGTTGAGGGAAGATTAAGTTCCTATCAAAAGAAAGCTATATTAATTGCTATACAAATGAGTGGTAATATGACGAATGCTGTTAAGAAAATTGAAAGAATTAAAAAGGGTTTATCCAACGACAAAAAAGTAAAAGATGCTCTTCGACTTGCAAACGAATCAATAACCGAATCAGATTTAGGACTTACTTATAAAAGAGGCAAAACAGTAAAAGTAAAACATAAGAGTTCTGGAAAAAGACTTGTCATTGTAGATAAACCAGCCGTAAGAAAAGAATATGAAAAAATAGGATATTTTGCTGAATCAATAAAAGAGGCCCGTTACACACAATACCGTAACGATGAAACTTTAACACCAAAACAAAAAATTGGACAATCGATGAGAGAAGTTCGTGATTCATTAAGTGGATTAAGTAAGTTAATAGATATGAATGTTAAATTAAAAAATGAGCTAAAGGTAGATTCAGGTACATATTGGAAGAACACCCATAAAGCAATGAGTAAAATTTCAGAGAGATTAGTTAAATTAGCTAACAAAGTGGGAAAACTACAATGAAACAAAACGACAAATATTTAGCAGAAGGCCTTGATATCTTAAAGAGGGAGTTTGGGCAACCATTACCTACTCTTCAAGATACTATAAACGCACACCAGGCTAAAAAATTACAAGAAAATCCAGCAGCTATTGCATCTGCAACTGCAGCAATGGTTCAAATGAAATCTAAAAATCCAAAAACGGGTCGTGTAAATAAACTAACCACTGCTCTTAGTAATAAAGAACATCCAGCACACAGAAAAGCAAAAGGGATATTTGTAAAGTTAGTAGATAAATTTAAAAACAAAAAAGAAGAACCTAAATCAAAAGGATTAACTCCAGACCAATCAAAGGCACAGGCAAAATCAATGGGAATTTCAGTAGGAGAATCTATTAAAGAGGGTCCAGAAGATGTAAGATTTGCAAGAAGAGCTTTATCAAAAATAGTAAAAACTGAACAAAAATTTAGAAAACAAATGTATGACTTAGAACAATCATTTCTCCAAGACCCAAATCCAACAAATAAGACTTTGGCTAAAGAAATAAAACAGTCTTATAAATCTGGTGTAACAAAATATATGAGAGATAGTGTTCTAATGGTTAAAAGGATGAAATAAAATGAGAGAACTATTAGTAGATTACATACCGTTTGAAATATCTAAACACCAAGTTAACGAATCATTAAAAGAAAACGATGGAAAATTGGTAGTCAAAGGTGTATTACAAAGGGCAGATGCAAAAAATCAAAATGGTAGAGTGTATCCGAGAGATATTTTAACACGAGAAGCAAAGAATTATTCTGACGGATATGTTAAACAAAAAAGAGCACTTGGTGAATTAGACCATCCAGATTCATCAGTAGTAAATTTACAGAATGTATCTCACAATATTACTGAGATGCATTTTGAAGGTGATAATCTATTGGGAACAGTAGAAATATTAACTACACCAAGTGGAAATATTTTAAGAGAATTATTTAAGAATGGTATTAAGTTAGGTATTAGTTCTCGTGGAATGGGTTCTGTAGAGGCAGTACATGAAGATGAAGATGATAATGATCAACCAGTGTTAAAGGTGGGTAAAGATTTTGAATTAATAGCATTCGATTTCGTATCAAATCCATCCACACATGGTGCATTTATGTATCCATTAAGTGAAAATGTGGATAAACAACAAGGTAGAACTTGTGGTACTTATTGTAAGGCTGAAGATATAATTAATAAAATAATCCGAGGAGAATAGAATGCCTGCCAAATCTAAATCTCAACAACGATTCATGGGAATGGTTCATGCACTTCAGAAAGGTGAACTCTCACCATCCAAAGTTTCTGATAAAGTTAAAGATGCAGCCGATAATATGTCTGATTCAGATTCAGAAGATTTTGCATCTACTAAACACGCTGGAAAACCAGAAAAGGTTGCAAAAGAAGTAATACAAAAAATTCGTGAAGCTCTGAAAGAAATTGGTAGAGGTAAAAATTTAAAAGAAAATCAAAAAAGACAAGCTACCGATATAGCCGTAAAGTTTGATAAAGCATATTTGAACTTCTCAAGAGAAATCAGAGATATAATTAAAATGGTGGTTAGAACAACTGGTAGCAGAACAGATGGGAAAATTTTTGATAAAGCATATAAAAAACATCTTATTCCATTTAATAAATTATTTATGAGCTGGTACAAAGGGCAACAAGATAATCCACACATAGATGAGGGTGTTAAAGCACAAAAAGCTTATAATAATATACATAAGGTTCGTAATGAGTTTATCGAAAGATATAGTAAACTTAGAAAACAATTAAACACTTTAAAAACTGAATCACCAAACAATGAAATTCTTAGATTAGAAAAACAATTATACAAATTTGAAATGGCATTCATTGAACAATCTTCTAAATTATTAGGTTCGGTTTCAAAGATTGCACAAAGTAATTTAACTGAAGCAACTTCATCAAAAGATTTATTTAGTGGTTATAAAGTAGCTAAATGGGAAGTATATGTTGCTGATGAAAAAGGTAAAGAAAAAATAATGAAAGTAGCTAAATCTAAAAGAGCTGGAGTTATTCTTTACAATAAATTAATTAATTCAGATAATTATCACGAAGTTGGAATGAGAGTAGTAAAAGAATCCGTAAATGAAGCAAGATTAGACCCAAAACAATTACTACAACAATTAGGTGGTAATAGATTTATCGCAATGACAGGAGCAAAAAATCTTGCAATAGATAAACCAAAAAACGAACTACATATGAAAATAGGTAGAAATTCAAAAGGTGTATCGCATGTTAGAATTAAATTGACATCCGCGGATTTATACAATATGGAATTTTTACAAGTGAGAGCTGGTAAAATAAAAATTAAATCAAAAGAAAAAGGAGTTTATGCCGACCAATTAGGTAAAATGTTCAAAAAGAACACAGGTATGAATGTGAGTTTAAGATAAGGAAAACACAATGAATTTAAAAGAAGAATTTAAACGAATAGGTGGTGGTAAAATAAATACTAAAACAGACATAGTAGAAAGTATTAAAGTAATTCCTGCATCTAAAATTGATAGTAAGACTTGGAGAAAGATGAAATATGATTTGAGAGACCAGTTTAATGAGTTAGTAAAGATTGGCCAAGATTATGGAGTATTTCAAAATGCTCAAGGTACTTCAAAAATGTTAAAACAAATTAAAAAACTAATGGATAAAATCTAATGATTAAGTTAAAGGACATATTAACAGAGAAGAAAGAATTAGATTCTAAAACTCTTGGATATATTGAAAGAATGACTGATACTAATAATCATAATGAAGCTAGACTTATGTTAGCTAAATCTTTTCTTGGTAAAAACTCACCATTGGTTAAAGGGTATGAATCATTAAAAGTATTGCATGGTATATTTAATCAAATGAATGAGTTGATGAAAGCTAGAGAAAAATTAGATAAGATGTTATTTAATGGTGCTAAAAGAGTTTATAGTAATTATGATAAAATATATAGTTCGTTCTAATGATTAAATTAAAGGATTTATTAGCTGAAGAATTAACTGATAAAGATATAAAAGTTGGTGATGCTTATAAAAATTCAACTGCTCGGGGATTTGAGGTTAGTTTTGTATATGAAAAACTATCAAGAGGTGGAGCTACCACTATAGATTATCAGTTTAAACCACAATACGGTGCATCAGGATTTATGGGTGTAGGTGTTGGACCTGCTACAGGTGTCGATAATTGGGGTAAAGATAAAAAGATTAAGATTACTTCTAAGATGAAAAAAGAAATGATTAAGACATTACAAGATGCAATAAAAAGTAAATACAAGGGTTCAGAAGAAACTGAAGTTTTACTGAGAAATAATTTGCGATTATCAAATGTATTGAGTTGGGTTAAACGACTTTAGGGATATAATTATGATTAAATTAAAAGAAAATTACGAAAGACTTTTTGGTAAAAATTCATTAAGTGAAATATCCGATTCTACTAATCTATGGGATACTAATGGTCCTGAGGATAGGCAAGTCATTATGAAGGCATTGAAGAAAGATAGAAAAATTATGAAAATTATTGGGCCTAAACCATATTGGGATGATATTGACCTTGTATCGCCAGACCATGATGATGAAACTATTGCTTCACTTCGTAAAAATATGAAATTTAGAGATTTTAAAAAATCTATATTAAAATTTGGAAAAAAGAAATGATTAAACTTAAAGATTTATTAAATGAAGTAGATAGTAAAAAATCTATCGTATCTTTAAAGGGAGATTATCCTGGTTCAAAAGTTTATCAAGCAGTTGGTGATGGTAGAACTACAGTAAAGGCTCAACAAACTAATAAAACTTGGGATGATGGGGCACCAATGACAAATAAATTTGGACAAAAGAAAACATCAAAAGTACCAAGAGGTAAGTTTTGGGTATTGGATACTAAGAAGTTTTGGTATTATGAACTTAAAGGTGTGTGGAATGCAATTAAGAAAAGTGAATATGGAACACCACCAGGATTTGAATTCTAATGATTAAATTAAAAGAATTAATAAATGAAACTTTACACTCATGTAATTGTGGTGGAGATTGTTGTTCTGTAAATGAATCTAAAGGTATGGAGTTAGGTAAGATTTTTACTGGTCATGGTTTTGCATTTAAGAACGAAAACTTAGAAGATGAAAGTTGTGGTTACACCGATGAGATTGGAATAGATGAACCTGAAATAGATGAATCTGAATTAGAAGAATCTCTTTACAATGTATCTCAAGATATGAAAGATGGTAAGTTTGACCCAAAGAATCCACAAGTAGTTATTCAAGGATATGGTGTAACA
>Ga0209090_10000058_pt1 | contig 67033 bp, 47 predicted proteins | sample ArcticOcean_MG_C_9_FD_187432 | JGI IMG/M metagenome (GOLD analysis project Ga0209090, IMG submission 187432) | Marine microbial communities from western Arctic Ocean - ArcticOcean_MG_CB2_152 (SPAdes) (version 2) | ecosystem: Environmental > Aquatic > Marine > Oceanic | place: Arctic Ocean... | reverse complement strand
GAGTTGCCATAACAGCCGGCGACGAGCCTTTGGGCAATGTAAATCCAAGTCATCATTGGTGATAAATAACCATCGAAGTGAAGAAGAATTATCTAATTGCCAAATTGATTTCCGTAATTGAGAAATACGCGCTCTTCTTAATGATTCACCATCGTCATTCGATCCGGATTGTCCATCCTTCGAAGTTGGGGATTGCTCCACATGTGTTGTAACGACGATAATGCTGTCTCGTAGCATACGGGCATCAGTCACTTCATCCAGTGCCAACACTTTATCGAGAGCGGAGAATCCTGGGGCTTTTCCTTTGCCTTGTCTCCATTCGGGTACGGGTTGTGCGTAGGAACCTTCGAGTGGACCAGCATCGGACCGAGGGTCGCGTTCTGCGAGTGTCGTCGCATCGATGAGGAGTTTACTGTGGACATTTTCATATGGACTTGCAGCTTCAAGCGAATCGGCAACCATGCCATCAAGAACCAAGACATCCGTCGCAATGTCCACTTTTGAATTCAAAACATCCAACAGTGCCTCCAAATCTTTCGGGTCTTGACTTTCATCAACTGCGATGATGGTTTTGAGGAACATCATTTGTCCAGCGCCCAACAATCCAAGTGCAGTTTTTCTACCTTGACGCGGATAACGCTGTTTCGAAGCAACAATGGCGAGGTTATGGAATCCGGTTTCCATTGGCAGATGTACGCTCTTAACATCTCGATGTTGAAAATTGAGCACCGGAGAAAATTGTTGACCAATCGCTTCACCGAGATGACCATCTTCCATCGGTGGCAATCCTACAATGGTTGCAGCCAAGACCGCATCTTTTCTGCAGGTGATGGCGGTAACATGCATCACTGGATACTGACCTGTCAATGAATAGAAACCAAAGTGGTCACCAAACGGACCTTCAAGTCGAGTCTCACCAGGTATACAATAACCTTCAATCACGATATCTGCCTCAGCAGGTACCATCAAGTCTTGCGTAAGTGCTTTGGTAATTGGAAGCGACTTCCGGCCTAAGATTCCAGCGAATTGATATTCACTCAAATTGTCAGGGAGTGGCGAAATAGCGGAGAAAATCAGTTCAGGCGGCCCCCCCATGCAAATGGCTACCGGCATTCGACCATCTCCACCGGCTTGTTTGACTGCTGCTGCATGGTCGGCGGCGTGTTTGTGGATTTGCCAATGCAGTCCAATTTCCTTTGGTCCGAAAACTTGAGCGCGATACATTCCGAGGTTATGCTCTCCATTCTTCGGATTTTTTGTGACCACCAAGGGCAGGGTAACAAACGGCCCACCGTCTTTCGGCCAGGTTGTTGGAATCGGAAGCCGAGTTAAATCGAGAGGCAATTGTACACGTTGGCAGTTTCCCTTGCGTTTTTTCTTAGGGGGCATTGCCAATGCGTCGCGAATCAAAGGTAAGGCCTTCCACGGTTTACGCATATAGAGTCCGATATCCGGTTTCATCATTGCAACCATTCGGTCGCCTATTTCAGTAGCGTACGTTGCGCCCAGTGCGCGTAGAGTGCGATCTTGACCACCAAACAAATTCATCGCTAATGGGATTTCACTGATTGTACCATCGGGGAGTCGTGGTTGTTCAAACAGTACGGCAGGGCCATCGTTCTTGACAAGCAAATCTGCTATCGCGCCTGCTTCAAATTGAACATCAACCGGGCGAGTAATGCGCAGTAATTCACCGCCTTGCTCAAGATGGTCGAGCCACCGCTTGGAAGTACGCCACGCCACACCCATGCGTAATGGAACCTCCCTTTGAACCGTCGTATTCGCTCATGCGGGGCAAAAATGATTGTTTAAACAATACATGCATTGAAAACCTCTACCGAGTTTCAAGAGGTATGAAATACCTATTCATTACGCTGTTAATGCTTCTTTTTAGTACTGGTCATGCAGCTGCAGAAGAAAACTCAACAGATGTAATCATCACAGTGGACAGTACAAACTTGCGTTTCAATCCATCAGAAGTGACCCTTCAGGAAGGAGAAGCGGTTCGATTTGTTTGGGGCGGTCAAGCATTGCCGCACAATGCTGTGGCAGCTGATGGGTTATTTGATTCAGGAGAACCTTCTCGAGATGTTGATTATCGATTTGTATTTGAAAATGGGACTGCAGGTGAGCATGAATTTTTCTGCGAGCCCCATGAAAGCGTGGGGATGGTTGGCACGATCACTGTTGAGGCAGCCCCTCCGCCTGCTGATGTTGTTGAAGATGAAGAAACGGAATCAGTTGAAGAAGTACCAGCCCTCTCTCTTCTTTCCTCGATTACAATGCTCGCCTTTGTCGCAGTTTTGCGACGTCCTGTTGAAGAATGAACGAACGGCTTCGACCGTTTATTTCATGGACTTGATTCATTAGTTGCAGTACATGGGGGGCGAAGCGAAGATGTACGACGTCTTGGTAATCGGTGCTGGCCCCGGAGGCGGTTCCGCTGCACTTCATGCGGCACGAGCCGGTTTGTCAACGCTCATTGTTGAGGCAGACCCGGAGGTCGGAACGCCTGTTCATTGCGGTGAGTGTCTGAGCGAACTCGCTGTTGAAAACCTAGATCTCGAGATTCCAGACCATGTCAAAGCGCTCGATGTCAAAGGCATTCGAGTCATTTTCCCTGACGGGACCGAGAAGTTACTCACCGAGAAAGGATATGTCCTTGAAAAGCATCTCTTTGAACGATGGTTATGCGATGAAGCTATCAAAGAAGGTGCTGAATTGAGCCTTCACCATCGCGTGACTTCAATGGAGAGAATCTTCAATAGTGAAAATCAATTTTCATATTGGAAAATTGATGGAAATGGAGAAGGCTTTCCTTTGGAGTGTAAATCAGTAATCGATGCGTCTGGCGTGTCGGGTGCTGCTTCGAAACTTCTTGACATGGGCACGGAAGTCGAAGTTATTGCCGGTTTCCAGTATGAGGTGTTGGATGTCAAAAACGATGGCTATCTTGACTTTTATCTGTGGCCAAAATATTCACCCCACGGGTATGTATGGATGATTCCAAAAGAAGGAGGAAGGGCGAATGTTGGATTAGTAACAACCGATAAAAAAGGTGCGATCAAATATCTGAACTCCTTCATTCAAGACACCTACCTCGAGGGCAAACCAACCGTCAATCCACCTTGGCGGGCTGAAGGCATCAAAGTGCGACCCTTTGGTGGGACAATTCCGATTTCAGGACCCCGTTCAGTGACTGTTGGGGACGGTTTGATCTTAGTCGGTGATGCTGCAGGTTTCACTTCGCCTCTGTTTGAGGGCGGTTCACACCTGGCACTTTGGTCTGGACGTGAAGCTGCTAAAACCATCGCATCAGCCATGCAATCTGAATCTATTCTCTCGAAAAAGCGTTTAATGGACTATGAGAAAGCATGGAAGAAAACATTCCCTCCATATTCGAAAATCCTCAAAGGAAAGACCGCCTTGTATGAGTTAACCGATGATGAAATGTCGACGATGGCTCGCTGTTTGCCTGAGGAACTCGGCGACATGTCGCCACTGCAAAAAATTGGAATAGGGTTGAAAATACTCATCCGCAAGCCAACGCTGTTCACGAAAAGTGTGATTCATGTCCTCCTCTCGTTTGGCTATTCCCGGGCCAAGTTCTTCGGTTGGTGAACCTCACACCTCGAACACTGAACACACGCAACCTCCTTGAAGGTGGCTTGCGACCAATGTCCATGTGGGGGCTGACGATGTGGCTTGCTCTCCTTGCTGCAGTGGTATTGTTGGTCCGTCCTTTGCTTCAGCAACAATCGAAGTTTGCTTCTTTTACCTGCCATGTTCTGATGGCATTACCATTTTTTGCACTTGCAAGTCGTTTCCTTGCTAATGATACGTCTCTTGCCCATGTCGTCTCTTACGGCGGTGAAGATCTTCCACTCAAGTATCGATTTGCAGCTACATGGGCTGCTCGTGAAGGCCCGCTTCTACTTTGGGTGATGTGGATGACACTCCTTGCCTTTGTGTGGAGAAAGCCGATGAAGGGTGAAAACACCGAATCAACCCACCCTCTTCGTCTCCGCCTCATTTACGGTTTCAATCTTCTTCTTCTTTTGGTCGCATTAACCCTTGACCCATTCAAAGAAAGTACCAGTGTCGGAATTGGTCAAGGCTTGAATGAATTGCTGCAAACCGACCTCATGGTTATTCATCCCCCTCTTATTTTCTTGGCGTATTCATTGTGCTTACATGTGAGTTCAATTGCACTTTCTTCAATGTTTGCAGATGCGAGTGGAATCAAAGACCGCATGCTCAGTGTCGTTCGACCGGGATTGTTTGTCGCAACACTTGGAGTCGGTTTAGGCGGATTATGGGCTTATTTGATTCTTGATTGGGGTGGATACTGGGCTTGGGACCCTGTTGAGACGGGTTCATTGTTGCCGTGGCTGGCATTGGTATTCATGGCTCATCTTCGTACTCGGCCTGGGAAAGCTTCTGAACAAACTTGGATTGGTGCCGGTTTGGCAACAGGTGGTCTGGCCTTGTTTGCAACGCTTGTCACACGCGCAGGTGGAGTCTGGGCATCCTCTGTCCATACCTTTGTCACCGCTTCCGAAGGTACAGCCCCTTCGGATGCATTTTCTCGAATGATGCTTATCAAATCGGACCCGGGCGCCGGTGTGGAGGTCATGACCTATCTCATCGTGTTGTTGCTTTTCATTGGTTTCTGGCTTCAATTACAACGCAGTTCTGAGAAAGACTGGAAACCAACCACACACTCGCTTCGCCTTTTTAGTATACCTTTTATTGGCGTGGTCAGTGCTTTGATTCTCCGTGCTTATATCACCCAATCGTGTGGCGTTCCCGCAATTCCTTCTTGCTCAGTTACGCTGAATGCTACCATATATGCCTCTATTCCAACGTTCGCATTCGCATTCCTTCTTTTTGCCCCTCTCGGCCTTGAATTCCTACGCGGAAATACTCCCACTCAGGCAACAGAAGGTGGTTGGAGTTTCGCAACCTTTGGCCAAACTGGTGAAAAAGTTCGAACGAATTCCTTGTTTTTAATCCTTGTTTTCATTGCCATACTTATGTTTGGCCTAACTGATAATCTCCTCTATACCGCCTTATTTTTAATATTCTTTACACCCTTAGTTTTCGCCCAGGATGCAACAAAACTATGGGCGCATGGTGCAGCTGGAGTCATGCTCGGACTTGCAGGTGCTTGGTCGGGTATGATTGAGATTCTTTCATCAGGCGTGGTCATGGTGTTCTTCATTCTTCCATGGCTTCTTGCCCCTGAATCCGATGAGGCGTCAACGTTTTCCTTTTTCGAAAAGAAGTCACAACAAAAAATGGCTCTATGGGCCTCAGTTTTCGTTGTTGGTGGCTATTTGATATTGACGGTGGTGCTCTTACTTTCAAGCATCGACGCAATCAATTTTGAAGGTCATGAATTGTATGGCACACCGTTCCTCATGGCCTTTGCTGGAGCCATGTTTTTGTATACGAATCGACGGCATGATGCCAAACGAAATGCTTGGCTCCTCCTTGGGACTTTATTCGTTTCAGTGTTGTTAGCAATTTGGCAACCAACAGCGTTCGGAATGGATTCCAGCACCGCTATGTCGGCGCTTATTGTTCGAGGAGTTCTAACTTGGCTCACCCTTCCGATCGTGCTTCTTGTTGTGGTTCCAATGGTGAAAGAAGTCGTTGTAACACAGGGAATAGAACGGCCTAAAATTCCGATTTGGCGCCGAATACCACTCGGGGCTCATATCGTTCATCTTGGTCTCTTGTTGCTCTTAATCGGGCATGTGTATACCACTGTCCTTGTCGATAGAGGGGATGCAAGCCATCGTGTGACAATGATCAAAGATGAGATTGTTATCGATGGAAATTTTGGTTACGAGTTCACAGGTTTGAGATTGACTTCGGAGAACCTTGAAGTCGGCGATGGCTATGTAGGACTCCAAATCAATGTCTATGAATTTGACGATGGCGTAGTTGGTGAGAAAATTGGCTCAGTAGAACCGGGTATGTTACGATTCGATACGACCACAGACACCGGTTTTGTGCTTCAATCAACCTCTCGCTCTGAAGTTGATATCTTGACGCGTTGGAGCGGCGATTTAGTCTTCGTTTTTGACGGAAGTCAAGCCAATGGATTGATGCAACAAACCGCTGAGAACGGTTCCGATTCAGTTCAACTTGTCCGTGTGACTGTTTACGACCTCCCTGCCTCTCATTTGGTATGGCTCGGCTGGACGACGATGTTGCTGGGAATGGGTGTGGTCATACTGGGCGACATTTCAAAAAACGAGCGACTGAAAGCGTATCACATTCCTCCGAAGGAAGAAGAGTGAACAACTTCTTCGCCAATGCCATTATCAAGGGGGCGACGGTCGCCGAACTACCCGAAAGGGAGGTTATACTATGGAAGAAGGAACAATTGTCCACGTTGATTATGAACTTTACAACAATGAAACAGGCGATCTCATCGAGACAACCCGTGAAGCAGTCGCCAAAGAACATGAAAACCATCAAGAGGATCGTACCTACGAACCAATGGTCTGTATTGTTGGTGGAGGACAACTTATTCCTGGATTTGAAGCAGCTCTTGCAGAGGCAAAGAAAGGCAAGGAAACTGTAATCGTCATCGCTCCAGAAGATGCCTATGGTGAAAAGGATGCAGAACAAGTTGAAACCATCAGTATCGATAAACTGGTTCAAGCAGTTCAAGACCCTAATTCTCTCTACATTGGCGCTCCTGTAACCATCAAAGGCCGCCAAGGTCAACTCTCTTACCTCGCTGCAGGTCGTGCTCGAATCGACTACAACCATCCAATGGCCGGTAAATCACTCAAGTATTCGTTCAACATCGTCGATGTCATCGAAGAAAAAGAAGACAAGGTAACTGCACTTCTACAAGCAAATACTGGACATTCTGGTTTTGGAGTAAGTTTCTCTGGCGACGACCTTTCAATTGTTTTGCCACAAACTATGCTTTTCGATACCAATGCAGCCATGCTCAAGTTCCGTTTAGTCACCACAATTCGTGATGCGATTGAATGTGGAAAAGTTTCGTTCATCGAAGTTCACGAACCTCGTGGATTCGGTGTTGAAGACGACCATGACCATGACCATGCTGACCATGACCATGCTGACCATGACCATGCTGACCATGACCATGCTGACCACGGCCACGACCATGCTGAAGACCTCTCATCACTTTCCGTTGCAAAACTCAAGGAACGTTGCAAGGCAGCAGGCCTTCCTGTTGGCGGAAAGAAAGCAGATTTGGTCGCTCGTCTTTCGCAAGAAGAAGAGTGAACTGGTTTTCGCACCAACTCAAGAATTCACCAGCATCCCTCCCCAAAGGATATTGACGAGATGCCCGAGGCAAGAACAGGGATGACTATGTCGGAACTCAAGAATCTTGAGGAGCAACTTGCATCAGAGTACCCTTCATTGTCTTCTAAAGTCTATTCCCCGCTCGAAAAGGGCGCATTATGGCTCACCCTTCTTGGACTCGGTCTTTTTGCTGCAGGTTTTGTGCTGGCAAATGATTTGATTTGGACAGACGGGCTCAAACCGATTGTTTGGGACCCTATTATGAAGGATGCAGGTTCTGCAGGAGATGCAGATTACAATCCGATCAATACCATGCTCTACACATTCAGCATGTTGGCCAGTGTCGTTGTCCTACAAGCATTGTTCCGCAAAGCACAGTTTCCTGCAGACGACCGCATGCTCATCGCTCTCATCGCATGGGTTTGCCTCGCTCCTGTGTTACGAGTTTTGGAGGATGCCGATTTCTTTAGTTCAGAAATGGATTGGATGTTTATCTCACCCATCATCCATCTCCATTTAGCCACTTGGCTTGTTGGAATTGCAGGTCTTTCTCAGTATCTGGCTTCCCAATGGGATGGAATGGATTCAGATCGTATCGAGAATAAGGTTCGCAAAGCCTTGCTACCAATTCTTTCCCTTGGATTATTTTTCCATTGGTCTTTCTTGTATCAGCCAGCATATGTGAATCATGAAGGCATGGGGACATTTTGGATTATTTTGGGTTTGGCCCTCGCTTTTATCGTTCTGTTTGGTGTCATCATCAAAACGAGAGGCTGGCCAGCAATCACGAGAGGAATGCTCGCATTTGGTGCTTCAGCAAGCATACTTGGCCTCGGACATTGGCTTCAATTTCTTTCCACTCCATGGGCGCAAGAAAGTTCACGCGTTTCCGAATCGATTGTGTGGTGGCCTTTGTTGGTTGTCTTTGGAATCCCCAGCCTCGTCTGCATTGTGATGTATCGACGAGGGAAAGATGACGCACTCCAACTCCAACTCACTGGCTATGAAGCGGGTGTTCTTCCACATGGAATCAGCGTCAAAGCCTGGGAAAATGCAGGTGATGAAGTACAACACCATCCTGTAGAGATGTTGTCAAGAACAGCCCTTCTCGCAAGTCCTATGGTTTTGGCAATGGTATTCGGGCAATTATGCGATGGATTTGCGACGATGGTCGGAATCGATTACTTCGGTTACGGGGAAAAGCATGTTGTTAGTAATCAAGTCATTCTTTACGGTGCAAAAATAAATTCGATGCTTGGAATTGAATTTGGTAAAGGTGCTTGGTTGTTTGTACTCTTGAAAGCGTTTTTAGTCGGAGCCATCACTTGGATGTTCATTGAAATGAAAGTCGAAAAAAGGCAACGCCATATCCGTATTCTCATTGTATTGGCAGTTCTCATTGTAGGATTGGCTCCGGGATTGCGAGACATTGGCCGTCTCATGCTCGGAGTTTGAGAACATAAGTTCCGATAACCTGTGCTGTAGTAGTGTTAAAGACGGACTCCACCTCCCTCGGTATGAGGGGTGAAGATGGACCGATTGCCTACCCGTGTGAATCGCAGCGACCCTGAGTACGTAGAACACAAAGTGTTCAATCAAACTCTTCTCGACACCTTACAGGAACGTTTGACGGTTGCTTCAAATGGAGGTGGCGGCAAGTATGTTGAGCGTCATCGTAGTCGAAACAAACTTCTCGCCCGAGAACGAATTGAACGTATTATTGATCCTGGGACTGCTTTTTTAGAACTTTCACCCCTTGCAGCATTCGAATTGTATGATGGTCGTGCACATTCAGCAGGTATTGTAACAGGTGTTGGCATGGTTCATGGCCGTGAATGTCTCTTTGTGGCCAATGATGCAACTGTGAAAGGCGGTTCGTATTATCCAATGACGGTAAAGAAACATATTCGGGCTCAAACTGTAGCGCATGAAAACCATTTGCCATGCATCTATCTTGTCGACTCAGGAGGGGCATTTCTCCCTATGCAAGACGAAGTCTTTCCAGACATCGGGCACTTTGGCCGTATCTTTCGTAATCAAGCCCGTATGTCGGGTGATAAAATTCCTCAAATCGCTGCAGTATTGGGTTCTTGTACCGCTGGTGGAGCCTATGTGCCAGCGATGAGTGACGAATCGATAATTGTCAAGGGTAATGGTACTATTTTCCTGGCTGGGCCTCCATTGGTGAAGGCTGCTACAGGAGAGGAAGTAACGGCGGAGGAACTTGGTGGCGCAGATGTTCACACTTCGCAATCTGGTGTCGCCGACCATTTCGCTGAAGATGAAACTGAGGCTTTACGAATGGTTCGAAACATCGTTGAGAACCTTGGGCCTCGAACCCTTGCGCCTTCTGCAAGTGCAGCCTCAGAACTCCCATCTCACGATGTCGATGATTTACTCGGCTTGATACCAAGTGATAATCGGACACCGGTTGACATCAAAGAAATCATTGCACGAATTGTTGATGGCTCACGTTTCCATGAATTCAAATCTCGTTACGGCACAACCTTGGTCTGTGGCTTTGCACATATTCATGGGCATAAGGTTGGAATCGTCGCCAATAATGGGATTCTGTTTTCTGAATCCTCTTTGAAAGGTGCTCACTTTGTAGAATTATGCGGTCAGCGAGGTATACCTCTTGTCTTCTTACAGAACATTACTGGGTTCATGGTCGGGAAGGCATACGAAGCTGGTGGTATCGCAAAAGATGGTGCGAAACTGGTTACTGCAGTCTCTTGCGTCAATGTGCCAAAATTCACGGTGATCATTGGCGGTTCACACGGTGCAGGAAATTACGGAATGTGCGGCCGTGCTTACGACCCACGCTTCTTATTCATGTGGCCAAACAGTCGGATTTCAGTCATGGGTGGGCCCCAGGCAGCAGATGTATTGACGACAGTCAAACAAGACCAACGCGCTCGAGAAGGTCTCCCAGGCATGACTGGTGAAGAACTCGAAACCTTCCGCGCCCCCATCCTCGAAAAATACGAAACTGAAGGCAGTCCGTATTATTCAACCGCTCGACTTTGGGATGATGGAATCATCGACCCACGCGACACTCGGGATATTCTCGGATTGTGCTTGGCAACAGCACGTAACGCACCGCTGCCCGATGACCGCTTCGGCGTATTTAGAATGTGATGAATTTTTCAATTAAGAAATCAAAAATGCAATTGGAGTTTTAGAGATGACAATGATGGATACGCCACCGCCAACTGAATTGGTCTCAATCGAGGTCAGCGACTCTGGATGCCACATCAAATTAGACCGTGAAGAAAAATTCAATGCACTCAATGTTCAGATGATTACTGAGTTGTGCACCTTGTTTGATTGGACTGCTGAACGCAGTGTTGGTGTTCGAGGTCAACTTGCAGATTCTGCTGGAACCCCGTTCCTTCGAACGCTTGTACTTTCAGGAGCAGGGCGTCATTTTTGTGCAGGTGCAGACATCAATATGATGCGCGATGCAGGAGCCAATACACCTGAAGAGAACCGAATCGATTCAGAGCGACTCGACCAACTCTTCAATGGATTGTGGTCACATCCATGCTTCACAATCGGTGCTATCCAAGGGGTTGCCTTGGGCGGCGGTGCAGGTCTTGTGGCGTGCTTAGACCATGTCATTTCTACATCGAATGTTAAAATCGCTCTCTCAGAAGGAAAACTCGGAATCCTTCCTGCAGTCATTGGACCCTATGTCTACCGCCGTCTTGGTTCTGCATGTTTCCGGAGACTTGCTATGCAAGCCAGTCAAATAGATGCCGAGGAAGCACTTCGAACTGGATTTATTGAAGCAGTGGTCGAAGCGGTCGACGACCTCTCTCCCGCAGTTGATGCTTTGATTGAAGAAGTTTTGAGCACAGGACCTCAAGCGGTAACTTTGGCCAAAGAGTTGACGCTTCAATTCGACCGGTGGACTGGTAGCGATGAAAGTCTACGAGAATTCACACTTGATTTTACCAGTCGCATGCGGGGCTCAACAGAAGGCCAAGAAGGTCTTTCTTCATTCCTCGACAAGCGTCCTGCAAATTGGAAAAACGAATGAGGGGACGGAATGGTCAGCAAAGTCTTGGTTGCCAATCGAGGTGAAATCGCTTGTCGTATTTTACGTGCTTGCAAAGAAGCGGGACTTGCCAGTGTTGCCATCTATGCTGCGAATGATGTCAAATCCTTGTTCGTCGAACTTGCAGATCAAGCCATACTTTTAGAAGGCGATTCAATTACCGAGACATATCTGAATCAAACACAAATTCTTGAAATTGCTACAACAACCGGTGCCGACGCACTACATCCAGGGTTTGGTTTTCTCTCCGAACGTGCAGACTTTGCGCGGGCAGTATCTCAAGCAGGAATTCAATGGGTTGGGCCAAGTCCGAACGCAATCGAAAAAATGGGCGATAAAATGTCTGCTCGCATCACCATGCGGGATGCCGGTGTACCTGTCATCCCGGGTGAAGAAATCGAGACTGAAGATGAAGAAGAAGCTCTCCTTGCCATCCAACAAGCCAGCACTCGTGTTGGTTACCCCTTGCTGCTCAAGGCTTCATCCGGAGGCGGTGGGAAAGGAATGCGTGTGGTCGACCGTCCTGAAGATCTACTCGAAGCTGTTCGAAGTGCACGTCGTGAAGCCTTGGCTGCCTTTGGTGACGGTCGAATCTACCTCGAACGATTACTCACTGGTTCGAAGCATGTTGAAATTCAAATTTTGGCCGACCGCCATGGCCGTACAATCCATCTTGGAGAACGTGAATGCAGCGTTCAACGTCGTCATCAGAAGGTGTTTGAAGAAGCACCATGCGCAACAATGACCGAAGAGATACGTTTTGCCATGGGTAAAGCTGCGGTTGCTGCTGCTATGGCTGTTAATTATGAAGGAGCAGGAACCGTCGAATTCCTACTTGCACCGTCGGGTGAATTTTTCTTCCTTGAAATGAACACTCGTATCCAAGTTGAACATCCAGTGACTGAATTAATTACAGGCGTGGATATCGTACGAGAGCAGTTACGTATTGCTGCAGGTGAGCCGATGTCTTGCGGTGAATTACACCTACGTGGACACGCCATCGAAGTTCGGTTATATGCAGAAGATGCCGCCAATAATTTCCTACCCGCGATTGGGCCACTCGCAGTATTTCAGCCACCTGAAGGGCCGGGGATACGCTTGGACACTGGAGTTCGCCAAGGTGATGAAGTAACACCGAATTATGACCCCATGCTGGCAAAATTGATTGTCTGGGCACCTTCACGCGATGAAGCATTACAACGTATGCGTCGGGCTCTTGACGAATTCGTTGTCCTTGGAACGGTTACAAACATCCGATTCTTACGAGAACTTTGCGATGTCACTGACGTCATTGAAGGAACGACCGATACCACGATGATTGACCGTTTATGGCCAGATGGATGGTCGCCATCCCCTCCAGTTGAATTTGAAGATGGTGCTCTTATGGCTGCTGCAGTTGCAGAAAGTGCAGGCTTGCACCGACCATCCGTTTCAACTCCCGGTGCTGGCGTGCATTCGGGGCCAGTGAGCCCATTTTTGACGTTGAAGAGGAGGTATCCTTGATGCATCATCAATTTAGAACACCCCAAGGACCAGTCGACGTCACGGTGGCCAAGCAGGGTGAGATTTGGTATTTAGGTGAACATCAAGCAACACTTGAACACGATGGTCGGCTCCGAATTCAACTGGCAAGCGGTGCCTCAGGCTTTGCAACGGTGGCGAAGGTTGGCGATGTATGGTGGGTCCATTTTGAGGGTTACACCTTCTGTTTGGAGCGAATCGAAGCCGGTGCTTCTCAATCGGGGGATGAAGGAGGCTTAACCGCACCAATGCCCGGAAAAGTTCTCGATGTTTTGGTCGAGGTAGGTCAATTGGTGGAAGCGGGTCAAACTTTGATGGTGCTCGAAGCGATGAAAATGGAACATCGAATTCTTGCATCTACATCAGGTCAAGTCACTGGAATACATTTCACAGTGGGCCAACAAGTGCAACAAGGTTCGGTGTTACTCGAAATGACTGAAGATGAAGATTAACGGTCTCGCCAATTTCCTGAGCGAACTGTTTGATACTCCATTCCAGCTTCTTTATTGTAGACATAGGTCCATGCCCATTCGGGGCCATATTCGGTATCGATTTGAACAATTGTTCTTGTGAACAAGGAATGGTTCGAATCATAGCCATAGAATCCTTCAATGGTATCCAACGTTTGTAAGGTTGGATACACTTGGTCGATCTGATAGACTTCACCATGAATGACGCCTTCATCTCCTGCAACCATCCCTGGATAATCGCCTAAGTCGAGAATCGTGCCTCTTGCCGATGCGGGCTGTCCTTCACCAATGCTGCTATCCATCAAGGTCGGATGCCGCAGTTCTCCATGCATGAGCGTCCCGTAGACAAAGATTTTTTCTAACGGGTAACTCGGTGAGAAGTTTTCAATAGCGTTTTTCAATTCTCCAATTGGAAGTTTTCTCTTTTTCAATCCCTGTAGAATCAAGTTGCTATACGCGTTTGTCGGTTGAATAAAACGGTCTTCCCGACTCTTATTTGTCACGCAATAGGTCAGCGCATCAACAAATGTTCCATTTGGCAAAATCACCCGTACCTTTCGACGTTCATATGCCTCAACTTTCGTCCCTTCTTTTCGATCCATGACTTTCAGCGTAACATCATCCATGCGAAAGAGAACTCCAGGAACCGCATGACCTCGACCAGTTTCGACCACATCCGCCGCACCACCGTCTCTCTCATTCGAAAAGTAGTGAAATTTCAAGGAATAGTTGGGTAACCAACACGGGCTAAGTTCAACCAACCCCTCAAAACGGAGATTTTTCTTTTCACACCAAGACTTCCAGTCGGCCCAATCAAGATTCGAGCCGTATCCGAAATACAGTGTACCGTCGCCTTCCATGGGTGACCAGCAAGGGCAAGAATATATCAAATCTTACCGAATTAGCCCCAAGAGCATGGTTCAAGAATTACTTGTCCACCCATCAAAGGTTGCAAGACTTGAGGAATCCGAACTCTCCCATCTTCCATTTGGTTTTGTTCCATAATGGCAACCAATGCACGTGAAGTCGCAACTGCGGTAGAATTGAGTGTATGAGCAATAGGTTGTCCGGCATGCCCTGGTTGGCCATAGCGAATTTGTAACCGGTTGGCTTGATAATCTGTGCAGTTCGAACATGAAACGACTTCTTTGTATTGATTTGCACCAGGAATCCAAGCTTCAAGGTCGTATTTCCGAGCAGCGACCGTTCCCATGTCACCAGTACAAATATTGACAACCTCGTAATGCATTCCAAGTGCATCCCATAAATCAAGACAGTTCTGTAACAATTCTTCTTGCAGTTCCCATGACTGTTCGGGAGTTGCTATGATGATTTGTTCAATTTTGGTAAATTGGTGAACTCGCCAAATTCCTAAATCAGATTGACCATGAGAGCCGACCTCTCTACGGAAGCACGGCGAGACCCCTACGATGCGTAACGGCAAGTCACTCTCTGGTATCGTTTCATTCATGAACATGGCCGTGAGTGGATGTTCTGCTGTCGCTATCATGTAGTGGTTGTCAGGTTCAACACCATACATGACCGTCTCAAAATCTGAAAGGTCGGTTACACCTTCGTAGGCTTCACGGTTCATCATGATTGGAGGTTGAACAAAGGTGTAGCCACGTTCTCGAATGAAGTTCACAGCAAAGTGCTGTAAAGCAAAATCAAGTCTTGCTAAGTCACCTTTGAGGAAGAAGAACCGACTTCCAACAATCTTTGCAGCGCGTTTAAGGTCAACCCATTTATTCATTTCAATGAGTTCATTATGGGTTCTGGGTTCAAATTCAAAAACGGGCTTTTCCCCATGAACACTGAGTTGAGTGTTTCCTGATTCATCAGGGCCAACCGGCACATCCGGATGAAGTATATTTGGTATACTCATCCGCAGACGGTCCCGTTCTGCCATGGCTTGGTCAGTTTTCGTTTCCATCTCGGCAATTTGCGAACCCAAATCAGCAACCTCAGCAAGAATACGTTGAGCCGCTTGTTCATCCCCTGATTTTTTTGCAGCTCCAATACCTCGGGCCGCGGTGTTTTTCGTTGCACGAAGTTGGTTTGCTTCATGCTGAAGATTAACCCATTGTTGATCTAAAGCAATAACTTGGTCGATATTGTCATGAGGTATGCCTCGTTTATCATGGTCCTTACGAATCGCATCAGATTCATTTCGGAACAGGTTCATATCGAGCATTTGATTCACCTCACAATGTTATTCCAAAGTCGAATATAGCGGTTCCTACGATGAAGAGGCCACCGATAACATAGCCCAAAATAGCGCCTCCATTCAACAATGGAAGCCCTGCTTGTGCACGCCCACGTGCGACATAGGTCATCAAAGCAAAGTAGCCAACTAATCCACCAAGAAGCGTTGTCATTGCAACGAGAAAGCCGTCAGTTCCATCGATGTATTGCGCCGCAGAGAGTACCAACATTCCGGGGAATATAACATCGCCAAGTCCCATGAACATGGCGTCTTTGCCTTTCTTTTTAGGTGCAGAAGTAGCAGTAGGACGTTGTGATGGTTCGACATTCTTTTCCTTCATGGAAACAGTTTCATCGATAAATGAATAGCCTTTTTCTTGAGGAGCAACCAAAAGTATTGGGAGTCGAAGTCCAATCATTGTATCGGCTAAGACAAGCATATGCTTTGAGTGATAGACCGCCCAAGCATCGTAGATTGCAGCAGCAATCATGAATATAATAATCAGTGTTGGAACAAACGTGACTCCAAGCATGACAATGACACCAGAACCGACAAGTATACCAACGGTGTTGACGACATACCATTCGCTGTGAACATAGAGTAAGACCATCAAAATGATGGCGACTAAGAGCCCAGCCAACAGAGGAACAGTCTTCAAGATATCATCTATACCATCGAGTGCCATCATTTTACCAGTTACGACACCGGATTGAATTGAAATTGAACCGTTGTCATATACAGCATGGAATTGTACTGAATCCTCAGATTGTCCAAACCAACTTGTTGACAAGTCATCTGATACAGGGAAACTAATTCTGTTCTTCAATGATTGTCCATGGTGCCAGTTTGCACTCTCACCGGTCGTGATGAGTAGGTCGCTCCAGCCGCTTTCATCGAGGTCAGTAATACGAACCGATTGAATTGAATCAGCGTATCCAAGAAGGTTCATCTTCGTTTGAGGCGTGAATTCACTTTCACTTTCATTTACACTTCCATCCCATTCAAAACCAACGACGTCTCCATTTTCTTCTCCAAGTAATAAAAATCCTTCTTGTTTATCAGACTCATTCATCAAATTTTCAGACCAAGGTGAATGGCCAAAGTCAGCACTGGTGAAATTGCTGGTAGCATTCATTTTAAACAAGAGTTTGGCTTCTGAATAGACACCTTCTGGTGCCACAGGATCATTGGCGGGAGCATTCTTTTCCAATTCAACAACGATTGCCATATTTGGAGTGACGATGAGAACTTTATCGTCATCGATTAATTCAGCATATTCAACACCAAAGTGCGTTTGTAATTCAGGTGGTAGATTCCATTTTGCTTGTATAAACAGTTCACCAGGACTCTCATCGAAGACATTGAAGCGAACCAAGACATTGTTCTCGTTGATGACATACATTGCATCATCTGCATAAAAGGCCAGTGAACAAAAAGATGCATCTAAGGTGCCTAGGGACGAGAGGTTGTCATCAATATAACGATGGCAAGCATAGGAGTCTTGTACTTCACCGGTCTCTGCATTGACGTACCAAATGTAGCCTTGAGTCGAGAACGAGTAATGTTCATCTGAAACAACAACGCGCAACTCTCCAACATCGTCATACGGGAGACGCTCATGTTCAATGGTCCAAGTAGGAGTGCCGTTGAGGATATTTTCTCCATGATAGGCACTGATTGAATCGTTCCACATACTTTGACTTCCAACCAATGTATTGGTGAGGTGAGTATCCAAACCATGATGGGCAAGATAGGACACTTCAAATTCGTTTTCACTTTCGTATGCAAATGGTTCAACATCCAAATCCAAGACCAGCATATGAGCCAGTGGCACGGTTGTGTACATCAATGCGATCGAAAGAACACCCATGATTCCATATTTGATGATCCATTCTTTCTTGTATTTGGCAAGCAGCAAAATGAATGCAGTAAAGACAAAAATCATGAATAATTCCAATGCAATGTAGCGTACTTGTGATGCACCGGATGCCCCAAATGCTTGTAATCCGGCCACATCATACCATGGGCGAATGAACAGAGAAATTGCGATGGTCAAGATAAACATGAACACCATACCCAGCATTGAAGGAAGTTGTTCCTTCATCATCGAGAAAATGTTGTCTTCCGCCTTTAACTCAGCCTGAACTGCAGCAAATTCCTCCGAAACCTTTCGGTTCGGTGTAGAGGGTTCCTCCTGTTCGGTCATACCCTGTGCGAGTTCGGACACTCATATGAGCGTCGCGTATCGAACGCCCCCTACGGGGGCGATACAACATCCCCCAACTCGGTGTGAAGAAAAGCCTAATTCTGCCAACGCTTCGGAAAGATATGGTTGAAGCACGCACTTGGCTTGAATCGACGAAAAAGCGTGGTATGGCACTTGGTCTCAAGAGCACAAAAATTGTTCTCGACCGCCTTCAACTCACACTCCCTCCTGATATTATTCATGTTGCTGGAAGTAACGGCAAGGGGACTGTATGCGCTTTGATGGCAGCGGCTTTATCATTAAACGGCACAGAAAATGTCCTTTTCACCTCCCCCCACGTCGCCCGAATTGAAGAACGAATACGAAGGAATGGTTGCCCGATTTCACCACAAGAGTTCGATGCGGCATTACTACGAATCCATCATGCAGCAAATGGGGATGAATTCAACTCGGTCATCGAACTCACCTTTTTTGAAGTGACCTATCTTGTATCCATGGTCAGTTCGGTTGGTAGTGCAGTTTTGATTCTCGAGACGGGTTTAGGCGGACGTCTGGATGCGACCAGAAGTGGACCTGCAACCGCTTCAATGGTGACTTCAGTCAGTCTGGAACACACAGATATTTTAGGTTCAAATTTGCCAACCATCGCTCAAGAGAAAGTAGCGATCACCCGGCCACATTGTCCAATCATTATCCGAGACCCTGAGAATCATGATGTTCGCCAAGCGATGCTTACCGAGGTTCTGAATGCTGGTAATGAAGCACTTAACGAAACGCCAGCACCCGGCAAAGCACATTTTGTAACTATTCCCAAAAAGGCTACTGTTCACGAAGAGGCTGGACTTTTAGCCTATGCTCTGTTTGATGCACTTGGTTTTACAACTGAATTCCTCGAACAAGCAAGACTGATTCTACGATGGCCCGCCAGAATGCAACCGTTAACCAAACTTGAAACTTCGACGCACCCCTTTTTACTCGATGCAGCTCATAATCCATCGGGATTACGACGAATTATTCCCGAATTAGAACGATACATCACTCAACACGCACCGGAAAAAGATGGTCAACCAGTTTGGACGCTTCTGTTTGGAACTTCCCCTCAACACAATCTCGCAGAATTCCTCTCACCCCTCCATGACTTGTGCCGGCGCTTACCGCCAAAGCAGATTGTACTGACTCAACCTCATGGAGGGCGCTATCCTGGTGTTGCAATCGAACTTCTTCTTGAACAAAAGTGGTCAAGCGATACGCCTTTGCGTGCGGCTTCAGCATCTCAGGCAGTGAAAACATTGTCGGCATATTCAGAAGATGAAGTTGGCCTTGTTGTGAGTTTAGGTTCGCTGTATTTACAAGGAAATTTACTCAATGTATTTGATTGGGCCAGTGACGAAAACCTTTCTTTGTTTGCGAAGCACTGATAGAGAGTTAGCATGTGAGAGGTTTGTTGAGGACCATGAGTGATAAATGGGATATCCGGTTTTTAGAATTGGCAAAGCACATTTCAGGTTGGAGTAAAGACCCTTCAACCAAAGTAGGCTGCGTCGTAGTTGGTGAAGACCGAGAGATACGGTCGACAGGATTCAATGGATTCCCGCGCGGAATAAGCGATGACAATGAACGTTTAACCGACCGTGCAAAGAAATACCCATTGATTTGTCACGCTGAAGAAAACGCCATTATGCACGCTGCTCGAATCGGTGTTGCCTTGAAAGGAAGCACCGCATTTGTGACCTGGCCTCCTTGCTCTCGATGTGCTCGCTCGTTGATTCAAGCAGGGATTCGAGAAATTGTCTATCCCGAAACAGATGGAATACCTGAACGATGGATGGAGGATTTCAACATCTCCAATGGCATGCTTCTTGAAGCAGGCATCTTAGTCCGAACGGTTTAATTTTCACCTTACCGACGCCTTCATGCTCTGCTGTATGTTGGCAAGTCTATGCGAGGAGGTCTACCAGCACTCGTTGTGACCTTCATTCTGATGAGTTCGGGTTGTGTTGCACCGACGGTTGACACACTTTCCACGAATCAATCACAAGAGCCCGAACCGCCGACTGAGGCGTGTAATGGTTTGCTGAATCTTTGCTTACGAACCTATGATGATGTGACGTTCCCAGAAACGCACAATGCTTTTTCGACGCATCAAGATGGAATTTATTACCCTGCGAGTAACCATCAAACTGGCCTTGATGCACAATGGAATGCTGGAATGCGAGCTTTTATGATCGATACTCATTATGAAAACCTTGGCGATGAACGTGTTGAAACGGTTCGATTATGCCACGGCGACGATGACCGAGGGTTTAGCCCATGCACCTATGGCAATATAGATTCAGTAGACTGGTTAACCAACCTCAACGAAAAAATGGAACAGAATCCGCGTGATGTAGTCACGTTGTTGGTTGAAAACTATGTCCAGCCAGAACATCTCAAAAGCGTGTTTGAACTTTCACAATTGTATGATAAAGTCTTCATTCACGAATCAAATACTCCATGGCCTACATTACAGGAATTGATTGACCAAAACACCACATTGGTGGTTTTTTGGGAGCAAGGCGGAGATATTTCCCATCCTTGGATTCATGATTTTCTTACACACAGTTGGACAACTAATTTTGCTGAACAAAATACCGAAGACATGAATTGTGACCTCCTGCGTGGTGATATTGAACAAGAAGTCTATCACATGAATAACTGGTTGAGAGGTCCAGTAGGTCTGTCTGACCCTTCGCGTGGTGATGAAGCAAATGATGTAGATTTCCTCATTCAACGCGCGAAAGAGTGTTGGCAACAGCATGGAAAGCGCCCGACATTTATCGCAGTGGACTGGTGGGAAGACGGAGATGTTGTTGCTGCAGTAAAGGCAATTAACGAACTTGAGGATTGGGAATAATCAACTCCAGAAGCGTCGAGTTCGAGCGTATTCAATTTCTGCATTATGAATTGTTTCGAGTAAACCTTCGATGTTATTGCGCTGAACTTTTCGTAAGACTCGCTGAGCAGTTGCCTCCCCGATGCCTCGACCCATTAAACAGAGAATTGCTTCATAGCCACGCGATTGAACGACAGAGGCATTTTTCATCATTCTCGCCTGGTCTTTTTCATCGTCAGAATTCACCCAATCCACCAACATAGATTGCATTCGCTCTGGCGAACAAGCAAGCATCGAACCTTTGCATTTAAGGCAATTTTTAATGTCGTTTAATTCGGGATATCTGGCCACACGGAATCGCCGTGTAGCCTTGCATTTCAAACAACAAAGAACAGCGCGTTCATTGGTCAAACGGCTTCGCAGTTGGGTTCGAACTTGTGCACTATCCCAGTTTGGTAGCAGCATATCTCGACTGGAATGATTCGATAACCCCATCGGACCTGAGGCAGTGATTTTCAGTTCGATGTTACCCCTTTGAATCGCACGAAGCAAGTCTCGTACACCCAAGACATCCATTCGTTCATGGAACAGTTTCGATAGAACTTCTTCCATAACAACGGTTCCACGGTATTTCCGTAAAAGGGCTTGAAGGTTGATTTTACGAGGGTCAACTCCATGACGCAAGATTCCAAATGTTTTCGCAACTTGGGCAAATCTCCAACGAACTTGCCGTGAATTCGGTAAAGTGATGCTGAGTAACCCTTCGATGGCATCTGGAGGCGTATCCATCATCCAGCCGACTAATTCTTCAGGACTGACAGCCCCCGTTTGAAGAGCGATTCGAGTTGGTTCAACGACCAATCGACCCCATTTGCCAGATTTCGTTGTAGCCATGGCCATGAGGAAATGCCCTAATGCTTCATTGATTCGAGAACCATGGCATGAATTGATGACAATGGCATCTTCACGTTGTTCGAGCGTCATCAATCGGTCTGTAGCCACATGCCCAGTCGCTTCGATATGGGCGGTGATAGTTTCTGCCATGATGCCAAGAGCCTCATCATCAAAGGGATGTTCAGATAAAATTGAATCCCGTTCAGCGAAAATCCCTTCAGCATCGATCGCTCGAGTGTTAAGTACTGCGTTCGGTTCATTTTCAAACAAATGAAGGTCGTCGGCAATTAATTGACGCAATCGTCCGATGTCACGCCCAATTGCTTTTGGAACTGGAGGCAATTCACCAACCCAACGTGGGGCTTCTGCTTTGTCAGATACCGGTGCAACCAGCAACTCCGATTGTTCAGGGTCTGCATCGATAATCAGCCAAGTTCGTCCAGCCATGACGAATTGACGCCTGCTCCCATCATCATCTTCACCGCTGTCATTGAGAGATAAAACAAAGGCTTCATCAACGCTTCCTAAATTGCGTCGAGTGACAGCATCTCGAACCCGGTATGATTGCTTATCGGGAATCATCGAAAGGTGGTTCGTAACCCATTGGCGAGTTCTTCCAGCGGTTGAAAACCAGCCGAATTTGAAGGGGAGAGGAACGGGGACGGTTCGTTCTTTGAATACTTTAGGAACTTCTTCATCTGATAGAGAAAATAAAGGCCGTTCATCGGGAAGTGGTTTACCTTTTTTCAGCGCTTCTTCTTGAGCAACGGTGTAGACTGCTTTTGGCCACCGGTACCATGGCACTTCATCTGGGTCTGGTGTGAATCGGAGAATCCAACTGTCCGCTAATACGCGTAAGATCGATTCAGTATCGTTTCGAATCCATCCGTCAAACTGGGCAACGTTCGATAGAATTTCTGTCGCTTCATCAATGGCCACTGCATTGAAGGAATGCGCCATCAATACCAACTGATTTGCTGCAACCGATAACGGGCGTTGGCGCCATTCAATCGATTCGATTTGACCAAGCATAGCCCGGCGACCTACAACGGCACTTTCAGCGATATCATCGGTATCCCACGACAGTAAATGTCCTTTCCCTACACCGCCTAACCGATGGTCTGCACGACCAACTCGTTGGAGCATACGGTCGACCGACCGTGGACTTTTGACTTGAATAATACGTTGGATTTTACCAACATCTATACCGAGTTCGAGACTTGAAGTACACACCAATCCTGCGAGTTCTCCACTCCGAAGTTTATCTTCCATTTCTTGGCGAGTTTCAGCAGCAAGTGAGCCGTGATGGACACCTATTTCTACATCTGGTGCCATATTTTGTAACCGATTGGCAATCGTTTCAGCATCACTTCTACTGTTGACAAATACCAAGCAAGGTGGTTCAGTACGTAACACTTCAATGAGCCGACGAAAACTTGCATGTGCACGAGGTTGAATATTCATTTCAAGGCCACCAATTTCATCTTCTGGTAACACTTGAGCGCATTCAACAGTTAATTCCGTGGTTCGGTCACCTGTAGTGAGTAATGCTTTGCCTTTTTTGGGAGAAAGCCATTTTGCTACTTCTTCAGGGTTCCCAACGGTCGCAGAAAGACCAATTCGCTGAACAGAATGCCCTGAGAGGGCTTCGAGTCGTTCCAAGCCAACAGATAATTGCCAACCACGTTCACTTGCTGCTAAGTCATGAACTTCGTCGATGATGACTGCTTGAACCGTTTTCAATAACTCTCGCAAATTTTTACCTGTGAACATCAATTGAAAAGTTTCAGGTGTGGTGATTAACAGGTCTGGTGGATTACGAACTTGGCGAGTTCGTTCACTTTGTTTTGTGTCACCATGCCGTAGGCCTACTTTCAAACCAACCGCTTCAGCAATCTCAGTAAGTCGACGGTCAACATCTCTGTTTAACGCCCGGAGGGGAGTGATGTAGAGAATGGACAGTGGTTTCCATTCTTCAACTAAACATCGATGCAACATCGGAAGAACAGCAGAGAGTGTTTTTCCAGAACCCGTTGGAGCAACAACAATTCGATCACCACCATCGCACAATTCAGGCAAGGTCACAATTTGAACCGGAGTTGGATCCCAACCCTTCGAATGGAGTGCTGCGGCCAATTTAGGCTCGAGGTTGGAAAAAACATTTGACATACTGTCCCCACCCCTATGGAGGGGGTGTTCGGTCGACTACTTTTGAGTATTTGCAGAGCAGAGAGAATATGAACAAGCCGTCAATCATCGTCTTCATAGTCGTCTTCTTCGTCATCATCGTCTTCATCTTCCCATTCTTCGTCATCAGAGAAAACTCCTTCGCCGTGGTCGATGGTCGTGCGTGCTGCAACGGATGCAACACCGAGGAGAACAAGAATTGAAGTGATAATAAAGATCCATGCGAGTGGACTTTCACGCGGTGAATCAAACCATCCAAAGTATTGGCCATAAGCGATATCAATGGAATGTTCAGCACTGTTATCGTCATCGTTAACTTCGACAATGAGATTGTCATAATCGACAACGACACGGACACGGTCAACATCTTCTGCAGACCATGTGGAGCTCACTTTGACAACTTCATCCCCATCGATTCCAGCCACACCGAAAGTATCGAATGGTTTTTCATCGTCACCTGAATAGAAAGCGACCTTGAACATTGCAGAAGTTGAACCTCCAATGTTGATGACTTCAGCATTGATAATGATGTTTGTCCCAGGGGCGATATGGTCATCTGAAAGAGAGATTGACTTAATTCGAAGCTCGGGGCCAACTGCACCCAATCGAATCCATTGGCGTTCAAAGTCTGTATCATCAACTGCAAGTTCAGGTATTGGACTTGCTTCTGAATTCGAAACGACAGGGAATTGATTTCCTGCAGCATCATAGCCAGTGACATAGAATCCTACGAAATCTCCTGCTTGTGGCACAATTCGTCCATTGTCTGTCAAATCGACCGCTCCAGTCCAAATCACGTTCTGACCTTCTTGTTGCATACCGAGCAGGGTTGAGCCAGCACCAATGGTGACTGTCCGTGTTGCATCTCGCATGACCCAGTGAACCATCTGATTCGAACCGGTGAGGTCAGCATCTTCAGTTCCGTGGAATTCCACTGGAACATAACTGAGGTCGTTATTAGCAGAAACATCGATGACATTGAGTGGAGATATGCGTCGAACCACACGTGGTGCAGCATCATCGACAATCACTTGCAATGTAGTTGAAACCAATGTACCCGTCATGTCTTCTCCTCTTCCAGGAATGTTGGTAATTGAAATGAGACATGTTCGAGTTGGAGAAGATTGAAGGGTTGAAGCAGAGGACAAGGGGACTTCAACAGAGAACTCTCCTGAAGAACTGATTGAGCCATCACTCCACATCTTTTCACCATCGAACACTTCGATGAGAATACCAACATCTCGAGGCGCAGCGATGGTGCTCCCTTCATAGACGACACGGCCTGTAAATGCCAAGCGGTCATCCTTGCGTACTCGGCTTCCGTCAGCAACGATTCCAGTTCTTGGTTCTGAAATATCTTCAACCAAATATTCAGTTGGCGAGAGTATCAAGTCATTTTCAACTCGGAACGTATGTTCGAGTAGCAATATTTGTGAATCGTCACTCGAACCTCTTTCTTTGAACATCAAAGCAACATCGCCCATTTCTTCATCTGGCCAATCCCAGCCGATGACAAATTCAAAAGTGACAATAATCCAAGGAAGTCCCGATTCATTTGTCGTTTCTCGCATAGCACTGGTGGCTAACAAGGTAATGAAATCACTTTCAGACCAGAAGGTATTGTTGATTCCAGAATACGAAATACGCTGTGCGTCACGGGCAGGATTTGGCCCTTCGAAATCAAAGACCAATGAAATATGCTCAAAGTCAATAGCGGTATTTGCATCGATAAAACCGAGCGTAATCGTCTGCTTCATGCCAGCAAAGACTGGCCCATCATCAACATGACCAATCCAATCGAGTCCCGTGAAAATAGCAGTCGAATCCTTGCGGGTACGGAAGGTTGCATCATCGTAAAGGAATCCGGGTTCTGATTGGAATTTAAGAATGACATCATCCTCATCGACGTAGGTGTAGTGTAATGGGTTGCCAGCTTGGTCCCCACCAGTCCAATAATAGGAAACGCGGCCCATATTCGGGTTACGAGAGTGGTCAAGAGTGGTGATGAACCATTTGTTCTTTGCTTGCGTCGTGTTGTGAACTATTTTACTCACATACTCTTGTGGATCTGCCTCACCGTTGCGGTTAAGGTCATGGTCCGATTCAACCCAATACATCAATTCAAGAGCCATTGGATGGCCAACATCGTCGTTGACTAAGACCTTGATTTCTTGCACATTACTCGCAGCTTCATAACCGCCATCGACCGGTAGGACATTATCACGATGAGGGGGGGTTGCATCGACCATGAAGGTACGTTGCCAAGCGATATTTGGTTGCATTACATGCGTTGGTTCTTTTTCGTTATACGTTTGAACTTCATAGGTCAAGCCAGATTCAACATCGATCTCCGGAAGGTCAACTGAGATGAAGAAACTGCCGTTGTTATTGGTCGTATCTCGTGCAGAACTTTCGACCCACCCATTGCGGGAGACTCGAACATCAAAGGCACTGTCTTTTGGAGCATCTTCGGTATTTTGGAACCACATTGCACCTTGGAAGTGCAGTGTTTCACCTGCGGCAACCCAAGAATGGTCTGGAACATCGTCCATGATTAAGGCACCATCATTGTCGCGTACCTTCATCCATCCAAGTCCAAACGTGCGGTTGACATCCAATCCTGTGGTGCTCAAGAGGTCCAATGGCGAATACCCAGCAGAGCCGGTGTTATCCAAACATCCGGTTCTAAACCGGACATTACTTTGGTCTGGGAACTCAGAAGTCACATGGAAGATCCAATGTATTTCTAGAATCCCATTGCTTTCTAACGACCAGGAACTTGCATCCAATTCGATGTAATCTTCGGGGTCATTCGGTTCAGGGAATACATCACCATTTTGCCAATACAAAGTTGGATTTTTAGCAAGTGAATTGGTCACGAGCGTAAGGGTCGCTTCGGTCATACTGGATGCATCTTCGCCGATGATATGTCGGGTGACCACTTCGTAAGGCGCCAAGCGTTCATGGAGAATTTCACCTTCTGGAATATGGATGTCAAGATTGAGTGTGTTCATTGTGTAGGTGATCGCAAATGATTCGAGAATCAAAATACCCGTTGAGGCAGAGACCAAGTCAATAGAAATGTTACTGAAACCGGTACCTGTGTCGGGAATTGCATCGTTAAAACGTTTGAGGATGTTGTTGTTTCCACTTGTGGCATGTGTGATAGTTAAGGGACCTAACAGTGCTCCATATTGCGATGCACGAGTCCAACCCGATTTGCCATCAATTTCGACTCCAGGTTGCGTTGGAGCGTTTGAGTGCTGAGCGATAGAAATGTTCGAAATTGAAGGTGTTACACCTGAATTCGAAGTTGTGAGTTCAACACGTATGCACATGTAGTAACCAGTACCCGTCACTGATTTTGTTTGGTTCGATTGAGTGAACCTCAAAACTCCAGCACTACCGAATGTACATGTAGTCGTACTTACACCGTATCCAAAGTTGACGGTAATTGAAGTGCCCGATGGTAGCACTTGGTCCCATGTTATCGTAGCAGCAGCAACACTTTTTGTTCCAGAACCGAGGTATTGGCTGGCATACATATTCGATGAAGAAACATAAGATGTGATGTATTCAATGCCAACTCCATCGAGGATTGGTGCTTTATTCGTGGTTCCATTAAGACTTGCTCGCCATACGAACGCTGTACTGGTTTGAGCAAAGTTAACTGTTTGCCCAGCGGTGACGTGCCTCCAAGTTGTGCCTCCGTCGTTGGAAATGTCCACATTGATACTTGTTCCAGTAGGGATGTATCCAATGATACTGCTGATCTTCAAGGTATCAATTGCCTTTGAAGTGGTAAACGAAGTACCGATAATTGTTGCACTTGTGGAAGAGTGACTCCGTTCGTCATACAAAGCTCCGTCTCCAAAATTGTTGATTTTGTGCCGAGTACTCGTGCTGCAATAGGCCGTAGAGTAATAGTGGCAAGAAAAACTGAATTGTCCGAGTTCTGATTCAACCATGCCGTAATGGCCACCTTCGGGAACAGGCACTTCACCCATATGTTCAATGAAGTTTCCATTCATGGTGAAGAAGTGATGGTATGAGTCGTAGGTGTTGCCTACTCCACTCACGTATGTTTGGTCATATTCATTGTAGATGATGGTCGGCATGTTGACAATCATTCCAGCACCATAGCGGGATACCGTTGATCCGGTTGCTAAGGTCCATGTGCCCTGGATTGATGATGGAGAACTCTTACTAACTTCATTGAGGTAATGTGCGTTTGCTGTATAAGAATACGTGGCTACATACAGTTTACCGGTCGCATCATCGATATCAACCCCTGTCACATAATTCGGACTAAACGACCATGATTGAGAGCACGACCATGTGGTTTTTGCAGCGTTCACGGTCCATTTTGTCAGATAGTAGTAACTGTTGTGTGCGGTATAGACGGTGTTCCCATCAACGGCCGCATCGACTATCTGGTAGGTTTGACTGGATGAGCAACCGCTTGTGGACATGGAGGCAGTACCGATGTAAGCACCGGTGGTGGAATTAATTCGGAGAATGGTTGGAATGGTGTATATACTTGAAGATGAATACTTCATGATATGATATTCATCGCCGATTAAGACAACTACGCCGATGTAGCCCCATGATGCGCTTGTACTGACCGCCGTTTGCGGGAATTTTTTGGTCAAACCTGTGTATCCTTGATCCGTTAAAGAAACGAATTGGCCGGTTGTATTTTGATGAGCGCCGACTTTCGATTGAACCTGTGAAGTACGAGAAAAATCAATTGATTGAAGAGAAGGGTTGCCTTTGAGCGACATCGCCTGTGAAGCAACATCCACATTTGTACGACTTCCAGATGTGAACGGTGAAGGTGGGCTACCGGACCAAGGGCCATCTCCGACTCCGCCGAAATGTGAATTAGTTGTGAAGTTTGAATACGATGTTGAACTCGCTTCACCTCTCAAATTGAATTGTGCTGCAGTGACTTCAGCCCCATAGGGAATTGTAACAGATCCTGCATTACCATTTCCAGCGCCGGCAAAGGTGTGGCTGTAGGAAGAAGTTCCATCTGAAAATTGAGTCTCAACAGTGGCACCTGATGCCATTGGCCCGAACAATGAAACTGTAAACAAGAGGGTTAAGAAGAGTGCTTTTTTCATTGGAATCACCGTTGTCCCTCAATGGGCCTTTGGCCCACATCCACCATAGCATTTGAACTTCGCCCTATTAGGTCAGTCAGAGAAGCGATAGGAAAAAGAAGCCCGGCGCATCTGCATACACAGAGGAGAGGAGTGTATGGGACTGATTTCAAAATGGTGGCAACGACAACACGGACGACAATTAGGCATCACTGCGACGCTTTCTGGGTCAATTGGAATACTTCTTTGCGTCTCTATTTACCAACTGCTGTTTCTTCAAAACCATGTATCATGGGGTGATTTCACTGGGCAGTCAATTGGCTTAGCAGTTTTTTCATCCATCGCTCTGGTGATTGTGTTACCCGAATTCCTTTCACTGCGCGGCCATGTCCACACATTAGATGAAATCCAATCGATTGAATCGACCTCCGAACTTCGTCGACGCAAAGAAGAAGGGAACGAAGCAGCGGATGTATTAGGGGCTGGGCATGCAGTTTCATGGACGGCATTCCTTGAAAGCAAAGGACTTCGACGGTGAACTTGAGGGGAGAAGGCGTGAGTGACAGTGACCCGCTGAAGACTCTGTTGCGCGAACTTCTTCTTGCAGCCGGTATGATTGGTCTGCTTATTTTTGCATTGTATGCTCATACCGGTTCGATGCCACCTTTGGTCGTCGTCGAATCATCCTCGATGATTCATGATGTCAATGGAGAAGTCGGCAGTATTGATGCAGGTGATTTAGTTTTGGTTCACACCCAAGATTTCGATACCATCGTCACCTTTGCCGAAGCCACTGACCTTGATAATTCAAAATATGGATATTCACAACATGGGCTTGGAGGCGATGTCATCATCTACAAAAAGAACGGTGAAGAAGGCACACCGATTATCCATCGGGCGATTATGGAAGTGGTTCCGAATCAAATAACTTCACCGAATCAAAGTGCTTCTACCGACGCATCCAACAATGAACGTTGCCCTGAAGGGGGAACATACGACTCTGAATCTTTTGATGGAAGTGGTGTTCGTGGAGTTTGTGTCTTGACATGGGATGTTCCAGGTACTGATGTCTATGATGTCGAAACCGTTACCGTTCATTTTGATGGAATACAAGCCGGTTTTTACGATTGTAATCGACCCTTACATGCCAACGTCGAACCTCATTTAGTTGTCTGGCAATGGCAACCGCGCCATGCCGGTATTCTTACACTTGGAGATAATAACAATTGTTCGGTTGACCAAGGTTCTCAAGCAGTGAACGGTTCTTCCGGCGTCCACAGTGCATCCGGAGTGGTAGGGCCGATTCGTGCATCTTGGCTCATCGGAGTTGGCGGTGGAGAAATTCCTTGGCTTGGAACGGTCAAATTGATGGTCAGCGGTGAAGGGACGCCTGGAACAAGGGATGTACCCAGTTCATCTTTTTTCATCTTATTCACTTTGATTGGAAGTGTTCTTGTCTTGCCCATGCTTCTTGAGCCGCTCCTCCGTCGATTTATGTCGAAAGCACCGGAATTTGAGCAAGCGGCGATCGAAAATAAAAAACCTCCTCCTCGGATTGAAATACCCGATGTTGAAGGCCTGCCAGAACCTTTGACCTCGACCACTGGATGGGAATAATCACTTTTGAATCGCTTCTTCCAGTGTTAATTTACCACAAGCAACAGCGTATGCAACATCTGAAGAAATTGTCCTTCTACCGTTGCTTTTTTTGCGACTTTGCCCTTGAATCTCCCTGAGTTCACCAACAGTAGGCCGGATTTCGCGAAATTCCCACACACGCTCACCGGAGAGTAATGCAATTCGTATTGCCGAAATGACATGATTATGACGAAGTAACCCGCGCGAAGTTTTAGCTTCATTGACCAATTCAAGGTCAAGTTGGTGAGTGAGGCAATCGTTAATCAGTTGGTCACGGCACAAAGGCGCACCATCTCCGATTCGCACGACCATTCGTTTAAATTCAAGAGCAGATGAGATGCCCATGATTTGTGCTGCAAGATTTTCGATACGCTCGAATTGTGCTACGCCTAACACGACGCCATCGGCTAACCAAGCAAGGCCTGGTCGAGGTCCAGGGTCGATTCCAAAGCAAAGTTGGTGTACTTGTGTGATACCTCTTTGGAGGCGCACAGCATTGTCAACAGCACCCTTGACTGAAACGGCAGAGGTTGCAATCGGCCTTCCTTCATTCCGAGATCTAGCGACTTCAACTTCACTGCCAAACCAAATCATATTCTGTTCAGGGAGTACGGCATCATGTTCGAGAAGAATAAACCTCAGCCCTCGGTTTTTGAGTTCAGTCATCAACCGGAAAGCCAATTTGAAATCAATGGTGCGTATAGCAATCCGAGGCACAAACAAAACTGTATATTCCGAGATTAACTAAACTTCCGCCCTTACGGGAAGGTATGTGTACTGTCGAAACAATTGATTGGAATGGGACTTACACCGAAGTTATCAAGAACGATTGACGAAGATGAAGGGCTGTGTCGAGCCAGTATGAGCGGGAATTGAGGCAGGTTCTTGCCGGAGTCCCAAAAGGGGTTGAAGCGGTTATCCGCTCTTGTAATCCTCTTGAGAAACAAAAGATGCGTCAAGTGTTACAACGCCCCTTCTTGGTGGTACGAGCCGCTGGTTCTGGGATGGAAGGTACCGGTGATTTGTTGGCTTTACGTGGCGATTTATGTTTTCCGATTGAAGTAAAATCGACCAGAGCTAAGAAACTCTACCTCTCTGGCAGAACGAAGCTCCAGTACGAAGCGATGGTTACTGAAGGTGAAAGGTGTAATTTGATGCCACTCTATGCTCACCGACAAAAAGGAATACGCGGAGATTCTTGGCGGATTTTCCGTGTTGAAACGAATAATCTCTCCGGTAGACTCCGCCAACTTGAAAAATCAATACCGCTCTTTCCTACCACGAGGAACGGTTCAGTGTACCTCAATTGGGAGGATGGAATGCCGTTACATGCCTTTGTTGCATTAGTCTGCTCTTCCGCTGGCGCAGAAACCCACGCTCTGCATAACTTGGAAGTCCGAACACTCCGAACAAACCTTTTTGCGAAACCCCTTCCTTCAACTGAACTTGAAGAATTTCTTCCAGCCCAAACCCTTCCAGACAAACCGTTGGACGTTCTTGCAGAACTCGCGCGACGGCGTTCTTGATTAGAAATAAGGGATTAAGAGCACAAATAATAACATAACCAAAAGAACAACTGATGACAAGCTGGAGGCTTTATTTGAGATATGGTCAATCCACATCGGATGAATATCCCATAATTTGGTCTTCTTTCCGATTCGCTTTACTCGATTGAGACTGCCTTTTATCCAATCTTTGAACAAATGACCACCATCAAACGGTACCATTGGAATTAAATTCGTAAATCCGAGAAGAATATTCACCCACATTAACCAGAAGAAGAAATTGACAAAGAACAACAACCCATTCAAGCCAAGTGTATCTCCAACTAGACCTTCTGTTGGTGTAAGCATAGTTTCCTCAGCAGGATGCATCGAAACCCCTTGTAATTCAAAAGGAAGAATCATCATATTCAATACATGAAGTGGAGTATAGGCTGCTTGCATGAGCACGCCACCTTCAAAGCGTGGGGAAAATGGACCAGCTAGGCGATCGATTCCAGCAGTTCCGTCACTGATGCCTTCTACTCCGACAAAAGCATCACCTTGTTCAATTCCCAACGTTTCAAGATTTGATGCACTCCAGCCCAGTTCAATATAGTAGTCATATTTGTCAGTGAGTATCAATTCAACGCTTTCCAAAGAGCCATCCTCGTGCATCAAGTCTACCGTTATCGTGTCGTTCGCAAAATAGGTTTGAAGGATGGTTTGAAATCCTTCAATACCATCCACATCGATGCCGTCAATTTGAATGATGGTATCCCATGGTTGCATTCCTGCTTCATCGGCACCTGCATCTTTGATGACACCGCGAACGTGTGGATTCTCAGAATTCGAAGTGAAATTTGCTGCCAAACCACCCAACAACATCAAGCAAATAAATGCTGCAAACAAATTGGTTGCAGGCCCTGCTGCAAACATCCGCATTCGTTCTTTCCGAGGTGCTTTGTGCAATTCTTGGTATTGAGGTTCAGCAAATGCACCAAGTGGAAGCGGGCCCAATTGAAGAAGACCAAAGGAACGAATACGCATACCGTGTGCTCGAGCGAGTAATCCATGTCCAAATTCATGTATGACTAATGCTATGATGAATGCCATTGCTCCCCAGCCTAACGGAATCATGGGATTTATTCCTGGTATAGCGACAAGTTCACTGGCAGTGGGGGGACTTGCAGTTGGGGGCGAAAGTATGGATGTGACGAAAGCGAGAATCATTGTAAGAGCGACTAAAAACATGCAAAACAAGCACACCCAGAGGGACACTTCGCCGTAAACACGCCAAAACCGACGCGGTCGGGCGACGCGGTCAAGCGTTTTCAGGCCCCAATTACTGCGCACCATCAAGACGACACCAAAGACACGAGTGGCGTTCCATCGGTCGAGTACCCCGTTCCGTTCCCAAACACGAAGCATGAGGTACCAAGCAAAGATGAGTACAAGCACAACTTTCCAGTCTGCTTCAACTGAACCCCATGCACCTGCCATAGTTGGGGCAAACGCTCCTTCTCCTTGAATCTTGACAGGCTCTCTCAACAAAGTTGATGATGGTTCGCCAAAACGCATTGACATGGACTCCTACCGAGCGGCCTTAGAACACTGGTGTGAAAAGGAATGGGGACAGGTTCCACAAGCAATCTCTGAATGGTATGCTGATGAAAATATGGCGCAAGTATTTATGCGACTCAAGCGAAGTGTGCTCATCGCGGATTTTGTCGTCGAAGAAGATGGCTCTCTGAATTGCAAGGGTCATCTTCAAATTCCTCTTGACCGTTGGAATCCAGGTTCAATCCAAGCAATTCGTACCGCCGATGGTCGTGTTCGCTTCGGTCACCGTAACTTGAAAATCCATCTTGCTGCTCGACTTCGGGCACCAGAATGGGGCCAAGCATTGCTCGAAGAATGGTTGATGAGTCAACGTGGAGATATTCTCCGTCCCAAAGACCGCATACAGAGGATTGCCTCAATCAATCGCGCTAAAATAAGTATTGAACGAAATTTGAATCATTCCAATCTCGATGCGGTACGAATGGACTTCCTTGCAACGACAGCATCTTTAACATCAGTTGAAAATAACTTAGATTCTCGAATCCGTTCAGATGAATCGGAATGATTCAATTGAGTTTGACTCTGTAGCGGTCTCTTCCATTGGCATACATCGTTATCGTACCTGATGAGGAAACGCAAACTGCAATGCCTTCAACCAATTGTGAGATGGCACGAGCAGCTAAATGACGCCCACCTTCACCCGCTTTTGGAACAATGCCAGCTGGGACTTGGATATACCGTCCTGCGTCACTTGCGACCCCATCTCGATTGAATAATACCGCTCCATCAAGCCAAGCAAATTCGGCTAAAGTTTCATGATTTGCATCGTTCAATACACTTCGCTTCTCAGCAGGGTGTCCTTTGAATGGATTCAAGACAAGCGCAGTTGTATGTTTTCTCAAGGCTGGTAGTGGACCAATGGCAAACAGCGCTCCAATTGCGTGCCCTTCTCTACCTCTTGTACCAATATGGCGAGCAAGTTGCATCATTTTTGTAAGGACCCCTAAATCAATATGAAAATCTTGTGCCAGGGATGCAAAACGATTTGAATTTAAGGTTGATGTATCGATGACAAAAACGCCATCGATCGGTTCAGCCAGAATCACCAACATTCGCTCACCACTGGAAAGACTCCCTTCACCAATAGCTTGCAGTACCAAGTCATGCATGTGGTTGAGTACGCTCAAACCCTGTGAAGTAAGACTTTCTTCGAGCAAAGAACATTCAATGCCACCTTCTTTCAGTACTTCAACCACACGACTTTGACTTGAAAGAACAGTTAATGGAAGTTCAGAGGGTAATACTTCAGCAACCATTTTCACCTTTCGTACACTGTTCGCAAGCATCAATACTGATTGAAATGAACGTCGGTCACTGGAAAGTGTAGTTGTGACCATCGCGGCGAGGTCGACCATGTGACAAACCTCAAGCAGAAGTCGAATCGATACCAGGTAATTGGTCTTCGGTCTCTCTGTAAACAGTTCTCATGTTGTTGATGAAGTTCTTTTCTTTAACAACAATCGTGTATTCTGAAAATCCAGGGTCTTCGTTTCCATCGAGTTTTCCAAGAATAATTTCCAAGGTTAACCGGGCACCTTCACGGTGTGGATAGGCGAAAATACCCATCGACAGAGGCGGGGAAACAATCGATTTAATATCCTTCATTTCAGCGAGCGTAGCAAAAAGATTGGTATACGTTTCAGGAAGTAATTCTCGGCGTGCTTCGTCTTGGTTTGGACGGCGGCAATCAGGGCCAACTACGTGAATTATATGTTTGTAATTTGCTCCAAGTTCAAAGGGCTCAGTGACCACATTCTTTGTGACTGCACAAGGTGGAGCGTTGATTTTACGCATGTCGAGGCAAATATTACGAGTGACTTGTGTCAATTCTGGACCGGCTTTTGCATGGATAAGCGCATCCATACCTTCTCGACCAGAAAGTCGATTATTAGCAGGTGTGATCAAGACATCACCGGTGTGATTCCATACATCACCGCCAACGACGCGAAGAATACCCCATTTGCATGTTCGTGCCATATAGAGTTCAGCCATCAACCATCCAAGAGGGGCCACCTTACTTATGAAGTTCGCAAATTAGGAATGGAAATGCCTTGAAATAGTGAATTCTGCACTACCAATTTCAAAGCCGAGAGCCTTCGTAACTTCACTACATGGCGGCATTGCTAAACCCTATCGGTGTTAGCAGAAATACATGGACAGAAGGGCGTCGAGTGTTCTTTTGACACTGGTGTTCGTTTTGAGTAGTCTTGCCACACCTTTTCTTGAAGGTGGCACATATGCCTCTTCAGACAATAACCCTCTTGAAAAAACAGCCTTGAGTGAAGCCTTTGTTGGGTTTTCCAGTGATGAGGGAGTCGATTTCTGGAATCAAACGCCATGGTCAACACGTGCTCGACCCGAAGGTTTTGATTTCCTTACAGTTTACGATTATTCAGATGTCGGCGTACTCATCAATAATAACTCCGATGCCAGTAAAACGATTGGTTGGGCTTTTGTCAATGCCCGAAATATTTCGAATGACAATATCTTCTTTTTCAATGACTCAAATACGCCAACCAAAGAAACCATCAATCGAAACGAATTCAATGTGTATTTCGCTGCTCCTTTCTTAGAAATGCTCTCGAATCGTTCTTCGATTACTGAACTCAATTATTTAGTTTCAACAAAAGGCATCCCCCTCCGTATCAATGGAGGGAATGATAAGGCCAGTTTCGATCAAGAATTTTCTTTGCTCGGTGGCTCATACAATTCAAGTATTGGCTCCGATTACTGGGTTAATCATGGATTTGGACCACTCGCCGGTGGTGAAATGAAAGCCTTTTCTCGTGATGTGTACGGTTTCTTTCTCGTCACTCGACTGACCGGATATACGATTGAAACAGCACTTGGATTAATCGATAAGGCAAACAACAGTCTTGGACAGCGCGGTATTTTTGCTTTGGATTTAGCATCCAATCGCAACGGGTCTGGTTACAAATTTTGGAACGATGACCTCTATACAGCCCAAGCCGAAATCAATGGAAGTATGGGATTGCCTACTGTTTTTGACGAAACTTCAAACTTCTTGACGAATCTCTCCAATGTAATGGGTTATGCTTCATGGGGTTCAAATGATGGAAGTTGGAATTCAAATTGGCTACCGAATAATGGATTTGATGCAATGGATTCAGCATATTCGAGTGGTTCACAATATTGGAATGCGACATTACCAAACCTTTCATCTGGTGATTCTTTTAATTGGACAACACAAACCGAAGTGAAACGCGATGGTACTTCTGCTCTCGAAGCCTCGTTATCGGCAGTATGTACACAGGAACCCGGAGATGGTGCGCAAGGGATTCTCGCAGAGTTTTTCGATAACGCAGGAATAAGTTTCAACGTCGCTTCAATGCCGTCGCTCATCGACCGAGTTCCCGACCATGTTCGACTTGAGAGTTCACTCCAATACTCATCATCATCTCAAGCCTATCCTGGTTTGGATGACCGATTCAAAAACGATTGGGGTGCAAGATTCAGTGGACTTATTGAAGTGCCAGAAACAGGAAATTGGACTTTTTATCTCACTTCGGATGATGGTTCAGATTTTTGGATTGATGGGCAAAGTCTTGTTACAAATTACGGCTCGCATGGAATGACTGAACGTTCTCAATATGCCCAACTTGATGCTGGGAAGTACGATTTCAAAATTGAATTCTTCCAGGGTGGCGGGCCGCATGGGTTGCAACTCTCTTGGTCAGGGCCAAATCAAAGTAAAGCATTTGTTCCCCCCTCAGCTTTCACGCTTGCTGACAATTACATTCCTTCTTTAAGCAGCTTAATTCATCATTGGGATTTTGAAGAAGGCACAGGTTCGATTGCTCAAGACTCTGTTAATTTGAGTACTAACTTTACCCTCAAAAACATGAATTCAACGAATTGGCGTACGTGTACTGATGGTTCATGCCTTTGGTATGACGGCGTGGATGATTCGTTGGAAGTCGATGTTGACGATTGGTCTGGGAACTTTACTGTGAGTCAATGGGTTTGGGCAAACTCTACCATATTACCGACCTATGCATCGGTTTTTGCTGTCGATGATAACGCAGGTTCAAACGCCTCGTTTCAACATGCTGTGTTCAGTGGTGAATGGCGTTTACACAACAACCAATCCTACGCCTTTGGCGATATAGCCGCTCAAGAATGGATGCATTTGGCAACTGTTTTCGATAACGGTTCAACGCGGCAATACCTCGATGGAGTCTTGGTTCGCACCACTGCTTTTACTGCAGGTTCTTTCAACAATTTTGAGATGTATAAATTGGGAGTGAATCGCGGGGAAAGTGCATATTTCCAAGGCATGATTGACAATGTAATGATTTGGGATTCCGCATTACAAGACCATGAGATCACAACCTTACATCGAGATATCTACAAGGATTGCTCAGCATATTCCGGTAATGGTCAGGCTGCAGCATCGATCGAACAAACCTATGAGTTCCCTGACGAATTGGAAGGCCATGCTTGGATTATCTACCTCTATGGGCAACGTACAGGTGATGTTTACGGTGATTTTTCAATAGAAATCGAAGGTCTTGATGACAATGGGACTGTACTTTCGACCAATATTTCGAGCAGCAAACATTTCGCTTCTTCATGGGAGTCTCAAACGTTACGTTTCCGCCCACACATTGATGCTACTACATTCCGTATACGTGTTCCATTGGATATTGTAGCGACTTCGACAGATGGGTCTGTCTATCTTGATACGATGAATTTACGGGCGATTCGACCACATAATACTTGGATGGATGGTTCGATTGCAGAAACGGCTGTCTCGACCGGTGGGCGCTCTTTCAACTGGAACACAGGTTATGGACAATCGTTGGTTGCTGATTTATTGGAAGACGGCGTATCCGGGGCGAAGGGCTATGTCTACGAGCCATACCTCACTGCGGTTGGCTCACCAAGTATGCTGATGAGCATGTATGCAAGCGGCTTTAATTTGGCTGAATCACATGCAGCAGCAAACCTCCAAACAAGTTGGATGGGGGTCACTGTTGGTGACCCGAAAATGGCACCTTATGCTGACCTTTACCATGACATCAACCTCTTGGGTATTCGGCAAATCGATAACGCCTCATATCTACAACCGACACAATTCCAACTCGCTGTTGAAAACCGGGGGATGTCTTCTTCAAACGGCACACTCATAGTACAGAATATCCAAGGAAACATCGAGATGCACAGTTCGAACCTTTCGCTCCCCAGTGGTGAAATAAACGGTTCAAGAATCCTCTACAACCTCAGCATCACTCCTGATAAAACCGGATGGATGGATTTACGAATCCGCTATTCAAATGCGAGCCTCGATTCACCAGAACGAAATTTGGAAAACAATATGCTTACTTTACGTATTTGGGTCAACGCGCCACCTACAGTTGAACAGATCTCTTGCGACGCAGAAGCCTATGCACGAGGTGATAACATCATCTGTATGATTGAAGCCAGTGATGACATTAATGTTTCATCAGTTGAGGTTGAGTGGACGGTCACACAGAATAAATCTAATCTTTCTGGTTTGAATTGGGTAACTCATTCTACCGGGCAGGTTGATTCTCAGCGATGGCAGGCTTCGATTTCTCTTCCGACTTCTTTGCCACTCGGCTACTTAGTTTTACGAGCAACTGCATACGATGTGAGTCAACAAGTCGGTCATTTACTCGAGACCGATATCGCCATCATTCTCGATGCCCAAGCCCAGTGGTTTGGACCACATCTGTCCGGAATTGATTCACTTTCTTGGTCAGGTGCGAATCAACTTCCTTATCACCCAACAGGTGGTTTGTTCCGAGGCGAATCCACGAATGTGACGATGTGTGCCTTGGATACAGATTTTGACCTGTTGACTCAACAACCGATATTAACGACATCAGCAGGACAAATTTCTAACTTAAGTTACGTACCTCAATTTGATTCTAATCACCATTGTTTCATTGGCTTCTACACTCGAAATGTCAGTGCTTCACTAAATGATGTCACTTTTGAAATCCACCATAGAGATGGAACATTACTCAATTCTCGGATTTTTTCGATGGCTGACCGTTCTCCGATTGCTGTGATTGAAATCGTCGATGAAGAAGGGCAGGTTCTCGACAGTGTACGGGGGGGAGGTAATGAATTTGCCCGAATTACCATTTCAGATGCCGATGACCCTTCATCTTCAGCCACCGGCGATCTACATGTCGAATGGCCTGGTAATGAACCGTTAACTCTCCCTGCCGATACAATAAACACGAGTTTTCCGATATTGATTGAGTTGCCTCAAATTTCATCTGCTTTAGAAAGCGGTGAACTTAAACTTCAATTGGAGATGATAGGCCAACACGCTGCAGTGTTCAACCAGGACTATCATTTGCCCTTACTCTTGACAACACCTCTTATCATCTCATCACATCTTTGTGATGAACAAGGCCCGATTGAGTCCTTACGCTTTGGAAACACTGGCTATTTAGTGGTGCATGTTCAGAGTGACCGTCCACTGCAAACAATGCAAGCGACATTGAACCAGTTAGGCTGGTCAGTATCGGCGCCTTCTCTCGGTGAAATTGACAGTACGAATCCCTTGATGGAAAATTGTTCTTCATCGGTTCCATTTTTGGGAGAGAATGAACAACTTCACAAATTCCGCTTGCGGTTGGATGGGACTTTCATTGACGGGGAAGGACAAATACTGTTCACCGTTCGAGATGTTGATGGTTTGTTGAAATCGTTGAATCTCCCTCTCAACTTCTATCATGCATCGCCACACACAACGCTCGAACCGAATCAAAACATGACTGCAGGGGAACTGTTATCGTTTATTGGTTCAGTATCTGACGCCGATGGAATTGATGATTTGACATGTTCAGTACTTATATCGCAGAACCAATCTCAATTGGCCCAATTACAAGTTTCACTTCAGCCAATCAACTCCACGTCAGCGGCCTTCGAGTTTCAGTATCCTACGACTGGTGCATTGAGTAACGCCACTTTAGATGTCGAAGTAACATGTATTGATTCATGGTTACAATCCAATGCCACGCTTCTTCGTTTTACTTTACTCCCTGAACCTACTTGTGAATTATGTGACCAAACCGATGTAGAGGATGAGTCCGTACAATCGGTATTTTTGAAAACTTCTCTTTGGGTTATCGGAATTCTTCTTCTTGCTCTTCTTCTTCTTGGACTGATCGTATTTTTGAGGAAACCGAAAGAGGCTGAAATCCCATTGTGGACATTGGACGAGCACAGTATCGACACCCCTACTTCAAGCGATACGAGCAATACGCCTTCTGAACTGAAATTACCTTCGGATTGGTCGCACGACCAATATCGTATTTGGCTCGAAGGAGAAATGCCAGAGGGATGGACACATGTACAATGGGTCCTCTTTAGCGATGAGCAATTAGAGCTACTTGAAAACCAAGGTCTTTGAAAGAGAAGGGTTGATGTGCTTTGAGCACTTGGTTCGTTTGAGTGCTATGGCAGTGGGATATGTTTTGATTAATGTTGCACCTGGAAAGGAACATGAAGTTTACCTTGCTGTCAAAGATATGCCCTTTGTTGAGGATGCGACCCTTCTTTTTGGCGACCATGACCTTATTGTGAAGCTGGTTGCAGATAGCCTTACTATAATTGCTCACTCCGTAGTAGAATCCATTCGTCAAATCCCTGGTATTGTAGATACCAAGACTCTTGCTGGTGCTGAATTGTAGGGCTGTTCTTTTGTTCCAAAGAACACGCGATTTCCAATCGATAGACTGAGGCTTGAACCTTGAAAAACCGGTGTTGGAATGTGGCACTGCGGGGCCTATAGGGCGCAGTAAAGCGTTTGAACGGCATAAATACTATATACCCAACGGGGGTGTCAAGTATCGGAGGTAATCTAAAATGTCTGATAAAAAATACTTTGTTCTCATGGAGAACGGAAAAGATACGAGCCAGGTTTTTGCTAGCAAACAACCCCGTGGTGCGGCCCTTAAAGCTGCAACCCGCGGACACCAAAATATACGCCTACGAGAGCGTGGCACCAAGCGTGTTCACGTCTTCACCGGCAGCATTAGCATGGTACCAAAGCCAGCAAATGGACCTGCTTGGCTCCCTGATAAGATCAAGAAGGCTAACGTCAAGAAGTCCGGAATCGAACACCTTTGATTCCATAACGACTTGATTGTCAGTTTTTCAAATTTGAAGATTCAAATTTGTCCCCGCAAGGGTCGCCGCTTCATCTCCTTCTTCGGAGAGATTTGAAGCCTCAATTTCCTTTCTTCACCGGCCATTCTGCAATCCACAGCGCAAGCCATATCATTCCAAGTTGAGCTATTGCTCGAACCATATGACCTGATGTGGTAAAATCAGTATCTCCGATAGAAATATCATTGACCCACATGTTCAAGTTTGCCCAATAGACCATGACGAGAAAGATCCCAGTCGAAAATCCCGCTCTTCTTCTTGAGACGGGCGCTATCATTCCAAATCCAAGTATCATCTCGACAAGGCCACTGACATACACCCAAAACTCAGGGACACCGAGAATTTTAGGCACAATCGGTGTGAAAAAAGCAGTATTTGTGAAGTGCTGAATTCCAATCAAAACGAATATTGTACCGAAACCAAGGGCAGATACTTGACGAATCCGTTCGAATGCCTGTGGCAAAAAATCGCCTCAGTAACGGACTTTTTGCCGAGTAAGGGTTCTCCAAATACGCTTTAGAGGGTCATAATAGCGGTCAACAACTCTTTCCTTTAGAGGAATAATAGCATTGTCGGTAATGTTGATTCCTGCTGGACAAACATCAGTACAACATTTTGTGATGTTACAGTAAGCAATGCCAAAATCGTCCTTGATTTCTGGAACACGGTCTTCTTGGTCCATTGGGTGCATCTCAAAGTTAGCAAGACGGACCATTGTTCTGGGCCCACCGAATACATCGAACTTGCGATATTCTCTAAGAACGTGACATGTGTCTTGGCAGATAAAGCATTCAATGCATGTTCTAAATTCTTGAGCACGCTTTGCTTCAAATTGACTGAATTTCCAATTCGGTTCATCCGGTCCTTTGATTGGAGCAACAGCTTTAGCCATTTCATAATTCCAAGAAACATCAGTTACAAGATCCTTGATATGGGGGAAGGCTTTCAATGGGCGCACAGTAATGACTTCATCTTCGGGAGTTTCTTCAATGATGTCGCTCATTCGAGTCATGCACATCAATTTTGGTTTACCATTGATTTCAGCACTGCATGAACCACACTTGCCCGCTTTACAATTCCAGCGGCATGAAAGGTCAGGCTCTTGCTCATGTTGAATACGGTGAATGCAATCGAGAAGAACCATGCCTTCATCCAATTCAATGTCGTATTCTTCTAATTCGCCTTCGCCTTCTTGGCCTCGGAAAACTCTCAATTTTATTTCACTCATAATCAGGCCTCCTTCTTTGAACGGTCAAGTAATTCCTCTAATTCTTCAGGGGGCTGAGATAACTCTTCTTGACGAATTTTGATTTCAGAACCATCTTTCCAAATTACATTTGTTGTGTGACTCCACATTCCGCTATCTGGTTCTGGGAAGTCATCACGAGTATGTCCGCCACGGCTTTCAGTACGAGTGAGTGCGGCAAGTGTACAGGCAGAAGAAATTTCGACCATATTTTGTAAATCGAGGGCTTGATGCCATCCGGAATTATAAACCATTGATTTTCCAGAACTTGTATTTCCAATTCTCTTTCTGAAATCATCGAGATCAGTTAATGCGCTTTTCAACTCAGACTCTGTTCGGATAATACCAACCTTGGCTTGCATCATATCTCGTAATTCATCATATACGCGACCTGGGTTTTCACCGTCTTCTCTGTTCAGAGGTTCTAAGTTTGCTTTGATAGCACGTTCTATTTGCTTTGTATCATGTTTCGGTTGTTCAAGGTCAGTAGAACGCTTTGCGGCATATTCTCCAGCTCTCTTACCAAATACGATGAGGTCTGAAAGCGAGTTTCCACCAAGACGGTTTGCACCGTGCAAACCACTTGCAACTTCACCAGCAGCGAATAATCCGCTAATTGTTGATTCTTGAGATTCAGCATCAACTCTCACTCCACCCATTACATAGTGTGCAGTTGGACCAACTTCCATCGGTTCCTTGGTTATGTCAACACCAGCAAGTTCTCTAAATTGGTGGTGCATACTTGGAAGTTTTGCGATAATTTCTTCAGCACTGCGTTGATTTGCAATATCGAGATATGCTCCACCATGTGTTGAACCTCGACCTTCTGCAACCTCTTTGTTAATCGCCTTAGCAACAACGTCACGGGTGAGTAATTCAGGAGGGCGTCTTACGCTTGCTTTTTCGCCTGCAACAACTTGTCTGACCCATTCTGTAGCCTCTTCTTCGGTTTCAGCGTGGTCGCCTTTGAACATATCAGGGACATTGTCAAACATGAATCTTTTTCCTTCAGAATTACGCAGAACGCCGCCTTCGCCACGAACACCTTCCGTGACTAAGATACCCCTTACACTCGGCGGCCAAACCATTCCAGTTGGATGGAATTGAACAAATTCCATATCGATTAATTCGGCTCCAGCATTAAGAGCGAGGGCGTGTCCATCCCCGGTATATTCCCAAGAACCTGAACAAACAGACCAGCATCGAGTAATTCCACCAGTAGCTAATACAGTTGATTTTGCTGAGTAAGCATGCATTGCTCCATCAACTCTATTGTAAGCAACACAACCAATGCAGGTTCCGTCATCATCTTGAATGAGTTGACTTACTGTATATTCCATGAAAATATCAATGCCTGAATGAATTCCCTTTTCTTGTAGGGTTCTAATTATTTCTAAACCAGTGGAATCAGCAACGTGGGCCAAACGTGGGTAAGTATGTCCACCAAAGTTTCTCTGATTGATCAATCCAGCTGGAGTTCGATCAAAAACAGCACCCCATTGTTCAAGTTCACGGATTCGGTCAGGGGACTCTTGAGCATGAATTTGTGCCATACGCCAATTATTGAGGTATTTTCCACCCTTCATTGTATCTTTGAAGTGTGTTTTCCAACCATCTCGGTCATCTGCATTTCCGAGGGCGGCAGCAGCGCCACCCTCAGCCATAACTGTGTGTGCCTTGCCCAAGAGGGATTTGCAAATGATTGCAGTTTTGGCACCACTGCGAGCGGCTTCAATTGCAGCTCTTATTCCAGCGCCTCCAGCGCCTATAACGACTACATCGTACTCATGAGTTTCGTAATCACTCATTCAAAGACCTCCTAAAAGCATGACATCAGTCCACCAGCCTTCTGTGCAGGCATAGATGTAGAAATCGGAGAACATAACCCAGAAGAGGGAATAAATAGCCCACTTGTTGTGGTTCTTGTTTAGTTTGGTACAACTCTTCCAACAGGCTTCTGCAACAGCGCCGCCTCCATTGCGGAAACGGTTTCTAATTCCGCCGATTGCGTGACGGAATGAATGGCAACCAAGTGTATATCCACCAAGCATTATTACGTTAAGAAAGAGAACAAGAGTTCCGACTGATACACCATAGGAAGTAGCCCCCCCATCAGCATGGAATTGTGTTGCCAATAATACGTCGTATGCTAGAACGAAGAGATATGCAACTGCAATATACATGAAATAGCGATGAATATTCTGGAATAAAAAGAGTCTACTCTCTCCTTTGTAATCACCAAATGGTGTGCTTACTGCACATGCTGCTGGGCTTACCATAAATGAACGATAGTATGCCTTGCGGTAATAGTAGCAAGTACCACGGAATCCAGCCGGAATGAACAATATGAACATTGCCGGACTCATCCACCAAAGGCTCTCAGGAACCCAAGAACCAAGACCTTCTTTGCCAGGAACAACCAGTGGGGAAAACAAAGGTGAAAGAACATGGCTGCCATTGGACTCGATCGCCAACGTTTGACACTCGGTAATGACTCCACTTGCGGCACCGCAGGCTGAATTGCCGAACCCACTGAAAATCCAGAAATCTGCCTCCATGAATCCGCGCCATGTCGCATAGAGAACAGCAATTCCGAGATAGACGCCCATGGCCAGTGGAGACTTCCACCAATTGTCTATACGGTCTGTTTTTCCTAATCCTCTTTCCATTGGTAGATGTCTTGCTTCAACCACAATAATTCCCCTCTATATTGTCCTAGTGACTTAGGCTTTTGATAATATGCCTATGCCTATCTCAACCGATGATGGAGCAATCAACTTCAGCGTCAACCGAGGTTTTTTGAGGTTCACTCTTCAATCACCTGTCGTTGAAAAAACGAGAATCCATCATCAAACACTGTTTCATTCGCCCAATATGTTTTCGATTGCCAAGCAAGAACACCATTTTCAGCAATGACCTGAAGAGTTGGCGTACCAGGATTTCCATAAGCTGTATAAATTGATGTGCCTGTACTTTCACCAGTTTCGAAATCATAGGCTTGAGTCTCAGAGGTTGGAATGACAATTTTCCAAGGCGTGTAGTGTGCAGATTCATTGTTCGTACCAAAAACATCCATCACTTCATCTTCCGATTCGATTTCCGCCCATCGATGCACACTGACAATGGTCATATTGGAATCATTGTATACCCCAGTGTCCATTTTCTCACGAATCATATCGGTCCAGTCGTGACAACCCGTACATCCTGCTCCAATCCAGAGCAGCATAACAGGTCCATTTCCAAGTTCCTCTTTCAAATTAAAAAGAGTTCCACCATCTTCGGTTCTGCCGAGAGTGGCAGATTCGAAAGTGAGTTCAAAAGGAAGTATCTTTGCTTCAGTAGAATTATCAAGTTCAGCCCCTTGAAGTTCGATACAGCCAGGTGTAAGGAGAATGACAGTAACCAACGCAAAGATCAGTTCACGCAGCATGCCCGTCACCAGATACAATGGTCTTCGCCTGAACTGGCGTGGGAGCTTGTTTCTTCACTTTCGGTCGTCGAACATCTTTGAACCATGAATCAATACCGTTCCAATCAGCACGAATTCCAAGATCGGCGAGTAGAAGTTTACTGCTGATTCGAGCACTTTCAAAAATAGTAGGCAATCCACTGCCGGGGTGAGTTCCACCACCGACAATGTACAGATTATTTGCTTCTTCAAATCGATTATGAGGGCGTCGCCAAAGCATTTGTTTGAGGTCGTGTGTAAGGTTGAATACAGCACCCCGATAGACGTCAGAAGCGCCCCAGTCATCCGGTGTTACGATTGTTTCCGAAACAATGTGGTCGTCGATATCGTCGTATCCAAGTTTGGCGAGTTGCTTGACAATGAGTTCCCGATAGTCATCTTTGATGTCATCCCAGACAATTGAGTCGTGCGTATTTGGGACCGGGACAAGCACATAGATGGTCGATTGCCCTTCCGGTGCGAGGCTGTCATCGGTGATGCTGGCGTTTTGAACATAAATAGAAGGGTCGTTCCATGTCATACGGTGTTCGGTAATATCTTCGAGATTCTTTTCGTACGAAGTCGAGGCATAAATTTGATGGTGTGGTAGATCATATTGTTTGTCAACACCTAAGTAGAGCATAAAAGTCGAGCAGGAGTAACCTTTCTTCTCAAGTTTCTTGTCCGACCATTTCTTTCTCTTTTCATCAGGAACAAGCGTGGTCATAGCATGGGCAAAGTCGGCATTGATGACGACTTTATCTGCAAGAATCTCTTCTCCTTCAATACGGACCCCTACAACGGTTTTACCTTCATACATTAAGGATTTTACAGGAGTGCTACAGCGAATTTTGACGCCGAGTTCTTCCGCAATTTCACCCATGCGGGCAGTAATACTTCCGAGGCCACCTTTTGCATGGAATATACCGTGCTCGTATTCTAAGAATGAAAGGATTGTAAACAATGAAGGTGCATGAAAAGGACTCATTCCAAGATATTTAGTTTGAAACGACATAGCCAATCGGACACGTTCATCATCGAAATGCTTGCTTAAATCACCGGCAACACTGGACCAAGGTTTCAACACTGTTGCAACACGAATGGCACGCTTGGACAACACATTAAGCGGACTTGTCCACGGTGTTTGTAAGCATTGTTTAGAAAATTCGAGTTTCTTACGGTTTTGAATGACATACTTTTTGAAACCATTGGCATTCTTTTCACCCGCCAACTCACGAATACGGTCGGTCATTGCTTCGAGGTTACTTGTAGCATCGATGTGCCCACCCGCTCCAAACACCAATCGGTACATTGGGTCGAGTGGCATTAATCCAAGTTCTTTGTGAGCATCGCGCCCAATCGCTTGAAAAATTTCTTCAATCACTTCAGGATAATGGAAAAATGTTGGTCCGCGGTCAAATGTGAAGCCGTCTTTGTGGATGAGTTTAGTTCGCCCCCCAACTTTCTCTTCTTTCTCTAAGATGGTTACATCGATACCAGAATGGGCGAGTAGTAAGGCGCTTGCAAGTCCGCCGGGGCCAGACCCTACAATGAGTGCAGTCGGTTTATTCAAATGAGGCATAGCAGGAAGTCCAAGATTGAACATATAAAGAACCGTTTATATCCTTAGAAATGAAGTATATTTTCTCATCCCAGTATTCTTGTCTCATCCTTCTTCTCATCATTCAATAAGCATGATAAGTGGCCCCATAGTGGACTGGACACAGCCTTAGGCTGGACGGTGATATAATGGCCGATTGGAGTTCAAAGAATCCGTACATGACTCAAATCACTGAGAATTATGTTCTCAATGGCGAGGGGTCCCGAAAGGAAACGCGTCACATTGTCTTCGCACTTGGAGATTCAGGCCTTGACTACAAAGTTGGTGACGCACTTGGTGTTGTATCTGAAAACCCACCACATATTGTAGATGAATTAATTGAAATTCAAGGGTGGGACCGTGACCAAATCGTGGAGACTCACAATGGCGAACGTGATATCTACACTGCCCTCAAAAAAGATTTTGAAGTCCACCTAGCGAATAAAAAATTCGTCCAATCCCTCGCTGGAAAAGTCATCGCTTCGGGAATGAATATTTCAGTGAAGATTGTTGCACGTAGCCGCTCTGGCGAAGAATGGCAATCTTCTGAAACCTCCCCCCTACCACCCGGTCTTGCTTCGAGTAAAGCCTCTGAAGACCCTTTTGCAAAGGTCGAGGCACTCCTTGGTGATGAAAAGGCAGTTGTCGATTATCTGTGGACCCGAGATTACATCGATATTATGCGTGAATTCGATGTCAAGTATTCTCCCGAGGAATTCTTCGAATTAGCTGCAAGACTCAAACCGCGTTTGTATTCGATTGCTTCATCGCATGATGCACACCCTGGTTTTGTAGAATTAACAGTTGGCATTGTTCGATTCGAGTACCATAATCGGGCTCGTGGCGGATTGTGTACGCAATATTTGGCAGATGAAATCGATACAACCGGTCAACCGATTGGTGTCTTCATGTCGCCTACCAGATCGTTTATTCTCCCAGATGACAAAGATGTCGACATCATCATGGTCGGGCCTGGTACGGGGATTGCTCCATTCCGTGCATTCATGGAACAGCGCGTATTCGATGGCGGCAAGGGTAAAAACTGGTTATTCTTTGGCGACCAATCTTCAAAAACTGAGTATTATTACAAGGAACAGATCGAAGGTTGGCTGGACAGTGGAGATCTCTATCGATTCACCACTGCTTGGTCACGAGATCAAGAAAAGAAAATCTATGTTCAACACCGGCTTAAAGAACAAGGTGAAGAGATTTGGCAATGGTTTGAGAACGGTGCTTATTTCTACATCTGTGGCGATAAGACCTACATGGCGAAAGATGTTCATCGAGCATTGATTGAAATTGCAATGGAACACGGTGGAATGTCTGAAGAAGATGCAACCCATTTCATTGGAACAACAATGATGCGGGAAGAGAAGCGTTACTTGCGTGACGTCTACTGATTCGTTGCTTCATTAAAATAAAATCCCCCGCTCCCTTCGAAGAAGGAAAAGGAGCGGCTTCTCAAACCATTCAGGTTTGGTGTGAATCAAAAGAGAAACGAAGTTTCACTCTACGCTTGAATCTTCGCCGGAAATCATGCCGTCAACCTTGATACCGAGAAGAACTGTCAAAGAACACGAGGAATGCTTTCTGGACTTATTCAAGCCCTTCTGCTGGCAACGGGACGCTGGTCACAGGGATTCCTTTTTCGATGGCCCGTTCTTCCATACGCTTGGTCCAAATAGAGTTTGGACCTGGGAAGGAGAGCATGTGCGTTGCCCGTGAGAGCATGGTTTGCGCCAAAGTTGCAACTGCTTCGGGACGCCCGGAATCATGTCCTGAACTGGGGCGAGGTGCGGTCCAAGCTTCGCTGAATACCGCGAGTTGGATGTTGTTATTATCGGCCCATCGTTCAGCGAGATAGTCGACACCACTTGCACCGCCAAGGATGATGAGGTCGGGATAACTATTGGCTTCTACCCATTGCTCAAGTTGTTCTTCGAGCCATGCATAGTCGTAAAACTTTGAATTTCCACAAATAATCAAATTTATAATTCGGCCATCTCGATTCAAATCAATTCCAGCCAAGCGGTCGAGGGCCTCTGCTCCGGTTTGGGGTTTCCGCGTCATGTTCTTGAATCGGTGTCATGTGCTATCAAACTTGTGGGGTTTTTCTATAAACGAGACTAAAAACCCCTGTTTTCAACCGGTTTATGTCAAAAAAAGTCAGAAAATCACGGATTCGGAGAAGAAAACGCAGGCTCCCAAAAAGCCGTTTTGACGATTTTTGAACCGTTGGCATCATAGAGTAATTACGCTTCGACTCTTTTATGGCATTCAAACGCGTACTCATTGCCAACCGTGGTGAAATTGCTCTGCGAATACTTCGAACCCTACGTGACATGGGTATTGAAGCGGCGATTATCCATGGTCGAGAGGACCGATTATCACTTCCTGTTCGATTTGCAGATGTAGCCTATGCGAACTACAAACAAAACCCATTGGATACATACCTCGACATTGAATCAGTGATCCATGCTGCCAAAGAAATGGGTTGTGACGCAGTACACCCTGGCTACGGATTTCTTGCTGAAAACGCGACATTTGTCCGTCGGTTGAAGGAGGAGGGAATCACTTTTATTGGTCCATCAGCAGAGGTAATTACCCTGCTCGGCGATAAAATCGAAGCGAGAGCAGCTATGGAAGCCGCAGGATTGCCGACTGCAAAAGGTTCATCAGAATCGATATCTGATGCGGCTGTTGCATCTGCATTGGCAGAGGAAATTGGCTACCCAGTCATCATTAAAGCAGCAGCAGGCGGCGGTGGAATCGGTATGCAAATCGTCGAGAAGTCCGACGAATTTGAAAACGCTTTGAAACTCTGCCAATCACGAGCCCGTTCGGCTTTCGGCGATGAACGAGTTTTCGTGGAGAAGTATATCCAAGGTGCCCAACACATAGAATTCCAAGTTCTTGGAGACGGGAAGAAGGCCATTCATTTCGGTGAGCGGTTTTGTTCGATTCAACGCCGTCATCAAAAGTTGGTCGAAGAGGGTCCTTGGCTCAGTGACGAAGAGCGCGAAAGAATTGGTGCATTGGTTTGCAAGGGTGCAGAATCAGTTGGGTACAAGGGCTTAGCAACCTTTGAATTTTTACGTGACGCTGATGGTGATTTTTACTTCCTTGAAGTCAACCCTCGAGTCCAAGTAGAACATACAGTCACCGAATTAATCACCGGTTACAATTTGGTTGAACTCGGTATACGTGTCGCTCAAGGAGAATCTCTTCCTCTTGTACAAGAGGATGTTGTTTTGCGAGGGCATGCGATTCAATGCCGACTCAATGCCGAAGATCCACGAAAATTCATTCCAAGTCCTGGTCGGCTTTGGGAATGTCATTTTCCTTCAGGCTATGGGATTCGAGTTGATACACATGCTTATCCCGGATACGAAATGCCAGGTTGCTTTGATTCACTCTTAGCCAAATTGTTGGTTTGGGGTAAGGACCGAGAGGATGCTGTGAAGCGTATGCGAACCGCTTTGGATGAAACTGTAATTACAGGGGTTGAACATTTGATACCACTCCATCGACGAATAATGGATGAAGAAGATTTCCTACAACGAAACATCACGATTCAATATATTGACACGCATCAAGAGCTCCTCGGTTGAGCACTTGGATGAAACGAAAGGGACAAGTAGCGTTTTCCACTGGCCGTACCATGGATGTATTAATCGTCGGCAGTATTGCCTATGACACTGTGGCTTCTCCACTTGGTCATGTCAAAGACACATTAGGTGGTTCAGCAAGCTATGCCGGTCTTGCATGTTCGTTTCATGCCAAGCGTCTCTCGCTTGAGCATGTAGGGCTTGTTGGTGTGGTCGGTGAGGATTTTGCAGAGAAAGACCGAACTCTGTTAGCCGATAGTGGTTTGGACCTTCGTGGAATCGAAACAACAGAAGGTGAAACGTTCCGCTGGACAGGTTCCTATCACGGGACGATGGCTGAAGCACAAACGCATGAAACGCATCTCAATGTGTTTGAGCACTTTGAACCAAAGGTTCCAGTTTCACATCAATCACCTCAAATCACCTTTTGCGCTAATCTTCACCCTACCCTCCAGGCCAGCGTTCTCCAACAAGCGACACCTCAACGCCTTTCAATGCTTGATACGATGAATTTGTGGATTGACATCGCTCGTGATTCATTGGTTGAAGTGATGCAAAAGGTTGACCTCATTATCATCAATGACGGTGAAGTCCGAATGTTGGCAGATGATGAAAATTTGATTCGTGCTGCTCGAAAAGTTATCAAAATGATTGGAGTTCAAACCCTCGTCGTGAAGCGTGGTGAACACGGAGTCATTGCGTTCCATGGGTCTGAAATCATCTCACTTCCAGCATTCCCTACTGAGCAAGTAGTCGACCCTACTGGATGTGGCGATACCTTCGCAGGTTCGATTGCAGCCCATTTGGCTTCGGGTTCGGGCGCTTTGAGTCGAGATGAATTACGACAGGCGTTACTCGCTGCAACAGTAAGTGCAAGTTTTACGCTCGAATCATTTGGTATCGAAGGTTTACATTTGATGACAGAAGAACGATTTAATCAACGCCTGTCAATGTTTAGTCAAATGCTTAACTGATTTAGAGGTCAATTCGTGGTAGACCTGCTTTTCCAGCATGTTCTGCATGGTGTGTTTTGCTGTCTTTGAGTTCATCGAACGAGATCTCATCGAGCACAGGTACTAATTCTTGTATTTCTTGCGCCTCTTGTTCTACAATAGTATTGCGCCGTGTCATATGTGCAAGCATAAGTTGTATTTCATGGTCTGGTAATTTCCCTCCACGACTTTCAGCCAAATTAATAATCGATTGAATGGATTCTTCTTGAAGGTTTTGAGCCGAACGTTGGCGGAGTTCTTGAGTTGAAGAGGAACCACTGGTTCGATGAGCAGTAGTACGACCATTGAGCAATCGACTTGCCAAACCTGTTGCGTTCTCGAACAGTTGCGCTGCTGCAGGAACTACCATTTCTCGAAGTCTGTTGGTTTGGCCAGTGTGGGAGCGAACCTTCGGGCGTAGACGAGTTTCTGGATGAGTCGCACTTTTTGGACGCAATCGACTGTTGATGTTTTGGCCACGTGGTTTCTTTTGAGTTGGAATCACCGGGATTTCTGGAGTTTCGCGACGTGCATTCTCAATGAGTGATGGTTGCACCTCAATTTCAGAATGTGGAAGTATCGCATCAGGTGAACGGAACGCCTCAAAATCCGAATGCGTCTCCATGTTGGTCGATGCATTATGATTCGGGACATGGGCCCCCTCCCTCCCAACAAAACTCGGCATGAACCTACTTGGCAATTCGGTCGGATGAGGTGATTGGTATTCGTGAGGCATATCGACATTTGTCGCCTGTGCGATGTGATGGTAGGAAGATGCTGGTGACTGGTTTGAATGAACAGGTTGAGGTGCATGAGGGTGAGCAATAAATTGCTGACCATGAGGCTGATACTGTTGAGGGGGTTGGCTCTGAGAGGCCCCAAGCGAATTGCGTCGGTCGTAAGCATTCGCAATTCCACGCTGTAAAAGTCCATGTTCCATCGTTGGACGAACAGGTTGTTCTACTCTGTTTTCACCATGGATCCAGTCAGCAACTTCATTTTCAGTTTCACCAAAATCTAATTCAATCCCTTCACCCAAACGATTGTATGAAATGACAGAGTCAGGAAGTTCATTTTCGGGAAGTTCATCCGAAAGGAATGATAAAATTGATGTAGGTGTATTCAAACGAACAGGTTCCACAGGAACATCTTGGAGATTGAGCAGTGCTGTACGAGGAAATTCCATGTCACGGTCAAGAACCTCTAAACCGATTCTCGCTTCTTCAAGCCCCATTCCACTTTCGAGGCGTTTGAGTAATGTTGACAATCGCATCAACGAGGCATCATTGCCAGTAATTGTATGGCAGTCTCCAACTTCTGTATCGAGGGTGAGTGTTGGTTTCCGGGTCCCAAGCCAACCGAGAATCATACCAAGACCCAGTATTCCAACCAATATTTGCAATGTGTCGGGTATCAATATTCGTTTGGCGATGTAAATGAGTCCACAACCAAACAGTGCAAATGTAATAGGAACGAGGCGGGTATGATGATGATGCACTCGAGTTATGTTCGAGAGACGCAAGTCCAATGCATGACCGCGTCGAGTTTCAAGAGAAAGCATACGCTCATCAACTGAAGCACGTACTTTACCCGAACCTGCTAAGTGCAACGCTCTGAAGACCTCATGGTCTTCTACACTTGCAGGACCTTCATCCTGAACATTAATCCGCATCCCAGCGCGTAAACCAATTGTGCTGGGTTATCAAACCACCGATTGTTCAGTGTATTCTGATGGCGATAGTCCGACCCTTTTTTCTACGCCGAATCCTCGTTGAACAGGGTAAGTCTTGCATTCCCTATGATACGTGGTTTTGAATCCAATTGGGCAATGAGGGTTGCTTCCGGATTCTCTCTACGAATAAATAACGGTGATTCCCAAACCACTTCCATTTCATCTCCATTGACGGCTCCCACTCGGCCGACTACGAATTGTAAATCGACACTTGCGTGTACCACATCGCCTTCAACAAGAATTCGTTTTTGGAAAGGTGACCGACTCAACTTCATTATTGAGTGATTATGAGGCACGACTGCAAGGGGTATACTGGTATTTGTTTTCTTATCTTCAACCGCAGGCCGAACCAAAAGGGTTCCACTGCCCAAATGTTCTTCTTTTGCATTACGTAGAGCAAGTCCAACCCGGTCACCTGCAACAGCCACAGTCACATCATCATCCATCACCTGTAACGATTTGGCATTTCCAGTTCCGTTTGCGGGTAGCAATATTAAATCATCATGGACATGAACTGTGCCGGATTGAACATAGCCAATAGCGACCAATCCAATTCCTTTGACGTTGAAATGCTGGTCGACAGGAATCACCAGAGGTGCAGCTGCGTTCGAAGTCAAAACATCAGATATATCGGCCATATGTTGATACAAAGTATTGCGCAATTGAATGCCATCCATCGAACCAAATGTCCACTCTCCCAAGCCTGCTTGCTTGAACAGCATTTTGACTTGATCTTCATCGACCCATTCTCCTTCTGGTGCATTGATTATCGCAATTCCTTTGGTGATATTAGCGCTGGCAAAAGCGACCAAAGATTCTCCGAGAGTTGCATCAACTCCCACTATTTCAAGAAGGCCTACGCGGGCGGCTGAAAGTGCATTCAAAAAAGGTCGGAGACGTTCGGGGTATTTTGCTGGGCGAATAATGGAAAGAATACGAGGTCCATCTTGCCCAGGTTCTTTGTGGACATAGGTATGTACGTCTCTTTGGTCTGTTGCTTTCGCAATTTCTCGTGCTAACTCATCGGTTCCGATCATAGCGATATTGAGGACAGGCATGCCTCGTCCACCAATATGGGTCACATGAAGGTAGGGGTAAATTCACTTCTTCTGCTTTGCTAACATCTGTTCACGAATATTTTTTGCATGGTCCCAATCCTCTTGTTCGGATTCATCTTCAATAACAAATTGAGGGATTGGAATTGGGCGCATCATTGAATCAATGGCGACGAAAAAGAAGAACCCTTCACAAATTTTCTTCTTTTCCCAATTGGCCTTATTGACTGCTACTGCGGTAACTTTGGTGCATGCGGTATGGGTGCTGGTAAAAACAACTTTTCCAGTCACTTCGAGTAAATCGCCTTGTCGTGCTGGGGCAATGAACGTCAATGCATCGATAGAAATGGTTACAAATTCTCGGTGAGCAAATTTTGCACAGGCAATTCCACCTGCTTTATCCATTAGAGAAAGTAGCCTTCCACCGAACAACGTGTCGTATGCATTCGTATCGCCTGGAAAAACATGCTCAATGAGCATAGCGGCTTCTTTCGAGTAAGGTTCCATGGATGTGCGACGGGGTTCTCCCTCAAGAACTCATGCGGAGTTCATCCAGTCAAGAGGTGGTTTCTTGACCTTGAGGGCGTGGCACCTGTTATGGTGGATGATAAGGTGTGTATCGCTTTGGTGTCAGGCGGCATCGATTCTCCTGTTGCGGTTGCACGAATGCTCAAGCAAGGATGGACCATCCATCCAGTTCATTGTACACAAGAGCCGGTAACCGGGCCAGAAGCAGAGCATAAAACCATAGCATCACTTCGTTTTTTTCTGGAAATGGAAGGTTCCATTGGGGATGCAGCACGACGCCAACTTTCAAGAAAACTAACGGTTGTCCCAGTCGCAGAACAATTGGCCTTGTTTACCGAAAAATGGTGCCATACTGAGTATTTCATCCATATGAAGCGTTTGTTCAATTGTTTGGCCGACCAAGCCGGAAAAGAGGTTGATGCAACTCATATTTTGACTGGAGAAAACCTTGGTCAGGTGTCATCTCAAACTTTAGGAAACCTCGGAGCGATTGAGACTGTTACTTCTTTACAAGTGTTAAGACCGTTATTGGGATTTGATAAAACTTCAATTATGCATATGGCTCAAGCGTTGGGGACATTTAATTTGAGCATTGGGTCAGAGGTGTGTGATGCACTTGGGCCTTCGCTTCCAACTACAATCGCCAATTTAGAATGGCTTGAAAAAAGCGAAAACCGACTCGGCGGTTTAGACCAAATCACACTGAATGCTTGGGGCCAAAGACGGGTCGTTGAACTTTGAATTCCAGTTGCTCTAAGACCCCTCCGTAGGAGGGCTCATTGGGGCAAGAGTCCGTTGCGATTATAGGTGAAGGAATCCTCGGACATAAAACAGGTGAGTCTATGACCCATAATAATCCTCGATTGAAAACCCCATTGTTCCTCGTAATCTTGATGGTATTGGCACCGTTTGCAGCTGCAGCAAACGTGACTACTTTTGGAAACGGAAACGCCACTACAGATATTGTTTTGCGAGATGGTGTTGCGTTTGTAGATACTGATTCCGGTGCAATCCATCTTCCTGCTTCCGAAACTGTGACGAGTGCTTCATTGGATCTTTCGACCAGTATGGTTGAACACAGTGCGCATACTCGGATTGACCTCGAAACGATGCCACGTGTGTGGAATCCAATGTTTAACAACCAATTCACGAAATTTTCGAACGCTTCTCACTTCATTTACGAAGAAGGCTCCAATGCCGTTCCAGTCAAACTAAAGGCAGAAGCATTCCTTACAGACTTCGAAGAAACTGAAGCAGATTTCCTTGACCATCGTGGGTTCTCTCAAGACCAATACGGTTGGGACCACGGTGCAATTGATGCCACAATCGTAGGGTCGAATTCCAACATCCCAGACTGTGCGAGTGGGCTTTATTGTTGGGGTACAGGATTAACTGACGAAGATTATTCCAACGAACTGGTTGGCCAAAACGGTATGACATATCGCATGACATCATCCTCAATTTTTGTAGACTCTTCTTTGAAGGACCACTCTGCTTTCTTTGACTCGTGGCATGACCTCGATATACAGACGGGCTCGGGCGCAAACCCTCCGGTTTACTACCGAGATTGCGCCTATATGGAAATCCGCTCCTCATTCAATGATGATTTTATTGACACCGACCCTACAGGTTTTTCTTCAATCGACATCGACCTTTCAAATTCAACCGGTATCGGCTATAGTAATGGATACTTTGCAAGAGGGTCTGGTACGTCAAATGCAGGTCAAATCGATTCGCGATGCCAAGGCCTCGGGCAAGGCGATTACGGGCTCGCAGGAACTTCTACTTCGGTTTCAAACCCAACAGGATGGGCAAATATTGCCGTCGATTTGATCCAATATGTTGGTCAATACGTTCAATTCCGTTTCATCATGGAAGACAACAATATTGCAAATACCGATGGTGGAAAAGCAGGTTGGTATGTCGATAACTTCCGTGTGGGAGACCCTTTGCCTCAATCTGCAGAGATGTCGATTAACGGTATCCTACCATCTGTTTCAAGTGGTCTAAATCAACCGAATGGCTTCGGAATAATCTCTCTTGAAACTGAAACCACCAGTTCAGCAACCATTTCTCTTGAAGTTCATGATTCTGCTACAGGGCAAATAGTTGTCGACCGGAACGGAAAGAACATGACGAACCTCCAAGGGAAAATAATAGAACTTTGGGACATTAATTCAACAAAGCACCCTTCAATAAATCTCGAATTGACTTTTAATTCCGGCCCTAGCCGTCTCTCTTCACCTGTGTTTCACGGTTTCAGTATTGGGACGCGAGTTGGTACCGGATTCAATCAAACCGATGCACTGGCAGAGAATATCATCAATGGAGTTTGGGAATCTCCTGGTAATGACATGCCGATGGTTTACTCCCCCCTTGTCACCGACACCACCTATTCCCCAGTGCTTGAGCGAAGTAATTTCAATCGTCCGATTACCCGCATTACACCTTTGATACAAGATGATTGTTCTGAACTCCCCAATATAGACCTTCTTGGTTTTGGTGGCGCAGGAGTCGGCGGTATTGAAAGTGGTACCGAGTATATTCTTTCGGAACCTTTGTTCGGTTTCATGGCCGTTGTGTCTTATCAAAACCCGTGTAATGTTGGAGGTATTTGGTTTGATTTGACATTTGGCCATCATACTGAAAACGTCCAGTTAGATGTTGGAAATGATGGACACATAGACTGGGGCTTTGAAGAACCTGCCTTTGGCGGATTTGGCCGACAAACAAATTTCTTGCAGAGCAAGATTGATGGGATAAATTTCGGTCAATCCTCTTCAACACTCACTATTGACAGCAGCGGCGTTGCAGAAGGTGCCATGTTCATGCTTCCTAAAGGAGCAGAAGTCACATCGGTCGACCTTGCCTTTGACCAAATCGGTATTCATTCAACCAATGACCAAATCGAAGGATTTGACCTTACTCTTATGTCCGGAACCCAAGAAGAACCCCTTGGTTCAATCGAGAACAGCACCCTTCTCTTCCCGGAGTATGTCGGTCAAACAATGAATCTTAAGACAGCACTCAATTCACTTCTTTCGAATGCCTTGGTCCCCATTAGCCACTATGATGCATATGGCAATGAATGGCAGACGTTTCGATTGAGAGCAGATTCCCCGAATGCCTCCACCGGTGCTCAAATGATTGTCCGAGACCTCGATATAGTGTACAATTATTCAGTTTCACTTAACAACGCAGATGGCTTAGACCGTGAACTGAACAAAGGTGTTGCTTTGTGGGATGGCGGTTCTACCGCAGAAGTGAAAATGAAGGTCACCGGTTCACTTGGTGGCGGGCTCACTTTTTCAAACCTCCAAGTATCAACCTCGAGTGGTTATGAGAATTCCATTAGTTTGGTTGGTAACCCAATTGGATTGTATCCAAATGGCGTAATCTATGAAATCGTGACGACCCATACAGTTAGCCCACTTACAGGTGCAGGCTTGGCTGAAGCAACATTGACATTTGAATCGAGAACTGGAGATGTTGTTTTGAGTTACAGCGATGCCTTACTCTTCTCTGAAGCATCTGATGTCGGCGACCTCCTCACTCTTGAATCATCGAGCGCTCTCGGTATCAGTGATGGCAAGCAAATCACCTGGCGGTTCGTGATCAATTCAAATTGGGAAGATACCGATGAAGTGCGTATCTATTCTGGCCTCATTGCATCGAATGGAGTCAATGGATTACCAGACGCCACCTTACTCGCTCCAGTTGGAGGAAATGCAGTTGAAAACGATGCCATCATAACCTCGTTCCAAGTTCTCAATAACATCGGCGTATCTCAAGACCTTGATGATGGAACAACAGGTCAAACGGTGACAGTTGCCGGCTCAATTCGCCTCGAAGATTTGTCAATTTCTCCAGACCCAAGTGGATATTTCATGGTTCTTGAGCAAAAGACAATCAACAATACAGATGGAAACATCTCGATCGAATGGCTTTCTGTTGCGAATCAATCTGGCATCCCAGGTGGGGATTTCAACTGGGCTATTGACCTTGGAATGGCTGCAGGACATGACACCTATCGTTTCCGCATCGATGGCTATGAAGGTGGAGATACTCTCTGCCCAGCTGCCGAATACCGACCAGACAGCTCGTGTGGAATTCCATTCAACCTCTCTATCGACACACTTGACCCGAACTTGCTCGATGTCCGTATTCTCAATGGCCAAGTCGACCCATCACTTGACAGCAACTGGCGAGTTATGGTTGACGATACTTGGGTTGTTCCATCATCGAACCCTACGGCCACTGGCGACCAATCAATCCGACTAAATGCCAGCGATTTACCGAATCCACCTGAATCACTTAATTTGAAAATTTGGGTTCAATATGACCATGATAATAATCTAAATGGACAAGCCGAAGCAGATGAATACATCACCGTGACGGCTTACAGCGATGGCGCTGCACCATTTGCAAATTATTCTGCATCGTTTAATGACAATGCAAACGTTGGCCAAGATCCAGTTGGTAAAGTCAGCGTTTGGATTGAAGGATTCGATAAGGCGGGAAATCCAATTAACGGTGGTGCTCCAGGATTTGAGAATGACCATTTCACATATGTTTCGATGAACTCGAAATCTCCAATCATTCGGAACTTCTTCATCGATGATTCTCATGACAGCCGTTTCTTGAAATCAAATCAACAACAATACAACGGAAAATGGAATCATACAATGTATGCGGGTAATGAATACCACCTCATCGTAGAAGCAAATGATGACAACGGTTGGCGAGATGTTGATTATTTCCAAATCGACTTGGCAGATGACCGAAATGACTTGACTGTGTATTATTTCCCGAGGAATGAGACTGCTTGGACCGATAGCCCATACATCGAAATCCTTCATGAAGACGGTGATTTCAATGGACCGCAAGTACTCCGAATGAATGGTAATGTCCTCATCGACCCCTTTGAATCCGACTTCTACTTGGATTTACCAATTCGCATTACATGGGGTCTACCTGGTGCTACAACTTCTCTCAACAATCCAGTATTGTATATGCAAGACCTTGACAACCCTCGCTACAGAATGCTTCCTGCTCCTGGTCGCCACATTCAAGATTGGTATTACAGCGATGGAATTCGACTTGATTTCCGAGCGGATTCAGCCAATAACCAGATGATTACTCCATTGTTTTCCGATCTTATGGTTCCTATTACGCAAGATGTTCGAAACGGCTTTGTGTACCCCGGTGACATAATTTCGTTCCAAGGTCAGTATGCTTACCTTGACGGAATCCTCAATGAAGTTTACATTACCCCCGAAATTAAATTGACACTCGAAATCACCCGCCAACCCGGTTTAATGGATGGTGCAAAAGGATACATCGCGAATCCCGGTGAGGTGACCTACCATTCCTTCACTGGTGGTGTCTTTGACATCAATATTACAGTCCCTACAAAGACAAATGATTACACCTACACCTTCCGTTTATGTCCATACGATGCGGGTGGCGGCAATGGTTGCAATTCTCTTGATCAAAATGGTGAAGAAATCGAAGGATTGCCATTTGGCGCAGTTGATACTACTGCAGCAATTTGTGTCTCATCTTCTTCGTACGGTTGTCAAACCTTCAACCTCAAAATCGATGGAACTCCCCCTCGAGTTGTTGCAAACACATGGACTCTCAAGAATGGCAAAGGCGATGGTGGAGTCATTGCGAATGTTTTGCCGACATCAACGTTCCGCTGTGTCGATGTTGAAGTGATCATTGAAGAACAACAAGCCTTGTTCCAAGGTGATGTTTCCGTGGCTTGGAGTTTCTTCACCGATCCAACCAATAACATCACATGGCCGATATATCGTTCGACCTTTGGTGGCTCACCATTAAAGCAAGAATTAACACTCACTCCAAGTGGCGGCTCTTACTTTGCATCCGCAGAATGTGTCGACTTGTGGCCGATCACTGAAGGTCAATCTATCCCAGATGCAACACAAATCGACAACGTTGAAGTTGTCTTCTGGATAGATGCAACCGACTCGGCAGGAGCACAAGCTACTTCGGGCGGAGGACCGACGGGTGAAGGCGGAATTGGGCCTATTTTCTCAAGTGACCCCGAACACAAATCCTTGTATCAATTGATTCACGAAGAAGCATCATTTACCATCACTGATGTGGTGATGAGACCTGCTAAACCAGAAGTCGGTCAAGACTTGGTATTGGAAATCAAAGTGTTGAATACTGGAACAATGGATGGCTCAACCGTCCTCAATATACGTTCAGTCATCAACGATGGTGCACCATTGCTTGAAGGTGAAGTATCGACCGGTGAGATTACAGTTGGTCAGTCAGCTTGGGTGGAGGTAACACTTCAGCAATTCGATTTAGCAACCACTGGTATGTATTATCTTATTTCAGATAACACGACCACTGAGACACTGTACAATGGTTCAGAAGCAGGAGAATCTTTCAACGTCAAGGTTGAAAGCCAATCCTCAGATTCAAGTGGGTTTTTCCTCATTCTTGCGATTCTAGGAATCGCCATAGCAGTGCTTGGAACCCTTGTCTTTGTATTGTCACGTCGTAGTGATGGTTCAGACCTTTTCGATGAATATGATGAAGAAGGCGGGAAAGCATATGTGGAATTACCAGGACAGCCACAGCCAGTCAGTGGACCACCTCAAGCCTCTGCACCTGGGGTAAATGTTTCGCCTGAAATGGCTCATGCAATGACTCAATTCCCACAATGGACTCAAGAAGAAATCCAAGGTTACTTGGACCAAGGATGGAGTGTTGAAGCACTCCGCGAATGGGTTAACAGCCAGTGAGCGTGAAATGTGTGCCTGCTCGACTTGAATGGGGCGACCATGTTTGGGATGACCCAGACGGTGGTCAGATTTTGCTTCATGCTGTCTTGCCGACCATTGTTTACCCACGTTTGATGCGTCCACGGGATACTTGGAATGGTTTGGCTTTACTCGAATCACCCGATGTCGTCGATTTATGGATTCAAGAAGAAAAGGATGAGGTTGAATCACCAGGAGTGAATCTTTCTCATGGCTTGATTTCAGGCGGCGCATTCGGAATTTTTTTGGATGAAGTCACCAGGGTTGAAGATGTCACAAGTGGCAGATTCCCAGATCCTGAACCACGACGATTACACCGCAACGCAGTGCGTCACGAGCGGCCAGTTTTTTTCATAGAACCTACCGCTGATGACGAGGGTTGGAACGAGCATCTTACCCTTGAAGCCAAAGCAGCATCACACTGGAAGAAATTACTTGGAATGATATCTATTGGTGGAAAATGGAGAAAGCGAGTCAAAAAGAATATTTTCGATGCTCAAAAGCCACCGAAAGGAGTCTCAAGTAACTTTGGTTCAGCAGCGGTTTTGTCTGCAACATGGTGGGATTTGAGTGAATGGGTGGTCGGACCTCAAGTCTGCAGTTCCCGCAATCAACGGTTTGCAGCACGGTTACGAGGGGCTCTTGCCACACTTCGGGCTGAATTTGGAAACGATGCAATATTATTGCTACCGTTGTATTTACCGCACAGAAATGCAATTCTTGAGTCCTTGAATTCTCTTCCAAAACAAGAGGAGATTAGTTTAGACACCACTTCACCCGATAGACAAGAGGAGGAATGAACATGCCCACAACCGCCATCGCAGTTCGAATTGAAAACCATCTCGTTCGTTTTATTGCACCCTCGCCTATCGACCAACAAGCCGTCATTTCACAACTCGGCGGTCAAGAAACCAGCGGCGTTGTCATCAAAGTACTCGATAGCCCTCGTGCTACGCTCGTGATCGACGGACAAGGTCGAATTACAGTACATGGGACACACCGCGTTGAAGCGGCCCGAGCAGCGGCAAAGGAATTGATGCTTCGCCTTGGTTTGAGTGATTCTGGTTTAGAAACGGAATTAGGTCCTGTTATTGCTTCTTTTGATTTTGGTAAACCGTTGAACATCAGTCAATTAGTCGGAAGTTTTGGCGCAGGGACTGCTGTATATGATGAACGCCTTGGATGCAGTATCCTTGAAGATACCAGGCATAATCTCACGATTCATGTTTGGCCAAATGGCCGTTGTATCGTTCCTGATGCTCGTCACCAAAATATCGTAGCCATGGCTGCAGTATATTGGAGAAATCAATTGAAAGACAAGAACCTCTTCATTTAGTTACCGAAGAGAGGGCATTGTCTGATTTTTTCCCATGCGTTGAAATTGCATGAACTCCAGCGGTTGAATGAGGGCCATCCATGCAAGAGAATGTGAATTGGACTGGCCCGATTCTTGACAATCATTTCCATTTGAATCGGAATGGCCGTTTTCTTGAAGCCGCTCGTGATTTCAAACATGCAGGTGGCACTGATGTCGTGTTGGTTCACTGCCCTGACTTTTCAGCCCCTCCAACAACAAAAAAAGGTCACAGTGAGGCGTATGGAGATACTGTAAAAATGGCCGAAGAAGTACGCAAGGAAGTTGGACTTGGAGTCCGCGTTGTTCTTGGCCCCCATCCGGCTGCATTCGCTCACCAATTCGCTGCTTGGTTGGCGGAGTCTGGCGAACAAGGAGTACAACGGGCGATGGAGAATTATCGCGAGAGTATTGATGCAGCGGTGGACTTTGTCCACGAAGGCAAAGCGCATGCCATTGGTGAAGTTGGTCGTCCACATTGGCCTGTTGATGAGCAAATTTGGGAGTTGTCAAATACACTTTTATTAGAAACGATGCACATGGCTCGCCAAGAGGGTTTTGCTTTACAATTACACGTTGAAGGTGAACTCGAAACGACGTATCGAGATATGGCGGCGATGGCTGAAAAAGCAGGACTTGATAAAAACCGATTAGTCCGTCATTACGCTCCAGCAAATATCTCTGGAAAGGTGACACAAGGCATCACTCCAAGTGTATTAATTGGTAAAGGGGCAATTGAAGAATTGATGTCAACCGTTGAATCTTGCTCCCACGGTTTTCTCTTAGAAACAGATTACATGGATGATTTACGCCGCCCTGGTGCAGTATTGGGGCCGAAAACTGTACCGAAACGCACAAAACAATTATTGGAGGCTGGTTTAGATGAAGAATACCTTTGGAAGGCTCATCAAGAACTTGCTGAAGAGTTGTACGGCCCCAGCGTTTTTTGATGTGAGTTGAGGCTTATGGCTTCAAAATGCCATCACATTCATGAGTGAAAGCATACAGCGACCACCGGTGGCAACTATTCGAAACGCATTGATTCTTGGACTCGTCCTCAGTCTCTTTCTGGTTCCATGTCTTGTCGGACCATCCGCAGCACAAGGCTCACCGCTTCCCGCAGTAGAGTTATCTTGTGGCTCCGATCCAATCATGGATGTTCACCCAACATCAGATGCAGAGGCTGCAGTAACATGCACTGTTACGAATCCAACTTCAGCGAGCGAAGAAATTAGCATCACAAAAATTGAATGGGATGGCGTTTTGGTCGAGATGTCATTGAGTGAGAATACTTTTACGCTTGGAGCAGGTGAAGAAGACACCTTTGAAATCCTCTTTATCGGTCAAACGAAGATTCCAGCAACAATTCAACATTCGTTTGAGATTGAGGCCAAAGTAGAATCTTGGAACGGTCTCCCATACGGTCAATTGCCAGAAGGTTTTTTGACCGTTAATACGACTCACGTTGGAGATTTGAAAATTCAAAGTTACGGCATGGTTGAATTACTCCTCTCAGATGTGACGACACGTAACATGGAAAGCGGTGATGAAGTTGAGTTTAGTTTCCAGGTCACCAACAAAGGCAATTCTGATGACAAGTTGGAAGTTGTGTTCACCAACACTGCAGATCTTGAGGCCGCAGGGTTCACTTTCCCTAAGGGGAAGTCGATCAGTGAAGATGTAGATTACCAAGGGACCTCTTCGGTAAAAATCCTCTCCATTCGAGCACCTTCGGGAATGAATGAAGAACTTGAATTGCCTTTGTTAATCCGTGCTCAAAGCACAAATGATGATTCAGCACCTTTCAGTGAAATAACCATCGATATCGATATGAAAGCATCCAGTCAATCGGGTAGCCTCGGGGACTTAAATCCCTTGAGTTCTGATAGCCCCTTGCAGATTGTAGCAATCGTAGGAGGGGTGATACTGGCACTTCTTTTCATTGTAGTCTTAGCCCGAGTTGTTTCAAAGAAGAAACCAAAAGACAAATTACAAGCAAAAGTGCTTCAACCAATAATCCTGCCTGAAGAACCGATGCAAGATCCTGTGGACGATGATTTGGATGATTTCTTTTCTGACCTTGATGAAGAAAACGCTGATGCCGATGAATTCGACGATTTATTTGATGGTTTGTAAGTATCTCGGCTTTCAAAAGAGGGTCGCTGAACCACGGTTTTCATCAACACAACATAGGTAACAGTCATAGGTTGAGTGGGACGGCCAACACCTATCCATTGGGTCGGTATATTTATGCTCAAATTACAAGGAAAGACAGCCTTCGTCTTCGGCGTTGCCAGTGAAGACTCTATTGCATGGGCAATTTGCCAACAACTTGCAGCCGCAGGGGTGACGCTGTACCTCGGTTACCAGAAGCGTTTCATGAGCCGCATTTTCCAGTTAAAAGACAAACTACCTCAAATTGGAGGATTTTATCCTCTGGATGTAGCTGAAGACGCTACGACGAGAGAATTTTTCGAAGCTTTTGAAAAAGATCACCCAGGGAAAAAGGCAGATATCCTCATTCATGCCATTGGTTTCGCTCCACGTAGTTGTTTCGATCGGCCAATTCTTTTCGTTGAAAACAGCGATATTAACACGGCAATGACCATCTCTGCAAACTCGCTTCAACGATGTTTGAAACATGCTTTACCTTACCTCAACCCCGGCTCCTCAACCATCACCCTTACCTACGCAGCCTCCAATCGCTTTGTGCCAAATTACGGAATCATGTCCATGGCGAAAGCGGCTCTCGAATGTTGGACGCGAGAATTGGCCTGTCATCTTGGGCCCGAAGGTCACCGAGTCAATGCAATTTCTTCTGGTCCAATACGGACTATCGCTGCGGGGGGGGTTCCGGGCTTTGATAAGATTCTTGAACATGTCGAAGCCAATTCTCCATTGCGGCGAAACGTCAGCCAAGAAGATGTAGCAGG
>Ga0209090_10000057_pt1 | contig 67957 bp, 82 predicted proteins | sample ArcticOcean_MG_C_9_FD_187432 | JGI IMG/M metagenome (GOLD analysis project Ga0209090, IMG submission 187432) | Marine microbial communities from western Arctic Ocean - ArcticOcean_MG_CB2_152 (SPAdes) (version 2) | ecosystem: Environmental > Aquatic > Marine > Oceanic | place: Arctic Ocean... | reverse complement strand
TCTCCGCTTTTGCTGAAGGCGTTAGCCTTTATAGTGCCTTTGCTGTACTTTATAGCTTTCAGCTACGCAACCTACTTAAAGGGATTGGACAGCAAATGAAATGGAGTGTAAGAGATGAAAGTTTACACAGCAAAATGGGATGCCAATTATTTAGGCATATGTGTGAAGAGGATCAAACCTTATTAGAAGCATGTAAAGAAGATATATACACAGCTGCTAAAACTATGGTAGAGCTAGAAGAAAAGTATATAGATAAGATGTTTGAGATGGGTGACATAGAGGGTATTAAAGCTTATGACCTAAAGCAATTTATTAGAAAAAGAACAAATGAAAAACTTATTGAACTCGGTTACAAAGAAATATTCAAGTTTGACGAAAAAGCAGCGGCTAACTTGGATTGGTTCTACCATCTTACTGGGGGTCACACTCACACTGATTTTTTCGCAATTAGGTCAACTGACTATAGTAAAGCGAATGAAGGTGATGATTTTGAAGATGTATGGTAAGTAAAGAATATATAATAAAGATGTTAGCTTATACGAATAAGTTAACATCATGGCAGAAGATTGCCTCAAGAATTGGTTATATGGGTGCTGGATTTTTAATCGCTGCTCAATGGACATTAGAGCCGATGCTATACATAGCGGGTTTTATATGTGTTATGATTCAAACAGCATCTCGTAAGCAATGGAACTTAGTAGTATTAAACGTAAATGGCCTAATGGCTTGGATAAATCACTTAATAAAATTAATATAAAATGTGGAGTAATAGATGGATAAAAGGACAGGACTACCCAAGTTGGGCAGATTCTGATGTTTACAAAAAAACAATACAAGGTGGATACTTGTTAGCAGATGAAACTCCAAGAGAAGCTTATGTTAGAGTAGCTAAAACAGTCGCCAGACGATTAGATCGTCCTGAGATGGCTGATAAATTTTTTGAGTATATATGGAATGGCTGGTTATGTTTAGCCTCTCCCGTGCTCTCTAACACAGGTACGGACAGAGGTTTACCAATAAGTTGTTTTGGAATAGATGTTGCGGATAGTATATCCGATATAGGCACAAAAAACCTAGAGATGATGCTACTAGCTAAACACGGAGGAGGAGTTGGAATTGGAATTAATCAAATTAGACCAGCTGGAGCTAAGATAACTGGGAACGGTACATCAGATGGTGTTGTTCCTTTTTGTAAAATATATGACTCAACGATACTAGCAACAAATCAAGGATCAGTTAGAAGAGGTGCAGCATCAGTTAATCTAAACATCGAACATGCTGATTTTGAAGACTGGATCGATATAAGAGAGCCTAAGGGTGATATAAATAGACAATCATTAAACCTACATCAGTGTGCGGTTATTGGTGATAAGTTTATGAGAAAACTCACGGCTGGAGATAAGGTTGCTAGAAGAAAATGGGGTAAGCTACTACAGAAGCGTAAAGCAACTGGAGAACCTTACATTATGTTTAAAGGTAATGTCAATAAGAATAACCCCGTAGCTTACAAGGAGAACGCTTTGAAGGTTTATATGACCAACATATGTTCTGAGATTACACTACACACGGATGAAAGCCATAGCTTTGTGTGTTGTTTGTCTAGTCTAAACCTAGCTAAGTATGATGAATGGAAGCACACTAATCTTATATACGATAGTATATTCTTTTTAGACGGTGTCATGGAGGAGTTCATACAAAGAGCTAAAGGTTTAAAAGGATTTGAAAACGCCATAAGATCTGCTGAAAAAGGTAGAGCTTTAGGGTTAGGCGTTTTAGGATGGCATACATACTTACAACAAAAATCCCTTCCATTTGAAGGTTTATTATCACAATATGAAACAAGAAGAATATTTAGTCAAATCAAAATTGAAAGCGAAAGGGCTTCAATGGCTCTTGCTGAGGCTTATGGTGAGCCTTTATGGTGTGTTGGTACTGGTATGCGTAACACTCACTTGCGTGCTATTGCTCCCACTGTTAGTAATAGTAAGCTTAGCGGAAATATATCACCAGGAATAGAACCTTGGGCTGCTAATGTATTCACGGATCAATCAGCAAAAGGTACGTTCATACGTAAAAACCCAACTCTTGAAAAGGTATTAACAGATAATAATTTAAATAATAAAAAAATATGGGACCAGATCTTAAAGGACGAGGGCTCGGTGCAGGACGTCAAAGCATTAGAGAAAATTACATTGGGCGATCACGACATACCGCTCAAAGAAGTCTTCAGAACTTTCAAAGAAATCAATCAGCTAGAGCTAATTAACCAAGCGGGTATAAGACAACAATATGTTGACCAATCTGTTAGCCTTAATCTAGCTTTCCCATCTGAAGCAGAACCTAAGTTTATAAACAAGGTTCATTTAGATGCTTGGAAAAAAGGCGTTAAGACTTTGTATTACATGAGGACTGAATCGGTTCTTAGAGGTGATATAGCTAAAGCAGCTATGGACGAGGACTGTTTGAGTTGTGACGGGTAGTTATAATTGATACACATAAATTAAATAATGAAAAATAAAATAACATTAGAAGAAATATTAGATCCAGTTCCAGTGCAAACATTTTTTAAAGAGTACTGGGGCAAAAAACACTTAATACTTAGAAGAAATAAATTCAAAAATTTGTTCACTTTCGACAACTTGAGTGATTATATAAATAGATACCCCTTTGTTAAGTCATTACAAGTAATAGATTACGACGACAAGGATGGTAAATTTTGTTTAGACAAATCTAGAAGTGGCAAGGATAAAACCGAAATACTTAGTAAAAATAAAATAGCGAATCTTTGGAGCAAGGGTAAAAGCTTTGTTATACCATTTGCAGAGTATGAAAATAAAGATCTCGTAGATATGTGCTTTGAATTTGAAAGATACTTTAAACAAGGCCAAGTGAATGTTTATGCATCTCCTTCAGCTGGATCTAAAAGTTACCCGGCTCATGGTGATGCTACAGAAAACTTTTTGTTTCATACGAAAGGCAAAGTTAAATGGACTATATACAAGGAGTCTATACCTGATAAACCTGAAACAATATTAGAAGAGTTTACGTTAGACGAAGGTGATATGCTATACATACCGCAATACCAGTATCATAAAGTTGATGCGATAGGTCCAAGGATTTTATGTAGTATTCATTTTTCTAATAAAGACAAGCAATCACTAGAAGCATTTAAAATATCATCCCTAAAGGACAACAAGAGAGCGGAATGGTTTGACTTCAACCCTACTAAAACAATTAAAAAAATAATCAAATCAGTTAGGTTTCCAATAAATTCTCAAAAATGGAAAACTCCTTACTTTAAAAACGGAATATAATTATGAAAGCAGGTAAAATATGGGGTGGAACAGAGATGATCCACAAAAATGGAGTTTTAGAATTTCACAGAATAGAGTTTAACGCTGGGTATAAATGCTCTGAACACGAACATAAATTCAAATGGAATGGATTTTTTGTAGAATCAGGAGAGATGATAATAAGAGTATGGCAAGATGACCAGGGCCTTGTAGATGAGACAATACTAAAAGCTGGTGACTTCACTATGGTTAAACCAGGTAAGTACCATCAATTTGAGGGTGTAATGCCTGGAGTTGCTTTTGAACTGTACTGGGCAGAGTTTAATCACGACGACATTAAACGTAAATCATCAGGAACAAAAATATAAACAAATGGAAAACCTAGTATCTAAAGAGTATAAAGAAATGCTCCAAAAAAAACACGGTAAAATAAATAGCAAATGGGGTGGAGCGGTAAGAGGACACGAAGATAAAATATATAAATACATGAAGCTATCTAAATCAAAATCCATATTAGATTATGGTTGTGGTAGCGGTGACTTAAAGAGGTCTTTTCTATGGGAGCACGGGGATGATTTAGGCTTTGATGTTCATGAATACGAGCCAGGAAGAGAGGGTTTTGACCATGACCCACCAGCTTGTGATGCTAGTGTGTGTTTTGACGTGATGGAGCACGTTGAGCCAGACTTAGTAGACAATGTTATAAAACATATTTATGACAAAACAAATAACTTTACAGTTCAAAGTATAGCTTTAACACCAGCTAAAGGTGCTTTCCCTAATCACACTAACTTACATTTAACAATACAAAAATCCCCTTGGTGGCTTTTAAAACTTGGAAAATATTGGAATTTTCTTGAAGTATCATCAAACAAAGGAGCTTTATATTTTGTAGCAACTAAAAAACAAAAATTATGAGAATATTTATTGGACACGATTCGAGATTTAAAGACGTCACAAAAGTCTGTGAAGCGTCTATTAGGAAATATCAACCAGACGCTGACATAACTTGGTTAGATAAAGAGCATTTAAAAAAACATGGATTGTATGGTAGAAAAGATGTAGAAGGAGAATCAACAGAGTTTTCATTTACTAGGTTCTATGTACCAATGATTTGTAATTATCAAGGTACGGCAATGTTCTGTGATAATGACTTTTTATGGAAATGCGATCCTAATGAAATGAGAAGATACCTAAAGAAAAGCATGGCTTTAGTTAAACATAAAGATTATGTACCTAGAGATATTAAAATGGATGGCATACAGAATAAGTCTTATCCAAAGAAAAACTGGAGCTCTTTAATGATATTTAATAACAAAGAGTTTAAGAATAAACTTTCAAAAGAATACCTAGACAACGCAACCCCATCTCAACTTCATGAGTTTAAATTCATTAATGATAATGATATTTTTGACTTACCAAGTAGATACAATTGTTTAGTTGGATACCACAACGCAGATAAAGCCAGAGCATTACACTACACTAACGGAACACCTTTATTTGACGCTTACAATAAACCTGGAAAATATGCAGAGGAATGGTTAGAGACATACAAGAGCTTGTAAGGGGTAAATCTATAGTATTCGTAGGGAACTCTGTAGAGATAATGCACCACAAGCTGGCTAAGGAAATAGACAAGTATGATATTGTTGTTAGATTCGGTAGAGCTATACTAGCTACGCCAGAACAAGAAAAATCACTAGGCTCTAGGGTAGACATATGGGTTACGGGCCAATTTAGGTCACCGTGCTACAACAATAGAAGAGAAGACTTTGAGACCGGTATATTTAAAGATGTGCAAATCTTGCTAAATAGATGTAGAGGTAACTTTAGACTGAAAGATTGGATAATTGAGGATCGTTTACCTGAAGGAATGGAATACACTCAAATGTATACCGATGAAGAGATTGCTGAGGTCATGATGACTTTCGATAAAGACATGTATAATCCTAGTGAGTTTAGGCCTAGCGCTGGATTTTTAACCATATTATGGTTTATACAAAAAGTAAAAACCTACGCAAGTATAGACTTAGTAGGTTTTGATTTCTTTGCTAAAAGTGTTGGTGATGTTTTAGGGAAGGATAAGAGAGGTAGAATAAGTGCTTCTCCTCCTCATAGTTGGCATTTGCCAGTTTATATATTAAATAGATCAGCCCACGATAGAAATATGGAACAACAGTATGTTTCTTACCTAGAAAGAAAAGGGATGCTTAAATGGCATGTCCTAAGTGATCTTAAAATAAAAGAGATAGAATATGATGGGTGGATGACAAATGAAAAGCTTACCAAGACCGCACCTAAGAAATCTAAGGTATCAAAAATCTTACCAAGAGCACAAAAAACTAATCTTTAGTCTCTTTTTCTTGGTGGACCTTTAGATACAGGTTTAGTTGCATTCACTGATGATCTACCTGCGTTATTGTAATTTATAGTAGGTGGTTTATTTATAATAGGATTATTAGGGTTTTGATAAACTCTAATGTTATTGTTACTATTTACAATTGGTTTACTATTGTTATTCCAATTGGTATTTCTAACAGTTACTTTTTTACGTTTAGAAGTTTCTATCATAGCTGCGATACCTCTTCTATCTTGTGTAGTCATAGCGCTACCTCTTCTACCACTAACATAAGATACTTCCCGATAATTATTAAAACCAAACCAACCATAATTATTATAGTTCCAGTAATTCCAGCTAGGTACACCAAAAGCCCAATGGTTCCAAAACGCGTCTCTATTCCAATATACATCAAACGAATTATAAGGTCTCCACATATTAAAAGTGTAGTTAGACATGTACCAAGTGTAAGGTTGGTTTTTAGCGTATTGAGCAAAGTTCCACCTAAAAGTAAAATCAGTTCTCATCTTCCAGTTTAACTGACGATAAGTTAGTGTGTCTATTTTGACTGTACTAGGTATGTTGAGGTAGACTACCTCGGTTGGTTCGTGATTTAAAGTAGATAATCTGTAGCTAGAACAACTAGCTAAAGAAATAACTAAAAGAGTTAAGAAAAAGGCTACTACAAAAATTCTACGTTCAATATTATCAAATTTCATTTATTATATTTTATTACATTATCATGTATCTAGTCGATCTAGACCCAGGGCTTCTATAAGCTTTCAGACATCTTTTTCTGTTAGCCTCTTCACTCACATAACTAACATGAACCCAATTAGGGTTATCATCAGTTCCAAACTCCCATATCAATTGATCAAAAGACAAGTTCTTACGTATATAACTATGCATTTCAGCGTTGGTCATGTAGGAATATGTATCATCAATATCCATAGCTTGGCCTGAACAGTGTTGAGAACTTTTACTCCCACCGATAGCTTTGTTAAGTTTTTCGCCTCTATAAAAAGAGTTTATTTTTATTGGACCCCCAACCGCTTTTCTTAGTGGTTCGAAGATTTTTTCACAAATTAACTCCATGTTAATAATGTGATCGCTAGTAGGGTAGTTGTCAAGTCCCAGCCGTTTCGCCGTTATGCTATACACTCCTTCTTTAATACTAACGTGTTTTGAAAGTTTCATATTACTTCCTGCCTTTACGCGCGTTGCCTTTTAAAGCACCTCCGACGTCCCCTATTTGATTACCAACCTCTTTGATAGCTTTACTTATGTCTTTAAGTTCTGCAGTCGTTAGATTGTATCTTTTTTTAATCTCTTTATAAGTTGCTACAGCTTTCTCGTCTACTGTAGTTTTACTCATAACCCAATCCCAAAACATTTCTGATATTTTTTTCATCTTTTGTCAAATAATTTAATTGTTATCCCAATCGTTATACCACCTAAAGTGGTTGCTAATAAGTCGTCGGGATCAAACCTATTACCGTATTGCTGGGAATCGATAACTTCTTTCAAAGTACCGGCAAGTATGCTCGTTGCAAACCCTCCCCATCTAGCTTTCTTTTTGTCTTTTGTTATTTTATATATCAATTCATAACCAACTGCACCACTAATTACACCAGCGGCATAATGTAGTTGTTTATCCGGTGTTATCTGCGCACTTGCATTGATCGCGGTTATTACAGCAAGTATAAATAGTATTATTCTCAGAACTTAGAAGCTGTATTAATTTCATCAATAGCTTCTTGTACTTTTTTTAAATCAACTGGTATTAGTAAGTCTAAACCAGCTTTCCAGGTTTTTGTTTTTAAGCCATCTTTAAATATAATTAAAGTAGGTGGCATTCTAACTCTATATTTCTTCTTTGTATTTGGTGCTAAAGCTATGTTTACTCTATAAAATATAACATCTTCAACCTTGTCCCAATCCTCGAAACAGTTGTCTTTATTAAACTCTGCCCAAAACTCAATTAAAACAGGTTTGTGATTGTCATCACCAAAAGCTTGTCTTTCATTGATCTTATCCTCAAAATCAGCATCTGTTATCCATAAGTTTGCCGGTGGTTGAGCCATCTGAGCGGTGGCGCTTAAGCTTATCAATAGTATTAAAATAAATTTGATTGTTTTCATTGTTTTTTTATAGATCTTTAGTTATTTCATATAATCTTTCTTCAAGTTTATCAAGCTTGTTTAATATATTATCGACATCCTCTTGGGTGTCCATAATAGTTTGTCGTATTAACTCATCTTTAAGGTCGTACTCAATTCTCTCTATAGTTGGTGTTGGTAATTCTTTAGCCAATTCTATGTCTGCTTTTAGTGTAAACCACATTCCAGCCATACTAATTATGCCAAACGCTATAGCGCCAATTGTTTTTAATGAAAGAGATACATCGGGTATTCCATCGCCATCTACGTCAATTCCGATCTTGTTTGCTCCGCTAATTTGTTTTGCCATGTTTTATTTAAAGGTATAGTTTAGACCAAAAGTAGTCTGAAATAATTTACTGTCCCACATCTTAGAATACTCGCCTTCAACGAACAACCCTACGTGACTTGATAACTTCCAACCAAAATTTAATCCAGCTGAATAATCATCCCATTGTTCTAGTTTTGAATCTTGCATTAAACCACCCTTACCCCAATTATTTCTATTTAAGTAAGAGAAGTTCTCATCCCCAGCAAGATACTTATGTTTTGGAAGTATATAGTTAGCGTAAGTATGTAACCAAAAGTTATTTTTATAATGATAAAAATCAAAGCCTATTATTGGTGCAATTTCAATCCAAGGATCAAGAAGTCCCCACTGTTCTCTATTATATTCGTTCATCATATGAGGCATACAAAGCTCTCTAAACTCAAGATCAGTGTGAGCTACTATAGCTCCATCAGAATCTTTCCATATCCAATCATAACTCACAGCGCCTGTATTATAATCTGTATATTCGGTATAGTGGTCAGTGTACCCGTTAGTGTACCCCAAACTATACCAAGGGTTAACAGCTTGGCCTTCCGCGTTGGTTTCATTTAACCAGATCTCAATTGGGTTGTAGCCATATGCTCTTTCGTGTCCCCTAGCAATAGCCCCTGCAGATATAGAGAATTTATTACCTATGGGTAATCTTGCTCTTAGTTCAGCTGAGTTATAATTTAGGTTTATCTTTCCAACCTCTCTGCTAGTTATTTTCGCTATATGATACTTGCCCGTGTGTTTTAAAAAGAAATGGTGATTTTTAAAATCCTCACCCATATATCTCTCTTTCTCAAAATGGATCTGATATTCTAAACCTTTAAAAGCCGATGTTGGAGCGGAGAAGGCTAATTGATTCTCTGTCCCATCATAGAAGTTCTTAGGTTTTAATTCATAATCAAATCTAGCTAATTTTCTAATACCAATTCCATATCTAAAATCAAACGGATATTCGGGTGTCATGTCAACCACTTCTGGTATAGAGTACAAACTTCCATCTGGATTAGTTCTAATAAAGAAGGTTTCTTCAGTAGCTTCAACAGAGTTACTTATATCTCCAGCTGCGTAAAAAGTACCATTCTTTAAAAAGTCTTTGTACAAGTTTTTAAATAATTGCGCACTTAGGTTTGTTGATAGTAGTAAAGCTACAATAACTAGTAGTTGTTTCATATTATTTTCTTTTGTTTAATAGTCTTTGTATATCCTTGTTACTTTTTGATTTACTTTTACTTTTACCTTTAGCTTTAGCTTCTTCAACAGCGGTGTTCTTAACCCCAACATCCCAAGTATTCCAACCTAAGAACGTAGCAACTCTTTGCCAAGCTTGGTTCTGCGAATCAGTAGCGGCTCTTAAGTTGTTTAACTTCATTATAGCTCTGTCTAAAGGTATGTTTGTTGCAGCTGATACTAAATTACCAAATAATAAGTAAGCTGGGTTATTTATGCTCATACCCATTCCAGGTATTATCTTCTTGTTGAATTTATAAGTTTGTGTAGCTGAGTATATTTTTCTTGCCTTACTACCTATTGGCGGAGATAAGTTTATAGCCTCTATCATGGTATACGCGTGATCTGCTCGGTAACCTTTGTCATTTTGTTTATTAAACTGTAGTATCATGTTTTTAATAGTAGATATCGCAGCTCCGTAAACACCACCACCTCTAAGTAAACTATCAAGCGATGTGTTTAAAGCTCTTAGCTTTTTATCTTCTAATTTCTGAGTTAACTTTTCATCTTCTTCATCATCAAACGCTAAAGCAAATAAACCAGATTGTAACGTGGAAAATATTATATTCTGTATCACACCGTAATATAGAATTTTGGATATATTAGTCTTTACATCTCCTCGACCATATTTAATGTCTAATACCGCTTTTTTAATTAACCTAGCATACTGCATCGGTGTGTTTTGAAACGCAAGTATCAGTCTACCAAGCGGTCCAGCCTGTTGTTGTGATATTAAAGCAGGGTCAGCAGATTGTTGAGATTCTTCAGATGTTTTTGCAAAATCAGTAAAAGCTTTTTCTTTAGCTTGCATATCTGTCATGCCTTGGCTCTTATATGTGTTGAATCTATTTCTAAAGAAACTAGCTCCACCCATTGATATAGCGAAACTATCCGCCATCTGTGTGGGTAAGAAACCTTTTTTCAATAAATAAGATATAGCAGCAGAAGCCTTATCTGTTTTACCAGCAACAGCCTGAGCTATTTCAGCCTCATTAACATCACTTTGTAATCCAGATCTTCTTTGTTTTAACATGTCTGAATTAAATATCATACTAAAATCAGACCAGAATTGCTTTTGATTAGCAAAAGCCATACCCGCTTTTAGTGGATTGTTATCACTCCAGTTTATAAAGTTAATCATAGATATTGTTTGTAGAACGGCTGACCTACTGTTAAAGAACATAATAGCTCCAACAGAGTTGTTAACCCAGTTCATCCAAGCATTAACCATTTTGTTTTTACCGGTGGTTCTGTTTGTACCGTTTTCCATTCTCCAGATTATATCTTCTAAAGCACTTCTGTAATCTTCACCGTATATGGCTTCTATTTTGTTAAGATTCTTCTCAGAAAATATTTCATTTTTAGCATCTACCCAACCAGCGAGGAATTTTTTTCTATTTGTTTTTTGAGCTATAGTGAAGTAATCATAAGCTATAGTACCAGCAACCCAATCGTCGTTAGGTTTTACATAACCTTCTTTTAAATTAGTTGTTGCACCAACAATATCAGCAAAACCTCTCATATTATTGTTATTTCTAACTATACCAGATAAAGTGTCTACGTCCACCTGAGACATACCTGGTACTTTAAATCCAGCTTTGTTCCATAAATAAACTCTTATAGCTTGTTCATTTGAATACTGCTTGTGACCAACATCTTTTAATAATGATTTAAATGCTTTTGGAAACCTTTTCTTTAAAGCAGAAAAATCATTTCCTAAAGCTTGCTTGGCAGCATTAAGCGATTTCACACCTGCCCAGTAAGGGTCTATTAGTGCTTGGTTTAAGAATTTTAAAGATATTTCACCTGCTTTACCAGCTGGTAATATATTGTACATTAAACCTAAAAAATCTTCAGCAGAAGGTGGCATCCAAAACTTATACTTACCTTTACCTATACCAGCTGCTTTACCAGATGCCTTACTAAATTCTTCATTTTTATTAATACCAGATTTTTTCTCTAGTATATTATTGAAATTCTCATCCAGCGTTTTACTAAACTTCATTTTAGCTTGCCTAACGTCACTTTTAACATCAGCAATTTCTAATACCTCTTTTACAGCTTTTACATTTTTTATAGCATCATCAGCAAACAATATGTTATTATAACCATCTGCCACTTTATCTATAACCCAATCAGCTTTAGCTGATGCTTTACCATCTTCTAAGCCAGTTATATTGTCTATAGGTATATCTAACCCTAAACCTTTCAGAAAAGCATGTATTGAATATGCAGCTTCTTGTGGTCTTGCTGTTAGTATAAATATATTTTTATTACCAAATTTACCCTGTATCTGTTCAGCTAAATTAAAAAATGGTCCTTTTTTACCATCTATAACTTTGTTGAACTGCGAAAAGTCGAACGTTGCTCCAGCAGCTTCAAGATCAGCTGATTCTAAAGCAAACTCAGTTGCGTTTATCTTTTTAGTTGAACCATCAGGAGCAGTGACTAAAACCTTACTATTTGATTGAGCTAGAGTATCGTCAAAATCAAATACACTCATGCCTTTTTCAACCGGTGGTTTAAGCCTAGAGTACATGTTTCTTATATCGTTTATTTTAGCGAGTGTGTTTAGTGCTTTTCTGTTAGCTAGACTATTTATACTTCCCTTAAAACCAGACCATTGTTTACCCATAACCTCTCCTTTACCACTAAGCGACTTCATGGCATACATATTTGTAAAACCAAAAGTAGCAGGGTTGTAGTACAACAAACTAGCGTTATCCTTAGCGTAGTCAAAAGAAGCTAACCTATCTTGTCTAAAAATAACATTCATGTTATTATCCATTGTTTTTGGGATGATAGCAACAACATATTGTTCTTGTATCTGTTCTAGGCTATATTTTTTATTACCCTTATGGAAACTGAATAAATCAAATAATGCTTTTTCAGTAGGTACCATATGCTCAAACATAAGTTCCCCTTTATAGTTTCCTTCAAAATAATACTCAACTCTAGCGGCTGCTTTCAACATTGATTTCATACCTTGTTTCATAGACATAGACATCATCGCTTGTGTACTTGAAGATTCTGTTTTAGCTATGTAGGCTAAATACCTATTAACTTCATCAAAATTTTCTTGTGCTGCGTTTTTCCATTTTTCATATCTAACCTCCCAAGTTGCTCTAGAAATATTACGTGGTTTCCCCTTTATCATCTCTTTGCTTGACTGTGCTAAAGCTGGTGGAAACTTAACCTTAACTCCACCGTCATATATAGCGTAAGACATTCCTCCAGCTGTCTTAGAGCCAACGACTGTTACACCTGGTATAAAACCAAAAGTGTTATCATAAAAATCCTTAGCGCTACTGAATGATTGGTATCTTTCTTGGAATCTTTTACCACCAGTAGTATTGTGAGCTTTATGACGCATTAATGCGTGGAGAATTTTTGCTCTTTTAGCAGGATCTGTAATTGGTACTTTAACTTCTTTTCCATCAACCATTTTAGTCTCAGTCATAGAATCTTTAAAGTAATTCTTAACCGCGGACCTAGTTATAGCTTGTTCATTTGCATCTTTAAACAAATCAGTGAAAGGAATTTTGTTTCCAGTTAGCTTATTAATCTTAACTTCAACAGATTTTATAGCTAAATTTATAGATTCAAAAGCGAAAGTTGCAAAGTCTACATTTTTAGTTATTATACCTTTTTTCTTAAGTTCAGTGTCTAAATATCTTCTTACTGGGTTAAGTAGTTCTTTAGCGAAACCTTTTATTGATTTTTCATTTAAATCAGGTAGCGCTTTCGTTAAAGCGTCTATAACAGTTTGATTGGTTATTGCGAAACCCTTTAAGTATTCTTGTATTAATGGAGCTACTTGTCTAACTTGATCTTTTTCAGATTGAGTTAATACTTTACTAAATTTAAGACCTGGATCCCTGTTTATTTGTTTAGCTATCAAACTTATTAAAGCTTGGCCTTTTAAGCCAGACTTATTAACTAATGCGTTTTCAGCTTTAGACAACATGTCACTTTCTAACAATACTTCCATAGTGGCGTCATACGCAAACTCATTACCCAACACTTGTGCTAAACTATTTTTTCTACCTCTTACTAAGAAGTACTCTATTAATTCTTCTTTAGTTTTTACTCTTTTTTCAAACAATGCATTTCCAGCTGTTTTACTTTTAACCTTCATATCAAGCGCAGACATTTCTGAATTCTGCTTATTAACAACTTTAACGACTAAACCGGCAAACCTATTGTTTATCGCGTTTTGGTCCATCATTGCAAACGACTCTTCAATAAACTGATCTAAAAACGTAACGTAATCCTTAGCAGATCTACCCATTCTCTCCATCATTAAATTTTGAAGATCTATACCTAAGTTCCTACCTAGTTCTTTTTGCCATCTTAAATCAGTAATATCTACAGCTTCGGTGATTTTATCACCTTTCTTGTACTTGCCAGTAGCTACATCTTCTTTTAATGCTCTTCTTGTGATAACTAAATTTCTTAATACATTTCTCTTTACACCATTTTTAATCGTATTATGAGCATCACCGTTTCTTTCAAAGCCCATTTTTCTTCTTAACGTTTCTTTAGCTTTTTTAGGTGCGGCTTTTGTTTTTCTTTCTTTAGCTAAGTTTAAATCTGTTATTTCTTCAGGTGACAGCTCTGTGGTATCTTCTATTTGAGTAGCAAATGAATCGCCTTCAGCATTCTTCTTAGCTTCGTCTAAACTAGGTCCTTTATTTTCACTGTCTTTAAATAAAGCTTTATTAGCAACCATTTTTGATTGAGCTATGTTACTACCAAACCACTTATACAAAGTTGCTTTAGCAGGATCATAACCAGCGGCTATTTCCTCTTCTGTCATACCTTTTGCTTCTAGTTCTGCTATTTTCTTTGCTGATTTTGGCCTACCAGCAAGCCTTATGCCTAGCTCTTCTCTAATTAAATCTTTCTGTGTATTATTAACGTTTGTTATTAACCTATCAAGATCACCAAGCACTATAGCTTCATACACTGTTCCAAAACCACCTTTTGGACCTTGAAACTCAACTTTTGTTTTTGCACCTAATGTTAACGCGTTTATCTTGTTCTCTAAAGTACCATCACCTTGGTCTAAATTTACTTTACTAAATTTTCTTTTACCTGTTGAGGCTAGTTGTTCACTAGTAAACTTTCTAAATCTTGTGTCTGCTTTTTTGTTACTAAAAGCTTTGTTATGAGCTATCATGAAGTTTGTAACGTCATCTGCCGTTTCAAAGTTAAGCTCTGCTTTTGGTATGCCTAACGTATCTGATATAAGATCTTTAACACTATCTATAAAAGATTCTATTCTACCTTTACCTTGTATTTTTCTAGCTATATTTTTATCTTTAGACATTAAATCTGATAGTTGAGCTAAATATTCATCTGCGTTTACCCCAGAGACTTCTTCAGGTTTGTAGTTTAGTTTCTTGAAATTATCTAAAACCATCGCATGAATATCCGCGTTGTCTTTAGCCATTTTTTGCTTAAAGCTTTCTATAGCTTTCTGCGCAGCTTGACTAGCTTGTTTGTCTTTTCCATTTAACCTAGCGTTTAATGCTTGATGTATAAATTCATGACCAGCAACATTAAGATTACCTTTAGCGTCAATTGCTACGGTTTTATTAACAATAACTTTACCAGTTTTAGGATCTATAAAACCAGCTTGCCTACCAGCTTTTTCTCCATATCTTTCTACAACTTCATCATATTGAAGCACCTCCTGTTTACCGCCCATAGCCTCAGCTATGTCTGATCCAACTGCTTTTTTTAATACTTGTTGGTTTGTGGTTTGTTTATTCTCTTCTAAACCTTTATTTTTTTCAAAATAAGTGTTAGTTATATCTTTTATTTCAGATTTTTTATTACTTATTTCATTTTTTTGAGATTGTGTTACAGATCCCTTTGATTCTAACTCTTGTAATTCTTTTTCTAATTCAAAAAGTTTTGTTCTATCACCCTCTTCAGTAACCCTAGTATCTAAGTTGTTTTTTATAAAACCATCTTTTCTTCTTTGTTCTAATAGATCAGCGGTACCATCATCATTCTTAACATCAAAAGATATTTTAGCTATATCCTCATCAGTCATACCATCCACTATAGCTCTAAAATCAGATTCGTTATGATCTTTACCATTTATATTATACTTGCCAACACCTTTCATTACACCAGCTACACCAGTTGCTCCACCAAATAATTGTTCCGCAAAATATTCCATAACTAGCTCACCACCATCAACATCTTTAATTGCCTTGCCAAGATCCATTTCACCTGTTTTTCTTTCTTGCTCACTTAGGTTAGTAAAAACTTGACCAGCGCCTTCAGCGGTAGCTCCACCAACACCTTCTACTTGCATAGCACCTATAACAGCAGCTGGTTTTCTTACAAACCCAGGTACTTTTGCTCTTGCTAAAGACCTGTTAATACCTTTACCAGCGCCCATGCTTAGTTTCATAAATGCAAAATCTACCAAAGCTGTTGTTCCACCTTTAATTGCAGCAGATCTTCTCATTTTCATAAATGCCTCTTCATCACCTAACAAAGATTCTAATTGTTCTGCGGTGTAATCATCACCTAACTCTTCTGCTATCAAAGTATGTAATTGTAAAGCTGAATCACCAGAGCCTTGAGCGACGGCCCAACCACCACCTAAACCTCGAAGAACTCTCCCTTTAAAGTTACCTTTTTTAGATGCACCCGCCGCGACAGTAGCACCTCCAATAACTTTTTCAACTTGCTCAGAACCATACATTACTCTTACTGGTCTTAAAAATGAATCAACTGCTATATCATCTATAGCTCCAAATGGATTTTTAAGTGAAACAGTACTGCCAACAGCCTTTAAACCAGCCCACATCTCTTGAAGATTTGAGGGTTCCTCCCCGTATTGTTTTAAGTTTTCCTCATAATTTTTACTATACAATTCCATGTCTTTACTAGGACCCACCTTGTTATACTCATCTCTGAGTTTAACATAAGCTTCTAAATCTTTTTTAGTATATTTACTAGGATCTATTAACAGATCAAACGATTCGCCTTCAAATTCACCTACAGTAGCTTGGTCGTCTCTAAGGTCAGATTGACCAAATAATTTTTGCATCCAACTAGGTTCAGCTTCGCTAGGCAGTTGAACTAAATCAGTAGATGATTTATTCTCAGACACGTAATTCGATATGTAGTTTGATTGTTCTTCGCTCGGACCTGAGCCTGTGTACTTCTGATAAAAAGCATTGACCCATTCCTCTGGATCTTGGTCAGAAGCAAATTGAATTTTAGTGTTCAACTCTTCTTCACTTAGACCTGGACTATATTTACCGTATAGTTGTCTATAAAGTTCTTCCATATTATAAGTTTGCTGGATCTATACTAGATGATGATATGCTTCCCAACCATTGGTTGTAGATTTTTCTTGATCGTTCGGCTGCTTTTGGATCTTTCATGTCAATGACTTGTTTCCACGGAGCAGAACCTGGCTTATTAATTTTTAACTCATATATACCGTCTTCACCAGCTTCAATAGAATGATTGCTTGATGGGCCAAGTTCATCTTTAATATCCATTATTTTATCATTACTAAAGTATTGGTCAGGGTTACTAATGTTAGCGCTGTACTTAGATGATCCACCGCCACCTGTTGATGTTTTTGATTGTTTCTTTTGATAACCTTGACCAGCGGCCGATTCCATACCTTGCACATATTGATCCACAACATACTGCTGGAGCTGTTCGTGGTTTTCTTCTTGCAATAACCAACTGTTAGGGTGGTCCTTTGCTATTATAGGTGCGTCTAAGAAAGTATCTGTAGCTAGGGATAGTAAACCTTCCCTACCTTTTTCCTGTACTATATTGTTAACTTTTCTTTCGTACATTGATTTAGTATAACTATCCCATTGTCCGCCTGATTTATAAGAAGATTCGTTTAACTGTAATAGTTTGTTAGCACCATCAGAATTTTTGTTAAAATACTTAGGTAGTTTGTTACCATCTACCATGCTACCGTCAGGTAGTTGAAATTGTAACTGACCATTGACTAAGCTATAGTTATAAGTATCGGTTGAATATAATAGTTTTAACCTATCTGTATCTACACCTTCCGATATTGTTTTGGAATCGTAATCTTGTAGAAACTCTGTTTTAGCAGCTTTAAACTGATCTAAATTAGTACTTATGTTTTTAAATTGGTTTTTTATATTTTGGAACTCATTCCTAGCATTAATAAACTGAGGTGAACCTGGTTTTGTTTTTTTCATTAACCTAGCGTGATTGCCAGCTTGTATTTGCAAATCTTTAGACCAATTAGTAACACCGTTTCTCATACCAGAGGGAAGCTTCTCGACTTCATACCCAGCGGGTAGATTATCTATATAACTATCTACTTTTTTATTTAAGTACTGTTGCATGTTTTTATAAGGTACAGGTATATTACCACCATATCTTCCTGGTCCTCTACCTTGCTTTTTAGCTATGCTATTTAAGTATAAGTCAGCTATACCCGCGTTTTGCGGACCCATATATGCTCCTTTAATTAAGTTTTGATTTGCCATGTTTTTTTATTTAAAATCCTAATCCTTTAGTTACGTCAGTTAAAAAGCTGCCATCGCCTCCACCATCCATTTTTCCTCCCGCAGCGGCAGCAGCACCAACACCACCAGCGAAACTACCCACACCAGACACTAAAGATTGTGTTGCTTTGTCTCTAGCTTGGTTAGCAGCACCAAGTCTTTGCTGTGACATACCAAGCAATGTTTCTGTTTTATCTAATTCAGCAGCTCTCGATTGTTGTGCGCCTTGCAGCTCCATACTTTGTACCGTCATGTCCCCTTGTGCGGCTTTCATAGCGTTTTGACTCTCTTGTTGACCTATACTAGCTGAAGCTTGTTGTAAATTTTGTGATTGTTGACCGGCCATAGCTTGTGCTAACGCCGCAATACCGCTTCCACCCGCTGCGCCCTGCATAGTACCCATGGTGTTAGACAAAGCCTGTTGCTGTTGTTGTCCTGCGAAATCAGCGGCTTGTGTGTTGACCGTAAGATCTTCAAACGCGTTTTGTGAATTAGCGGCTAAATTAGTTGTATCAAGGTTTTCGTATCTCGCCTTGTTAGTGTTGAATTCATTTTGGGCTTCTCTTTGTTCTCTCTTTCTTTTTCCTCCACCAATTATTCCACCAGCTATACCAGTAAGACCGCCGATGATGCCTTGCGCTGCACCCATTGCTGCTCCTATCATATTATTTTATTTATTAAGTTATTATTATAATTACACATTATTTACTACTTTCAAATACTTCTGAGCCAACTGTGTAAAGCTCACACGTTGTAGTCTCGTCGTTAGTCATTTTTACTTTTGCAAAATAACCTCTTAATGCAGAGGTATTGCTCGTGTTGTTTTTTCCAAATAGCACAAAATCATTACTAGTAGGTCTAGTGGTAGTGCCACTTATAAAGCAACTAACAGTTGTCCCTGTCACAGCTGTACAATCACCCATTTGAGTTATAACCCCTGATGATGTTTGATAATAAACTAAGTCACCAACCTGCACAGATGCGTTTACGTTTGGAAAAGTCATTGTTATGTTAGGCATGTTTTATCTATTAAGGTTCGTTATATAAAGCCACAGCAACTGTAAATACAGTTAATGAAGATGAGTCTATTACTTCGTCTGTTTGAGCGGTCCAAGTGTAGTGTAGATCTTGACTAGACCCTGAACCAACAATACTTGTTTTACTTATTGCTAAGTTAGTAGAAGTATGAAAACACGATGATGATGCTGCCGACACAGACAATGTTATCTCTTGAAGACTATTACCGTAGAAGTTACCATATATCACACCAGTTCCACTTATGTTAGTTCCACTAGCAACACCAATATCAATAAATTTTGTTCCAGTTTGACTATAAGTACCATCATTGTAAGTACCAAATTGCGTTATTATATACCCTCCAGATCCAGTAATTGCTGGTTGGTAGATTAATGTTCCACCTGAAGCTCCACCTGCGACAGATAGAAAATCATCTAAATCCAAACCGGATGTTGTGCTAGCGGTTCCGTACTGTTCAATAAAAGCATTACCAGTTATGGTTACTCCTTTAGGACTTGTTGAGTTATCTATTACAACAGAGGTTAAATCAAAATCCCAATCAAAACCATTGGAGTTGTAGTTGCTAAAATCGGTTAACTCAGGATCCCTTGTTTTAGTTATATTTCCAGTTGCTGTACCTGTTAAAGATAAAGCGGCTACAAAGAAACTAGATGTTTCAACAGGGAAACCAAGCGCTTGGTAAGTTTTAGTTATATTTGAAGATGTTATTGTAAAATCACCACCATGTGCACTTTCTGCATTTAAAGTTAGCACCACGTCAGCGTATTGACTAATCGTGAAAGGGTTTTGAACCACTGGAGGTGTTGCTGTATTGTATATGTTACCTATGAGCGGGATAGCCAACGATAAGGTTGGAGGGATAGATGCTATTGTAAAGACGTAATTTTTAGTTGTAGATGTATCGTAAAAAGGAACAGTGATAATATACACTCCATTAGAAGGGATTGTAAGTGTTATGCTTGACGCACTACTAAAAGCAGAACCAGCCCAATACGTGTCAGCGGTAGAATCTATTTTTAGCTTAAAGCTAAATGTTGCACCTGCCTTACCGTAAATAGCTATATCTTTAGTTGACGCGAATCTTGATGCTGTTGGAGATCCAGCTACTCTGTATCCTGTTATCTCATTGCTTTGAGCTACATCGGTAGCAGTTGATTTAGCGTTGAATATTATAACGTCTCCAGTTGTTTCTTGAGCTGGAAATGTATATTTTATAGTATATACTCTTTTAACCACGTCAGCTAGTACTTTACCGCCTGACCCTATAGTTATATTAGCGTTGTTAACATCTGTGTCTTGGAAAGTTATTGTATAAAAACTCTCTGTGTTAGTGTCTTGAGATTCAATATAAAAACCAGGGGCTGCGGTGAATACAAAATTACTAGCTAAAGTAAATGTTTTTGTAGCTACCGTAGGGTTTGATAAGTATGCGGCTGGTATTCCTGTTTTACTAGCCAGTGGTTCAGCTGTTGCGTTACTAGAACCAGAGTAAGTATTTGCTACTGTTATATTACTATCTGTGTTGGTTTTTAACGACAAGTCATTAAGTAAATAATTCTTCAAAAGCCCGTCACCAGTTACGGCTAAAGCAATTGTTAAATTTCCCGCCGTCATGTTAACACCGTCAGTAAAGTTTATTGTTGCGACTACGTTAACTCCACTTTGTGCAAAAGTAACACTATCAACATAACTACCAGTTGAACTTACGCTTAAATCACCAGCGGTTAAAGTATTACCAGTGTTAGGTGTTATTGTTATTGTAGTTGTAGTTAAAGCGCTATGTATCTCTGTACCGGGTGTTACATCAAAAACAAACGCATCACTTGTTGTGTTTGCAACACCAGTTAAACTAAGTGTTACTGTTTTATCATCTGGACTGGTATCACCTGATATAGCTGTTAAATTACCAATACCTTGAACCGTGAATTCATGTGAGTCTAGGTTAGCTAAAGTAGTGGTATCGCCTTTAATGTAATTGTACCACCTACCTTCTTTCTCTATAAACTCACTAATCGCTCCGTTTTGTTCATCAGTTACAACACTTTCACAAAACCAACCCGGCGTGAATGTTTCGGTAGGACTAGCGTAACTGTTGCCAGCATCATAATCTTTAGTATATTTTCTTGACCTAGAGCCACTGTAGTTTATGGTTTGAAAACCCTTTATACTATCAGCCTGATCATTAACTAATAAAGTAACAGATGAATTATAGAATTTAGTTGTATCGTTTTCTGAAACAGACGTATCATAGAATCTATTTCTTTTAGTGTTTGTGTGTGACCAAATGTCACCATTCTTAATACTGTAATATACATTGTTTAAAGATACAGCCTCTTCTGGAACAAAAGATTTGAAACTAGTCCATCCACCGACTTTTTCATCAAAAGACAACGTGTTAGCACTTAGCGATAAGTTATATAAGCCTTTACTATCATCATAACTACCCTGTATTAAAGTAGAGGTTGGTAAGATGTCTTTAAAGAAATCTTTCATACCTACATCTGATATAGGTGTTAAACCATCTCTAGACAGTCTTAATATAGCCCCTCTATTTTTATCTGCAAAGTAAACTCTATAGGCATACGATGCAAATGATTCTGGATTTTTAGATATTCCGTATTCACCTATGAAAGGTATAGATTGACCTAACACTCTGTTTGTAGCGGTTAAATTTGGGTTCCCATCAGCATTATACAAAGCATCTTTGTTGGCTAGTATTTTTATAACCTTGTCTTCACAAAAAGTTATAAGATCAGTATTTCTAGCATGTAATTTTTGTATACTGCCGTAGTGTGGGTTTATATCCTTAGTTATTTGTTCTCCCTGTATAAATTGGTTAAATCTATTTATACCACTAGTTGAATTAAATATACCAGAGTATATTAATCCATTTTTCTTGTGGTCTTCTTTATATTGTTCTGCTAATACCGTAGACACTTTAACACCTTTATCGATCTGAACAGCATTATAATCATCTCTCATTCTATTAGACTCTACACCGTTGCCAAATGAATAACAATTCTTAAAAGGAATAGTGTGTGTTGTACCGTGTTCAGATATAGGTAACGTGTTACCTGTTTCGTAATACAAATCTAAATCAACAGCTTCTTTGGGTTCTGTCTCCCATATAGCTGGGTTGTTAGAAGTTAGTAGTTCGTTATCTCCATCAAGTACTTTTTCTAGTAGTTGAATTTCATCTACAGTAGTTCCCGTGCCAGAAGAATAAACAAATACATCTTCGTAGGGCGTAAGATTTGTAGCATGCTCAAACGTTATCTTGTAGCTTCTTCTTTTGCTACTAGCTAATTTTTTTCTACCATTTCTTCTATACGTGTATGTGATTTCAGAACCAGTAACTTTGTATACTTCACCAATCGTACCATCTTCAGATTTAAACCTAAATAGAGTTCCAGCCTCTTTTATACCTTTTAAAAATGAATTTATACTATTTGATTTATCAAAATCTTTACTACCACTTTTAGGTGAAGCTGTCCAGTGAAAAGTAAAATAATCTCTACCATTAACTGGGTGACCGTTATTTGATTCGGCTACATCATTGTGTTTTGACCTAGTGTCATACCACGAAGCGGCTTGTCTGCCGTCATTAGGTCCTGTATTGACAGCGTTTCTATTTATAAACCTACTATTTGTTATACCATATTCGGCTTCAATGTCTGGATACGTTGCTATTATGTTAGTGTCAAAAGCAGAGTCTCTATTTATTTTAGCGAAAAATCTACCATAAAATTCTGGTTTGTTTGCAAACTTTTCTTCAAATAATATTATCTGGAAAGCTTGACCACCAGACGTTGTTAGTGTATCTAGGCTGGCTTCACCACTCTGCAACGGTTCATCTATTGTTACAGAATATATCTCAATCTCACCTTGTTTGGTTCCAGTTGGACCACCACTAACTATATTGTATTTAGCTGTTTTTAATCCAGCAATACTAAGTTGTATAAGTCCGTCAGAAGTAAAACCTTGTGAAAAACTTGGGCTATCAGCTGGGTCAGGTCCTAAGAATTTAAAGGTAGTAGAACCAATTTGTGGCCTACTAACCCCACTAGTTAGCGTCGTACCATCGGCGTTACCTATAGCTTTTTTAATCAGTTTTATAAAATCCGGTGGATCGTTAGATATATCTAAAACCTTATACCTTGCTTTAACACCAACAAAAGTGTCCGCATCATGTTGTTTTTTTAGTATAAGATAACTATCTTCTTGTATTTTGTTTCTTTCTGAAGAAGGGAAACTCAACCACACGTTACCGTCTTCTGCTAAATAATATCTATCCATAGATAGATTGTAGTACTCATTAGAAGTTTCTTTTATGTAATACTTAAAATGTGTCGCCCAATCTGGCGCGGTGTTACTAAGTGTTAGTTGAATGCTGTTTACCGTATCAGAATACGACTTACTTGTTTGTTTAGAAGCTTTACTGCTTGTAAAAACCGGTGTCTGCCTGTTATAAGTGTCCACATAAACAACCCCAGCTTGATACGTTCTTAGTGACTTAATAGAAAGTTCAGGCTCTTTAACCGTTGTAATTGCGCTTTGCCCTATAGACATTGATATTTCAGGTGTATTAAAACTAGGTATATTGTAGTTCTGTAGATAATTAGCGTATATAAGCCTGTTAGCTGTCACCTCTTGAGCTTTTGCTCTTCTTGGAACGTTATCCCAGGGTCTCAACATTTGGTTAGCCTCTACGACTTTTCCTATTATCTCAGATTCTAAATCGTAAGATACATCATAAGTACCGTCTTGTTTTTCCTTTAAAGTGTCTACTACGTAGATCAAATTATTATTTGATTCTTTATATAATATATCAACCTCGTCTACATCAGCGGGTTTTGCATCTGTTATATTTATAGTTAACTGTCTAAGATTGTTAATCATACCTTCGTTGTACCCATCAGAGGATAAATACTCAAAAGTAGAAGGTTTAAACGCTAACTCACTAAATGGGGAGAATGTAGAATACTCACCACTAGTGTATTTCCACCTGTAACCAAATCTAACTAGTTTCTTTTCAAACAATAGACCTTCTTCACTAAGTAATACCTCCCATACTAAAGGAACGTAAACTATCTCTACAGGTATACTTTGTATTTTACACGTAGCAGTTTGGTTACCGCTAGATAAAGTTAGTACTCTTACTTTAATTTCATAATTAGTTAGCGATGCCCCATCTTCGTAGGTAGATGTTAATGTTAGCATATCCCCTACTTGAAAGTTAGGCGCTGGGGAAAAGTTAAGCGTTACATCTGTTCCAGATGCTTTTCCATTTCCATCCGCATCAGTGAACAGCGTAGCTACTGAATTGCTTACTAATACAAAGTCAGTGCCAGTCCCGTTACCACCTCTAGTCGATGTAGACATAGTAAGTGTTGGAGCTGTTAATGGTGCTTTTTTAGCAACCGTTATATCATGCTCTGCGAAATTAACACCGTGAAACGTTGTGTGGGTTGTGAAGTTTGTAGAGCATCCAGATTTGAATATCTCTATATCGATTTTTTTGGGTTCAGTAATATCATCAGTCCATAAGATCATACCATCAATAACATTAATACCCGTTATGATTTGATTTGATGTGAACTTTAATATACTCAAAGTATCTACTAGCACTGGGGATATTATCCCTTTTATATCGTCATATTCAGCGATACAGTCAGATTCGTCTGATTTTATAAACCAATATATTTTATCACTCTCGTTATCTAGTACACTACCAATACAAACCGCATTAGTTAAACCAAAACTATGAGTGGACCAGTTAGCTGTTATAGCTTGGGTGTTAGTGTCATAAGTCTTACCTTTTATTCTAGTAGTTCCTCTAACATTTTGAATAGTACCAACGTTGTCACTTTCAGAAGTAGATATTTCTATGTTCTGTGCGTCTCTATATTCTCCATTAGGCACTAATCTATCGTCCAGGTCTTTATTCATCTTACCTGCTCGAAAGTGATGTTTTAACTCCGGCATATTTTAGTGTTTTATTACTTTAGATTTGTTCCTTAAAACTTGTGCAATCTCTGCAGATTTTATATTGCTTAATCTTAGTTTAGCTTTTCTTATTGCTGCAAATTTTTCTTTCTTAAATCTAGCCACTAGATATTCTGGTACCATAGTTCTAGATGCTAGAATAGCGTGTGCTGTGTATTTGTATATACCATCTTCAGCAAATTTATGTACAACCATATCTGCTGTAGTACCTAAACCGTCACTTATGTATTTTAAAGTTATTATTTTGTTACAAAGATCAGAGCTAAAGTGTATATATCCCTTCGCATTATCTATAAAGTATACTCCATTACCCTGCGCGTGTTCAGGTGATATACCGTATCTTCTTCCCTCACCAATATCAGCATTAAGAGGAGTATCTGTTTCATTTATTGCTACTTGTGGTTCTGAGAATTTATCCCATGTTTCTGATTCTCCTGACGTTAATAAGCTGTCATCTCCAGAGAATATATAGTCATAGTTTACATCTTGAAGCAAAGCATTAGGATTGCTAGTGTCAGTAGTTTTATATATTATTCTTTCCACACCGGAAGTATCTACCCAGCTTAACTTAACATAGTTAACATAATCATGTGGTAGTTTCATTTTCAGCGAAGGTGGTATCTCTATTTCTTGAGATTTATCCGAATTTAAAGTATCGTAGCTAAGCTCTTGTATTCCTCTTTGAATATGAAAAGCTACGTCGGTTCTTTTTATCTTAGGTATCAACTTATCCTCACCTACATAGTTTATTATAAAGTTGTTTACAATATCGTTTATTTTTATGTATTGGTAGTTGCCTAACTGTTCTTCAGATGTTATTTGCCTAAGAACAACCACTTCTCCAACTGTTCTACCTGACGAAAAGGTCACAACGTTGTTAGAGTAGGAGTATAAATCACTACTTACTTGTACATCATCAATAAAAATACTAAAATCAACCTCATTTGCTGGTGCAGGTGAAAAAGCGTATGTAAACGCTGTTTGATTAGCGGTGGCAACCAGTGATTGACTATTATCGTAATACTGTCTTTGTGTTCCTGTTAATAATGGCATGTTATATTATTTTTCTTGTTGTACATTCTGCGCTTCCTCTTGTGCGGCTATTGGGTAAAGTTGAGGGTCTTTTATTGTTATACCAGCTAGCTCTAATACTTTTATAACTAATTCAGATTCTTCAGAATCGTGTAGTTGAAAGTTTGTAGAAGCATTTGCGTTGTATAAAGATTCCCCTAAAACTACCGTAGCAGACCAGTTGACAGAAGAAGGTCTTGATATATAGTTACACACAACTCCGGAAGTTATAGTCGGATATGTCTGTATTGCTGTTCCACTTGTTTGTACATAAACGGGCATTTCCGAATTTGGACTGGTTAGTGGTGAGTTTTGTATGTGGTGTATCTCGTTTTGATTGATTTTCTCAATCTCAACATACCTACTTAATGATGGGCAATTATAATATAGTTCACCCATTCTATAGTAACCAGACGGGAAAGAACCTGTGCCTGTGCCACTCATTGTTATAGCTGTTCTATAGTTTTCGAATATATCTATCTTTTCTTTTATTATATCAACCATATCAGCATACGTGGAATCGTTTCCAGGCATCTTTAAAAATTGATCTAAATCATAAAAATATTGCTCGAATATGTCCATTTGAGCTTGGTTAGCAAATAGGTTATACTCCTGTGGAGTTATAAATCCTCTCTGTTCTTTGTTAGCTATTGCTAAAACTCTTTGATAAACTGTGTCTATATTAACTGCCATATTATTTTTTATTTATAGTAAGCAACCACCCCGAGAGATGGTTACCTCTATAAGTGATTATTTATTTTAATCTTTTTTCTAAGTTATCATAAACTTCCAAACCTTCATCAGTTTGAAACCACGCAGCTAACGCTGTGTAAGGATGCTCGTCGAAAGGAACTGTCATAAGTTTTCTACCGTTACTAGCCCACGTAAACTGTCTGTTGTCAGGGGATAGCTTAATTAAGTTAGCTTCTGTTGCTTTTATTCCGAAGTTTCTTAATTGAACGTTGTCATCTTTGACTAGGTCTAGAAATAATGTGGGATTATTCTTAGCGAATAATAACAAGTCTCTTTTTATTTCTTTAGAGCTCATACTGGAAACTTTACTTCCAATTTCCACTCTTAATATACCTTCCATGATGTCAATTTCTAGGTCTTTAGCTGTAGTTAAAGCTTCAATCTCTTGCTCCATATATTCTAAATCATATGTAGCAACCTCAACTTCATCATGCTCTTGATATATAACACCTTTTAATGGGTGGAATATCGATAACATTTTCTGTAAAGATTGAAATCTTTTTGGAACTGCTAAAGCTCCATCTCTAAAAACTATTCGCCCTAGAGTTGCATTACCTTTTTGCTCATCGGCTAAAGGTGATGGTTGATTTGTTGCGAGTCTTAATTCTCTTTGATAACCTTTTACCGGATCAAACCATAACAATGGTTTTCTTTGAGTATGTTTGGACGGTAAAGAGAATACTAAAGGTTGTTCTCTTGTTGTTAGATAGTAAACTCTATCTTTCATTTCCCAAGCGGTACCTTCTGGTACACCTGGAATTATTGTTTTTGTTGTCATAATATAATATAATTAAAAAGTTTATAAAAGTAATAATTACCCCCGTCAGTACAACGAGGGTAAGAATTACATTACTATTGATTATCCTTGGACACCATCAGTAGATTTTAACAATACAAAGTTGTTAGCTGCTTGAACACATAAACATCTCTCAGATAAGAAATGAACGTTCATCGCGTCTTCGTCACTTGTATAGTTTCCACCTACAGATCCTGTAATCCAAGATTTCATTCTTCTATCGTCAGCTTCAGAAGCTCTGTATCTAACGTGTAAGAATGGTCTTTGGATATTTTTACCCATTACCTGATCGTAAACTGTTGAAGTTCCAGCAGGAACGATAACACCTTCAATATCAGATACTAGTCCCCTAGTTGTAGAATCATTTAAGTATTTCCAGTCAGTTTTGTAGAAGTCATAAGAACCTCTTCTGAAACCAGAAAATCCTAAATTTAAGGCCATTTCCTCAGAGTTGTTAAATACTCCAAAAGAAGAACCACCTGCACCATAAGAATTTTGAGCAGCAAGCATGTTGTCAATAGATAGAGATGTTGCTCTGTCTAAGAAAAGCATGTTTTCCTCAATAGATCCTTGTTTGTCAAGTTCTTGTAAGATAGCATCAAATTCAGCTAAACCTACGTGGATACCACCTGAAACACCATCATCAAAATCAGCATTGTTATATACTAATCCTCTTGAAGAGATTGCAGCGAATAAACCTTCAGATCCAGAAATACCTGTTGCAGAAATTGCAGATGCCGCAGCAACTTTTTCCGCTTCAATCATAGCCATTTCTAATTGATCTTCGAATCTAATCCTTGCTTCGTGCTCAGATTTTAGATACCATAAGTATCCAGATGTACCAGCTTCAGTAGCAACTTCAACCCAACCGATCTGAGCAGTGTCAGAACCGTTAACGCTATACTTGTCTCTTAGAATAATTGGCTTATTCGAGAAAGAAGTGAAAGTTGCATCTTTTTTGTTTCCAGCTCCAGAAGAACCTTTAGCATACTCAGAACCATATACAAATACTTTAACAGCAGCAACTCCATCAGCACCGATACTTGATATATCAGCAACCGTGTAAGGTTGAGCAGTAATTGTAGTTGTACTAGGTACAGCAGATACGTAACATTTTAATGTTGCACCACCTTTGCTTGCGATAATAGTATCGCCAATGCTTAAAAGGTGAGCAGCAGAAAAAGTTAATAAATTTGCAGAAACATCAGTACCTACGACATCGTCGTATGCTACGTGAATTCTACCTTGTTCAGACCATACAACTTCGTCAGAAGCCATAGGCATTTCAGCGCCGACCATAGATAAGAAACCAGAAATAGTTCTGTTTCCATATCTTTCAACTTCTTTTTCATAAACTTCCGGTAGGAATTGTTTTGTGAAATTGAAATCGTTGCCTGCGATTGATAAATAATTTGAGCCAAACAATGTTTTATTTGGTCTCGGGGTTAGGTGCGCTAATGCGGCACCCGAGCTAGCTAATGCCATAATTTTTAATTTTTAAAGTTAGTTAAATTTATTTTCTTATCTTAACTTTGAAATCGGACACCGAGTCACCTGGTACAGCTTTTACGGACCAACCGGAAGTAGGAATCACATTTGACTGTGCTTGTCTAGGATCCATGTTGATATTTTTTGATTTAGCTATACTATCCTTGATAGCATCTGCTTTACCTTGTTCGTAAAAATGCTTGGCAACAGCATCAGGGTTGTTGGCGGTAAATAAAGACTTGTGATAACCTTCTGCGTCGTTCATAACATTGTTTTTATCAAGAAACTTCTTGACAAAGTTATTAAGATCGCTCTGTTGTGTCTTAACTTGTTCACCATCTTTAACATTAAACCTGAATTTCTTTTCTCCAACCTTATATTCAAAACCTTTGAACTGGTCGTTAAAGACTTTATTAGTCTTATTTAAAAAAGTGGTTTGTTGTTCCTCTGCTACTTTTGTTGATGTTTTAACTTCATCGTTGTAACGGTTGAAAAAATCTACAGCTTTCTTTTGATCAGGATCTAGTCTTGATCCAGCTTTGATCTCTTCGTAATATTTAGACTTTAACCCGTCTAGGTGGTTTTTAGCACTGGCAACTTGCTCTTTAAGTGCTAACTTTTTTCTTTTAATGTCTCTTTCGTCATCGACGTCCTCGTCGTAATCATAGCTGTCTTCTATTAAGAAATCAACCTCATCAGAGTCTAGATGACTTTTTGTTTGTTTGTAGTATTCTTTAAGTAAAGATTTATCGTCTTGTTTAGAGTAATCTTGATTTAACCTAACATACTCTTCTAGACTTCCACCAGTCTCATTCATAAAGTCTATAACTTTTTTTATGTTTTCTGGTAATGGTTCAGCCGTGTCTTGAGCTTCCTGTACAGCTTCTTCTACTTTTTCTTGTAGTTCTTCTGTTTGCTCTTCAACTTTTTCGTCTGTAATCTCTTCAACTACTGGTTGTTCTTCCGTAACCTCTTCAGCTACTGGTTCTTCAACTACTTCTTCAACCTTAGCAACTGGTTCTTCAACAACAGGTTCTTCAACCACTTCTTTTTGTTGAGATAAATCAATTTTAATTGCTTCTTCAGCTTCGTTATTAGCTAACTGTTTAGGTTTAGTAGGTTTAATTTTCATATCTCCACCCTCTTTAAGAGGAGCTTCGATCTTAGCATCTGTAATAGCTTCGCTACTTTTGATTGCCGCTTCTTGTTTTACAACAGGTTCTTGGACCGGTTCTTTTTTTTCTGCCATGATATAATATTATATAATTAGTGTTATGGGTTAAAATTCTATTCCACCTAAGTTGTCATTACCCACTGACTCAAATTTTTTAGGCGCTTTATTGTTACTTCTTTGATCTATTAATTCAGATTGTTGACTAGCTTGAATTCTAGTTCTTTCATCTTTTCTGTCTTCTTTGCCAGTTTCTTTGCTCTTATTTACATTAAGCTCCATGTTTTTGAGCTTCATGTTTATCATAAACTCATGATTCATAAGTTCTTTTTTGATTTGAGCTTCAGCCATCATTTTCTTTTGTTCTAGCATCATCTTAGCTTCTTCAAGCTGCATTGTACTTGCCATTAAAGCTTGATTCTTTTGTACTTCTGCCTCAGCAGCAACCTTCTGTGCTTGAGCGTTTGCGTTAGCTTGAGTCTCTATATTTTTTGTTTGTAGAAGTTCGTCTCTTTCTCTTTTCTTTTTCCTTCTAACTTTTAGCAATTGATTGGCTAGTTTAACATTTTTAATATCCCTTAAGTCAATCGCATCTTCTAAATCTATCATTTGTTGACCTAAAGCAACCTGTATGTTATTCTCTAACAATGTTTTTTCTTCTTCATCTGGTGAAACATCTAAGAATATACCGAAGTCATAAAGATGTAAAGAGCTTATATCTTCTAACGTGCCAACGTTGTGTCCACCTATTTTTTGTATAAAAGCTTCCTTTGTTGGGGAGTACTCTAATATATCAGATATTCTTAATGATATAGAATCAGCTACTTCAGCTGTAAGGTATAACCCAGAGTCTAATATATGTCTTGTGGCAGTGTTTGAATTTGCTGCTGCTAATTTTTGTACACCAACTAATGCCCTACTATCAGGTGTGCTACCGTCCCTAGCTTCGTTAAGCCCGGTTGTGTCACGTATCATCTGCATGTAATAGTTGTAGTTTTGAATCAGCACAGGTATTTTACCTCCACCAGATCCAGTTGTTATTTCTTGTATAGGTATTTTACCTGGGTTCATATCACCCTCTGATGTAAACGACCTACCTATAACAGAACCAGTTTGGAAATACATGTTTAAAGCTTCTTGTGGATTGTAATTAGTTCCGTTACCTAAATCTATTTCAGCTAATCCATCAGCGTCTAAATAAATACCATCTGGTACCATCCTGTTTAGTACTTGCTGTAACTTCAAGTGAGTTATTTGAATCATATCGGCAAAACCAGTAATTCGTTTCACTAAAGACTCAATCTTTCCTTTGTACATTCTAGGAGCTACAATATTGTAGTTCATTTTAACCTTAGTGTAATCACTTTTAGGTCTCATCATATTTTTAGACATTTCCCACTTAAGTAATTTGTCTGTTCCTAATATCAATACACCTTCGTAAAGAACCTCAAGGGATCTTTCTATTTTACCATAATCCCCAACCATATCATTTATTGGTGGATCAAAATTATCATCTCTTAATATAACCTTACTACCACCAGTCATAGTATCCTTAACCTTGTAGACCTCGTTCATGTAGGTTTTGTAGTTAAAGTACAGTATATCTATTGTATTTTTATCATTACTATTGTTTTGAGTGGACCCTCTAAATTGAGAGGTTTGATTTGGTTGTTTTATTATCTTATCAAGGTCTTCTTGAGTTAAACCAGGAAATTCCTTTTTTAATTCGTTTATAGGTATTGTCTTAACTTCACCAACATAATATAAATCTTCAAAATAAGGTGACTCTGTGTAAGAGTAAACTATATTAGCAGGATCTACGTATTCAACTTTTATACCTTCTGATGTAGTAAATTTATCTTTAACACAAGCTATACCTATGGTGGTTAGATCGTAGTAAAGTCTTTTTCTTGTTTCATTAAATTTATTACCAGCTAATATAACAGCTATAGCCTGTTCATTAGCAATTTCTACCTCTTGCTTGTAGCTAAGCTGCATGTGAAGGCTTAATTCTTCTTCGCTATCAGGTAAAGTTTCTGGTGCGTTTTCTTGCAAAGATATACCTAATGACTCTTGTGCAAAATCAATCAATTCTTTTGTTTCTATATCTCTAAGTATAGACTCCATGTATTGAGTTCTTTTACTCATTCCGTATGGATCTTGAGAGTAAGCTTTTATATCATACATCCTTTCAGACATACCATTAACCACTATATCTACAAATTTAGGTATAATAGGTACTGGTTTCCAGTCTAAATTAAGGTAAGATAGATCACCGTTTATAGATAATTCATCTTTATATTTTTGTATTGACTGCTCTCCTCTTGCGTAAAGTTTTAGTTTGTGAAACTCACTTTGGTTGTTATAAAATCTATTAGTTCCAGAATCACGTTGAAACCATTCTTGTTCAATCGCTTTAGCAACCTTTAACCCATAGTCAAGACCGACCTTCTCAGAGTCGCTTACGACTTGACTTGGGAAATAACCTTTTGTAATTGATTCTGCCATTTGTTTAATCTATTAATTTAGAGCGCACACCTTGGTTTTTATATTTAGATATACTTATATTTAGTTTTTCTCTTTTTATTTCTGCGTTAGGTCTGTAAAGATGCCTATTACAAGCCATTACCGCCAAACCAGAGCTTATTGCTGCATCAAATTTTGTTCTATTGTTTATGTCAAACTTAGCCCAATCTTGTAGTGTTTCTGAAAAATACATATCACCATGGGTATCATCTGATTTCATACCTACGTGATCTTGTATGTACATTTCAATTGCTGCGGCGTGAGCTTGCTTTATATCTTCGCTTGAGTTAGGAATTCCACCAACCTCTTTTTCTGCTACAGATAGTTTGTTCCATATCTTGTCCGGTCTATTCATTGAATAACCTCGATAACCACGTCTTCTCAAATAGTATAATAGACGGGGCTTATTGTTCTCTGCTAATATAGGCATCCCGTAAAATACTAAAGCCATTAGAACGTCCTCAAAGAATATCTCAGCCGTCTGTGGTCTAGCTACATACTCTAGGAAGAAGTGAGCTGGTGGACAGTCTTCCATGCTAAACTTAGTCAAACCGTGCAAAGCGCCTTTCGATCCTTTACCATCCACTGTTCCTGATATGTCATAACTATCACATCCAAAAGCACCCATATGTTCATTGCCTGGGTATTTTAAACCATTCTTAATAGTATGGTTATTTTGTTGGTGTATCTTAGGTGTCCAGCTAATTTTAAACCTTCCTTTATTATCAGGATAAAATATAACTTTTCCGTCCTTAACCCCATTAACCCATTGAAAATTACCTTGCGTTAGTGGCGCATTTAGCTCTTCGTTATAATCTATTTGCTCGTATATTTTAGCTAAATTAAATATACTGTTTTGTGTTTCATCTCTAAAAGCGTGCTCAGTAGTTCTTGGGAACTGTCTGTAAAACTCATTCAAAGCATCTCCATCACTTTTTAATCCGTCAGCTTCATTTTGCCAATGTTCTAGAATTCCTGTATCAATTACGTCATTGTAAGGTCCTTGAACCTCTTCCTTCGGCGTATCAAAGACAGGGTGTCCATAAGTATCAATGAATCCTTCGTAATTCCACTCCATAGGTATAAACAAAGAATATAATCCTGAGCTAGTCTGTCCATTTCTGTTTCTTTTTGTGACATCAGATCCATTAAATAGTTTTTTAAAGTTTGCTCCTCCTTTGTCTAAAGCGTTCGATGTTGATCCCATCATACACTTACCTATAATTCTACTACCTAATCGTAGTGTTGTTTTTGTAACTCTCCAGTTATTTAATATATTGTTAGGCCTCTCCCATTTACCACTTTCATCATGAGCTAATAGTTTCAGCTTCTCACCATCATAACTGTTGTCACCTGTATTTTTCCAATCTATAGTTGTATCTAAGCCATCTAACTCTTCGCCATCGCTTCCTTGTTCAATTTTCCTTCTAGTCAACTTAGATGCTGGCACTCTATACGCAAGCTCTGTTTTTGGCCTATCCATACCATCTTGGATTGGTTTGAAAAAAAACGGGTAATTAACTGATATTGGCACAACTTTGTCTGTGAACATCTTTTTAGCATCTGGTCCAGTTTTAGACAATATACCAAACCTAGAATCACTTGATATTGTTGCTTGATTAACAAGTTCGCCTGAAGCCATAAAAGAAAAACCAGATCTTCTATTTTTCAAGTAGCACATACCGTATGCTCTTTTATCAGCCTTACAAGCTTCCCAAAAAATATAGAACAATCTATTAGCTTCTCTGAAATCCGGTTGACCTACGTCAATCTTAGACCACTGTAAGTACATATAGTGTGTCCCTGTTATATATGTTGCTTTGCCTTTATTATAAAACCAAAAACCGTCATCTCTTTTTCTAAATTCATCCTCAATGTAATCTACATGCTTCTCTTTAAAGTCTTGCGGGTAGTCTTTCCAATCAAATATTGTCTTTATTCTTTGCAGTGGTTGAGGTTGTTCAGTTACCTTCCACGTGTCGTTATCAAATTTATGGACTTTATCTTCTTTTGGTAAAGCTATTGTTAGGTTTTGTATATTATATATCTCACCTATTTGACCAGTTTTTGATATTACAATTAAATCATGTTCTTTATTGTAACCGTATTCCCATTTTTTAGACTTATTAAGTCTCTTAATGGTGTTTATTTTTATAGGTTCTACAACCTCATACAACGTTTGGTTGTACATTATTTAGATCTTTTTTCTGCAAACCCTCCAAAAGCTTCTATTCTTTTCTCTTCCTTTGGTTTGTTATCTAACATATCTTGTTCGTCCTGAATTCTATTAAGAATTTCAAACGCATCAAAAATAGCTAGTTTTTTTGTAGCTGCCGCATTTTTTAATCTGTCTGCTGTAATATCTTCACCAGAATCAACTATAGCTTCTTTGGCAACTTTTATTAATTCCTCAACTGCTTTATGTCCAGCTAGGATTATATTCTTTTTCGTCTCCTTGATATTCATATTTGATTGTAATAAATTTAGATAAAACTCTATAAAGCCTTTCTTTTTCTATGATAAACTCATATTCACTGTTAGGTGTGAAACCTATTAGATCACCTTTTTTTAAACTTAGTTTTTTGTTTGTATACTTAACAATACCAACTAATGGTTTTTCTTTATCTTCAGCCCACATATCCTCTTTTGATACTATAGGTTTTACGAAGCAGTAATCTGGTAGCGAGAACCAACCATCTTTATTTTGATATAAATATATCTGGTCCATAGAAACAAAATACTTATTTTCTTTAAAGTAGCCTCTACTGTTTCTTTCAACACCCTGTTGGTCATGCCATCTTCTAAAAACATTATGATGTACTATAATTGTATCACCAGGTTTTATATCAGTTGGTATTATTTTAGGTGTTGAAACAACAACAGCTTCTCTATTAACGTATTGATGGTTGAATATCTCTGAGTTTAATATTAACTCTTTATCTCCAATTTTCTTAACGTTATTATATCTTGATCCTTTTGGTTTAACTACAAAGTCAAATAAACCCTGCATTAATATTCTAAATTATACTCCACGGCTATTGCCATGTTTTTATTGAAATCTTTCCAAGGTAGTACTTCTTTATTCTTCATGATATAAATACTGAACTTTTTATCTTCTTCAATTATATCACAAATAGTGTGGCCACCGTATACTTCCTGCCCCACTGCATAATGCATAGCTTCGTTTTTATAGTCTTTACCTATACTAATCTTTCTAATTAGATTCATTTTTGGGTATAGTTTTTAAGGACCCGTCTTGAATATTAACTGAAACATCACCATACTTTTCTTTAAGCAAAGAGTTGTTAGAGTTTAATTTATCTTGGGCAAAAAAGCACTGATCAACTAATGTTTTCTTTTGAACCTCAAGACTACCAATTTGCAGTTGAGCTTGATTGATAGCGTTTATTAATCCTTTTATTAATTTTAATTCCTCTTGAGTTACACTCTTAGGCTTTAGTTCTTTTAATTTTTTCATCTTTGATTTTATTTAATTTAATTGTTATGTTTTTACTAATTTTCTTTGTTCTTTTTTAGGTTCAGATATAAACCAATTTTTATAAACTTCTCTTTTTTTACAAATATATTCCATATACTTGTCTACTTTTTCTTTCCAATTTTTATCAACAACCGGGTTTATGATTCCAGATTTATAACTAGAGAATGTTCTATTAACATAATCCTTTATATTTGATTGATGAAAGTATAAAAAACTATTTATACAATAAAAAGACCCTCTTTGTATATTGTTCCAAACATCTACAGGTTCTATACTTTTACCTAAAACAGACGCGTATAAAGGACTCTCACTTATGTGGGTGGAATAAACACCTTTAGCCTTTTGCATATAATAATACATGTCTACATTTTTAGGAAGAATGTTTTCTTCACCAAAAAAGTCCTTTAACTCACCTATTATTTGATGGGTGGTTATTGGATGAGGTTTAAATAAGACGTTGTTACCGTGTTTATTAACAATATGTTTAAGTTTATTCAAGCAGACGTTTTCTCTTAGCTTGTTAGAACCAGGTAAAACTACTAAATAGTCTTTAGCTGGATACTTATCAATCTCTTCTTGTCTACCTTTGTATTTATTAGCATTATCACCAACAACATTTTTTACTAAGTAAGAGACGTAATCGACCCTGTCTTTTTGCTTAATGTTATCAGCCCACGCGTCCGCCATCTGTTCGTTACGCATCATAAAGTTTAGCGGTTGCATATAAAAGTTTCCCGCGTACTCGGTATAAGCTAGTGTTTTAAAGTAAGGCATTTCTTCGGCCACAACATCATAACTGTGTTCTAAACCTGCTTCCTGACATTTTCTTAGAACATAGCCTTCAACCTGTTCTAAATCGTATAATTTGTCATTCTTTTTTAGAGGACCTATTCTTTTCTCTAGCTCCTTTTTGTTAAACATTTCCATATAATTTGATTTGAATTCTTAATAGTATAATAGTTACACGCTTTTACACTTATCTACCTACCGTCACTAAAAGGCTTGTCACCTAGTTGACCTTGTTTACCACCGTCTTCATACCAAGACGTTATAGTGCTTGTGCTAGTGTTGTAAGTGGTAGTGTAAGATGTAGATGTGTTGAACGTCGTTGTTGTGTTTTTATTTGTTGAAAAAGTGGTAGTTGTATTTTTACTGGTGTTGTATGTTGTAGTCGTGTTGGTTAACGTGCTAGTGTTGTATGTCGTGGTCGTATTAGTTAATGTACTCGTATTGTAAGTTGTTAGCGTACTAGTTGACGTATTAAACGTTGTTGTTGTTAAAGTTGCTGTAGACGTATTAAACGTTGTCGTAGTATCTTTGCTAGTTGACCAAACGGTTGTAGTGTTTTTATTTGTTGAAACAGTTGTTGACGTACTAGTATTGTAAGTAGTTGTTGTACTAGTATTGTATGTTGTAGTTGTAGATTTAGACGTGTTAAACGTTGTGATAGTTGTTTTACTTGTTATTGTACTAGTATTGTAAGTAGTAGTGTAAACAGTGGTTGTGGTGTGAGCTGTATCTGTTGATGTATTATATGCTGTATTAAAAGTTGTTGTTGTACCCTTAGTGGTAATAGTACTCGTATTGTAAGTCGTTAATGTAGCTTTACTAGTTGACCAAGTCGTAGTGTATGACGTTGATGTTGTTGTGCTAGTATTGTATGTTGTAGTTGTACTAGTATTGTAAGCTGTTATGGTTATAGTGTTTGTTGATTGGCTTGTTGATCTATAAATTTGACCTGTAGACAGCGTATTTTTAGAAGTCTCAAAAGCTGTATTAGTTAATTTAGAAGTACCCCAAGTTGTAGTAGTATTCTTGCTTGTTATAGTACTAGTGTTATAAGTCGTTAACGTTGTTTTACTAGTATTAAACGTTGTAGTTGTGTTTTTGTTTGTGGAAACAACTGTATTAGTAGACTTAGTAGTTATTGTACTAGTGTTATACGTAGTCGTTGTACTCTTAGACGTGCTAGATGATTCGCTAGTTAATTTGCTTGTAGCAAATGTAGTTGTGTAAGCAGTTGAAGTGGCTTGACTAGTGTTAAATGTTGTTAATGTTGTTTTACTAGTATTGTAAGTTGTAGTCGTATTCTTTGTTGTTATTTGACTAGTATTAAACGTTGTAGTCGTATTTTGACTTGTATTAAACGTTGTAGTCGTATTCTTACTAGTACTAAACGTTGTAGTCGTGTTCTTACTAGTCACAATACTCGTCTGCCAAGTTGTTAACGTTGCTTTACTAGTGTTATACGTAGTCGTTGTATTTTTGGTAGTAACTGTCGATGTGTTGTAGGAAGTTAAAGTACTCTTAGTTGTATTATATGTCGTTGTGGTATTTTTACTAGTTGACCAAGTTGTTGTCGTGTTTTTACTGGTTATGATACTCGTCTGCCAAGTTGTTAAAGTGGTATGACTAGTATTATACGTTGTGGTAGTATCTTTAGTTGTTATAGTACTAGTATTATAAGAAGTTAAAGTGGTATGACTTGTGTTGTACGTCGTGGTAGTGTTCTTGCTAGTGTTCCAATACGAAGTATACGTAGTTGAAGTAGCTTTGCTAGTATTATAAGTTGTTAGTGTGGCTTTGCTAGTATTATAAGTTGTAGTGGTGTTTTTACTAGTATTCCAATACGATGTGTATGTTGTCGAAGTAGCTTTGCTAGTGTTGTAACTGGTTGTTGTAGCTTTGCTAGTAAGCCATGATGTTGAGGTTGCTTTACTTGTATTCCAAGACGTTGAAGTAGACTTACTAGTTGCAAAAGTGGTTGTCCAAGTTGTTACACGGCTTGTAGATCTTATCGTATTAAATACCGTTGAGGTAGCTTTATACGTAGAATTAGACGTATTTCTAATAGTAGATCTAGATGTATTTCGTGAAGTGTTCCTAGAAGTATTTGGCATCTAACTTAGTATTTCAGAGTTAATTGGAATTAAAATAGCCCCACCACTTTTTAAATGACTGGAGTAATTAGCTAGTAAAGAATCTTTGTGATCTTGTGTAATATCTGTGTTTTCAGCCCAAAGCTCACATATTATTATATCATACGTTTTAACTGGCGTATAAGTAAACTCGTTTGCATTTATAACATTTATATCACTACTTAACCAATCCACAACGGTTATAACCTCATTGTCACTCTCTATAACATCAATAGAAGTTGGGTTTTTGTTTACTTTTATGTACTCTGGTAAAACACCCAAGCCCAAACCTAAGACTAATATATCACCCCAAGCTAAACCGCTGTATAAGTCCGCTATTTTGCTATCCCAACCACAGGTAATGCAGTCACCAGTAAGCAACCTACCTAAAGTGTCGTCATTGTAATAAAAGTGAAATTGGTCATCTTTATAGCGAAGTATTGATTTAGTTTCTTTATTAACAACCCAATCAACTTCGGATGCTGACACAACGACCTCCTCTTTGGTTATGGTGAAATCTGTACCATCGTATACTGGTATTAAGCTTTCGTCAAACATGATTTTAATTTTTTAAATTCAACATCAATTTTATCGTACTGAACAAACTTAAACCCATCACCCATTATCAAGACAGTACCATCGTCTAAGTGTTCTAATTCATCAGCCATACAACCCATCCATACACCACTAACATCTTTACCGTAAAGCTTGTCTTTTTTAAATTCAAAAGAGTAAACATTATGCCCTTCCGGTGATATGTACATAAACTCTATATTCTTTTTCAATCTTCTGTCAGAAGGTCCACCACCACCACCGCCAGAACAAACATCAACAGCTTGAATGTAAGCACCACTACCTGTTCTCATCGCATGCGAAGCTCCCCCAAAACTTGATCCAATTCCATACCAAGCAGCCGATAAAGCTGATGTGCCGGCTGAATTTGTATAAGCGTAATTTCCTTGAGCAGGAGGAAAACTACTTCCGGTGTGCCAAAACGTTGTGGTACAGAATTGAGTACAAGCACCCATTTGGTTAGAGGCATCGCTTCTAAGCGCTGAGATTACTCCAGCCGCCGTATTATATGTTGTTAAGTATGTTGTTGTGAAAGTAGTGTTAAAAGTAGTTGAATAAGTAGTATTGTAATTTGTAGTTGTGTTTTTACTAGTACTAACAGTTGTGTTAAAAGTTGTTGTAACCGACGTACTTTTACTAGTATTGTAAGTTGTGGTTGTGTTTTGGCTAGTGGCGAAAGTGGTTGTTGTGTTTCGGCTAGTAGCGAAAGTCGTGGTAGTAGACTTACTAGTCCCCCAAGTAGTTGTTGTATTTTTAGAAGTTACTATACTTGTTTGAAAAGTTGTAGATGTGCTCTTACTTGTAGCGTATGTCGTTGTAGTGTTCTTACTTGTAGCATACGTCGTAGTGGTGTTCTTAGAGGTTACTATACTAGTTTGAAAAGTTGTAGACGTGGTCTTAGATGTAGAATACGTTGTTGTTGTATTCTTAGAGGTACCATATGTTGTTGTATAGGCGGTTGAAGTGGTCTTGCTAGTGTTATATGTCGTTGTAGTATTTTTACTAGTGTTCCAATATGAGGTATAAGTAGTTGAAGTGGATTGACTAGTATTGAAAGTCGTTAACGTACTCTTGCTAGTGTTATATGTAGTGGTAGTGTTCTTAGAAGTACCATATGTTGTCGTGTAAGCGGTTGAAGTAGCTTTGCTAGTGTTGTATGTTGTGGTTGTATTCTTACTAGTATTAAAATATGAAGTGTAAGTAGTTGAAGTAGCTGTAGATGTGTTGTATGTTGTTAACGTAGCTTTACTTGTACTCCAAACAGTTGACGTAGCCTTACTTGTACTCCAAGTTGTCGTATAAGTAGTTACTGTTGTTGTAGACGTATTATAAGTTGTGGTAGTATTTTTACTTGTGCTCCAAACGGTTGTCGTGTTCTTGCTTGTTATAGTACTAGTGTTGTAAGCGGTAATTGTATTTGTAGACGTATTATAAGCAGTCGTTGTAGCTTTACTTGTGGAAAACGTTGTTGTATAAGTAGTTACTGTTGCGGTAGAGGTGTTATAAACGGTATTTGTAGACTTACTAGTGTTATACGTTGTAGTAGTGTTTTTACTCGTGGAAAACGTTGTTGTATAAGCCGTAGATGTAACTTGGCTAGTATTGAAAGACGTTATTGTATTAGTACTAGTGTTATAAGCTGTTATAAGCGTTGATATAGTATTTCTTAAAAAAGTATTCCAAGTTGTATTATAAGTGGTTGTTGTATTTTTCGAAGTTGCTTTCAACGTTGATTTACTAGTACTAAAAGTTGTTGCTGTGTTTTTAGATGTAACTTGACTAGTGTTAAATGTGGTAGTTGTATTTTTACTCGTAGAAAACGTAGATGTGTAAATAGTATTAGTTGCTCTAGTTGTAGATGTACTTGTGTTGTATGCGGTGTTGTAGTGAGTTATCGTTATAGTATTAGTTGACCTGCTTGTAGCAAATGTAGTTGTGTAGGCGGTTGTTGTATCTTTAGACGTACTAAATGTAGTTGTCGTAGACTTACTCGTGGAAACGGTTGTTGTTTTACTAGTATTATAAACAGTAGATGTACTAGTGTTATATACAGTGTTTGTAGATTGAGACGTGTTAAAAGTGGTGGTTGTAGGCCTTGTGGTTGAAAAAGCGGTTGTTGTGGAAGTGCTTTTATTGGTGCTAAAAGTAGTTGTTGTGTTTTTAGACGTAGCGAATGTAGTTGTTGTGCTAGTTGATTTAGTTGTAGCAAACGTAGTTGTTGTGCTAGTTGATTTAGTTGTATTGTAAGTCGTTAATGTTGATGTACTAGTGTTGAACACAGTATTAGTCGACTTAGTTGTGCTAGTTGATTTAGTTGTCACCTTGCTCGTACTCTTTAGTGTAGAAGTACCCCAAAAATCTATTCTATTCCATAACCAACTCATTGTTTATGGTGTTGCTTGTTCGTACGCAGAAAATGCCCCAGCGTAGTTAATTAATACTTTATCTGATGCAATCACAAAATAGGTTATTATAGCTATTTTACTAGCTGTTGTATCAAAAGTTATTTGTTGACCACCAGGTGTGTAAGCTGTAGCTGGTAAACCACTCGACCCTAGCCACGTATAAGAACCTACAGCGCTTGGGTTTGTTATTATTATAGAACCATGTTTACCAACAATAGTGGAACCTAAATTACTAAAGGTAATTTTATTACTAGCAGCATTAACGGCGGTTACTGTATAGTTAGCATGACTCTTTGCAAAATCTATATCGTGGTTCCTGTTATTTGTTCCACTACTTACCGCGGCAGCTATGTCCTCTATAATTGTTCCGACTTCAATGTCAGATAAAAATTTCAAGCTCATATTGTGTATATTAAATTAATACTAGCGGCACCGAAGCACCGCTGTATTTTATTGTTATTATTAAGCGTAAGCAACTGTTCCAGCTGACGATCCTTGTATTGATGTAATAACAACCTCTATATCAGCCGCGGGAGCTGATGCAAAAGTTACTTTGATCTTAGCTGTGGATGCTGAATTATCTTTATCTGTTCTAGCAATATCAGCGAATACTGTTTCTTTTGATGAAGAATCAAATAATTGAACTATTAAATCCTCACTACCTAAACCGTGATTAATCTCAGCATATAAGTTAGATGTGAAATTTGAATCAGATACGTCAATTGTAGCGTGAACTGATTTAGCGGCGAGTTTATCAGGATTAACAGCTTTTGCCGTGTTTGTACCTGCTTGAACCTCTGCAGCTGAAGCAAACGCTAGTTGAGTGTTGTTAGTAGTGACAGAACCTCCTAAAGATATTGCTGAACCATCAATTGTGATAGAACTATTAGAAAGTTTAGCATTAGTGATTGAACCAGCTAAGTGAGCGTTATCAACCGAACCATCAGTTATGTGTTCTGAATCTATAGCGTCATCAGCAATCTTAGCACTAGTTACTGCATCTGCATTTATTTTAACAGTAGTTACTGCGTTACTTGCTAAAGCGGTAGCATCTACTGAACCAGCAGCGTAGTGTTCCGTATCAATACTGTCAGCAGCAATATGTTCGCTATCAACAGCGTCATCCGCTATCTTAGCACCCGTAATTGCATCTGCAGCAATATATGCACTTGCTATTGCCGTACCTTGCCATACACCAGTTCCAATTGTTCCAACACCTGTAACGTTAGGTTGTGAAACGGTTGCTAGTGTACCTGTTATATTTCCAAACTTAGCAGCTGTTAGTGTGGAACCTAATTTCAGTTCCATAGCTGTACCAGATGAGTTCCACATCCAAGTTACATCAGAACCAGAACCACCTTCTAAGGTTATACCAGCTGTGTTGATTACAGCCGCTGTACTGTTGCCACTAGATAATACTATGTTGTTATCAGCAAGACTTACCGTGGTTGAATTAACCGTAGTGGTAGTACCAGAAACTTGTAAGTTACCAGTTACAACTATTGTATCGCCTGAATCAGTACCTATTACTATGTTTTGATCAGTTGCGCCGCCTGCTGATTCTAAAGCAGCAAGTCTAGTTAGTAAGTTAGCGTTATTGACATCTATATCAGTATTAGCAATAGTGTTTGTAGTTACCGAACCACCTAAAGATATTGCGGTACCGTCTATTGTAATTGAAGAGTTTGATAATTTAGCGTTTGTTATTGAACCAGCTAAGTGTGCGTTGTCAATACTAGCATCTACATAATGCTCTGAATCGATAGCATCGTCTGCGATTTTAGCGCCAGTTATTGCGTCAGCAGCTATTTTAGCCGTGGTAACATTTAGATCTACAATAGATGCTGTTACTACTGCACTAGCCGCAAGTTTAGCAGCGGTTACTGCGTCATCTGCAATTTTTGCTACAGTAACGTTTGCATCAACTATACTAGCGGTAACAACCGCGTCTGAAGCTAAATTGTCAGCGTCGACAGAATCGTCAGCAAGCATTGAGTGAACAATATCACCAGCGCCAATAACTAAATCTACCGTGTCATCAGCAGCTTGATACGTTGCTGTAATACCAGTTTCAGTATTACTTGTAAACATCGCCCCTGCAAAGTCTTTTACTTGGGCACCTGTTAATTGTGATCCTGTAGCGGATATTGTAACAACACCACCAACTTCTGCTAAAGAAACACCAGATCCTTTTTTAAGAACTAGAGTCTCACTTAATTCTAATGTGTTGTTTACACTTCCGTCTCCGTTAGTGTCAAGTGATACAGCTCTAGTACCACCACCAGATGCTAGCGTTAGCCAAGCAGATCCATTGTATATTTTTACAGATCCAGAATCGTACAGTATTTGGCCAGTACCAGGACTTGACACGCCCGACGAGGCTTGGTTATGCAACCGAACGTTTCGGATTTCCGCGGACTTGTTAAAGTCCATGTGATTGAGAATAGGTATTGCCATTTTTTTAAGTTATTATAAATTATTTATTATGTTAAGCTTTTAAGTATGCGTATCCACTCGCTGAATCAGCAAGGTCTATTTTTAATTGATCTTTAGTAATGTAAGTAACTACACCTAGCGACTGTATGTTATTAAATGTTCCACCACCCGATAGCTTTATATTTACCATTGGCAAATAATCCTCGAGGTTCAAACTATGTGTTATCGTCCAAGTTGTTGACGCATTGTTTTGGTGATGCTTATACGCGGTGGCTCCACCATTTGTGAACTCTTTTATTTGCGCAAGCGTGAAATTTTTTGTAGAACCATCCGTATCAGTTCCCAGTAATCTGTCCCCGTCGCTTAAACTACTATCGTTCTGTAAACTGCTAATTCTAGGCATACTATTTTTTTTGACTTATTGTTTTAAATTTTTCTACCCCTCGAGAACCAAAATAAGCTACATAAACAGTGACTAGTAAGGATTTTAATAAATCAACCCATTCTTCAGTAACCGTAAACTGTATTTCAAAGCTATCTAATAATATCAACAAAACACATGATACTGTTAAGAATACTAACGTTAGTGGACGTGTGTTTTTCGAGAGCCAAGAATCGGATTTCATATCCGACACCCAGCGTTTTGATACTTCCTGCATTTCAGTCATATCCTGCTCTAGTAGTTTCAGAGCTGTTTCTTTGTCTTCAGGTGGTAAATCTTCAGGACTTGCTTTGGATATAATACCCTTCACTAAACCTAAAACACCGCTATTAGGCAATATATCCCCTATTGTGGAAAATAAACCTGGAGCGACTTTAGATAGGAATCCACCTACTTTTGTTTCTGAAAACTTCTTTTTATTAGACATTTATTTTATTTTTGGAAACCTTTCCAACCTTTTTGTTTGAATCCAGTAGCTGCTTTAAGTTCATTCTCTCTACTCTCAATAGTAACAGCACCGCTTTTAACAGCGTCTATAGCACTACCACCACCTAAGTTCTTAGCTTGGTTGTATTGTGCACTGTTCATTACTCTTGGCATAGTAACTGTTGAAGAAGATCCAGCTGAAGATCCAGCTGAAGGAACTGTTCCACCAGACTTTCTAGTTAACTTATTAGCTTTAACTTGTTTCCTGCTTAATCCAGCAGCTTTATCTTTTTGTTTAGCTATTCTAATATCACGTTTTGAAGTTTGATTTCTACCTTCTAGTTTACCTATTTTCTTAATAGCTTTTTTCTGTTTGTTATCAATAGGTGCGGATACTGGTGCAGCTACTGGTGCAACTTTATTTAGAAGAGGTTGAGCTTTTATTTCACTCCCACCACCAACTTTAACTATAGGTTGTGATTTTAATGTGTTACCCGCTGGTCCTGGATCTTTAGGAGCATTCTTATAATCCCATTTACCTGTTTTGCCAAATACATCATTCTGTCTTTTAGCTTCTTTTACATAGTTAGATTTATTCATATGACCATATGTCTTTCTATCTCTATCTTGATAAGCTTGATCGTATGATTTACTTGTTTTAGTAGGTGTAATTTCTGGTGGTGGAGGTGTATCATCTCCGCCGTCAGAGGATAATATTCTTTTTGCTCCGCCAACCAATCCAACAGCACCAGCAAGACCCAATAGCCCAAGACCTACTTTTTTGACTAAACCAGCTTTACCTTTATTTGGTAGCGAGCCTAAAACTTTTTTACCTTTGTTTAATAATTTAGTTCCACCACTTACTTTAGGAGCGTTACCCATATTCACAGGACCTACTGCGGAACTAACCTTAGAAAAACTACCTGTTTTGCTTACGTTACCAAGTTTTTTACCTGCTTGATCTAAAAGCTCTGCTTGTTTCTTAGGTGACTTAGGGTTTTGTTGAAAACCACTATATGGTTTTTGTTTATATGATGATTTTTGTTGGTTCATTGTTTCAACTGTTTCAACTGTTTCGATGTCTCCTGTTTGTGTTGTTGTGCCAGATGTTCCATCACCTGTAATTATACCCTCTTGTTCCAACCTATCTCTGTTTGCTTGAGAGTTTAAGTTTCCGCCAGATATTTTCGTTTGATCACCAATACCCTGGTTAAGATCACCTATAGCGTTTTCAAGATTACTACCAATTATATTACCATTAGCATCTCTTTTAGCATTACCACCTGATCCAGAGGTATACCTATTATCGTTATAATATTTTAAGTCTTTCGTTTGTTGTTCAGTTAAATCTCCTTTTCTTGCTGCTTTATTTAAACCTCTTCTAGCTTTGTTGTTTTCTCTTTTAATATTTCTTTGAAGAGATCTATTTCTTCTGACCTGATTCATTGCTTCAGACCTACTTTGGTTAGTTTGATATTCGTTTTCTAATTCAATAGGTTTAAAATTACCGTATTCTTTAGGTTCCTCCGCAACATTTGCAGCATTTTGAGTATCTGCTTCACCTTGAGTAACAACACCTTCTCTAACACCAGCATCGGTTTGTTGTTGTAACCTTTCTGCTTTTCTTTCTGGTGACTCTTGAGCTAAATACTTATTCCAATCGTCATCAGACATTTTGTCACCCGCCATTTGACCAGTAACCTTACCCTCACTAGCTTCTACTAGCGGTATGTTTTTCTGTACCTCTGCAACTTTATTTTCTAGGTTAAAACCTAATTTACCTTGATTTGCTACAATTTTATTTTCATCATTTTGAGGGAATGCGGATTTTACCCTTTGTGTTATTGGTGTTGCCATAATTATTTTTCTAAATTTTTAATTGCCATTCTAGTCTTTAGTTCGGTTATTTGGTCTTGGATTTCTTGTTTTTTCTCTTCTGGAGCTGCTGCAAGTTGAGCTTCTAAAGCTTGTAAACTAGCAACGTCTGTATTCTCACCCTCTTCTCCAGCTGAAGGATTAGGTGGTTTGTTTATTTCAGTTTTTTGCTGAGACTTAGGTTTCATGTCAATAGCTGAATCAGCTATAGGAACACCTGAACCCATTTTACCGGCATTATGTATTAGCATAGCCGACGCTTTAAAGGGTGAACTAGCTTTCTGTCTTTGAAACCATGTCTTGTACATTGTTCTTATTGTTTTTAGCGTTAGCCTTTGCTTCTACCTCCCAAGATGCGTTAGGATCTCCCTCTTGCATTGGTTTGGTTCCAGCTGATTTAGTTATAGGTATCATCATATTACCCTCTCTTTTAAACACATTAAACTCACTTGGTGTGTTTTCAATGATATGAGTTTTAGTATATTGATTCCCTCTTTTCATTTGTAGTAGATGCTCAGTTTCTTCTTCAAGAGTAAGATTTTTACTTAATAATGAATCTGGTGCATTTTCATTTACAAATATAGTATTGTCCCTATTTGCTTCAGCAACAACGCCGTCTTCTAGGGGTTTATTAAAAACAGGGATATTACCATTGACAAATTGTCTTATGCCAAATAATTCCCCTTTTTGTTTCATTTTAAAGCTCATTAATATTTTCCGTTAAATGGTGGTTTATTAAAAGACTTGCTATTAGATCGACCAGATGATGCAACACCACCTATAAATCTTTGTTTACTCGGACTTGATATTCTATGTTTTATATTTTTATCCTTAGCATGTTTTTGACCAGCAGCACTGCTCCACCAGTCATTAGCTTCATTTTTGAAATCAGATAAAGATCCTTTACCTCCACCTGTTTTATAATCACTATAACCTTTTGACCATGACTTTGTTTTACCAGAGCTCATAGGATCATTTATAGCTTCATCACCTTTACGTTCACTTTCTAATACAGCTTTTGGCGAGTCATCTAGTTTAGATACATCTTCTTGTACCTTAGGTTTGTCGTAGTCTGTGTTTGCAATATCCATACCACTCGTTACTACACCTGCGCCACCAAAGAGAATATCTGTTTTATTAGGTTTAAATCCTTTTAAACTTTTATTTTTAACAATATCACCAACATCCATTAATAGGTTTTTCTTTAGATTGTTTGGCTTTAATGCTTTGAATCCTTTTGTACCATATTTAGCAGCTGTAGCACCCATTCCTATACCTGGTACCATTGCTGCTGCAGATATTCCTGCATACATAGCAGAATCTGCACTAGAATTAGGGCCCAATCCAGTAGCAGCTTCTCCGCTGTACCAAGCTGCATTTATACCATCAGCTATAACACCAACAGCTGGTATCATACCTAAACCATCTAGTGCCATGTGACCGTAATCTGAAATTTTATCGTAGTTATCATAGATTTTCTTACCTATATTAACACCAGTTGTCATAGAAACTTGAGGAGGAGGACCTACTTGTTTATTAAAAGATACAGGTCCACCACTACCATCAGCATTCATAGTTACTTCTTGATTAGGTGGAAATACCCCACCTTGTGTCCTAGCTTTTACTCTATTTATAATGTTACCCACAGTTACACTTCTTTTTCCCACATCCACATTGTTTGTTTGAAGAGGGTGGGTTTACTTCTTTTTCAGCTTCTTCGTGAGTTTTACCATCTCCTTTTAAAGCGTTTCTTTTAAATGCATCAGTAATCTTACTAAAAATACCTTCACCTTCACTTTTTACAGCGTTTCTTTGAAATGCATTTTTTGGAGTAACTTCTCCAGTTTGAGCATATGGTGATCCTAGTCCTTCTATTTGAGGATCTGAATACCTACCTTTTTCTGGTGAATTTTTTATTCCTTCTGTTTGGAATATATTACTAGCTGCTTTTCCTGGTTTTCCCATGGTTACCTGTTTTTGTCTTTGATCATGTCATCTATAGCTTTATTGTAAACTTTATCTGTATATGACTTATTGTTAAAAAATATGTTTCTTTCTGATGTGGGAATATCTTCCTCCCCTAATAGGATTCTGTATATACGTGATATGAGTTGAGAACATTTAAATGATGTTTTGTATATACTATATTTGATTGTAGTGCGGTTTCTGTGTCTCCATACCTCGATCCAGCCTTTTTTCCTGAGTCGTTCCCAGCGGGTTTTATCCCAGCTGTAAGTGTAAGAGCCATCTATAAAGCTATTACGTGTAAATCGTGATTTGCAATCTAAATAGACTAAAAGTTCTAAATCTGCATCATTTAGCCCATAAGTTTTACAGGCCCATTTCCTAACGAGCCTGTAATACTTAAATAATCCTATTTCTCTTAAATCACCAGGGGTTAGTTTCATTCTACTAAAACTACATCCTGTATCTTTATAACTTGTAAAAGTTTTTCTTTCCACCGAACACCGTGTCCAGCGTGTTTATCGTAGTATACGATGCTTTTGTCATCTATACCTTCTACTAAATTACCTTTAGATATGACCGTTGCTTTTATATACCTATTTTCTTCGTCAAGTTTCTCTGTTAGGATCAACCCTCCGACGGTTCTAGGTTCTTCTTTGATCTTTTCGACCACTAAGTAATAATTAACTGCTTGCATGTGGAATTCTTATGTTAGAGATTACACAATCTGCAGAAATTATAGTAGACACGACGCTAACTGCATTCTTTAGCGCTGTCTTTGTTACTAGTACTGGGTCAATTATACCAGTTTTTATCATATCAACCTCTTTTCCAGTGGTTACGTCAATACCATAACCTATTCCTTCGTGTAATACTACGTTTTGCAACCCAGCATTGTCTAGAATTGTTTCATATGGTGACGAAAGCGCCTTAAACAGGATCTTTTGACCGATATTATCAGCAGTTTGTAAAGAAGCAGCATTTAAAAGGGCAACTCCACCGCCTGGTACAATACCTTCTTGCAAAGCAGCCTTAACTGCGTAGATAGCATCTTCGACCCTATCTTTCTTTTCCTTTAATTCAACCTTAGAATCAGCTCCTACGTGAATTATACCAACAGAGCCGGATAACATGGCTAATCTGTCTTGTAATCTTCTCTTAAAATAAGGAACCTTCTCTTTCTTAATCTTCTTCTTAACGTCTAGAATTCTTTCTTTTAGATCTTCAGCTTCAACACCGGTTGTAAGGACTGTAGTTCTGCTACTTGTGACAGATTTCACTACTTCACCTAAACAATCCGGCTGGATCAGATCTAAATCGTCTCCTAGCTCTTCATTAATTACTTTAGCACCGGTTAAAAATGCTAAATCTTCTATTGTATCATCTTTACTTCCGCCAAATCCTGGAGGATCTATAATGTTAACGTTTATATTACCCTTAACTTTATTCATTAAAAGCGCCGACTTTACTTGTTGTTCTACTTCAGCTATAATAAGTAAAGGTCTACGGGTTTTTATAACATGTTCTAATATACTTTGTATCTTACGTATATTAGGTATAGGTGAGGAAACCAATAAAACATATGGATTTTCTAGTTCGCATATTTGTTTATCTTTATTTGTAGCAAAATGCTGTGACATTAGGCCACTATCAAATTGTACGCCATCTACTATCTCTGTAAATGTTTCATCCGTTTCACTTTCGTCCATTAAGACGACACCATCTTTTCCTACTTTTTCATAAGCTTTTGCGATAATATCCCCAAGTTCTTTATCGTTGTTACAGCTAATAGCTGAAACTGAACTGAGCTGATCACCAGCAACTGCCTTGGAATGTTTAGAGAGGTATTCCACAACCTTTTTATAACCTGATTCAATTCCGTTCTTTATATCTCTTATACTCTCGTTGGAATACTCTGGGTTATTGACTTCTTTTAATAATGCTTCAGCAAGTACGATAGCTGTAGTTGTACCATCACCTGCTTCTCTCACTGTATTTTTCGATGCTTCTTTAATCAATGTAGCACCTATGTTTTCCACTGGGTCTAGCAAAACTACACTGTCTGCTACTGTTACCCCATCCTTTGTGATCACTGGTTTCCCAAGACCATCTTCATAGATGACACACTTACCTGAAGCTCCTAGGGTTGATTTAACTGCTCTCGCTAGCTTCTCAACTCCTTTTATTATTTTTTGTTTAGCATCGCTGCCAAAATAGAGATCTTTTACAATCTCACTAGGGTTATTGAATTCCATTAAATTTTATTTGATTGGTTATTATGCGTTTCTCTCGTTCTTAGTACCTTTACCGAATGATCCTCTGTTTTTAGCAATAGTGACAAATGAATGGGTTTTGTGATCCCAGTCTTTACCAGCTATAACTGTACCAGCCTTTAAAGCTGCTCTTCTTCTTCTTTGGTTCTCAGCACGCATAGCTTTTCTTCTATCGGTATTTGCCGCTGCTAAATCTCTTTTCTTCTTAGCTAACTTAGCTCTTGCCGATAATACTTGCTTTGCCATAGTCTATGTATCTTATTGTATACTAGAATAATCACATGCTATTTTATTTATTTACTATAATATATAGTGACACTTGCCCCTTACTAGTATATCTTTACTACCTAATGTCACCCTTTTTTAAAAAACATAAGATGTAATTAGAGGTAGCATTGCCCCCCTCCCCTAGCCACCACCGCCATTTTGGGAAGTTGAATCCATTTCGCCGGGCCCACCCATATTATCGATTCCCCATCGTATTCCCTCAGTAGTACTCGATGTTGAACGTATAACTAAACTATCTCATTCGTATTTTACTATTAACATTTCACGTTTTACATAGAAGATACGAGCTCACATCGATTATATATATGTAACCAATACAAGATACTACAATGACAAACTCACTACGATATACTATAATACTAATGACATATAGTCATGACACAGTGACACATAGCGCAGAACATACTAACTTAAACTAACAACTAAACAAATCTACTACTTTTACATACCAAATACGAACAGTCTTCGATTATATATATGTAACTACAAATAAACAAATAAGTAAATAATTAATAAATAAATATAATAACTATGAGTAATCAATTAACTAAAAGATTCGTCGTAAGACAATCACTAATCGGAAAAAATGTAACGTTTGAATTCACTAACAAAAAAGGTGACAAAATTGTGTACAATCACGACAAAGTCTTCTCTATAATGAAAGACACTCTAACTAACTTACCATGTTGGTTAAAGTACAAATCTTACACTGCAACTAATAATATACCATTAGTAGTAAGAGGTAAAGAGTTAGTGTAAACTAATTAAAGCGGTGAGTCACTCCACGATTTCTGGACTGAGTGAAACAAAAGTGTGTGTTAAAAGTTCTCTACACTATAAATAAAGTTGAACATAAGTGTGCGTTCAGTATTCTCTACACTCTAAATACAGTTGAATACTTATGACATAATGGTTTATGTGAGTTCGATTCTCACTATGTCAACTAATAAAATAAATATAATAATATGTATAATCAATCCGCACTAATAAGAATTGCGCTCAGACTATTTCCAGAGAAAAATGTCTTCCAATTAACTAAATCAGAACAAAGAGAAGTTCTATCAATCTACAATGAATTCCACTAATATGAAAGAATTAATCAAAGAATGTTTTGTGAATTATGAGAAATGGAATAAATTCTTATCACTTCATGAATTAAACAAAGAAGAATCAAATGATAAAGTGTATATTGAAAGTCTATACGAAAACTTTATGGAAAATCTAAACTAATAAACTAAATAATAATAATATGATATATACTTTAAAATGCCCTAATGGCAAAGAAATCGATATGACTCACTACATTGGTAAACAAATGGATGGTGAAATAACTAGACAAGATGTCTTAAACAGAATAGAATTTTACAAATCAACTAATAAATAATAATATGAAACATACTTATAAAGGAGATAGTAACTACTTCCACAACAAACATACTCTACCTTTTCACTTACTAAACCAAGTAAATAATATAATAGTAGATATTCTTAAAGTACAGTTTCCATATGATGAAACTATGTGTAAAGATAAGTATAATGAAGAGATAAGCGATTATCTACATGAAGAAATTATAACTAAACTAACAAAATAAATACGACAACTAGTCGATAATATGTATATATGACTTATAAAAATCTACAACAACTACTACCAAATGAAGAAATTCATTATATGGAAGATCAAGAAGATCAACCTGAAATATTCAACTCAGACTATAAATTTATACTCTTTGAATACACTTGTAACTTTATACAAACAATATACATACTCGATATGAATAATATTAAATATACCATCACTAATCCTGATGAACTAAACCTACAAACAATACTAATTAAATAAATAAATAACTATGAGCAATAAAGCAACAAGAAAATTCACACATCAACTACTATCAACAGTAGTCAAAATATGGATAGGAACACTATCAGCAATGTTTGTGGTGGGACTAGTATCAGTAATAACTCACCTTTTAAACGGTGCAACAAGTCACTACGGATTTTAATATGTGTACTTTAAACAACATGAACAAAATCGCTGAGGAACTATTCGGCGAGTTCGGCTTCGCTACGTGTACTGAAGAAGAACAAGTGGCGATAGTTAAAGAATTAATAAGAAATCCTAAATATAGAAAACAATGAATGATAATAATGACTACTTCACTATGTATATAGACGGTGATTTATCATACGTTGAACTAATAAAACTATTAGCGAGCTATGTATAATAAAATGACTAATCAAGAAATAAATCAAGCGATGACTGACTATCTAAACAGATATTACTTATGAGAAAATTTAAACACAAGAAGATACTTAGTATCAATTCTAAGCAGATAGAAGCTATAGAAAGACAATATTGGTTGAGATATAACAATAATACGTTAGAATCAATGCTATTTTACAAACAAAATACGACAACTAACCGATAATATAATAAACATTATGAAAACATTTAAAATATTAACTTATAATATATTTGACGAACCTCAAAATATTAAACTTGGTGACAAAGTAGTCACTAGAATACCATACGTAAAAGAATATTCTTCTTACTATAAAATAAACAATCACTACTATGCCTAAATACTTCGATGAATTAACGTTATCAGAAATGATACAACACCATGATTTCACTTACGAATACAGTGACGATCACAGAGCATGGAAAAATGGTAGATCAGAAAGAGCTTTGATTAACAAGCAACTAAACAAAACTGGTTGGACTGACGAAATAGTGACTCAGTGGAACAAATATGCACCTAAAAATCAATTAAAAGAAATATGAGTACAATTAAATACACTTGGAAACAAGAACAACAAATGTTAGAAGACTCTTTTGCAAGAGCATTACTAATCGAGCATAACATTAAAGAAGTAACAACACAGCGTCAAGCTAAAAATGGCACAAGAGAATTTGAATTCCCTGTACCTTCAAGAAGACCTAGAAAAGTATATGGTGTTCTAGCTTATGATGTAAACAAGTTAAGACTTGCTTGTTTTGAGTCAGGTTATGTAAGAAATCAGAATTCTTGCTATTCTAATTATCAACTAAACCCAACGTACAAACGCGAGAAAAGGTACGTATTTTTAGAAAACAACAAGACTATAACTAGAAAATACACTACTATATCAAGAGCTAAAATATATAGTGGTATGGCGAGACTTAAATTTATGTTAGAATTTTATTTAAGGAATTACAAAATAAATACGAATACAGCACGATAATATATGTGTATGAAAAAATGTAAATGTAACAATATAATACCTCAAGGTCGGTTAGCACTAGGTTATACCTCTTGCGTCGAATGTAGTACTACTCAACCATATGGCTGTGTCAGTATTACTTACCACAAAACCGGTAATACCATTCAGATAACTACCAAGCAACAGGCGAAACGTATACGTAAGCTAACCGAGCGTCGAGGTTATGGCACTAATTTAGGCAGAATAAGATAATTATGAGTAAAACAAAAGAATTTGATGTATTAGTAGATAAAGCTACTGAAGAAACAATACAAAACTTATACAAAACGTGTGAGTGGGCATTAACTGGCGATGATGCTATAGATTTATTAGCAGGAACAATTGACTACAACGACGCTCATAGTTATATGATGCAATTGGTCGTCAGTAAGCTCGCCTCACAATTTAAATTATAAAAACATGAGTGATTCAGTAAAAAAATGGTTTGAAATGCAAGAAGAAAATGAACATAAAGAGGTTTTACATACTCATGCACCAAACAAAAAAGCATATAGAATACTAATAGACTATAATATAGAAGATATTAGAGAAGCTGTGAGGCTATATAATAAAAATACGCTAGACGAGTAGGTTAACAGGTAGTATTGCACTACACATAACTGAATAGCTAGCAATCGAGGTGGCGGCATACTGGTCAAAAGCGCGGATAAAGCATAATACTAGTTAGTACCGGTCCGCGACTGGCACCTCGAAAAGGGAGTGATAAGGTAAGTTGAAACTGAACTGGTGAGGGATCGTTATGAACTCAGGAATGTTTCAAAACGGCGGTTCGATTCCGCCCACTTCCACTAAATACCGGTTTAACAGTAAATCGACGCCTTGGCTTCCTTAAGGTTCTTTTGTACAAAGCCAGTCGTAGTGACAACCGGTAACTTATTGCGCTGTAGAGCAGATGGTCAGCTCGCTAGGCTCATAACCTAGAGGTCGGAGGTTCGAATCCTCCTGGCGCACCTAACAGCGAAAATAGCTCAATTGGTAGAGCATCACCCTTCCAAGGTGAATGTTGTGGGTTCGAGTCCCACTTTTCGCTCAAACAGAATTACAAACAAAATACGAAATCAAAACGATTATATAAATATGAAATACAAAACAAAATCAATTTTCGACAGACTTTTACCAGAGGTAAAGTCAGAACTAAGAGCAAGCGCTAGACAATACAGTAGTGCTAAAAAACTAAAGTATGTGCTAATGAGCTCAGACGGATGGTGGGAACTAACTATAGACCAAATAAGATGTCTATATACTTATGGTAACGTAAGAGAATACAGCTACGATTCAGTAGCTTATGGAACTAACATAATAGATAAAGATTATTAAAATGATGCTAACAAAAGAAAAAGTAATAAAAGAGCTTAAAAAAGAGGGTTTACTCAACGAAGTTGTGCCATCGAAAGCACAAGAGGTTATGCTAGAAGTCTGGGATGCTGGTTTTAATATCATAAATGATTGGGCTGATGGAGATGAAGACCTTATAGTGTATACTGAAAATACAGCAGACAGCTATGATTTATACATAGTGACTGACAACCACGAAGGAAGAGTGGTATGGGACAGTGATGTTTGGTATTACTCCAACACTCAAGAGTTTATGGATAGATCTATAGACGCTATGAAAGCCGGAGGTAAAGTTTGGATTGACCCATATATAGCTGAAGAAATGGAATCAGAAATAGAATATGGATTCACTCTGTGTTACGACAACCACTATGCTAGGTGTTTTGAAGATAAGAAAAATGAACTACTTGAAGCATCTGGAGGATATGACAAATACGAAGAAGATGAAGATTAGTCAAGAGAAACCTTCATGGTTCAATGGTTCGTGGTACGATAATCCCGAAACAGTAGAAAATCCATTCACGGGTGAAAGTTGCGAGTTAACTGGCCCAGAATGTAGCATGTATGACTTCATTATGGGAGCAACATATACCATAGAGCAGAACTATCAGCACGAAGTTATGGACAACATAGTCAACAGACTATCAAAAGAAAAAGACAAAGCAATGGACTGGTTTAGAGAAGCCAACCCAAAAGCTTTCATGAAACTATTAGATTAAAATTATGAGCACAAGAGCAAACGTACTAGTGATAGACAGAGAATGGGCGGAATACCAACAAGAAGGATTCGCCTGTAACCCAGAAGAGGTTAAAAACAAAAGTTATGTTAACATGTACCTGCACCACGATGGTTATCCTTCGTGGAGAGGTGTTGAGTTAGCCAACTGGATAGAGCATAAGAAAGGTGAGGGTTGGAAATTAAGTGATCCCAGTAGGGTATCAGCACAGCTAGTGCACGATTTCCACTATGACAGTCAATACTTGTATCCTAGTAATATTGAAATTGATGTTAACTACACTTATATTATATGGACAAAATCAATGCACGAACCTTGGGTTAGTATATATAACAACTACACGCACACTTGTGTGTTCGTTGGATTGGCTGACAAATTACTTACAAAGTTTAAAAAAGACGAATACCCAGACGCAGACTATACGGATTGGGATAAAAAACTAAAAATTAACTATGACGGATAACGAGGATTTCACCGAGGAGTATTTAGAAACAATTACAGAATTAATAATGGACAAACTACTGCTTAGAATGAAAAACGAAGTTCACGCCGTTAGTCCTATGAGTGTAGACGAGCTGTTAAGAGGCTATGTCCCATTTAAAGAGACTGATGAAGAGTTTTTTATATCTGAACTAGCAAGGTTAATGACTTTGTTGTCTTTATATGAAGAAAAAGAAGAGTATATGAAGGCGGCAATAATAAAAAGAAAGCTAGAAATTATACAAAACAAGTTAGATAAGCTTTAAAAACAAACAAAATACGAACACAATTCGATAATATAATAAATAAAAACAATATGATTAAACCAATGCTCGCATACAAAGTAGACAAAAAACCTGTCGACTGGTCCGAGAATGTATTTATACAACCTAAGCTAGATGGCGTTAGGTGCGTAATTCAACTCGATGACAAAGGTAACGTATATGCTTATTCACGTACAGGTAAACCTTGGCTGAATATAGCTCATATACTAGAAGACTTAAAACCTTCATTTGACTTAAACCCTGACATGATACTAGACGGTGAGTTGTATAATCATGATCTAAGAGACAATTTCGAAAAGATCATATCATTAGTCAGAAAACAAAAACCGACTGACTCTGATAGGCTAGATTCAAAAGAATTAGTACAATTTCATTGTTATGACTACGCAAATACTGAAGACAGTTATGGTATACGTATGAATAATCTTGTTTGTAGTGATTTTTACTCTTACTGTGTTAAATATGTGCAAACAAACCTAGTATTAAGAATGGATGATGCTAGAGTTTATCATTCTAGAAATTTAGCTGATGGCTACGAAGGCTCTATACTGCGTTTAGATGGTCCATATCAACGTAAACGTTCTTATAACTTGCAAAAGTTTAAAGACTTTCATGATACTGAAGCTCTAATTGTTGGCTATGAAGAAGGTAAAGGCAAGCGTGAAGGTACTCTTGGCAAATTCTTTATGCAAGATGACGACGGTAATAAGTTTGGTTGTCCTCCTGGTAAAGGCTACAACTACAAAGACTTAGCAGATATACTTAACAACATTCATGACTACATAGGTCAAAGAGCTACGTTTACATATTTCGAACGTACTCAATATGGTAGTTACAGACATCCAATGTTTAAAACTATTCGTAACTATGAATGATATATATAAATGTGCCTTCTGTAAAGAAACTATGACAGAAGATGAACACAATTTTTGTGATATATGCCCTGAATGCCGTGACGACCCTAATAGATCTGAAAGCTATGAGTAAATTAGTGTGGCAATTATACAACGATAATATGATCAGCATGGAGATTGCCAACATGCTACTTGATCAACATTATAATAGAGTAGACAAAACTAGATACAGATGAATATATTTTATTTAGATAAAGACCCAGTTAAAGCTGCACAGGTACAATACAACAAACACGTTGTCAAGATGATCTTAGAATCAGCTCAAATGCTTTGTACGGCACACCATTGTCATGGTCTTGACTATGAAACTGAATGGGTGCCTTATAAAAAAGCTCATGTCAATCACCCATCTACAAGGTGGGTTAGACAAAGCGCTAGTAATTACTTGTGGTTATATTATCACATGCTAGCTTTAGGTGATGAATACACTAAACGATATGGTAAAACACATTTATCAATTACTAAATGTAAAGAACCACTAGCTAAATACCCTGATGGTATATTACACACTGGTTTTACAGAACCTCCTCAGTGTATGCCTGATGAATACAAGCGTGAAAGTGCTATACACGCATACTGGCTATACTACGTACACGAAAAGAAAAACATAGCGCATCACAAAGAAACAATATATGATACTAAATACATTGAAAATACTGTTGGTTACAGCGACAATATACCATGCTGATCCTGCTCAAACTAACGCGGACTATTTAACCACAGCTTCATTAAAAACTATTAATGAGGCTAATCCTCAAGGTCACCGCTGGATAGCGGTATCTAGAGATCTAGAACAACACGGCTTTGTGTTTGGTACTAGAGTTTGCGTTGAAGGAGCAGGACAGTTAGATGGCGAATGGACTGTAGAAGACAGAATGAATAAAAGATGGACTAATAGAATAGACTTCCTAGTTAATAAAAACGTAAAAGGAGGGAAATGGAATAACGTAAAAATAACAATCATAAATAGCCGCATAAGCAATGACTAAAACATTAAAAAACAAATTTATTAAACTTGGAAGATCCCATTATGTGGTACCTAAAAATAATAGTATTATTTTTTCAACCTTAAAACCAAGTACCATGACAACAGCCTCTAAAGACTTAATAGTAACGGGCTAATGTCACAACAAAGAAGAATACAATGGTTAAATGATAAGCGTATCGTATATAGAAGAGATCCTATTAGTGATACACCTACTATAGATACAGAAGACTATTCTTATTACGAGAATGGTACATATGAATGCTACCATTTATTTAACAGTAAGGCTAAGATAACTACTTATAAATCTTTAAAGTGGCACTTCTTAGTTTTGTATTATTTAAACGAAGAAGAATCAAACTTTACAGCTTTATGTAAATATATAGCTAATAAAGATAATGGTTTTGTAACATTTTTTATCAAAGACATAATATTAAATGGCATGATAAAAGACGTTATTAGACAGGGTGGCGAACCGCCTTCCAATAAATTACGTAAGGTAATTTTCAAAGATTACTCAGGATTAGACTTGAGTGGTAAGTTAAAAATTGTAGGACAGTTAATAGGTAGAAGCAAACTAAATAAAGAAACGATTTATCAATGCATGTTAGATATTAATCACATGGATCAAAAAATAACAACTCGTTTAATGTCAAATCTACTAGGTGTGTCACAAAGAACAATTTACAGAAACATGTGTAACGATTTAAAACAAGAAAAAACATTACTAAATGAAGAAATATAACGTTGTAAATTATGTTAGGTGGAAGAAAGACATCACCGCATCTATAAGAGCTCTTCCAGCACATCTTAAAGATGATGCAGAAAATAACGAATTTACTAATCTAAACAAAGAACAAGCCATAACCATGTTTCTGCCTTTGGTAGAAAATATAGCTAGGAAGTTCTCCACAACACAACAAGCCTCTGGTGTTATGACAATAAATGACCTAATACAAGAAGGTAGTTCAGGTTTAATTAAAGCAGTAGATCGGTTAGATATGTTACTGCTTAAGGCATCTGAAGATCAAGAAAAAACAATAAAATCGTTTTTATCTAAACGAATAAGAGGACAAATACGTAGAGCAATAGATATTAATCGTGGTGACATGAGAATACCTGAACATAAGCTAAATGAAATACGTAGGAACTTTGGTAAAGATAAAAAAATGGTTTCAATGTTTTTTAATTCTATTTTTCTGAGTATAGATGACAAGCCAAATGATGATGAGAATATGACACATCAAATACCAGATAAATCAGAACCATACAATGTTCAATTATTAAACGCTTATTTAGATAGTCTTTTGAGAAGACATCTAACAGAAAGGGAATACCAAGTGTTGACATTGAGTTACGGTTTAAACAGTGAAAAATATTCAGCAAAAGAAATAGCTAGCCAATTAAAAATAGAAGGCAGTTCATCTTACGTTAGAGTATCACAGCTAAAAAGACAAGCTGTACAAAAACTTATTGATAACGTCGATCACGAGCAAGTGCTTGATTATCTTTAAGTTATAGAGCGGAAACACGTTAAATGGTGTTCACCGTTGTGTAATTATATAATAGACTAAAACAATTAAATATGACTTTACAAACAAAATTAGCTCAAATTCAAACTGAGTTCAAAGCTAAAAAGAGTAGGTTTAACTCTTTCGGTAAGTATTATTTTCGGTCAGCCGAAGATATTCTCGAAGCAATAAAACCATTTTTGAACAAGTATCAAGTAACGGTTACTGTTAATGAGAAATTATTAACAAACGAACCAATACCTATAATACAAGCGACTGCTGCTATACACGATGAAAAAGGCTTAATGTTAAAAGCCAAAGCAATATGTGGTGTAGACTTAAATCAAAAGGGTATGCAAACTCCTCAACAATTTGGAAGTGCATCATCTTACGCTAAGAAGTATGCATTAGGTAATTTATTTCTTATTGATGATACGCAAGATAGTGATGCTACTAATACACCAACTGGAGCTGTATCAAAAGAATTTGATTTGGCCGCAGCTAAAAAGTATATTAAATCAGGTGGAACAATCGCTGCTATAAAAAAGAAATACCAAATTAACGATTCAATTGAGAAAGCACTAACACTATAATATGAATAAAAAAGAAGTCTTAAAGAAGTTATCAAACGATGAGGATTACTATGGTGACTTCGGAAGAAAGTATCTTAGTTCCTCGGACGTTGGAACTTTGTTATCAAACCCTTTAAATTATAGAGCACCTCAGAAAAATACTTCAGCATTTTTAGTTGGTGGTTATTTTCACACAGCAATACTAGAGCCAAACAAGCTCAAGAAGTATAAAGTGATCGAAGCTACAACTAGAAACACTAAAGCATACAAAGAGATGTCAGGTGGAGAATTATGTTTATTGCAACACGAGGTTGATATGATAGAGAAGATGACCGAGAAGGTAAAGAATAATGATATATGCCAAGGATTAATTAACCCTAGTATGGTTGATTATGAAATTCCAGGAATTACTAAAATAGGTAATTATATGTGGAAAGGAAAAGCTGATATTGTTAATCATGAAGACAAACTTGTTGTTGATTTAAAAACTACAGGCGACATATCTAAGTTTAGATGGAGCGCCTCAAAATATAATTATGATAGTCAAGCTTATGTTTATAGAGAACTATTTGGTTATGATATGGTATTTGTGGTTATAGACAAGACGACACATCAAATAGGGATATTTGACTGCTCAGATGAGTTTTATGCATCTGGGAAAGATAAAGTAAATAGAGCAATGGACGCTTATGAGTTGTTCTATGACACTGAGGGTTTTGACCCAAAACAATATTTCATAAGTAAAACACTTTAAATTAAATTAAATGAAAAGAACTAGAAAAAATGAGACGAGAATCTGTAGTGTAACAGGAGTTGAAACAGCTACCACTAATTTTTACACAAATCAGAATCATGTTAAAGCCGTAGATAATCTACGCAGGTCATCAGGTGCCACTAAGGACCAGATGTCTAGAATGTTTAATCAAATTAATCAATACGTATAATGGCTAGTATAATTAAAACAAGTATTAACTTGAATAATATCCCAAAGGATAAGATCTTTATGGGTAAGAAAGGTAAGTATTTACCGATCACAATTACAATAAACGATGAATTAGACCAATTTGGAAATCAAGGTCCAGTTGTAGTTGAGCAGTCCAAAGAAGAAAGAGAGGCTAAAGTTGAAAAGGTTTACTTAGGTAATGTTAAAGTGGTTTGGACAAACGACCAAAATGTTGCCGCAGCACCAAGAGAAGGAGCGCAAGCAGCTCCACAACTAGCTCAAGCACCTTCACCCGCGGATGATCTACCTTTTTAATGGGTGAGTGCGAAATGTGTGGACAAGACATTGATCCAGAAGACTTATTGTTTTCAGATATATGTCCAGACTGTTTAGAGGGATTATAAATAATTAAATTAAATTAAATGACGGTAGAAGAAATAGAGATCAATGGATTTTTGATTGACGAATTCAATCAACATAGTCTAGACGTTGGTAAGACTCAGGGTATTTGCCCTTCTTGCTCACACGATAGACAACCCAAAAATCAGAAAGCAAAATGTGCTTCTTATGATTGGGAACGGGGTCTCGGTACTTGTCACAATTGTAATACTAGTTTTCAGCTCCATACGTACCAACGTAAAGGCGCTAGTGAAAAGGTTTATATGAGGCCAGAGACGGTTGAGTATAAAGCTCCAAGTAGCAAAGTTGTAGATTGGTTTTTAACAAGAGGTATTACTCAGAAAACTCTTACTGACTGTAACGTCAGTGAGGGTCCTGAGTTTATGCCACAAACAGGGAAATCCGAGAACACAATTAAATTCAATTATATGATGGGTGATCAACTCATTAATATTAAATATAGAGACGGCAGGAAAAACTTTAAGTTATTTAAAGGAGCCGAAAAAGTATTTTTTAATATTAATAGTTTAGTTGGTTATGATTCTTGTGTGATTGTTGAGGGTGAAATGGATGTATTAGCTTTACACGAAGCTGGTATAAAGAATGCGGTGTCGGTACCTAACGGTGCTACACTTAACACAAACAACTTAGATTATCTAGACACGTGTATAGATTACTTTGAAGATAAGACTAAGATAATTTTAGCAGTCGATGCTGATGAAGCTGGTAACGCCTTAAAACAAGAGCTTATACGTAGGCTTGGTGCTGAGTCTTGTTACTTGGTAGATTTTGACGATTGTAAAGATGCAAATGAATACTTAATTAAACACGGTGCTGAGAAGCTAAGAAGTGCTATACACACTTGTAAGCAGGTTCCTTTAGAAGGAGTCAGCACATTAAAAGACGTAGAAGATGAACTTAAAGACTTTGTTAGAAACGGGTTTAAGCCCGGCTTTCAGGTGGGTCTTGAAAACTTTGATAAGATTTTTTCGACTTATACCGGACAGTTTATTACTGTTACTGGGATACCTAGTAGTGGTAAGTCTGATTTTGTTGACCAGATGGTTGTAGGGTATAATAAAAATTACCAGTGGAAAACAGCTTTCGCATCTCCAGAAAATCAGCCAACGTACCTGCATGCTCATAAATTAATGAGGAAAGTTTGGCAAGACATGCCATCCGCAGAAGATATAGATACTGAATCTTGGAATCGCGTAGCGGATCACGTAAATGATAATTTTTTCTTTATAGATATGGATAAATACAGTTTAGATGCTGTGCTAAAAAAAGGCGCTGAACTAGTTAAACGTAAAGGAATTAAATGTTTAGTTATAGATCCATACAATAAGGTTAGAGACACAAACGCTAAATCAGATGACGTTAATCGTTATACTATGGATTACCTAGCTAAAATAGAAGTATTTTGTAGGAAATATGATGTGTTGTGTTTTATAGTTGCTCATCCAACTAAGATGTATAAAGGCCAAGATGGTAAAATGGAAGAACCAACGATGTATAATATCAAGGGTGGCGGAGAGTGGTATGATGCAAGTTATCACGGGTTGTTGGTACATAGGGATTACGACGCTAACACAACTAAGGTAAAGGTACTTAAAGTTAAGTTTCAAAACCTTGGTGTTAATCAAGCTGAGGCCTTCTTTACGTGGGAACCTAGGTCTGGTTGTTTTATTCCTGAGATCAACACGGTTACAAGTGACGACAATATGCCTTGGGAATGAGAAAGAAAAAAGAAAAATGGGCCTACACCTTTAATGCTGAAGAATTTAAAGCATATCATTGGTGCGTTAACAATGGTATTTATATATCTCCATATTGCAAAGAAAATTTTCTGAGCTGGTATATAGATATAAAAATAAACGGAAAAGTTAATAGATCACCAGGCACTTTTGACAATAGAGAGTTGTGGGAAACTATTTTTAATTATTATAAACATTATTATATAAAGAATGGAAAGAAATAAATTTCAAAATGCTAACGAAGCATTTAACTGTATACTTCATGAATTAAAGACTAACGGAGAGGATTTTGGTAATACAAAAGCTTTATTTAATTTAGGTTTTACTATAGAGAACCCAATGGATAATCACATTAAATCTAGAGACAGAAATTGGAAACATGAGTACGCTGAAGCCGAATGGCAATGGTACTTATCGGGAGATCCTAACATAATTAAGTTAGGTCAGATATATGGTAAGATTCCTCCTATATGGGAAAAAATGGCTAATAGCGATGGAAACGTTAATAGTAATTATGGTTATCAATGGGAGCGCAACTATCAATTAGACTATGTTGTAGCTAAGTTAAAAGATAACCCAAACACTAGGCACGCGGCTATAAGTATATATGACTGTAAAGAGTATGACAAATACGCCAAAGACACACCTTGTACTTATGCAGTTCAGTTTACAATACGCAACAACAAGCTTAACATGTCCGTCTATATGCGTTCTAATGACATCTGGTACGGTTTCTGCAATGATCAGTATTGTTTTTCAATGCTACAGAAATTAGTCTCAGAGAGGACAGGATATGAGATAGGCACATACTACCATCACGCGCATAATATGCACTTATACAACGAAAAATTATGATGTATCATTTATACCACATACCAGGTAAAAAGATTGGTGTTACCTGTGATCTTAATAACCGGGTCACAGTTCAGCAAGGCTATAGCCGCGAAGAGTATGAAATACTAGAAAGCTCTAAAGATATAGATTATATATCGTCTTTAGAACTAAGAAGACAAAAAGAATATGGCTACCGAGTAGATATGGTTCCATATAAAAACCTTAATAAAAAATCAAATCAAATGAATATAAACGTAACCGAACAAACGTCCACATTTCCAGTTCCTTTAAACAAACTGAAGGGACGGCTTATGGATAACATAGGTTTAAAATGGCAGCATCCAGAGTATGGGCAATTTGAAATAACTAAAGATAACATCCCTTGGATAATACAAAATGCAAAAACCTCTATGTTTAATAATGACAGAAGTTTTGTGTATAATAAAGCTCTATCAAACCTATCTGAACCCGTGGTTGAGAAATGGGAGAAAGTACCTCTACAAGAATGCAAAAAACCATTAAAGATGTTTAACGATATTAGAACTTGGGCAAAAGTTAGAGGTTTATATGAGGCTGGTAACACCCACACGCAATACGTTAAGCTTCAAGAAGAAGCTGGTGAATTAGCTAAAGCCCTGTTAGACAATGACCAACCTGAAGTTATAGATGCAATAGGTGATATGGTTGTTGTACTTACAAACTTAGCTCACTTGCGAGGCGTACACATAGAGACGTGTATAGCAGCAGCATACAAAGAGATAAGCGGGAGAACAGGCAAGATGATTAACGGAACATTCGTGAAAGATGCAGATTAAAACACAAGACAAGATAGTACAGAACGTACTAAGGAAGATGGACGAACGTAGCTTAATAGGTCAAAAGAAATATGGAGCTACAATGATGCAAGAGATTGAAGGTCAGAAGAAAGATCTAGGTAGATTTATTGTTGATGTACAAGAGGAGTTAATGGATGCAATATTATATCTTGAATCAGCTAGATACTGTTTACAAGAAGAGATCGAAGAGGTTGCTTATAAAAAGTTTACTACAGATGTAACTAATATAGACGTCGATGAAGAAAAAACCTTATAAACGAAAAAAAGGTCCAGTACAGTCAAAGAAAATCTCATATGATGGGATTAACTTTGCCTCGGGGCTTGAGCGATATATGTATATGGCTTTAACGAAAGCAAAAATAACCGCTTTGTACGAAGGGCAAACATTTGAACTGTCAGAAGCTTTTGATTTCCCGTTTGTATCATACGAAAGATGCGGTAATGGTAAAGGAGAATATAAAGACAGAGGTCAGAAGAAGATCTTAAATATAAAGTATACACCTGATTTTGTTGGTAAAGGCTTTATTATAGAGACAAAAGGTAGAGCCAACGAATCGTTTCCATTAAGATGGAAGTTATTTAAAAAGCTTATAACAGAAAACAGGTTAGGCCCTTTGGTATTGTACAAACCTCAAAATCACAAAGAGTGTGATAAAACAGTAGAATTAATTTTAAAACATATGAAAGATGAACTTTAGTAAATGGGAGTTAAGTTTTGGTTTGTTTAATGGTATATTATTAGGCTATAGACAGTATCCAGATTATGGGTCAGGAAAAGAAGATCACGTAATATATGTTGGAATATTTGATATTTGTTTAACCTTATATGACGAACAAGAATAATGGGATTATTTACACCAAGAATTCCGTACAAACCCTTCGAGTACCCAGAGTACTATACTGAAGGTTGGCTTAAGCAAGCTCAAGCATTTTGGTTACATACTGAGATACCTATGAGTGGCGATGTTAAAGATTGGAATGAGAGCTTAACAAGGGAAGAGAAAAACCTAGTGGGAAATATCCTACTAGGCTTTGCTCAAACTGAATGTGCTGTTAGTGATTACTGGACTCAAAAAGTTGTTAGCTGGTTTCCTAAGCACGAGATTCAACAAATGGCTATGATGTTTGGTTCGCAAGAAACAATACACGCTGTAGCTTACAGTTATTTAAATGAAACTTTAAAACTAGAAGACTATGAAGCGTTTTTACACGAACCTGCGACAGCCGATCGTTTTGATAATCTGGTTGCTTACAGTGGCACTAGCCATGTTGGCATTG
>Ga0209090_10000056_pt1 | contig 68080 bp, 44 predicted proteins | sample ArcticOcean_MG_C_9_FD_187432 | JGI IMG/M metagenome (GOLD analysis project Ga0209090, IMG submission 187432) | Marine microbial communities from western Arctic Ocean - ArcticOcean_MG_CB2_152 (SPAdes) (version 2) | ecosystem: Environmental > Aquatic > Marine > Oceanic | place: Arctic Ocean... | reverse complement strand
TCCCAAACAACTTGTTCTCCTCCCATAACAGGCCCAGAAGCAGACATAGGAAGTGAATATCCACTTAATTCTCCATACATAAATGCTGTAGCAAAATCTCCTGTTAAGGCATATGCTCCTGTATATAATATTTGATTTGCCTTTTCAGGAGATAAATCTATTGTTCCTTCTAATATGTCTCTATTCAAACCTATGCTCAGATATCCATTATTTATTGGTTCATTACCTCCAAATGATTCTAACCACCATTCATTAGCGTTTAATGTGCCAGCACCGCCAACTAATATCATTGGAAAATCACTTGGAGTACCAATTAGAGGATTATCGTATGCTAACCATCTTCCTGAGTAATCTACAAGGTTGAGCAATTGACTAAGTCCAACTTTATACTCAACCATGGCATCAAAAGCATTTCCTGAGGCTCCTAATAGGAATAGCGCAACTCCGTTTAATGGTATTCCATAGAAATCTGTAGTAGTCAAAAGCCCAGCAGCATTTTCAGTATCTGAATTAATTCCAAATAACACATATTCTAATGCTTCAGGATTATTTATTGAAACTGGACTGCCAAGTGTGGATTCAGTTACCGCCTCTAATCTTTCTTTGAGGTTATCTACTTCAGTTAAATCTGCGCCTCCTCCATGATTGCTAAATGCCGTAGCTGCTAAAGAATAAACTGACCAATCTATGTGAGTCAATTCAGGTTCAGAAACATCTGAATATCCATATAACAAAGACCTTACTGCTGTAGTTCCGGCACCCGGTGCCCCAATTCCTGCAGCCACCATTGGTCCAATCTCACATGTTAATGCAATGCATATTCCGGTATCTGAAACCGCACCATCCATGATCATATCAATCGACGAGGTGAAATTAGGAGTCATTATTCCTGCCGAGGTTGAAGTGTTCCAACCGAGATATGCATTTTCTAGAACTGATGTTCCTCCATTAATATCTACACTATTTGAAATCTCATTTGACGCCCAAATACTAGGTGCTTTATTCTGAAGTTCAAAAGCAATCATATTATTTGCAAAACCAGCTTTGGCAAATATTCCTCCATAATCAATTCCAGTTGCAAGTCCTGCAATTAATTGAGTATTGTATAATATGTTGACTTGAGTTACTTCTGTGTCCCCGTCCATTGATGCATGTTCTGTACCTGAATCATCGGTCCATACACAAGTTGAACACCATTCAAAAGAGTCATATTCGGAGTAAGTTATGGTGCCCGCAACTTCATCAAAATCTAAAATTTCTTTAGTAGTGGTGACAGTGTAAATAAATGGTCCCATCTTTTCCAGTTCAGGAATATCTCCGACTTCCAAGTTTTCGACATTAGTTATACTGTTTGCAAAGTATGTTCTTTCACTAGTTTGAACTAACCAATCATCATCGTCACTCCAATCTATTAATTCATCTCTACCGTCACTCAGAGTATCTCCAACTCCAGAAATTACTCCTTCTGTTGCTATTCCTGATATTATTGTTAAGTTGAGAGTTGGAAGCAATAATCCAATCACAATACAACCAACCGCTATTATTTTTACACTTAATCGTTCGCTCATTTTTTCACACCTTCTATTGGGTCCAGCGTGTATCTATGGATAAATACGCACTATCATAAAGTATGATTAATGCGGTAAATCAAGACTTGTTAAAATTTTCAAAAAAGATAAAGTTCATGACATTCGGTATAGGGCGGGACCATAGGACCCGTAGCTCAGTTGGTTAGAGCGCTCGGCTCATAACCGAGTGGCCATCGGTTCAAATCCGGTCGGGTCCACCACAAATATTTGCAAAATAAGATGTTTTTTGTACATATCATAAGAAGTATAAAATAAGGTTCGGGAAAGCCAAAGGGTGATGAGTTCGTCCTTTAGAACTGCTATGATGCTAATTGGTGTCTATTTCCTCAGTACATTATCTGGTGTTGCTATGGTCCAAGCCCAAACTTCTCCTGAGATTTCCTTGGATTGTCAACAACCACAAGCAATTGACGTTTTCCCTGGTTCCACAAGAACTACTATTGTGTATTGTTCTCTTACAAATCCTACTGCTGTTTCAGAAACAGTGAAATTAACTTATCAAGGCGGAATTCTTGGTGTCGCCGGACCTGGTTCGAAGTCGGTTTCCGGAGGAGGGACTGCTAGTTTTGAAGTTGCACTTAGGGCTGAATTAAGGGCACCAGAAGGTCAACAAGTTGTCACCATTACTGCTGAAGTCATTACTTGGGGCGGAGGGCCTGTAACGGGAATTTCAGAACCTGTGGAGAGCAAAGTCCTTGCAGTTTACAAACAATTTAGTAGATTGAGAGTTGGCGCCGAGCTAGCATTTTTACAACTAAGGCCAAAAGTTGATTATATGTTACAATTCGATGTTTATAATGATGGTAACGCTAGAGATAAATTCAATGTAGAAGTACAAAATTATGATGAATTAAATGATGCTGGTTTCCAACTCAGTATCCCTTTATTGACTGATGAAATAGATTCCTTAGCGCCTCCAACAAAATTCCGTGTACAAATGAGAACTCCTAAAAACCAAGGTTGGACTGATCAGTATTACAATCTACAATTTAAAGCAACTTCTGAATTTTCAGTAAGAACTGAAGGGATTCCTAATTATCAAGTCCAAAGTATGACTATTTATATCCGAGGGGTATATTTGCCAGGATTTGAACTAACTGGAACTATGATGATTACTGCATTAGCGGCAATAGCTCTAGTCGGTAGAAAAGATACTTCAAGGGACGAAGATATTGAATATTCTGAGTTAGAACCAATGGATTCTCGGTTATTCTGAAGTTATCTATATTTGAACAGACTTTGAAGAGATTTATCAACGGGTTGATAACCTAATGTATTTGTGAGATTAATTGCGAGGCGTATTAAATGAGTGACGGTGGACTTCTTCAGAAAGCGTTGGAACAACAAGAAAAAGACAATTCAGGGAATAATGAATTAATGGATGCTAAAATTCCAGTATCTTCAAATACTCAAAAATCAGATGGCAATCATACTCTGAATATAAAAAATATGCCTTCTTTAAAAAAAATCGGACTATCGCTAGCACTCGGGGGCTTACTGCCTCTTGTGGTGATAATGTGGTTTGGAATATATTTGATACCTGATGCTTTCCCAATTACTATCATAACTCCTTTGATTTCAATCATTTCTTTAGTATCTGTGTGGGTATATTTAGGCATAGGACTTCCTTCTAACTTCGGTGGCTCGGGAATTCATATTATTCCTGCAGTAATTGTGACAACATCATATTTATTCATGCTTCTAATGCCTGCAATCATGGGTATGCTATTGGTGGGAGATATGTCAATAGGAGATGTCGAAATAAATGATGAAGGCACGGAATTAGAAGTCAAGATACGTCAAAACGGAGGATCTTCGTCTCCTATTGATGCAGTTGTCGTAATAGGCACATACTCTCAAACAATGCAATTAAAAATAGACAAATCTGATGGCTATGGGGATTATGGTAAATTGTTACTGCCAATCTCAGATTTTTACTCTGGTAATGCGTTACCCTCATCTGATTATATTTTAGAAATAACAATTGAAGATAAGACAATGTCTACTATTTTAAATTCTAAATACCTATCAAGGACTATCGACGATGTTCAAAGCCATACGAACGGAATTATAAGTGAAGATTCCGATGATTGTGGTTCATTCGATAATTGTGTAATCGGTGTTTCTTTGGTTTCTTGGGCTGGACTGGATTCAAATGACCGTCCCGCAAGTTTGCCACTAGCAAATTATAATTTATCTGCCACGTTGTTCTATGAAAATGGGAATACGGCAATTGCTTATCCAACTGTATCAGTAACTGGTAGTCATTTGGAGCCCTTTGCAGTAGCATCATGGGATTCCAATTCTGGAGAATTTGGCTCAGGAAATTATGTAATAGGGGATTATGGATCAGAACTCCCTCTGCAAGGTTCTACTGAAGAGCCCAATTTTGGAGGTTTCAAGTATGTTCCAAAAGATCAATGGGAAGAATCACGTTATGGCTGTTATTATTTTGTAGTTGAAGTTACGCAAGATAATACGTGGACTAATGAAGAAATTGTTTCACATACTTCTTACTATAATTATATCGAAGAAACTGCACCTGGGGAAGGCGGCGGTTCAACTGAATCGTGGGCAGTATCTTCAGATCCGTGTTAATCAATCCCATGTTGAGAGAAATTTTTGCATTCTTTCTGTTTGAGGGTTGTCTATTATGTCACTCCCTCCTTCTTCTGCAATAATTCCTTGATCCATATATATAATTCTGTCAGCAACATCTCTTGCAAATCCAATTTCATGTGTGACAATTACCATCGTCATTCCTTCATCAGCTAATGAACGTATATTTTCTAATACTGAACCTATCAATTCGGGGTCAAGAGCACTAGTAGGTTCATCAAAAAGTAATATTTCTGGTTTCATTGCCAAAGCTCTAGCAATTGCAACTCTTTGTTTTTGACCTCCTGAAAGGTTACCTGGATATGCATCCTTCCTATCTAACATATCCACTCTTTCTAATACAGAAAGAGCAAGGTCTTCTGCTTCACTCTCGCTCATTCCTCTGACATGGATGAGACCAAGTGTTATATTTTGTAACACCTTTAAATGTGCAAATAATTCAAATGATTGAAATACCATTCCTATTCTTGATCTAATCTCATTTATATCTACAACTGGGGTATTGATTCTGTTTCCTTTTAGCATCACGATTCCCTCTGTGGGCTCTATTAATCTATTTATACACCTTAATACCGTCGACTTACCGCTTCCAGAAGACCCAATTATCGCTACAGACTCTCCTTCATTGACATAAAATGAAACTCCTTTTACTGCATGGACTCCCCCTGGATAAATTTTATGCATATCTTTAACATTTAATACTTCTTTATTCATAAAATAACCTCATACGATTCCTAAACCCGGGATTTTTGTCTTTACTTCAATCCTTCTAAGTATTAATGCTAAAGTCCAAGTAACTACAAAATATGATATCATTACCATACCCCATGTCCATGTAATTTGAAATGTTATTGCATTTATCAACTTACCTTGCCTGGTCAACTCGGTGTATCCTATGACCATGGCTAATGATGAATTAAGAACAAGATTGACCATTTCATTACCAAGAGGAGGTATGCAAATTCTTATTGACTGAGGTAAAATAATCAATCTCATGGTTTGTAGATATGTCAATCCTATGCTTCTCCCTGCTTCCATCTGTCCAGAAGGTATTGCAGCTATTGCTCCTCTCAGGGTTTCACATTGATATGCCCCTGAATTCATGGCCAATGCACATATTGCACTCAAATATATTCTATCGCTGAATATATCTGCTAAATACGGGATGTTATCGAAAATTCCATCTGCTGCATTTTCTATTCTTTTTCCCATTTCAATGCCGAAATGTAAGAAAAGAAATTGTACAACCAAAGGAGTATTCCGGAACATATCGGTGTATAGTGTCGCAAGTGAATTCAACGGTCTCAATTCCCATGGCTTAATTACGATTTTTTTATCTTTCAGATAAGGAATCTCAACATTTGAATACTTCCCATTACTGGTTAATAGTAATAATCCTGGGAATGTAATAAATATTCCCAAAATAAAATAAGAAAATGCCATTGGATCTCCAATAGGAGCAAATATATATGCCACGCCAGATAAATCCAATTTTTTAAATGAAATTACTGATTCAAATATCATAGCAAAACCTCCTCTTATCTCCATCCCTCTAATATTTGGAATTCCAACGATATAGGATAATCCTAAAATACGCGTCCACAATAACCTTCTTTCTGAAGAAATTACCAATCCGAAAAACCCTTCTTGACCAGATAATTCTTCTGAATAATTATTATTATTTACAAATTCTATTAATTTAATTATCAGAAGTAAGGTAATTATCACTAATACCGAAAATAATATATTTTCAAATTGTCTTGTTAATAAAACTGAAAGTGGCAACATGAACCATGAAAAAAATATTACTCTTTCCAAATGGCTCTCGAGCATGTCCTTTAATGATGTTGGGGCTGTTTTCAGCATGGCCAATGTTATTCCTATTATGAACCCAAATAAAATACCAAAACCAACGATTTTCATTGTTGCTATCAAACCATCAAGCATCCATGAAGAGTACTTATCTGCAAATTTACCAAATTTATTGAATTCTTCAATTTGAAAGCCCAATGTTTGATCCAATCCTTCTGTACATCCATCCTCATTAATTCCAGTGACTAATATAATTCCCTGGCTACCAGATAATACTCCGCAGAAACCATCAATCATTTCTATGTCGTATATTGTCCAATTCATCTCTAGTGGAATTAATGAAATATTATGTTCTTCAACAGTATTACCACCATCTTTGCTAGTTGCAATATAATTATTAGTCCCCGTTATTATGATTTTTAAAGGGTTAATGACATCAATATTCACAATTTGAATATTATTATCTGGAAGTTTTTCTTCTGTCACTAGATCCCATTCAAAACCTATGCTAGTTTCTAAATTTCTAGACACTAGTATCCGACCTTCTTGTGTTGTTGCATAAGCTTTTGAGTTACTGAATAATTCTATTGAAATAATGTTTGAGTTTTTTATTGCATCTGGCGGAGTAATAATATCCCAAGTAACTCCTTGATCTATTGTTGTTAAAATTAAACCATTATTTCCAACTATTATTCCATTCTGGCCATTATTATCATCTATGAATGATATTGAATTATACTGCATTGAACCGTTCATGGAGATATTTTCCCATGCATCTCCATCATAATTCCATAAGGTACCTTTATCTCCAATTACAAAAAAATAATCATCAGATGATATTGCTATATCTTTCAAATCTATTGAATTATCAGGGATAGACAAGTCTAACCATTCTGAAACACCCCTTTTTATCATTACTAGGCCATTAGATCCTGCTATGGCCAAATTGCCATTTAGGTAATCTGATGATGTTAAATTTTCATTAGTTATTGAATCAAAAATATTCCAATTATGGCCCTTGTCGTCACTATGCATCATTAATCCAGATTCACCAAATCCCCAGACTTCATTTCCTTCTGTGGATATTACATTTAGAATATCTAATTCGGTATCTGTAGTGATTAATTCCCATCCACTCTTCTTGCTACTTTGCCCCTGTGCTTGTGTTGAACAAATTATTAATAATGTCAATGAAAATACTATTATTAGGCCCCTAAGGGTATTTTTTTTTGATTCTTTAGAATCAAGACATACCCTAGACAATTCACTCACTAAATCCCGATTGACACTTAGAATATAGAACCCTCGTATGATAATTTATTAATTTAATTTCTATTGAAACATCAGTAATGTTAATTTCCTTAATTCCTTTCAGACGGCCATGGGTGAGTTAATTTACCAAGGAAAAGTAAAAGAAGTTTGGAGTACCGATTCTCCAGATGTAATTGAATTTAGATATACAGATCAAATTAGTGCTTTTGACCAAATTATCCCAAGTCTCATCCCTAGAAAAGGAGAATCACTAAATCGTACTTCTGCTCACTGGTTCAAGATGGTCGAAGAAGCAGGTATTTGTGAAACTCACGTTATCAGAGTAAATGCACCTGATAGGATACTAGCACGAAAATTTGAGGTAATACAAGAACCCGGTGCAATTGACAAGGATGCTGAAAATGTATTCGTACCTTTAGAAGTAATTTGTAGACATTATCTAGCTGGTTCTGGGTGGAGACGATACGAGCGAGGAGAGGCAGACGCAGAAGAGTTTGGATTTGAAAAAGGCACAAAATTATCTGAAGGAATAAAATTACCACAACCATATCTTGAAGTATCTACTAAATTTGAACCATTTGATCGTCTTTTGGATAGGGAAGAAGCCCTCTTGATTTCCAATTTAACTGAACAAGAATTGGATAGTATCTTGGAAATAGTCCTCAAAATTGATGAAATAATAAATAAAGAAGCCCTTTCAAGGGGATTAATTCATGTTGATGGGAAAAAAGAATTTGCACTTGGGAAAAACCGAGTTCCTGTATTAGTTGATTCATTTGGGACTTTAGATGAAGATAGATGGTGGGATGCCGAAGCTTATGATAGAGGGGAGATAATACAACTTTCTAAAGAATCAGTACGTCAGCATTATCTTGACACTGGCCATCATGATGTACTTTATGCTGCTAGGAAAAATGGGAGTGAAGAACCTCCTATCCCCGAACTTCCTCAAGAAATCATTAATGCTACTTCTAAGTTGTATTCTGATATGTTTGAGCGCCTTACTGGGTCACAGTTTTAAGAATTATGAATGTTTCCTCATCAAAATTCCACATCCCCTTCTTTCTGCAGATTTTAATATCTTAACTAAATTTTTAAATATTTCTTGAACTCCTCCGTCGTAAGTTTCTTGAGCAGAAACTATCCATCTTCCTTTCTGGATATTGGTTTTTAGTTCACTAACTTCTTCTAAACTCAACCAGCCCATAAGTTCCAATCCTGCTATTCCTTTCTGATATCCTTCAATTCCTAAATCCTCTTTTGATAATCCATTCATAAGTTTGTAAAGCAATTCATGTAATCTACTTTCAAAATCTTCCTGTGATGTATATTTTAATAGATATTTTATGGCATTCCCATCAGACGTCGGGAATCTGCCTATCCTCTCTTTTGCATTATTTCTATCTAATGGAATCGCTCCTCCTCCATCTTCTTGCCAATCTAAAGAAGATATGAAAAGCATGGTCGCTCTATCTAAATTAGATTTCTCACCTTTCTTAAGATTGGGAAAAGATTTTTTCCTATCTATTAATTTCATTAAATCGTCATGTTCTCCTTCTATGCTCATTTCTATTGAAGGGATTAGTTCTTCAACATCTATTTTCAATGGATCAAAAGTATAGAATGCACTAGTGGGTAAATATTTATTCATTGAAACGCCATCTCTGTTTACTCGTCTCGTCGAATACGCTTCAACCTACGTTCGAAATCATCTAATATTTCCTCGTCCTCATTCTCTTCTTTATCGTCCAAAATTTCTCCTTCGGGGTTATCTTCCTCTATTCCTATGTATTTTTCCTCGCGTGCTAAGATTTCCTCTTTAATTACTGGAATTTCTTTTTTAATTTTATCTTCATTAGGTTTCCCAGATATGTATAATTTATCTTTTATTGCCCTTTCAGTCATCTCTTCTAATTCTTTCATATCTCTGCGGTTTTTCAATATCCATGAAAATACGATATATAAAATTATTATTGCAAATGCTGTAACCAAACTTAAGGGAGTAAATATGGATCTTTCATTATCAATAGCACCGCCTGTGAGCACCTTTCTGATTTCATTATCTGCCTGATTTGCATCAATTTCCCATGGGAATGCACAATTTATCCTGACAATTATTTCTGTCCCATCTTCTATTCCCATCGGCCGTTCAAATTTTGGTTTAGGCGTCAATGCTTCTCTGGTACTCATATCAATTTTTTGAACTGATTCGTATTCTCCTGCTGTAAGTGTTATTGTGCAATCAGCATCTATTAACTGACTATGGCCGAATCTTTCAGCTGTTATAGCAATTATTTGATTATTTCCTGTTCCTATCAACTCTATGGATGTCAAACCAAGATTCCAATTATTTTTCCTAATTTCAAAATCCTTTTGATAATTTCCTATTTCATGCCCCTTGGAATCTATTATTCTTATCTCCAAAGTCCTAATTCCGGGGCTGGGTTCCCAATGTATTGAACTAAGGTTAATATTAGTTATTTGTTGAAAATTATTTAATATTCCAAATTTTGAATCTATAATTACCCCCTTATCGTCCGTAAGCAACATAGTATATTCAAAACTAGTATTCCCTGGCCCAATTGAACATGAAGAATGAACATCTCCAACAATTCCAGATATCTGGCACGTCACTGATCTTTTATTTATTTGATAAGTTTCTAGGATATATGGTAATTTATCTCCCTCATTAATTGTAATGTTGCCATAAGTTATAGAATTCAATGCACCAGTGGGTAATAACCATCCCTGTTCTGTCCATTGAAGCTCACTTCCTTGTTCGCCGATAATCGTGTCTTGATTTTGATCCACTCCTCTTATGTTGATTACTGCATTATCTCCTAGATAAGAATTTATGAACGGAGAACTACCCCAAGAATAATCACTAAATTTAGTATCTATAAATATTTCTTGTTGATTACCTCTGCCATCTTCCGCTAGTATTCTAATTGTTTTGATTGATCCATCCCAATCTTCTGAAGGAATGATTTCCAATGGTAAGCCACTTTTTTCATTATTGGATAATACGATTTTAGTAGGGCCACTCATGTTCCAACCTTGAGGTAAACTAAGTATTTGAAGTGATATTGTAGTCGGTGAATTCCCATGATTCTCTAAAGATACCAGTGCATAACCTCCGGTAGGTGATAATATCCATGAGTCATGCTTTACCATTGTAAAATTATAAATTGCAGATACACGAAGAGGCAATGTTATCTCTGAAGAAACACTTGAATCTCCTTCTCTTACCTTTACGTGCAACTCAACAGATTTTCCATATTGTGCATTATCAGGAGGGGTAACGTTCAAGATCATTTCACTAATTCCTCCTGGTGTTATCATCGGCAATTCATTAGGGGCCAATACTGTCCAGCCGTTTTCTCCAACAATCCATACAGAGACATATGGTCTAGATGCCATATTCCCTAATTGAACTATTGTCAACTCAACGCCTGAACCATTATTCCCTATCTCTAGGTCAGCGTCATTAGCCACAACGGTCCATCCCGGGGAATGTTTTACTCCTATTTCAAAAGAAAATACACCTACTTCATCTTCACCAGATACTGCAATGATTTTTACAATCATTATTGAGCCCACTAGTGCTCCTTCGGAGATAGTTGCATTAACCTGCATATTGACTGTCCCATTAACTCCAACTCCAGTTCTTGCTTCTCCAGTGGCAAGCCATCCAGCAACCAAATCGTTAGGTTCTAGGCTTAATTCTGTTATTGCGATTAGCTCTATATCATCAATCATGTTGCCTAAATTTTGAGCATTTACTTCTACTTGTAATGTATCTCCTGGATTTATCGTATATTCATTCCCACTAACTTCATTTCCATCAATTTTAGCATCTATGGACCAAACATGATTTTGCCTGGCTTGAATTACAAGTATTTTCGAATCAGTAATTATTGTATCTCCTCTTGATGTCATAATTATTTCTATATTGATATCTACTCTGGCCGGAGTTGAAGGAGGAATTACTATTGTGATCGGTATTGCCTTCAAACTCCCTGCTTCAAGAGATATAGGATTATTGGAAAATGTGATTATTATGCCTGGATCGCTTGTAATATTCTGATCTAAAATAATGTTGTGAGATAAATCAAACGAATCTCTTCCATTTCCTGGATTCTCAAGACGAAGAATTGCTACTTTTTCTTCCCCAATGTCTGCGAAACTTGGAATTTCAGTTGGAGAAGTTATCGTTAATGAGGCTCTGTAGATTTGCAATACTTCAAGAGAGAACTTAAGATTTGACCCTAGAGGGCCGGACGAACTACTAAATAAATGATACATCGGAGGAGAGTTATCTGGTAAATCTAGGTATAATACTCCTGTGCTTCTCGATCCGGGAGTCCCTTCAATACTTATCATTCCTCCAATTATTGAAACTTCTCCAGTTGTATTCCAGCTCCATCCATTTATTGCCATTCCTGAATCTGCTAATGACCAATTTAGGTATTCCTCGTCACTAGGGATATCTGCAATTATCGTCCATTGCAAACCTTCGGATGGCACAGACCTTTGATGATTGTTTTCAAATAGCACTATTGATACTTCAAAACTTAATATTATTGTTTGACATATTTCTTCTTCGCCATTCCCTACACACATTGTCAGAGGTGTACTTACGGTTTCTTCATATTCGGCATCACTTGGAATCATTAATTTTGCTGCCATTTCTTTTGTTTCACCGGGTCCAAGTAGCAATGCTGTTTCTTCCACATCTTGAGAATTGAATAATTTTAAATCCGATCCCCAATCAGTATTGTCCCAAGATATTGTAATTTGATTTTCTGCTGCATTTCCAACATTTTCTATCATTAACCATGCTGCTGCATAACTGCCAATTAGCCCATACCCTTCTGTAAAAGCTGTACCGTCAGGGCCTCTTAGTGAGAGCCCTCTTGTCCGATTGGCCTCGATTGGTAAAGTCGCATCTACGCTAATATTGTTATTTGCATCCAATACTAAATTAAGGACCAAAAAACCAGAATCAGAACCCAATGCATCATTTGGGGCATTTATTGATATTTCGGGGCGCCATGTTTCTCCAACTTTTATTTCAACGCCCTCTAATTCACTTCCTGAAACCTCATTCCAAGACCATCCAACTGGTAAATTACTAGAATCAATATTCATGCTCCATGTCCCTGGTAACCTTCCTGTGGAACGTATCGTGGGAATGGCTATACTACTTTCTCCTGGATTGACCCTAATTGGATCAGTTGGTATTTCAAAAGAAGCATTATATGGTGGTATTATGAACAATGTTTTTACTTGATTATCGTTATCATATCGAGATTGAGTTATATTCCTATATGGGTCTAATTTTAATTCAAAAATATGGCTACCTAAATCTCCCTCCCATTCTACATCAAAACTTGAGAATGTACCTGGCCCACTTGGATCTATTGGCTGCATATTTCCTGACCTATATCTCCCAATTTCATCACCATCTGCATAAAGGACCGCATCTACTCCTTCTTCCGTTGTAGAAGTTCCAGAATTTTCAAAGAATGCAGTTATTGTTACTTTTTCTCCAGGATCGGGTTCATTTGGGTTAAATTCTATACTTCTGTTGTCTGTTAACGGCCTAATGTCTACTATCCCAGTAGATACTACCATGCTGCCAATGACTATGTCTAAAGTCGCATCTCCATCGATATCTGCTAGAGAGGGAGAAGACCATGTTCTATGGCTTAATTCTACTTCGTTTGACCACTCTGAATTTATTGCTGTCGACGTCCCTTCTTCTCCATCAAATGCCCATAGCGATCTACCATACGCAACTAACAATTCTTGTCCATCTTCTCCATCAATATCCATCCAAGTTGGTGCACTAACTGCAATTTCATCATTTGGAGTGCCACTACTCTGCTCTAAGTCTCTATTCCAAATTTGGTCAGGAATTGTTCCACTGACGTCATGACATCCTGCTTCTCCGTGCCTTGCTGTGGTTGTTTGCCACCATGTGACCCAACAAATTCTATCATATATGCCGTCTGAATCAGAGTCTATTGCCGTAGGAGGCGCATCTGCAAAGCCGTTTACAGAATTGAAACTCCAAATTTCTTCCCCATCGCTGATTTCTATTCCTCTATATTCTGCACCATCTGCACTTGCAGAGCCATCAGCATCAGTGGGAATGGTAATTATCATTTCAGGAACACTATCAGAGTCCAAATTTACTATTATTGGACCAGGTAATCTAATGTGAGGAACATTATTGTCACCATCGATATTATTCAGACTTAGGCCGCCATCCCAGCTAGAATCTCCTGTCTCAGACTCTATTTTCCAGATCCACATTCCTCCACTATTCGCTTCTATTGTGGTTAATAATATGTAAGCTGTTGAATCATCAGTTTTTGCAAAGGCTGGATCAGAAGGGTGACTGCCTTTGTCTAGGCTAACCTGCCAAATTGGATTGGGTACACTACTTGAAGGTAAAGGAAGTGCTAAGACTACTGGTTCATCTGTTATCTGATTAATTAGAGTAAGTATTAGTTCAGCATCACCGTCTAGGTCTATATCTGCTAATAGAAGCTGAGTTGTTGGATTGTGCCCTCCAAGTAAATCGCTTGTGTAAGGGCCTTCTTGACTCCCAATTAGTAATGTTTCGTCACTCCAAGTCCAAAGTAATTCTGATGAATGACTTCCTGAGGACCATCCTGTTACCGAGCAAGATAGCCTAGGTGACCAAGCCTCGACAAAAACTGAACCCCCTGCATCATATGCAATTATTATTTCTTGTTTGCCATCTTCATCGAGGTCAATTATCACGGGAGATGTTTTTATTCTTTCAGTCATACCTAAATCTACTTGCCAAGCTAGGTCAGAATCTTCTCCTTCTATGATGCGAAGAAAACTATGGTCGGAACCTGATACAACTTCGGTTTGAATAATTATTAAAAATAGAGAATCTTCTCCACAGCGTTCTGAGGCTTCAACATCTTTAGTAATTGAATTTTCAAAATTAGCAATTGGAGTAGCTAATGCATCGTTACCAATTTCATAACTACCATATTCCCAATTTATTTTTGGATCTATTATTGACATTAGTTCTGATGAATTGTTGGGATCTTCAAAACCTGCTCCTCCTTCTGGGCTATGGGGAGGAATGTCGCCAATCCTATCACCTGTTCTTCCAAATTGCGGCCAAGCCTGTCCTCCATCTGACCAAACATCAACTGAATTATGAGAGGTATTCCTTATGGATTCATTATCATCCTCGGTCATAATTAAATTATTTGAAGTTAGCAAAGGAGAAACCCCAACTAATAACATGATGAATGTTATCATCAGTGTTTTCCGAGCATTTTCGGAATGGTTCTGTATAGTGCCCACTACCATTAGAAAACATCATGCGCTTCCGAATCTTCTTGAACATTCGCACTAATAGTACATGCAAGACTATGGTCTTTGTACGTTATCAAGAAACCGAGAATATGTTATCATCCGTTGCGCTTATACGAGATGTGCCGGTCGCTCGTCTCAACTGACCTCTCCTCTAGAGGCATAGCTGATGAGGGACGAGAGGATTTTCCTCCGTCTTCCTCGGTTTTGAATCTATAGGGGTGCATAAGTTGGAGGTATAGAAAATGTATAGACTTGTAACAAGAGAAGACACTATTCGTATTCCGGCTGAATACATCCGTCGAGGCCGTAAACTAGAAGAACATATCGATGAGCTTGCTCATGAGGCCTTCGAAGGTCGTTTTGATGAGAATGAACAGTATACTTTAGTCACTTTTAATCATGAGACTGTAGGGAGAGGTAAAATTATCCATGGTGATGGAGCAATATATCAAAGCGTAAGATTCAAGGCTCTAGTTTTCACAATGGAAAATAACGAAGTTGTAGATGGCGCCGTTTCTGAAGTGTCTGAATATGGGGCTTTCGTTAGGATTGGGCCAATAGAGGCACTATTACACAAATCTCAGATACTTGATGAGCCTATTCAAGTTAATTTAGGAATTCGCCGTATTGAAGGGGCGCAAACTGGTAAATCCCTTACCGAGGGCTCTTTTGTCAGATCAAGAATAGTATCCAAAGCAATTAACCAAAATGATCCACGCTCAAGTAAAATTGGCCTAAATTGTAAAATGGATGGTCTTGGTTGTTTCGACTGGCTAACAGAGAGTGATTAATATGGCTAAAGTACCATTTGCATGCGGCGAGTGTAATAGGATACTGGACGATGGAGTCGGGCAATGCAATCACTGCCCCAACGCACCAGTAACTACTGATTGGCAAGGTTTCGTAGTTATTTTACATCCATCACGTTCTGAAATAGCCAAAAGACTTAATGTTTCTGCACCAGGTAATTATGCATTAAAAGTTAATATTCGTTAGGAGATGATAATTTGGAAATAATTGATAGAAAAGATAACTCACTACTTAATAGGGTGGAAATAAAATTCACATTGAATCACGATAGCGAACCAACTCCATCTTTGACCGAAATGATAAACATGGTATTGAAATTAGAACCAGGTTCAAAGAGAGAATTAATTTACATAAAAAACGTAAATACTAGGTTCGGTATGCCTCGAACATCAGGATTAGCTCTAATTTACTCCTCAATGGAGGATGCGAGTATTGAGCCAGAATATATTAAATCACGCCATAAAGTCTCTGAAGAAGAATCTAAAGGAGGGAATGAATAATGCCGGATGGAAGTCCTAATCCTCAATCAAAGCATTCTAAGTATTCTATAGATGGAGATTCTTTAATCCGTAAAGGAGAGTTTTGTCCTAATTGCGGCCCAGGTGTATTTCTTGGTGTCCATAGTGACCGAAAGGTATGTGGCAAATGTGGATTTTCAAATCCTCCAAAAGCGTACCGTGGCTTAGATCAGGAAGAATAATTTTCCCACTGTCCATCATTGGTGATAATTTTATCATCAAATATGTGAATTCCTATGTTATTTCTAGGTTTACTTTTGTAGTCTTTAATTTGTATTCCGTCATTTGAAATTTTAATTTTACCATCATGTCTCCATCCAGTCCATTTCCACTCTCCTTCAGAGAAGTGGGCATCGATAACTGGCCCAGGTGTCTTAATTATTACTGGCGTGTCACTCAGTCCTTGCATCAATGCAATATATTTACCGTGCAGCATTATGAACCAACCTCCGCAAATATCATATCTGATGTCCGTTATTTTGTCTTTAAGTTTAACAACTCTTCTTTCCTTCACGTTTCTTTCAGAATCTAATTGTATCAATCCTCCTGCAGTTGACCAAATTACTATTCCTGAATCACATTTAATTATTTTTATGATTGGGTTTTTACCTTCAGGAATGCCAATTTCAGGCCATGTTGGGTAATGTTCTCTCCATATTTCCTCTCCATTTTGATCAACCATGTATATTCCCTTACTCATCATTGCAAATACTATATTATCATCAATTTTGCCCAAGGCCATTGGTTCAGATGTAAGTATTTTTTGCCAAATCGCGGAATTAGGTATAATTTCTGAATCTTCAAAAGAAGGAGAGGTTCTTAGGACATCTCTTCCAATACCATCTTCCCAAGTAACACTTAGGGGCAATGCTGCTATTCTTGCATCTCCTAAATCTCTGTCTAGCCAAATACCGACCCATATATCTTCAAAAATTACTCCCGAAATTAGAGGGGTAGGAAATGGCCTAGAAGCATTTTCAATTTTTTTAAATTCAGAGTTTAGTTTAATCAATTCTCCAGAATTGCCTATGACGACAAATTTGCCATTATTTCTATTGACCATCAATGGAGTGAAGTCTAACTGAATACTATCCATATTAACCGATTCACCCTCAGTCTTTCAATGTGTTTCCGCCAAGTTTGAAATCTGTAGCCCCTACGAGCATCATGGTCTCGTTATTGTTATGTTCTTCAAAAGATCCAGCTTCTATAAATTTACATAATGAATTATTGCTCAATGGAGGGTGGGCAGATCCAATACCAATGAAACATGGCATTCTATTTGAGCATAAAATCCAAAAAGTCCACATGCTATTAATGGAACATACTCATCACATATTTGCAGATAATATTGATATTATCCATGAAGAAGAAACAAATGTTATTCTAAAAGAAGTATTAGTTCTCTCAAAACACGTTTCTAAATCTAAGATACCTGCTTTAACTGTTCATGCTATAGGTCTTCCTGGGCAAACACCGTTAGGAGAAAAGGGTATTTCAGGGGGAATTAATGGAGAAGTTATACCCCCGTCTCCTAGGTTTTTCAAACTGTTTCAAATTTTAATGAATGTGGCTACTGAGATGGATTTAGATTCAGAGTTTGATATCACCTTGGAATCCACTCATCACGGGCCATTTCTTTCAAGACCTACACTTTATTTAGAAATCGGCTCCACTATGGCAGAATGGATTAGAAAGGATGTAGCAAAAACTTGGGCAATTGTCATTTCCAAATGCCTAGGATTAGATGGTAGTGAACCGGATGGAGAATGGAAAGGGAAAGGAGATGTCATGTTATGCCTTGGAGGGGGGCATTATGCGCCACGGCACAAATCAATAATCTCACAGACAGAATTATGGTTAGGGCATATTTTAGCAAATTATTCACTAATTTTTGATGAATATTCTGAAAATACAGAGGCTGCAGGGGCATGGAAAAATTCCTTGACAAACTCTCTTAAAGCTACTCAAATTGCTTACCCTGGTGGCGATATCTTTGCCCATCTTGATCGTAAATCATTCAAAAGCTGGCAAAGAAATGCTATTATTATATTTTTGGAAAGCCAAAATATTCCGGTCTATAGGGGAAAACAAATACTGTTGCTCCATAAGCATAAAAGTTCTACCAACTCTGCATCTAAACAATGAAGTTAATGGGACGTTCTATTGTAACTCTCCTCCCCTTTGTACCTCGTTTCTTTGTTCGATGGATTTCCAAGAGGTACGTGGCAGGTGAAAATCTCAATGATGCTGTTCTTGTTATGAAGAAATTACAATCAGAAAATACGTGTTTTACTGTTGATGTCCTTGGAGAAGAAATAAGAAATATGGCAGAAGCCTCTTACTTCCTCAAAGAATATAATTTACTTTTGGATGCAATTGTTGAAAATAAGCTTGATGCAAATATTTCTATTAAACCAACGGCATTAGGTTTGTTAATTGATAGAGAAGGGGCTTGTTCCAATTTGATGAAACTACTAAAGAAAGCATCTGAAAATGATATTTTTGTACGTTTGGACATGGAAGATAATAGGGTCACCCAATCAACTATAGATCTAGTTTATGAAATGCATCAAAAAGGAATAAATAATGTAGGTACAGTACTTCAAGCTAGATTGTTCCGTACCTCTGATGATATAGAAAAAGTTTGTTCAATAACTCATAAAAATTCAGATTTAAGGATATGCAAAGGCATATATCTAGAACCGGAAGAAATCGCTCATACGAATTACTTGGATATAGTGGATGCCACAATTCTTGCTGTAGATCAATTATTAGATAATGGAGCTTACACTGCCATAGCATCTCATGATGATCCAATAATAAATCATAGCCTAAAGTCCCTAAGAAGTAGAGGAATGGGCCCAAATTTAGATGATCCCAGAGGTAACGCTGGATTGAAAATCAAAGGAAAAGGACATGGATATGAATTCCAGTTCTTATTGGGAGTTAGAGGAGATGAAAGACGTAAATTAGCCCAAGCAGGTCACCTTACTCGTGTGTATATTCCCTATGGTTCACGCTGGTATGAATATAGTATGCGCCGATTAAGGGAAAATCCTGAGATAGCTATTCATGTAGCAAAAGCATTCTTACTGCCTTGGACTAATCGAAGATAATGTTATTGGGAGAATGCAAGTAGATTCTTTTTATTTCAGATGCTTCCCTCCTTCCTCTCAAGGTTCTTCCTTTGCCTGTATGTATGGCCCTTATTTTCCATCTACGGCCCTCAATTTCCATAATTGTACCGCATGAAAACATCTTCTCAGGAGCACATTCTATTGTAGAAGCTGTACTAATGTCATCCTCAGTCATAGTAATTTTTATTATTTTTTTATCAGTTCTTATTGCCCACATTGCATAAATTTCTGAAGCAATTAATTTTTTCATGGGTCTTGATATATTATTGTCTATTCTAGTTATCTCCCAATCAGCTCCTTCGAACTCAAATATCTCTCCTATTGAAATAATTTCATCACTATCTACTTCTAAAAGGCCAGGTTTACTGATTTTACCTTCGGAAAATGTGGTATTGACAAAAACCGGCAAAGGAGGTCTTAATTCTATTAGGTGAATATCATTACAATCTATACATTTTGTAAGGATATCTTCTCCTTTTCCTTTTTTTGTCCGCTTTAATATTTCGTGTTCAGTTAGTTCTAAACATATAGGACAATTTGCCGCATCTAATACGTCATCCTCATCATACTGGGAACTCATATTAATCGCGCACAACTAACTTCTCTTCAAACCATCCAATAGTGAAAATTGAATAGTTGACTTCCTAGCGGATATTATGAGAGAAGGGGGCGCGGGATCAGGCCTGCCACAAATGTCTGAAAAAGAGATGTTTGAAAGATTACTTTCAGAAGATGAAATTAGGGGAAAAGATGAGCCTGAGGTGGCTTCAAATATAGGTGACCAAATGATACATATGGGGCTTAGGCCATTATCCAGAACCATTAGGTCCAGGATTAGGGACATATGCTCCCGTGTCCCTGCAAATAATGTCATATTAGTAGGTGGAGGAATCGGGCACCTTTCTGCTTGGTTATTTGACATGTGGCATTCGGACCAATTGGAAGAAAATATAGTAACTAAGCCAAAGTCCTTTACAATAATAGAAGAAGGTGGCAAATTTAGCATAATCATAAATCGACTAATAAGTAGATATGATGCTGATTCTTGGGCTAAGGTAATCGTTAAACCATGGCCTGAAATAGTTGCAGAAAGTTCTTCATGGTTTGCTTCGAATGCTGCTTCTTCAGATGCTACTCCCTTTTTATCAATTCCATTACCTGTCGATTTAATGGTCATAGATTTACCTGAAGATGAACGTATCGATGCCCTTAATTCCTCATTTGAGTTACTTTCTCCTGGAGGTATAATAATTATTCTGGAACCGGAAGTACCTACTGGAGATGTTGGGGAATTGGAAAGTGGAAAAGATATGAGTAAGGCGCAAGAAAAGGTCTCGAGATTCAATAGATGGATTAGTTCTGTAAGGTCCTTCAGTCAAGATAATTCATTAGGCTTTGTAGAGTTAACTGGAGGAACTCTAGTTGTATTGCGCCGTTCAATCTGAATGTCCTGAATAAAAGGTAATAAACTTGAACCCTCTGAATTGATTTCAACGCTAATTTGATTATTATCATTTTTAGCATCTATCAATAAATCAATTCTCATTATACCATAGCCATAGTAATCATCATGCTCATTCTGACTTTCTTTCATTTGAGAATTTTGTGACAGTAAGTTTTTCACTTCCTCTATAGACTCTCTCCCTTCTGAATTTTCCCTTTGAAGAGCCGGGTATTCTTCCAGTAGTAAAGCCAAAGATCCGGAAACCCATGCTGTTGCAGCCGATGTTCCGCTAGACCACCCCCACCAATTATTGTTTCCTATGCCACTCGCCATTAAGATAGGAACTTCTTGACTAGGGGCTACAACTTCTGGTTTCATATCTGGATTATTCCTTGCAAATATAGGGTTAGGCCATAATCTTCCATCATTATCCCCTACTGAACTCCCTTTCCATATCTCGCCAGCTCTATTTATTCCTCCTACGCATATTACATCTTCTACGGATCCTGGGGATTCTACGTCTCCGTCATCATCCTCTCCATCATTTCCGGCAGCAGCGACTACAAAAACTCCCAAATCTAACGCATCTTCAACTGATTGTTCTAATGCATCTGTGGTAAATATTCCAGCACCAAAGCCTTGCTCTCCGCCTAGGCTCAATGATATTATATCGGCCCCATTGTCTACACACCATTCAACAGATTGGGATATAGTTTGGTCACTACCAATCCCCTCTTTATCAATGGCTTTAGCGACTAATAAAGTCACGCCTTGAGCATTACCTTGTAAGCCATTCTTTGCTACTATTATTCCAGCCATTGCAGTGCCATGCCCCTCATCGTCATAGGGAAACTGTTCCTGATTGACGAAATCACTCCATTTCTCTAATAAAACGCCATCTAAACCAGGGTGGCTCATATCTATTCCTGAGTCAACAATACACAATGAAACTCCATCTCCATTAAGATTTTCTAAATTACTTATTCCTGTAATATCTTTATATTCATTTTCCCAAATCACCAATGCCCCCGAAGGGCCCTCTGAAATAATGCCGTCTATGCTTGGCCAAAGATAAATAATTGAAATTGAAACCATTAACAATGAAACTAAAAGAGTAAGTACAATACTTACCATGTAGAATGCTGAATCATTTTCTTTCTTGTTGTCATCAATTTCCATATATATTTACACATCCATGTGTGGACTAATAATGATATTTCACCAAGTATCATGATCTCCAAAGTGACTATCAATCGGCGTATTGGAATTACAACTTCTACATTTTAACCTAGTAGGTAACTTCTCTCCACATTCATCGCATTCATTACCAATCATTCCTTTACCTTTGCAATCAATTTCTGAGCAGGGAACTTCTATTTTTCCCGATGCGAATTTTTTCGCTGTAGTTTCAATATTACATATCGGGCACAACCCTTGTTCAACTTTGGGCTGGATATCTATATTCTCTCCTGCAACCTCTCTAGCTCTTACGGATTGAATCCTATCTTCTGCAGACCCTAACATAAAGTGAGGAAACCATATTATTACTAATAGCATCAATACTGATATTACTCCTGACAAAACATATAACAATATTAGTAAATAATTCAAACTTTCTGATTGCATGTTCATTCTACTTGCAACGGCATGAGATCCTGACCAGGACATAACGTTAATTGCAAAAATTAGAATCCCCATTTCCAAATCCCATGCCTTTAGGCTATGGTCTTCCCATGATTTTTCTACTACTCTCGGATCAGGATGTGCATGCCTTTCTTGTACGTGTATATCTCGAGTTTCTTTCACTGCCCTATGTACTACTATTATGGCTAAAAAGAAAAGGATTATGTTCCCAATCAATACTCCTCCTAAGTCAGATAATTTTGAATTAAAAGGAAAAGAGGGGTTACTTGCATGCGAAGCCATGTATCCATACTGAACTGCAAAAGTACCAATTAAGATATATATTATATTTTCTCTCATAATTGGATATTCTGACCATAAAGAAATGATTATGCCCAACCAGCAAATAACTGATAATAAAGATAACATTAATGTCCAATCAGATACTTGTAAAAATCCACTATTTTCTCCAAAAATACCGAATCTATTGTAATCTCCACCTTGCGATAGTTCTCCTATTCCAATGTCCCATGAGCCCATTGTAAATGCCAATACTCCTAACATTATGATTGTTAATTCTTTAATTCCCCATTTATGCCTTATTAGAGTGGCCTGAAATATCAAACCCCTTCTAATGTCGTCCAAAAGATGGAAATTACTATTGATTTCAGATAACTTGTATTCTAACTTTATCTGACTAAGCCTTATTTCCTTTGGAGTTGAAATATGGCTATCAATTTGCGATATCTCGTCCTCCATGAGTTACCCAAACGTCAATACTGCATAAGTTACGTGTATATTTGTCTATCAAATTAGTTTTTTTTTATATCAAATTAGTGGCGCCGAGAGAGAGATTTGAACTCCCGAGGGAAAATCCCACATGATTTCCAGTCATGCGCAATACCAGGCTATGCGATCTCGGCAGGCAGCCCTCCGAATGAAGAGTCAGTTTTGAGTTTGTTGCAATATTTCTTGCAATGTACAATCCATAGTGATTAAAACTTCGTTATGTTGCGACTCTTGTCGCCACTGTGGCTTAGGGGTATAGCATCCCATTGGTAATGGGAAGGTCGGGAGTTCAAATCTCCCCAGTGGCTCCAATACTTATTAGTAAGATTTTCTAATTATTAAGTATAATTTACTTTTTAACTTATAAAATACTCATAATGACTTTTTAAGTAATTAACTTGATAATCTACCTAATATACAGAGTGGCATGGATAACTCCAAGAGAACACTCGCCGTTACTCTCGTATTCTTGATGATAGGCGCCCCTTTGGCAAATGCAGGCGTATCTAATTGGGGCTCTTCTAATAATTTAAATTCCAATGGGAGCTCCACAACAGTTACAGCATTTGAAATTCCTGGTAATTCTACTATAATGGATGGGTGGCTTCATGTTACGGATTCTTACATGGCCACATCTACAGAAAACGGAATATCATGGGAAGGTGAAGATTTTTCTGATGGAATTGCATATGGGACATTTTTGAATGAAGATGGCCATTTGACCATAATTGATGATGGGACTAGATCAAATATAAGCAGTTTTGATGTCGGCGACATTTCGGTTAGTATGAACTCTAAATACAAATATACTCCAGGTTGGAGGCATATTTATACTCTAAGTTCGCAAAACAGTGTTTCTGAATGTAGTAGTCAAAACGCACAAGTATTATCTCACGGTTTTGATAATGATTTTGATGTTATATTAGATTCTATGGAGATAATTGAAACTATATATTATTGCGATACTTTTTCTAAACAAGATACAATTCAGGATTTAACTATTATTTCAGAAGGGGATGATTACTATGCAGGCAATCTATCTGCTTCAGGAGGGGGTGGTGAAAATTTTTCTGGAACTTATGAAATTAGTTCAGGCATAACCTCCATATCAATTAACAATGCTGGATCGGGTTATTCTACTGCGGATGATATTACGATCGGCTGCCAATGTGAAGGTTATGATGCCAATGCCTCAATCACTTCAGTTGATGGTAGCGGTGGAATTGAAAGTATCATTGTCGATGATGCTGGCTCCGGATATACTTTAGATGATAATGTACTCTTTTCAATATCAGGTTCAGGAAGTGGGGCCAATCTCGATGCAGTCCTGGAATCTACAGGAGTAATTAATACATTAGAAATTACTAATGAGGGGTATAATTATACTAGTATTCCTACAATAATAATTAGTGATTCATCAGGTTCAGGGGCTTCAATTTCTCCAACTCTTGGTGCTTATTTTGAATACGAACTAGATATTGATTCATTATCTGGTGGTAATTCTAATTGTGAATTTGGTGGGTTTGAGGTTAAAAGTGGACTTGATTATAACGGCAATCGTAACCTTGGTACTGATGAAATTCAGAATACAAGTTACCTTTGTAATATTGTTAAATCGTGGGAAGCTACAACTTTCACTGGTTTGAATGGAACTATTTATGGTAATCAACAAAACATGAGTTATGGCGTAATACCTGCATCAGCATCAAGCGGAGTTGTTGCGATTGCTACTATGCCGGGTTCTCCCTTGCCGGCCGGAACTGATACTTCATTCGTAATTCCTCAAGTAAGCATCCCCTTTTATGATGATATAGAAAACTATTACTTATCTTTTGATCATTGGTACCACGTAGATAGCACTGCTTCTGGGGGTGGAGATGGCGCATGGGTAGAATACCGAATAAAAGATTCGGAGACTTGGAATGATTGGAAATATGTCGCCCCAGATTTAGGGTATCCAAGTACAATGTCTACTGACTCACCGGTCCCTAATGGAGCTCCTTCTGAAGTGGCCATTCCTGTGTTTGCTTCTGATTCCTATAGTGGATGGGTCTCTAGTACCTTCGACATAGAATCTTTGGTAAATGAAACTTCTTCGGATATACAATTCAGATTCCATATTTGGACCCATCCTGATGCAGAAAATGAGCGTCCAGGGTGGTTTATTGATAATATCAATTTTAATAATGATGGCATAAATTATGGTGCTTGGCACCATGGTTGTTATGATCCAAGTGGTAATTTATGTTCATATTCTGCTAATGCTTATGGATCTCTCACTAGAGATATTGATTTGTCCGGGACAAATAGCACCTCCAAAATTGAAATAGATATGGAATGGGATTTAGAAGGTGTCTCAAATGATAACGCATGTGTCGAAATCTCCTTAGATCAAAGCACATGGTATGATATATCATCTACTAACCCATCTACTTCTTCAGATTGTGCGGCAAGGAGTGGTGCTATACCTGGCACCGGATATACTGCAGATAATGGCGTGACATATACGGATCAAAGCGGTCGATTGAGAACAGTTTCACTAGATATCCCCAATTCTTTCTATAACCAAGGAACAGCATACTTGAGAATTGTTGTAAATACTAATTATTACACTAATTATGGCGGCGCTCAAGATTCAAAAGAAGGTCTGACAGTAGATGAGATTAGGATTGTAGATTATAATGGCTCAAATCTGTTCTTTGATGATTTAGAAACATCTACCTCAATGTCACATACTTCCATAGGTACTGCCGTAGATGATTGGTATCATCATGTATTATTACGTGGAAATCAAGAAATAAGGATGAATTTTGAAGATTCTACAGCTAGTGCCCCTTCGGTTTCAGATGCCCCGGGTTGGGCTAGATCTCAAGCCAGTTCATGTAGTTCAGATACTTGTAAATGGACCTTGAATAAAATTGGGGCTAATTCCGGCCCTCCTAGTACTACTTCATTCCCGTACTCTTATGGTGTTGCTTTTTCAGGAAATTATGATGGAGGAATTACTGAAGCTAAATTAATTTCACCAGAATATGAAATACCAGCTAATGGAAACGCATTTTTAATGTTCGATCATTGGGTGGCGATGGAGCCTAATTGGGATGGCGGCGCTGTATTCATAAAAGTTAACGGAGGATCTTGGCAACATTTTGATCCAGGAAATTGGTATGATAGTCAAGTTAGTTATAATTACAATAACTTATATGGATATGACACATTCTCTTCCCAATCGTCACCTTCGGGCGGAATGAAAAGTATGCAAGCAAGTTTACTTAGTTACCAAGGTGACACTGTCAAATTCAAATTTTCATTGGGTTCTGATTCCTATCAAGAATATGGAGGTTGGTTTATCGATAATGCAGGGGTAAAAATCGCTAATTATGGCGAACCTGGAGATTGGATAAGTCCATCATTTTCAATCTCAGAATTTAATCAATTTAATGTAGGTATGGTGGATATAGATGCCATAATACCAGAAAATACCTCAGTTACCGCCTCTTTGATAGATTATACAACTGGCTTAGTTATCCCTGGATTCTCGGATGTAACCTTTCCAATTTCGTTATCGGGTATAGATTCTATTACTCACACTCAAATAAAATTACAAGTTCATTTGTCCACTTCAGATATGGAAGCAACCCCTTCAATAAAGAAAATAAGTATAGGTGGTAAAAGGTTCCTTAATGCAGATACAGGGGGAAATGGGTGGGAATTTAGTTCTGGAGTTGAAGAAATAAATGGACTGTTGAATGCAACAACAATATCGGGAAGTTTAATTTCTGATTTTATTCCATCCTCTCGTCCTATCAAGGCGATAAATATAGGAGGCAATTTATCTAACGGTGTAACTGTTACGGTATTGAATAAATTTGGCTCAACTCTCGGGCAAGCCTCAAAAGGGGGCGGAGTTACTTTCAATACTCCTCAACCTGGATTTGGATTGTCTGTCAGCCTTCCCACTAATGCATGGATCGATAGGCTGGTAATTTCTTCAATTTTTGCTGCACCTGCTTCTAATCCGGTGGTTGATGTTTTGAATGATGGTTCATCTGAATGGTCTTTCTTACAGGGGGATTCCTATGGGCATTATGGATGGCAGTCTACATTTACTAGCCCTACTTCAGATGAATTTGCCACTAGTAAGACACTTTATTTGGATGGTATTAATTCTCAAACCGTGTATTTCAGAATACCTGCAGATGCAAATGTTAACTCTGGGGTGATATCAATATCATCAGATAATGATGGTTTTGACGGCCCAGTAAGTCTTTCTATAGCAGGCTCTTCACAATCTGTTCAATCTAGTAATGATATTTCTTACAATGTTCTTAATTCTGCACAAATATCAGGCATAGTTCTCATGAATCCTTCTCATACTGATTCAGATTCTGGTAGATTTTGGAAAGAAGTTCCAGTTGAAGTAGATTCTAACTCTCCTCAAGTTGTAAAATTATCCGGCCTTGGCGTTGGATATACAATCTTTGAAAACGTCTCAGGCCTAGAAGGCATGATATCCTCATATCACGAACAAGTTATCTCAGAAAATCCAAATTTTGATAAAGTTGATATCCCTGTAACTCTATCTGCAGACATTGGATCAATTTCTATAGATGGGAGTATTATTTATGATTTCCTCATAAAAAATAGGGATTTTGATGTCCCCAATACTCTATATCCTAATGGTGAATCAGTTGAAATAGTTACTTCGCATCATCATCTTTATGATAACTCAGAATTATCCGAAATAACTCTAGAAGGAATAGCGTCTGATGGGAATGTAATAATGTTCAAGGTTGAAAATGGTGCTGATGGTTTATGGGGGGCTGGTTCAGAGCCAGTACTTTTCTCTCAGACTTCTGGTTCAAATAAAGTTACATTTGATGCCTATTCTAGCTACATTGAAGAAATAACTGCATCTGATGGTTATGTGGACATCACTTCTCATTGGATATTTGACGTTTCATGGAATTGGGATGATGTTGAAGATATCCTATGGACTTCTAGGGCGAACGACAACAATGGAGATACTATTTGGCCCGCGCAAGCGTATAGTGGCAAATCAGGGTCACAAGCAGTTGAAAATGATATTCAAATTGATACTTTCAATATTTTTGATAATGAAAATAGACTTATTTCTAATATATATGATAATTTACTATATCCTTTCCCAATATTGGAAGGAAGTATCTTGAATATCTCTGGAAATGTTAGATTTCAAGATTCTTCTAGTAATAGGCCAATGGCTTCAGATTTCTCTGTCGGATTAAATATATCTGGTAATTTGATACCTTTGGAATCAGGGGAAAACGGGGAATTCTTTGGTACTGTTACTACTCCCTCTGATTATTCACTATTATCAGTATCACCAATCATAATTTCGATTGGCCCAAATAGTGGTGCAACCGGAGCTCAAGATGTTACAGGTCAACCCACTCCAATTGATATCTTAGTAGACACAAATCCTCCTTTGGCGGGGCCAATACAAGTTAATACCCCTATTGGATTACAGTTTGCTGATGGCATGGTCTGTGACCCAACATCTCCATTTAGAGCATACATAACTGTCAGCGAAGCCGAAGCACGTGGCGATTCTATAACTCTCAAATATTGGAGAACAGGTGTCGATGACCTAAATGGCGATGGCATTGCTACAGAGGGCGAATATTTATCTCAAACTCAATCATTAACCCCTGGTCTGACTGGTCAGCAACAAGTTCAGTTTAGTGGTATTGATGTGTCTGCACTTGATAATGAGCCAATACATCTCTATATCGAAGGGACAGATTGGGCAGGATTGAGCTACCAAGAAGGAGCGTCAGGTGGTTCTTCAGGTGCAGATAACTCGTGGGCAAGTGTGATTATAGCCGTAGATGAACCAACTCAATTTGCTGGAGATAGCATAGGAGTAGGCCAAGGCAAAAATTCTGCATTCGATTTAAATCGAAAAACTTCTGATAATATTGATTATTATCTTTTACCAGATGTTTTACATGTATTCTCTGTTCAAATAGATGATATCAACGGCCTCATTACTTTGGATAATATAACTGTAATGCTATGCGGATATGGCAGCAATTTAGGGTTGTTTACTTATGAGCCATGGTCCGGAGTTATGTGGACTCCAGAGGGAAGTATGACGACCCCAATTGGTTTCCAAACAGAAAAAATTACTGATTCGGTAACAAAATTAGAGTTAAGTTTCAAACTTTCATGGGATTTCCCTTGGGATGATGATACACCCAATTGCAAACCTAGGGTTACAGTAGATGATAATCTCATAACAGTGGCTGAGTCTCAAGTTTTAAGTGCCCTTTCTTGGAAATTAGATAATAAAATAACTGCAATACCTTCTCAAGTTACAGACCTAACTTCTCCTGTTTCTCCCTCTTCAAGTAATATTTTATTTCTAAAACAAGGAGATGAATTCTCAGTTTCTGGAGAACTTTTCTATGCAGGTTCCGGAGAGAAGCTATTGTCAATAAGTGATGATACGCAAGCAAGAATTTCTATTATTTATGGGACGGAAGAACGCGTATCAGTATCATCTGTTTCGCCTAATGGTTCTTTTTATGGTTCACTTATCTTACCATCTAGGGCTCCATTGGACTCTACGATGAGTGTTAGTACAGATTTAATTAATCTTCCTGGGGTTGGTATGTCAGTTACTAATTCTGAAGCATCTGTGACTGTTGATAGCGATTCCCCTTCAGCACTTTTCAATCAAGATCTTTATCCTGACTCTTCGTTCACAATAATCGGAACTGATTATATGGATGATACATTAGTAACAATTTCAATTCTTGATGAAATAGGCATGAAAGATGGTCCTTTGTCAGTTGAATGGGAATTTAGAAGAGGCGGGCAAAAAATATCTGGAACTACGGATTCAGGCGAAATACCTCTTTCATCATCTTCTGATGGAGTTACTGTTTATCAAGGAAGAATGGATTTCAGTCCTTTAATTGACATTACTTTCAAAGTTGGTGATCAAATAGCATTATGGATAAACTCTACTGACAAAGCGGGAAATGAAATTATAGGTTTAGGAAGCGAATTATCGCCTCGGGTCGCAACCCTCAGAGTCATGGAATTCCTTGGCCAATACACTAGGGAAATTACAACCCCTACAAAATTTCCTCTAACAGGAGATATTCTGACTATTGTAACTTATTGGGAAAATCCTGGTAAAATAGATGGCGCATTTTCAATAGGGCTATGGGAACGATTGGATGATGGAGCATGGAGGCCGTCGGTTACTACTGCAATTAGTGGCGACACCGAACTCCTCCTCCCCTCAACAAGCTCCAGTATTATAGCTACTTTCAAATATGAAACTTGGCAAGAGGGGCAGCCTTTACTTGTTATTGTTGTAAATGGAGATTTTGAAAATGCCAATGGACTGAATGAAGAGATAACAGGAATATCTGTTGAATCACCAAATCAAGTTCAATCAAGTGGATCTACGGTTTGGCTTCTTATGTTCGGCACCATCATTGTATCAGTTATTGGTTTAATTGTCTTTATGATGAGAGGCAGAGGTGAAGATTACTATGATGATGATGATGATGAATATTATGATGAATAATGTATCCCGTGTTTATATCAGACTCTTATTATCTACTCTTTAGTCGTAATTATACCTCCATCATTTATAGGCTATAGAACGACAAGAGCAATTGGAGAGAGAAATCTTTCTAGATGGGATTGGGATGCACACAAACAATGACGAAGTTATGACTGTTGATGATTTAAGAAATGAGTTAGATGATCTCAAGTCTTTGGTTAATACACTTCTTACTATAATAATGGAAGAAGCAGATGGAGTTCAAAATGGTGCTGCACCTTCGTTGGGGGAACATCCTCGACGAGGATATTGCATGTAATTAATATTGAACAGGCTCAGGATCAATACTTCTCCATAGGTACCATGTTGCTATAGTTCTCCATGGTGACCATTTGTCAGTAATTTTCTTTATTTGGGAATTATTCATTTTTTCACCATCTGAATATATTTTTTCTAATGCCCTTATTGCTCCAATATCTCCCATCGGAAAAATATCAGGCCTTAACAATGTAAAAATTAAAATCATTTCTGCAGTCCACACACCAACTCCTCTAATTTCTGTGAGTTTATCAATTACTAAACTGTCAGAAAGGTCTTCCCAACTTATCTTATAGTATTCATCCACCCATATTTTAGAAATTCCTTTTATGTACTCTACTTTTCTATGTGATAGTCCACATTTCTGTAGATTTTCAGCATTTTTCAGAGAAATATTTTCAGGTATAATATCTCCAATTTCATTTGTTAATCTATTCCAAACTGTGTCTGCTGCTTTAACTGATATTTGTTGCCCAACAATTGAACGTATCAATGTCATAAAAATATCTTCTCTTGATTTTAGCGCAGGTTCTTCGTATAGGCAAATTAATTTATCCATTTTTCCGTCTATTTCTCTCAAGTATTTCTTCCCTTCTTCCCAGTATTTTGGTATCTTATTATTATTGATAATAAATCACCCTTTTATTACTGCAAATGGTTTCAAACGAGCCACAGGTCTAGCCAACCTAGCCTTTTGAGTTAAATCAATTACTTCATCTACATCTTTGTATGCATCCGGAGCTTCTTCAGAAAGTACATTAGGCGTCTTTACATTTACGTAAATTCCTTTTGCTTCAAGGTTCTTCTTTAATTCTACAGAATCAATACTGTTTCTAGCCGCCGTTCTAGATAATTTTCTTCCTGCTCCGTGACATGAAGATGCAAAAGCATCATTCGAACCAATCTTTGGGCCGGCAAGGACCCAAGAAGCTGTACCCATGTCTCCTGGTACGAGGACTGGTTGTCCAATTCCGGAAAATTGATTTGACAATTCAACATGATCACCACCCAGTGCTCTTGTTGCTCCTTTTCTATGAACGCAGCATTTACATTGTTTTCCGTGAACTTCGTGATTTTCTATTTTTGCGATATTGTGACTAACATCATATATTAATTTTAAATTACTATCTCTTCCTAATATGTCTCTTAATGAGTTTCTAAGTCGCTGAGTTAGAGCTGAACGATTGGCGAAAGCGTAATTTCCTGCAGCATTCATTGAATCTACGTATTCTTGACCTTCTTTACTATATATCGGTGCTGCGGCTAATTGTCTATCCGTTATCTGAATATCCCACTCAGGAGCATGCCAAAATCCATCATTTTTTTGATATTTGGATTCTATAGCATTAACATGTTCAGAACATACTTGATGCCCCAATCCTCTTGAACCAGTATGTATCATAGCAGTAATCTGGCCTTTTCTCAAACCATAAGATTTAGCTGCTTCGTGATCAACTATTTTATCTACAATTTGCAATTCAAGAAAATGATTTCCTGAGCCTAGTGTTCCTAAAGCACTCATTCCCCTCTTCATAGCCCGTTCACTCAACTTCCTTTCCTGGCAATCGAGTAAACCATTCGATTCAATGTTAAAAAGATCTCTTGATTCTCCCCATCCTAAATCTACTGCTGCCCCAGCACCTTCAGAGAGAATTACTTCTAATTCAGTCAAATTTAATTTAACGCCTCCCTTTCTAGACGCACCAGAAGGTATTGTTTGTGCCAATTTTTTAGATAATTCTTTGATATTAATGTCATTAACTCCTATGTCTAAAGAACAAAGTCTTACGCCGCAATTAATGTCAAAACCAACTCCTCCGGGAGATATTGAGCCACCTAATTCTCCTGCTTCTGTATCGGTTGCAACCACACCTCCAATTGGAAATCCATATCCAAAATGCCAATCAGCCATTGCCCATGCGTTTCCAACAATGCCAGGTAAAGAAGCAGTATTGATTACTTGATTAGGAGATCTATCATCAGTATGTTCTTTGATGTGCTTCTCATCAGCAATCATTATTGCATCTGTCAACATCCTCCCATGTTTCTTGATACGCATTCTTCCAGGGCCATTTGATTCTAGGTGCTCTCTCCATTCTCCCTCCATGCATTGACGTAATATGGCGCACCTTTCAACTCGACGGGCAATTATTAAGCATCGACTTCAATACTAATTGATAAATCGGAAGGCCATAGGAAAGATGAGATATTATGGTGTTCGGAGACGTAGAAATTCCTTTTTGGAACGAGTCAGGGCATTTTCGTAAAGAATGTATTGTAACTGAACTTAAATTTTGGACTAGGGATGACGAAAGAAAAACCTGCGGAGATTCTACTGCAGATTCATACACATTCATCGGCAACCCACTCATTCAAGGATACCCAATGAGGGGAAAAGAGTTGAAAGATGCAATGAGGAAGACATTTCTTTCCTTTTTTGAAAATAGGGGGCATACCATTATTTCTCCATATCCTGTTATAGCAAGATGGCGTGATGACATACATCTTACAATTGCTAGTATTGCTAACTTTCAACCTCATGTGACTAGCGGACAAGTCCCTCCTCCTGCTAATCCACTTACTATAAGTCAGCCATGTATAAGGCTGACTGATGTCGCAGCGGTTGGGCGTTCTGGAAGGCACCTTTCTACCTTTGAGATGATGGCACATCATTCATTCAACAGACCGAAGGATGGAAATACAATATATTGGATCGATCAATGTGTCCGTTATTGTGATGATATGTTAATTAATACATTTGGTATTCCGCCTAATGATATAACCTATGTAGAAAATCCATGGTCAGGAGGAGGTAATGCAGGTCCAGCCTTAGAAGTCATTGTCGGTGGCCTAGAACTAGCCACATTAGTCTTCATGAATTTAGAAGAACATGAAAAGGGAGATGTAGATATAAAAGGTATTATGTATCGTGAAATGGATCTCCAAATTATTGATACAGGTTATGGTTTAGAAAGATTTTGTTGGGCTGCTGCAGGGACTCCAAATATATACGAGGCAATTTATCCCGAATCCGTATCTTGGTTAAAGAAAACTTCTGGGTATGATAAATTTATCCAATCTTCTGATATTGATGTAAATATTGATTTACTTCTTGGAGAAATTTCACGTTTATCGGGTATTCTAAATATAGATGTGGGTACAGATGTTAATTCATTATATGATATACTAATATCCCGTTTAAGTGATTCAGGGTTCTCAATATCTATAGAAGATCTGAAAAAAATTACCGAACCTCTTTCGTCGATATATGCAATTCCTGACCACTTGCACGCAATATGTAACATGTTAGGGGACGGATTGGTTCCAAGTAATTCTAAAGCAGGATATTTACTTAGGATGCTGGCCCGTAGAGTTTGCCGGATGAGAGATAGTATTGGAGTTTCGACAAGCCTATCGGAACTCGGCTCTATGCATATTGAAAATTATCTGGACATTAATAATTTTGTTCAATCTTACCAAGGTATATTTGATATCCTAGATATAGAAGAAAAAAGATATTATGAAATGTTAAGAAAAGGTGAAGCAGCGGTTAAAACTGCGCTCCATGGAGTTTCAAAATTAGAGTTAGAACTACCTGATGAAATTTTATTTCGATTATCGGAAGAAAGGGGACTTAATCCTGAAATGGCAATTTCAATTGCTAATTCACTAGGGTGGAATAAATTATCTGTTCGTGTTGGGTTTTCGGCAGATATGGCCGCCAGAAACGCAACGGCTACCAAAGACGCCTCAAAAATAAAAAATAAAATTTCAGAATTAGATGTTTCTTCATACCCTCAAACTTCTCTGGATTATTATGAAGATACAAAGTCAATTAACTTGGAAGCAAAAATAATTGATTGTTTACAATTGTCAAAAAAACAATTATCATTATTCAAATTTTCCAATGAAGTTATTTCAGCCCCCTCGCATGCAATAATATTGGACAGAACTCTCTTTTATCCTGAAGGAGGTGGGCAACTTGGTGATCAAGGATTTTTAAAACAAAATGGTATAGAAATTAAAGTGCTTGATACTAAAATTATAGAAGGAGTAGTATTGCATATGACGGATCAAAGTTTAGAGATTGGCCCAGTATCGGGTTCTGTTGATTGGATCAGAAGGAAGCAATTAATGGATCACCACACTGCAATACATTTGGTTGGAGGGGCAACTAGGGAATTACTTGGGCCACATATTTGGCAAGCAGGCTCCAATAAAGGAGCTCTTTATGCAAGGATAGACGTTACTCATCATTCAAGGATTAATAGAAAAATACTTGATAAAATTGAAGATAGAGTTAATGAAATAATAACAACAAATCTCAAAGTCAAAAAGTTACTTCTGTCTAGGGCAAATGCTGATGAAAACTTCGGCTTTAATATATATCAAGGAGGCCCCCCTAAACAAGATCAAATTAGAATTATTAAAATCGGTGACTTTGACGTTCAAGCATGCGGTGGCACACATCATGATGAAATTGGTGAAATAGGCGACTTACGGATAATTCGTGCCAGTCAAGTCCAAGACGGGGTAGAGCGTCTGCAAGTCGTGGCCGGAGACTCTGCACGCGAGCATGCACGTTTACGAGATAAAATTTTAAGCGATACTTCTGGAATGCTAGGTGTTAATCCTGAAAATTTACAAAAGACAGTATCACGATTCTTTGAGGAATGGAAATCTCAACAAAAGAAAATTGAGGAATTAGAAGGTGAAATAATCCGATTACGAACAACAGGTACTGGCAATGAGTCTTCAGAAGTGGATGGCGTAAGGTATGTGGTTATGGAAATAACAGGAGATTCCAAACAAATGATGGCAATGCTGGGCGAATTAACTCGTGACTCCAAATTACCTACATTAGCCGTTATTGGTACTCGCAAAGGAGGTGGGAAATTAATAGTTGCATGCACTGAGAATTCATTAGCCTCCAAACGTCATAATGCAGTTGAAATATTAAATATTATCTCAACCCATATCAATGGAGGAGGGGGGGGAAAACCTTCATTTGCCCAAGGAGGGGGGTCGAATCCAGAAGGTATTTCCGAATCTCTTTCTCATGCTCGTCGAATCTTAGGATTGGAATAAGGCTATAAATTAAATTTACACCCCTCTAATTAAGTTTTTTTTCAGTCGAGTTGATGTTCAAAGTGGACTTCGCATTAATATGGTAGAACAGGTCGATGTTTCATCGCGTGCATCTCAAATTGAATATGCAATAAGGGATGTTGTGATACCAGCGATTGAATTAGAATCTCAAGGTCATGAGATTATTAAATTAAATATTGGAGATCCATTGGCATACGAAGGCCTCCCAACCCCAAATCACATGATTGATGCTTTTAAAAAAGCATTAGATAATCAAGATAATGGATATAGTCCTTCATATGGTATATCTGATTTAAGGCAGGCTATAGGAGAAAATGAAACTCAAAAAGGCTGGATTTGTTCCTCTGATGATGTCTATGTTACTCATGGGGTGACTGAAGCTTTACAGATAATTTTCGCGGCATTTCTTCAAGAAGGAGATATCGTTCTCGCACCCGGGCCACATTACCCTCCTTACATGGCATATCCACAAATGTATGGGGCGACTACGATGGAGTATAGGCTGAATTCATCAGATAGTTGGAAAATAGATTTAGAAGATATAAATTCTAAAATGAATTCAAATGTCCGCTTATTGGTCATAATAAACCCCAATAATCCAACAGGTAATGTTGCTACAAAAGAAGAAATAGATGCTTTGATTAAAATTGCAGATGACTGGCCAAAGTGTACTATTGTAGCAGATGAAATTTATGATGGATTGGACTTCACAGGAAATTTAGTTTCAGTAGCTTCAAGGTCTCAAAAAACTCCTGTGATTGTTTTAAATGGAGTTTCTAAAGTATATTTTGCTCCCGGATGGAGGGTGGGGTACATGGCTATACATGATCCTAATAAATCTTTGAAATTAGTACGTGACGGAATGGAAAGACTTCTACGCAGTCGTTTGTGTGCATCAACGCCCGCACAATATGGCTTTTTGGCAGGCTTGACAGCAGATAAAAAATGGTTAGGCAAGCACAGACTAGTGATCAAAGAAAGGCTTGATTATTGTTTAAAAAGGATTTCTCAAATTGATGGCATTGAATGTGAATCACCCGGGGCTGCATTTTATTTGTTTGTAAAAATAACAAAATCAAAGTTTTCCAAAGATGATAAAAAGTTTGTTTTGGACCTTTTGCATAAAAAACATGTACTTGTTGTCCATGGTTCGGGATTTTCACCCGAATTCGGCAGTGGGCATTTCAGAATGGTATGTTTGCCTCCAATTGAAATTTTGAATATTGTATTTGATAGAATTTCAGACTTCTTAAAGTGATTATAATGTCTTGGTTACTATCATATTTCAGAAATATGAAATGGAATAAGTCTAAAATCAAAAATATATCTATTGCTTCAAGATGGTCTCATTACTCCAATGGCTTGATATTAGATTCGAAAGACTCAAATAATCCTGTTTGGATTGTAGGCTCAATATGGTTTGAAACATGGTTTTTAGGCTTAGAAGAAAGATTACAATTAGTTTTAAGTAATAGGCTCATGCAATCTTCATCTGAATCTATGGAAAATTACTTGATTAGGAATGATCTTGATCCTCCTAAAAATAATGATATCGACATGTGGAAAGAACTCCAAACAGAATGGCACGAAAGAGGAATGGGGATTTTTTCACTTTTTGAGAAAGAGGAAAATGGAGATATTAAGTTACTGATTAATAACTATCCAAATTTATATATTGCAATAGGCTATTTATTATCTGCATGGGAAACCATGATGTGTTCAAGATATAAATCCTATTGGAATGATTCTGAATTAAGTATTTTACTTACTTTGACTCCAACTTCTGATAATTTCCCACCTCCTCAACCTATCAGTAATGGCGTGTTTATAGATGGTAAATCCTCGCTCAGCGACTCCTCTGAATGGTGGGAAATGCTAAAAATTGATCCAGAAGGTAGTTGGTCAATCTCTAATGATAGGAAAATGGTTGTATCTAGGGATTTGTTTGAGCGATTTATTAAATCTTCAATACCCTATGTCAATGATATTAATTTCCCTAGGTTGAAAAATTATAACTGGAATTCTATTGATGATTTAAATTCAATTTGGTGGTCAGCAGCAGCCGATTCTGCGCGAGCGATGTTTATCTCAGAATCTTATCATGTGATGATAGATAAAACTGATGATTGGAAGAATGTTGGCTATCGACATTTACAAAAAAATGGTTTGGGGGTGATAAATAAGGTGCAAAGATATGATGATAACGGAGGTATAATTTTACACATGAAATCTCTATTCCACCCTTCTATTAGTTGTGGGATTTTATTGGCTTGTTGGGAGCGAGCATATGGACGAAATGGGCAGTTAATTTTTACTAATGAAAATAACATGTATATTGTAAAAATATTTTCTTCTCTTGTCGTCACACCCCCCAATTCATAATCGTGTGCTGTCAAACATTATAGCCAAACTCAAATCCAAAGGGTTGTACTTACGTAACGGCGGGTGTTTTCAATGGCTCTAAATCATAATCAATATGCTGTTGCTGCAATTGTCGCAACCTTATGTTTAGCTGGAGTTTATACAATAGTTGGAGCAGCTATTTCAAACACAGATGCCGGCGGTTTCGAATCTGCGATAGATGATATATTATTAACTGAAGATGAGAATCCAAAGGAATGCCCAGAGGGTGTTGCCACAGTAGGTTGTGATTGGGATGGAGATGGTATCCCTGATAGAATGGAACAAACTCTCTATGGTACTAATTGGCAGCAGGCAGATACTGATGGAGATGGGTTAGATGATGGTTGGGAAATTGAAAATGGACTAGACCCACTTGACACCGGTCAGCCATGTCTTTCATTCGGCGACTCATCTGGGGGGCAAGGCGATTGCCAAGATATTCCGATTAATTCTGTAGATACAGAACAAGAAACTGGTGAACAAAATGAAACTTTCCCAAATCCTGATAATGGACCATTGGGGGATCCAGATAGAGATGGATTAACCAATCTAGAAGAAGCGGATTTAGGCACTAATCCTAATTTGAAAGATAGCGATGGCGATGGCCTAAATGATAAATGGGAATCCAAGTATACATATGAAATAATTACAGCCCAGGGGCCAATAACGCTACTGGATCCTCTGGATGGGAATTGGAATTGCGATTTACTTACAGCATCCGTAAGAGCGGAAATAGAGCAAGATATCGGCAAAAGTAAATGGGATGAAATGGGAAACCAATTTGGCCACTCTTGCGATGCTGTGCTTGACTTAGAACAACCTCAACCTGATAGTCTAAGAAATTATATCGAAGAAAGGTATGATACGAATCCTCTTGCTGAAGATAGTGATAATGATCTAATTGATGATAGATATGAAATAGCTTTCGGAGAAATAAGCCTTGGAGTTCATTGCGGTGTTCCTGTTTTTGGGACATTAAATATAGATGCGCCTTATACTGACTTAATGCAAGCAGCAGGTGATCTTACTTGGTTTGAACAAGATATGGATGGAGATGGTAGATTGAACGGCCCAGGAGATTGGGACACTGATGGCGATGGTATGCCAGATGGATTCGAATATTGTTACAGGGAGTTGCTTAACCCCGCTAATGCTACAGATGCATACGGCGATAATGATAAAGATGGACTAAATAATGTAGAAGAGTTTGAAGTTTCATATGTTTGGGGGGATTCTAATTTCACTAATCCTTTAGATTCTGATACAGACAATGATGGTATGCCGGATGGGTGGGAATCACTTAGTGGCATACACCCTAATGATGGTAGCAACGCCGACGATGATCCTGACTATGATGGATATGACCTTGATAGAGATGGAGGAGTGCGTTATTCTGATATGTTGGGAGTTACTACTGTACATTCAATAAATGTAGAATTAGGTGACTTCGTACAGGAAAATCAAACAGTCCTTTGGGTAAGGACTGTCCAGGAAGGAAACTATGTAAACATTCCAATTAAAACTCAATCAGAAGGATGGGTATATCACATCAATGTAGACGTTGGCGATGAGGTAACCAGTAGATTACAAGATCTAATTGTGGTTCTTGAAAATAATGAACGTTTTACAAATTTAGATGAATATAATGCTCGTGATAGGGACTTTGATGGGGTTTTAGATGGTCGTTCTACTGATCCTCTAAATTCAGACACAGATGGTGATGGCTTACTTGATGGAATTGAGGTAATGGGTTGGATTATAAGAATTGTAGATAATGGAGTAAGGGACGTAATAGTGCGCAGTGACCCAGGGACTTATGATAGTGACAATGATGGACTTAATGATTCAATGGAATACTACGTTACGTTTACAAACGCTACAGATAGAGATACAGATAACGATGGTCTAGAAGATTATAGAGAAGCTATTACTGGCCATTACATTGAGATAAATGGTTCAACCATTCATTACTTCACAAATGCTTCGGCTTTTGATACCGATAATGATGGTCTAGAAGATGGTGAAGAAGTAATCGACGGCTCTGATACATACGTTACACATGCAAATAATGCTGATACTGATGGCGATGGATTAAATGACGGTGGTGAAGTACTCTATATCCCTAGGCCTTGGCAAAGTCCAACAAGCCCACTAAATAATGATACAGATGGTGATGGTCAACCTGATGGTTGGGAAATGCAAATATTTTCAGTCCAACAAAACACCAACAGTCATAGTCTTTGGATATCTACTTCTTCTTGGCTTCCTCCAAATTGTGATTCAATGATAGAATGCGGACTTGGACCAGGAGGATGGGTTTGGACTAATTTTAATACTGGTTTTTCTACATCTGGGGATAGAGATGGAGATGGAATAATGGATCCAAAATATTTCCTTCATGAAATGAACTTATCTGGATTTTCAATACCTGAGCAAGGCCGTTGGGCATTAAATCCGTCTAGTATGCTTACAGATTCAATATATGATATTGATAATGACACACTTCAAAATTCATTAGAAGCCCCTAATAGGTGGAATACAAATCCTGTTGATCATGATACTGATAATGATTTATTGCCTGATGGCTGGGAAGTTAGTAAGACCGAGCAAGCATTAAGTTTAGGTTTAGTTGATAATAATTCATTAAGTGCACTGGGATCCAGGGGCCCCATGGATCCTAGGATGCCAGATTCAGATTTAGATGGAATTAATGATGGCCAAGAAGACTTTGATAATGATGGATTGAACCGAACCTATCTTTTGAATAGATATTGCCCAGGATGGTCCAACCCTCAAGATTCTGAATGTCATATAGATCCGACTGGCGCTGGTATTGCTTTCTACAATGATTTAGAGAACTTCACTAATTATGAAGAGTACCAAAATGGGACTAATCCAATTCTTAGTGATTCTGATTTATGTGATGATGGGTCTAGTTGCCCTGACGGCTGGACCGATGGTTCAGAGGTCTATCACCAAGATCAAGATGGAGATGGAATGTGGTCTGGATGGGAATTTTTCTTCAATTTCGACCCTCACGATGCCTCTGATTCTACTATCGATTCAGATGGCGACGGTTACATAAATAAGTGTGAGAGTAAATGGAATACTAATCCAAAAGACCCTACTAGTTTCCCTTCTCAAGGTGAACTCTGTGATAACTTTAGTTAATCTCATAAAATATTTAAAATTCTATCTGGGGCTTTTTTAGTTATGTCATGGTGGATTCTTCCTACTACTGCAGACATTGGAATTAGGGCATTTTCTTCGAGTGCTTCAGAAGTGATTAAAGAAATGACACTTGGTCTCCAAACAATTCAACTATCTGATGATGAAAATCCTAATTTTGAATCATTAGTACGCCATACAGGTCATTGGTCAATACCTTTGGTCAAATCAGATGTTGAAAGAGGAATGGTAAGGTGGTTAGAAGAAGTATTGTACCAAGGTATGACTGAAGACCAATGGTTGGTAGATGCCACATTTAAAATTTCTAACGAATCAATCGAAGCCCAAGTATCCTGGGTCGACTCTAATTTTATAACTAGAGAAATAGAAATAAAAGCGGTAACAATGCATGAACTGATACTAAGGGAAGTAGAAGAGGGAGAGATTATACAAGGAGTTGACGCGGATATCCCTACTTTCGAGGGGCCAGGTTGGATTGCACAAGTTGTACTTGATATCTAATTGTCATTCTTCAACATTAAATTTCTGATAAACTTCATTAGTAGTTTGAGTGACTCTTATGAAAGTAGTACATTTGGGTAAATCTTTGATTCTTCGTGCTCCTACGTAAGAACATGCAGACCTCAATCCTCCTAATATGGCCTGTATGGTTTCTTCCAGAGCCCCTCTATATGGAACTCTTACTTCTTTACCTTCTGGTGCCCTATGCTTGGCAACCTCTCCATAATGAGTTTCCATTGCCTTCGATGAAGACATCCCATAGAATGACTTGTAAATATTACCTTCTTTTCCTTCTACTAGTTCACCTCCTGATTCATCATGCCCTGCGAACATGCCGCCTAGCATCACAAAATCTGCTCCTGCTGCAAAAGCCTTTGCAACATCTCCGGGAGAGGAGCAACCGCCATCTGCCATGACGTGGCCTAATAATCCATGAGCTGCATCAGCACATTCTGAAATAGCTGATAACTGGGGATAACCCACTCCAGCAACCTTCCTTGTCGTGCACACCGATCCTGGACCAATTCCTATTTTTACTATATCTGCCCCTGCTAAAATTAATGCTTCCGTCATTTCTCGTGTAGCAACATTTCCTGCTATAATTATTTTTGAAGGAAACTCTTCTCTTACTTTTTTAACATATTCGAGGAAAACTTCTCTATACCCATTAGCAACATCGATACATATCATTTGTAAATTTACATTTGTCCCTATTTTTCTCTTAACTAATTCAAAACTGCTTTCTGTTGAGCCACACGTTACTGCTATAAATTCAGGGTTAACTCCTTCTTCCCATGCCGTACAAAATTCCTTTGTTGAGTAGAATTTTTGTGTACAAGTTAACATTTTATGTTTTTGAAGGACTTTAGCAAGAGAAAAAAGTCCAGTGGTATCCATATTGGCAGAAACTATTGGAACACCATTCCATATTTCTGTAGAATGCCGAAAACTAAATTCTCTTTCGAGGTTAACATCAGATCTAGAAACAAGCGTACTGCGCTTAGGTCTTATCAAAACATCATTAAAAGTCAGCTTAACATCTTGCTCTACACGCATTAGGACCTTAATTATCGAATGTACTGGGACTTAAGATTGTTCTTAATCAAAAATAAAATACAAGGTATACAATTCTATGGTCAAAAGTCATTCATTCGATTCCCGAAAAAACTTTATCATATTCATTTTTTGTTGAATACTGGATTCTATTATGTCAACCACTTCCTTTATATTCTCAGATTTCAAACAAGTAACTTGATCTTCTATAGTATCAATAACCATTGAAGCAAGTCTCCACGCATTTTCTTCATTTTGCTGTTTGAATGTTTCTCTTAATTCTGTTGCAAGCCTAGAATTATTTTCATTTACTCCTGTAATTTCAGCTATTTGCATGATGTATGTTTCCCATAATGATATTAAATTATTCCATTTATTATCGTTGACAACACCTTTAAGTTCAGGCATAATTTCTATTATTGCCCGTAGATATAATTTACCATTAGGGGCATTTTCCGAATATTTCTTTTCTAAATCATATACTGAAGGAAAAATACTTTCAAAATCTGAATTTTCTAATTCAGGTTTAATTATAGATATTATTCTAAATCTATTTCTTCCTGTAGCACTATATAGTAAATTTGACCCATTCTCTTGTAGGTCATCTACTTCTACTAATGTACCTACATCAAAAGGGATCGCCCATCCTTTAATCTGAGGAGCCGAAGAATTTTCAACCACATGCCCATAAGGTAATGTTTCCATTACAATATCATCTAACATCTGCTTATACCTTGGTTCAAAAACTCTCATCATCATACTATCGCCTGGCATCAACAGAGAGTCTAATACGAATAAGGGTATAATTAATTGTTCTTGGAGGGGCGATAGATTGTCTTCAGCACTAACTTGATCCATATCTCTCTTAACCTATTATTGCATATTAATAATTGTCTTTATTTATCATCAATTTAAATTATTTATAACATAAAAAAGCATTTTGTTGGTGTTTATTAATAAATCATTTAGAACTATGATACATAGGATATAATATGATTTCCGGGAGTAATGCCGATTTTGGTAAAATCAGTTTTACCGGAACTCTTCGCCCATCGCAACTAGATTCTTCAATTATTATTAAAGAACAACTATTTAAAAATGAAAAAAATCTTCTAATAGTTGCGCCCCCAGGTTCTGGAAAAACCGTTTTAGGACTTTATGTGTGGTCTAATTTAGTCAGATTACCAACTCTCGTTTTGAGTCCAAATTCTGCTATCCAGGCCCAGTGGATTGCAAGGGCAAATGAACTTTTTGAATTAGATGGTAGGGAAAGCAACATTGGTACTAATGCCGCTACAAATGGGCTTCTAACATCATTAACTTATCAATCAATAACTCTTCCAAAGAGAAATGATGTAAATTTAAACCAAGATTCTAAAGAATTATGGATACAGAAACTTATTTTTGATGATGAAGCAGATAATGAAGAAACCGCAAAGCTATGGATTGAAGATCTTGAACGAAACAATAACAAATATTATGAAAAAAGACTAAGTTACTACCGCAAACAAGTCAGAGATAATCTAACATCTCATGGTAATTCTTTAGGGGTGCTTCATGAATCTGCAAAACAAAATCTAGAATATCTTTCTAAATCTGGAATTGGCATGATTATATTGGATGAATGCCATCATTTATTGGGCCATTGGGGAAGGGTACTTTCTGATATTCGTGAATATCTTGGAAATCCAATAGTCTTAGGCTTGACGGCAACACCACCACTCTCCGAAAAAGTAAATATTGGGCATTATGATAGGTATACTAAGTTCTTTGGAGGTGTCGATTATGAAGTCCCTGTCCCTGCTCTTGTTCGTGATTCTAATTTAGCCCCCTATCAGGATCTTGCATATTTTGTTAGGCCAAATACTGAAGAATTAACTTATATTGCGAATGTAGATAATGAATTTGACAAATTAATAACCGATACCATCGAGGGATTCCCTGGCGATACAGATAGATTACCCGGGTTAAATAATTGGTTAATTATGATATTATCTAATCTCCAATTACCTGGGGGGCAAGCAAAAAATTGGAAATCTTTCATCAAAAGAGACGAAAATTTGGCCAATATGGCAAGAATCCATCTTTTACATCAATGTATCCCACTTCCGAATAACATACCAAATATTGAACAACGGTTAACTGATATTAATTATAAAAAGACTGACGTTTTAGTGCCATTATTAGATAGGTATGTCAGGCACGGCTTGTTGAGGTCAAGGAACTCTGAAGATCATAAATTGGCAGAATTAATAAAACAAAAACTGAGGATGCTAGGGCAACAAATAACTGAAACCGGGCATCGCGCATGTGCTTCTCCGGTAGGTAGAATAATGGCCTATACTAATGCTAAATATGAGGCACTAAGAGATATTTTGACTACCGAGATGGAAACCTTGGGAGAGGGCATAAGGGCAGTAATAATTACAGATTTTGAGAAATCGTCTGCTACAGCACTAGTTGAGGGGGTATTAGATGATGATGCTGGGGGTGCTATAGCAGCCTTTAGGGCACTTCTTGGAGGAAGTACAGATGACTTAGATCCAGTTCTTATGACTGGATCTACTGTTTTAGTAGATGATGATTTATTCCAAAAAATTATGCCTAGATTTAATCAATGGGTTTTAGAAAAAAATTTGAATATCAAGTTCTATGATAATGAAAAACAAGGCTATCATGAAATAATAGGAAAAGGGTCTCAATGGCAACCAAGATATTACACTGAGATGATTACTGAATTATTTCAAGAAGGAGTAACCAAATGTTTAATTGGAACTAGAGGATTACTCGGAGAAGGTTGGGATGCGAGTAGAATTAATGTTCTAATCGATTTGACTACTGTAACTACGAGTATGAGTATTAACCAATTAAGAGGGCGTTCATTTAGGTTGGATAAGCACGATCCTCAAAAAGTTTCAAATAATTGGGATATTATTTGCTTAGCAGAAGAATTTAGTAAAGGATTTGATGACTACGACCGCTTCAAGAGGAAACATGCAAGGCTATTCGGAGTATGTGATGATGGCGCAATAGAGAAAGGAGTAGGGCATGTCCATGCAGCATTCACTGAGGTAAGGCCAGAAGGTATTTCTGAAACTATGTCTCTATTTAATGATGAGATGTTAGCACGGTCAAGAAATAGAAAAAGGACACGAGATTTATGGAAAATAGGCGAACCATTTAATGCATCGCCCAAAGAGGCTATAGAATTAAAAATGAAAGATGGATTTTCAGATGGATTCCCAACATCATTAACCATAGGCAACGCTCAATGGAATGATGAATCCTTAGCTTTGGCTATAGCAGATGCAGTAGCACGTGCTTTGCGTGAAATAGGAATTTTAAGATATGATACTAAGGTCACCGGAGGAGATAGAGGGGGCGGGTGGATGCGCACGTATCTAGAAAATTCTAATGAAGAAGAATCAAAAATATTTGCAGAAGCGATGCGAGAAGTTTTAGGTCCATTAGATAACCCTAGGTACATAATTTCTAGAGAAATTAAAACAATAAACCATACGTGGCTAAGTAAAATATTGCCAGATGTTTTAGGTAAATACTTTATGAAATCTCGTAAAGAATTATTTATGTATCACATGATTCCGAGGTATTTATCACAAAAGAAAGAAGATGCATTAATTTTCTTAAACCATTGGAATTGGGCAGTTAGTCCGGGGGGGATAACTTATTGCCATACTGAATCTGGAAAAAAAAAGGTAAAATTTGCTATTGATAAAAATCTATCGCCAAATGGAGATTTCCATAATAAGAGTATATTTATATAAAATATTGTTAAAGTACTTTAATTAAAATATGGAAAATGGTGCTCGTGCCGGGATTTGAACCCGGGTCGTCGCCTCGAGAGGGCGACATGATGGGCCGAACTACACCACACGAGCGACAAGTTAATCCAAATGACTTATCTTTATCAAAACGATGTACAAAATATGATATTTTCACTTTCACTTTCACAGAACCCTCTCGTACTTTCATTGATATGCTAAGCTTTCCTCATAGAGGTATGAATGAAATAAAATGCTTTAGTAATAATGTTATTTACAGGAAGAAATTAGAACCTTGTAGAATCGTCCCTCTGGGGGCTCTTATTCAAACTAGGAATCCCATAAATAATAATGACCCATCTGATGGAATTTTTGTTAATTATACTGGATCCATTGTGAGTGATGCCGATGCATGGATGCCTCTCCGTAAAGAAATATTGCCAATTGAAGTAGGTACAACTAGTTGGGTAGGGTTAAGAAAAAGACTACGCGAATCCAAAATAAATTATGTAGAGGTATTTTAATGTCAGGGACACGACGTCTTCGGGAAGAAGTTAGGTGCTTACTAGGGGAACAAGGTACTGCAAATACTGTTGAAATATTTGATCATTTAAACAGTCGCTTTAGGTGGGGTGCGACTATGAATCAAGTTGGTAATATTCTTGCAAAGGATATAAGATTTGAAAAAATTGGTCACACCAGAGGGCAATTCAGAGGCAGCGTCTATACAGTTTGCGTTTGGGGGTTAAGTAGTATCCCTAATCCTGTTATTGCCCCATAAAGTAAAGTTCTCAATCTTCTCCCATTAAACGTGGGAAAAAATAGTAATCTTAGAAATTGGGCTATACTTTTCCGATTAGGAAATAATATTAGTGGCATAGTTGGTGTTTTCTTGGGATCAGTAATGGCACTTGGATTTATGCCTAATGGTTATCTTTTGTACATCACTTCTCTATTGGCTCTTTCAGTTTTCTTCTTTATGGGATCTTGGAATGCACTAAACGACTATCTTGACTTTGAAATTGATAAATTAAATAAACCAGATCGTCCTCTACCTTCGGGAGGAATATCAGTTAAAGATGCTAAATTAGCAATAATTTCTATGATGTTATTGTCTCTTGTATCGCTAATTTTTGCTGCATTGATTGCTAACAAAACAGAAAATGGTCTAATTGATTGGTCTCCCTCAGTTATTATATGGATTGTAGCGGTTTTCCTTTTAATTAATTACGAATCATCATCTAAGTATAGTCTTAACCTCAAAAACCGTGGATTACCTGGAAACTTAGCAATTAGTGCTGCTGTTGCAATGGTTGTTTTATTAGGTGCTGCTGGAGTTTACCATCCGACTAATGTCAGAGTAATATCAGTAGCTATAATTGGATTTTTATTTAACCTGTCTAGAGAAATAATCAAGGATGTCCAAGATATGGAAGGAGATGAAGGCAGGAATACTCTGGCAATGAAAATAGGTGCCGAAAGAACTAGAATATTTGCATATTTGATATCTCTTTTATCTCTTATCTCAATTATTCTTCCCTTTGCTTTAAACATATTTGAAGATTATTATTTGGTTCTTACTACTCCTGGAATATTTCTACTCCTTAGGGTTAAAACTAAATTAGCAAATGGCCAAGATTTTCAAGCTCAGCAATTATTAAAGAAGTCGTTATATTTATGTGTAGGCGCTTTCTTTATCTGTTCATTAATTTAGAATAATTCATTAAATGTATGCCATGCATTTTCATTACACATGTATGTCAATAGTGACATCTGCCCCCACATTCTATTTTCAGCTTGATCAAAAACTACACTATTTTTAGAATCAATGACCTGATTAGTTACCTCTTCTCCTCTGTGAGCAGGTAAGCAATGCATGAATAAGTAGTCTGGATCCGCATTAGCGACCAATTCTTCATTTATTTGGAAGCCATCAAAAGCGTGATATTTATCTTTCATTTGTTCTTCACCCATTGATACAAATATGTCGGTGTATATGACTCCTGCATCAGTAACAGCCTCTACTGGATCATTAGTGGAAATAATTTTAGCACCTGTTTCCTCAGATATCCTATTAGCCCTATCAATAATTGTAGCATTCGGTTCATATCCTATTGGAGTGGCATAACTAACATCATGTCCCATTGAAACACTAGCCAACAATAAGTCATGAAATACGTTGTTCCCATCGCCTACCCATGAAATATGGCCGTTTACATTTTTTTTATGCTCAGTAATTGTCATCAAATCAGCAGCTGCTTGACATGGATGATGGAGATCAGAAAGTGCATTTATGACAGGTATAGTGGAATATTTTGCTAAATCCAATGCATCTTCATGCTTAAAACATCTGTAAGTAATGCCATCTAGGAAACGGGACAATACGGCTGCGGTATCTGCTATAGATTCACTTTTTCCTAATTGTATATCGTTGGATAACAATGTAATTGGCTGACCTCCTAACTTACTAACTCCTACTTCAAAAGACACTCTAGTTCTGGTTGATGGTTTTTCATATATTGAGCCTATTGACATACCTTCAAGAGGTTTAAATTCATCAACTATTCCTTCTCCATTTTTCATTTTAATGGCCCAATTAATTAAATCAGGTAATTCTTTTTTGAAATCATCAATTGCTAATAAGTCTCTTTTTTCTTCATGATCGTTCATCTTCTATATCTCCTGCAAATCCATCTCTGGTGTCAGCCATGCCTCCAAATATACTCTGTGCGAAGGTTAATACATCGGCCAAACCATCTTCAATCTCACTAGAAAGTGGTATTAAACCTGGTTGAATAGCAGCATTTTGCATCATTCTCAGTTGCCCTATTGCAAATTCTGCTCTTTGACTTCCTGACTTTGCATCATTAGATTGTTGTTCTGATTCTTCATAAAGTGCTACTTCTAATATGTCTAAGTTACCTCCCCAATCTAATATTTTTTCTAATTCTTCTGGTTCTAATAAATCAGTTTTTGAAAGGAAATTGGCTGTTGGTAAGCCTAACCTAAAATGTACTATTGAGGATAATAGCATCTGAGAGACGAAGCCAGAAGGAGTTCTCGATAACATTGGATCGAAAAGGAATATCAAACAAGCCCTCCCTTGACCTATGACTTCTACTAGGTGACTTGAAGCCTCTCTAAATGCAAATAATTCAACTTGCCCTGGTGTATCGACAATTAACATATCTCCTGATAAACCCTCAATTTCTTGAAATACATCTTCGGCTTGTGATGCGACTAAATCTGCTGCTAATATTTGTGCACCATTTGGACCTAAATCGTATTCGTTCATTACATCTGAAAGTGAAACCAAATCTCTAACGTCAAATTCTGGATCATAATGAACCCTTTCAGCTCCAGGATCTAAGTTTATGGCCATTACATCTACTTCTAAAAATCTGGCCCATCTTTGGAAAGCAGTAACTAAAGTACTCTTGCCTGCTCCTGCGGTACCTACAACAAAAACTACTGGTGGACTTGTACTATCTTGCGCGCTCATAGTGCCCCCAACACTCCTCTAGTTTCAACTATTCTGTGGTTGGTATTAACTAGATTACGAACAGGTAATCGTTATACCCTCTAACTATTGGGGTTGATTACTGTTAGGGGCGTTTAAGCATGGACGAAGAAAATACCGCTACTCCTCCAAGTAGATTACCATTGCCTCCTCCGCCGTTGCCTCCAGGACTGTCAGGCCTAGCAATAAATGAACAAAATGACTCATTAGATGATGAAATCAACATAAATCTCGATGATGGAGATAATCCTAAATCAAATAAGATGAGCGAAATATTACCGCCTTTGGCATCCTCTACATCCCTTCCACCACCACCACCTCCAGGTTTTCCCCCTCCTCCTCCTCCAGGTTTTCCGCCACCACTACCTCCAGGTTTTGCCCCTCCTCCTCCTCCAGGTTTTGCCTCTCAGAAAGATTTTTCTACCGATGATCATTTGTCTATTATTGATAAAAAAGTTAATCCTGACAAAAATATATCGACGCCCAAAAACAAATATGGCTCAATTACGGAGGGAAGTAATAAAGAAATTATCACTCCCCCCACAAGTCTTGATGATTCTTCTGAGCAAGAACAAAATAGTATGGAAAATATAAATAATGATATTTCTTTGAAATCTTTGGCTGATTCATTATCATTAATTTCTGGCCCCACTAAGTCAGAAGGAGAAATAGTCATCAATAAAAATTCTGACGTAAATATTAACTCAGATTTAGATTTAACTACCGAATCATTTGCCATTATGTATGGTTCAGAAGAACAACAATACGCATCTATGCCTGAAGGAAAATCTTTCTCCCTCCTACGTCCTTCTATTGAAGTAGATTCTATCCCAGGAGATAAATTACACGTAATATTAAAGGAAGAAGAGGAAATATCTCTTAATCCTAACGGGACAGTTAGGAATCAGACCATAAGGGGGGAATTAATACTTAGAAATGCCAGTAAAAAACATCGTGCATGGGATATTGAAATCCAATTAAAATCTACTGAATCCACTGACTTTGGCGATGCCATAATACCAATTAGGGAATTGGATGCTACAGAAGAAAAAGTAATTTCTTATAATGCGCAAGGGCCCAGGATGATTGTTTTAACAGAATCAATCGATACTGACCCTGAGAGAAATGAAGAACCAAGTTTATCGTTAGTTTATTTAGATAATCCTCAAGAAATATTAATTATGATAGAATTAGAAAATATCTCGCCAGGTCCACTAAACGATGTTCAAGTTAGAAGAACTATGCCTGAATCATTTATTCACGCAGAAGATGCAGAATATGTAATAGAAAACGAATCTTTAGTTTGGAATATTGGGAGACTAAATCCGGGGGAAAAACGACCACTTTCATTGTCCGTATCAGCTAGTATATCTTCAATAGAAAAAATATCTGCAGGAGTTTGTACCGCAACCTATGCTGCAGATGCAACAGTTTCAAGATCAGAGTTTGAAAAGGTCGTAAGTTCAGGAAGGCAATTTTCATATGTAAATGCCCAAGAACAAGATAGGCCAGGAGTTTGGGATTGCAAATGTGTTTTTGAGAATAAATCATCTTTTGTCGTCGCTCTCTCAGGCGCAACAGTCCGTTTGGCAGGTAGGGAAGAACCGATTCTTGATGTATCTGACATACGCCAAGATGTACCCCCAGAGGGTCGATGGGATTCTATGATAAAGAGGGTTGAATCAGATGAACAACCTAGCTTCACCCAAGAAGTAAGATACTCTATTCTTCCGAGAGTATCTGTTGAATCAAAAGGTAAAGTGACGTTAAAAGAACAAAAATTAACTATATTGGATGCCATACTAAAAAAGAGGTATGACAAATCTAGAATTAAATCATATTTGACATCCAATGTTGAAGCCGCCATAACAATTGAAAATACAGGTTCCGCAGTAATGAACGTCGTTAGAATTTTAGATGACATACCAGGGATTTTCAAACCTCCTTCTCATAGCCAAATATCTATAGAAATAGAAGGTGCTGAGTTGAAACCTGAGCAATATCAAGTAGAAATAATTGGAGGGATTCAAATTGAAGAAAGATTAATTTCTCCAGATTCAGAAGGGCATGGATTAAGGGCAACAATTGGAACTTCTGCTCCTCTGGGTTTACGCCCAGGAAAAACCATGATAATCCGATATCCTTTGCATGCTGAAGATCCATCTCCAAAGAACAAATTACTTTCAGCACCAGTTAAGGCATATTTTAGTTCTGAGCGTTTCGGCCCAGTTGCAGAAAGATTAGTAAAAAAACCTCCTCAAATTAAAGTAGTACACCGTAGGAGGAATATTAGTACTGGGAAAGAAGTGTTTCCTGGAGGGGGAGCAGGAAAGTATGAGATTCTCTTAATGTTTGATAATAATTCAGATAGTGCCTTAGAAGATTTAGCTTTGCATGATGTCGTCCCCGGGACATTTGCAATTGAAGAATATAGTATCAAGTCTTCAGTTTCGGGTGAAAGGGAAGGCTCAACAACGAAAGAATCAGCTAGAGAAGGAACTCATGTTACGTGGGCAATAGGTCGAATAGAAAAAGGAGAAAGAGTAGAGGTAGTATATGTGATACAAGGTGATCCAGAATCTGAATACAAAGTTTCAGATGCGCAAGACTTCCATGGTGCAACATTTGGCGATGAAGTAGATGAAGAACCAAATTTACCTGAATGGGTGGAAGAATCTCTATCTGATGAACTTCTCACTGCTGATAATGATGTTACATTATTTCCCGATTCAGAAGATTTTGAAAATCAAGATCAGGTAAATATTACTGAACAAGTGCCTGTCGAACAAGTGCCTGTCGAACAAGCACCTGTCGAGCATCTGCCTACTCAACAAAAAGTGACCGTTATTGATAATTCAAGACAAACTTGCCCTACTTGTGGTTCTGAAAATTCAATAGGGGCCGTCCAATGTTTACTTTGTGGGTTTTCATTTAACTCTCAATAAAATGTTATTTTGAACATTTCAACCGAAGTATTCATTCTTGTTGCTTTCAGCCACTTACTTATGGTGAGTCCTGAGCCAAGCGGAGATGGTCAAGCGGAAGCTATGTCAGCTATGTTATTGCCAATGTTATTTTTGATTGGCATGATGGTTTTATTGATGTTCTTTCCTGGCTTTAGGGACGCTCTTGCATCAGGCTCTGGGATAGTCATAGAGCCAATTTTACCTTTTCATGAAAAATATTTCGTACCAACTGTTTTCATTCTAGGTTCATCAATAATGGTGGTAAATACCATCATTAGATCATTTTTTATGGACCCTCTTAGACAGGCTCATTATTCACATAGATCTAGGCAAATTGGTCAAAAATCTAGAGAAGCTAGAATAGCTAGAGATACAGCAACAGCAGATAAAATGTCCAAACTTCAAATGGAGATGATGCCTGAACAGATGGCCATGCAGGCTGCCATGATGAAGCCAATGATGTTCACAATGATTTTCATAATAGGGATATTTAGTTGGATGGCAAATTCAGTTGAGAGTTTTAGAGTTGAATATGTTAGCACACCTTGGTCTGCAAATTGGGGCTTTGATAACCGAGTATTTTGGATTTTTCCTGCATGGATTGCAACATACATTTCTATGAGTGCTCCTTTAGGGAGAATTGTAGATCGCCATATTAAGCTATTGAGGTATAAAAAACATCCTTTAGTAATGTCTGGAGAAACCATTCCTGAACCATTACTACACTTATTGGAAGATAGTCGTAATTCAGGTTCCGGTAATTCTCATTCTCATAGGACTCAGAGGAAAAGATCAGGCCCTAAGAAGTCTAACAACAGTACTGCGGAAACTCGTAAAACAGGCAATTCTTATGTAGCCCCTCCAAAATCAGGGACAACATGTCGTTCATGTGATTCAGATATGATATACAGGACTACTAGTGGTAAGTTAAGGTGTGAAATGTGCCGTCACGAATGGAGGTAAGTCCTTGTTAAAAGTTACTATAAGTGGTCCACCTGGAAGTGGAACCTCTACTTTGGTGACAAAATTAGCTGAATTTAGAAAATGGAATTATATTAATGGCGGTGATATATTTCGTGCAGCAGCTAAAGATAGGGGGATTACTATTGAAGAGTTTAGTGCAATTTGTAAAAATGATTTAGATACAGACAGATTATTGGATTCTAAGTTGAAAGAAATCATGGCGTCTACAAACACTCCTGAAATTATGGAGAGTAGGCTTTGTGGCTGGTGGGCTGACGAATTAAATACTAAATGCATAAAAGTATGGATTTCTGTATCTGGTGAAGAAAGAGCGCGAAGAATACAAAATAGGGAAGGGGGAGATTATGCTTCTTGTTTAACTAAATCTAAAACTCGTCAGAAAGATGACATGGAAAGATATATCGCATTATACGGTATCAATTTAGATGACATGTCTCCATATGATTTAATAGTAGAGGCAGATGATAAAAACGAAGAAGAAGTTTTCCAGTTAGTTAATCAATATTTAGGGACGTAATTAAGATGATAAATGAAGAATACTGGATATTTGATGAAAAAGCAGTAACCAATGATAAATATGGCTGCCACCCAAGTAATAGGAGTATTACGGAATTACTTGACTCTGGCATTATATTAGTTAACAAACCATCAGGGCCAACTAGCCATCAATTAACTGCATGGGCAAGAAATCTCCTGGGCCTCAACAGACTAGGGCATGGAGGGACACTCGATCCATTCGCAACCGGACTTCTTACCTTATTATGCGGTAAAGCCACCAAGATTACTAATATAGTTTTAAACTCAAATAAAAGTTATGTAGCCGTAATTCGTTTTGGAAAGCCAGTACTGGAAGATGAACTCAATGATCTTTTAAAGAAATTAACAGGAGAGATTTATAATGTACCTCCAAAAGAATCTGCAGTCAAGATTCAAGTGCGTTCGCGTTTTATATTTTCTAACAAATTATTGGATTTAGATGAATCTGGTAAAATTGCAATAATTCAATTGTCGTGTAATGCAGGGACATACGTTAGAACATTGACAAAGGACTTTGGTTTGATTCTTGGTACTAATTGTGATTTGATAGAATTACATAGGGATGAAACTGGAATTTTTGAAGAAAATATGGCCTGTACTATGCACCAATTAACAGATGCTGTGTTTTTATGGCAAAATCAAGGAGATGACAGAGGACTAAAGCAAATCATGGCACCAATCGAATCAATATTGAATAATCTACCTAGAATTTATGTAAAAGATGGTGCTGTTTCAGCCGTTTCTCATGGTGCTCCTCTTGCCAAGCCCGGAATAGTCAAGGCATCCAAAGGAATAAAAAAAGGAGATTCCGTGATAATTTTAAGCCTTAAAGAAGAAGCAGTTGCAATTGCAACATTACATGTAGATTCTGAAAATTTAATGGAAATGTCAAATGGTCAAGTAGCTACTGCCCAATCAGTGTTAATGGCTCCAGGCACCTATCCACAGACGTGGGCAACGAAGTAGATATGGTTTTCAAGCCATTTCATGTTCTTCATATACCCATTCTTCTGTTTCTAGACGAATCTTTAATTTCATCATATTTTACACACACACTGCTAACTCTAAAATCATAAGACGATAGAGGGTAACGTTTCCTTTTCACACTCAATCATGATATAACTATTCCCTAGTTAAGGGTGATTATCGGCCAAACATTAATCGATTACTAGTTTTATTGGTCTATTTTTTTTGCTCAAACTCTCGTTTTACTTTGGATGGCCCTAGTTGAAGTGCCAGTATAGAGACAATTATCAACCCTATTGATGCAATAATTGAGGCCACAGCACGCTTATTAATATCTATGCCATCAGATTCTCCTCTTTCAATTACTTTGATACTTATTATCAAAATATTATTGTTTTCATCAGTTTCTTGTATCTCTAATGTACTATCAACTTCTACTTTTATGGATAGTTCATTTTCTATCTGATTAATCTGAGCATCGCATGTTGCAACACCCATCCCTCCGGGTGAAATGTTTTCTATAGTTGAATGGCCAACTAGAATTCCTCCAATTGTACACTGAAGAGTTACTATCCCAGTATCTCCCATCCCTGTATTTCTAACATATGTTATGATCTCTATTATATCTCCCTCAATGATTATGTCAATAATCTTTCCACTTTCTGTTATTTCAATACTTTCAATTATTAGATCAGGTTTTGCTTCGACTATTACTTCTATACTTTGCTTTATCTCAAATAGCCCGTCAGTTATTGTAATTTCCACATCATGAATCCCACTCTGCACAGGGGAAAGAACTAGATCTCTTTGTTCGTTAACTATTGCCCAACTTCTACTCGTGGAAATAGTTAAATCTGGGCTATCTACATCTATTATATTCATTTCTAATATTTCTGTATCTCCTAAATTTACATAAGTACTAAGTGGTAAGCCTTCTAAAACGGGTGAATCAGGTATTGAATTAATTTTTATTATAAAACTATCATTCCAAAAGTTTCCTCTTGCATCTATTACATTGACGTTAATCTTAGCATCCCCATAAGCGTTTTCTTTGGGTTGTATTCTTAAATCTCCAGAAGAGGATGAAACTGAAACCAGTTCTTCATTCATACTTATTCCTGATATAAATAATTCGTCAGTTGGAGTATAATCATCCTCACATCGAGTAGAAACTGGAATTATCAAGCCACCTTCGTCTTCATCAATTTCTATATTATCAAGATTTAAACAATTGGGGTCATAATCCCATTCAATATTATACCCTCCTTCTATTGAGATAGAAGTTATATGTACTATACTAGTTTCCTGAGTTCCATTTGATGCCCATTGAAATCTTGATGCTATGCCAACGTCAAATTCTCCCTCTGCTGGCAAAGCATGACCTATGTTAGCAGAAATAGAAAAACTTCCGAGACTAATCGGCATTGTATGGACTAACTCGTCTCCTATTGCAAATAATACTTGAGAGGTATTAGATAAACCTTCTATTTTGCCAGACACATAGCCGTTAATGATTAATTTAGGATCATTTATATCTATTCTTATTTTTTCAATACATCCGTCAGTTATTGTTATTTTCAAGTCTAATTCATCCAATTCAGAAGGAAACAACTCTCCTGATAATATTCCTTTATATTCATCATCATTTTGTTTATATGATATTGTAAAGTTACCTTCTCCATAAGAATGCAATCTGCCTATACTTTGCCCTGGAGGAATTACAATGCCCTCAATAGTCCAGTACCCTATTTCTGACTGAAGGCCATTTATTAAGCCACAGCTTGATTGAATCAATCCTTGAAAATTTCCATGATAGGGGCCAAACTCTAGAATAGGCAACTCTTCTTCTATGATTGTAGTCTCTGCTTTTACATTTTCAAAGGAGTACCAAGGTTGATGATATTTTACTCTTAATCCAACGGCATCTACTCTTACTTCCGAATCATCTTCACCTATGTTGTCAGATACATAATCAATAGTTAATTCAGAGATTTCTAACTTATTCCAGTCCCAGATTAGTTCGTTATCTAATAATATTACTACAGGATTATTCATCCTATTCAGTCCTCCTGAGGTGTCAACATTAGTAAATGTTCTAATTAATCGGTCTGAATTGTGATTTTTTAATAAAACATTCACCTCATCCTGATTTAATTCATTTGGGATGCTAATGTGCAATACTAGAGAAACACTTTCAATAATAAAATTATTGTAATTTGAAAAATCATACCCATCCATAGATATTTCTGGGCCAGTTGACCAAGTATACGATCCATCTGGAGCTTCTAATGTATTGTTTGAACTTGTGGAACTAGTTTCTGCCCAAGCAGTATAAAAAGCAAAATTATCTGGCCTATTATGTGTAATTGATAATTCATTGTCTGCTATCATGCCTACGCTATATTCTGCAATATTATTTGAGAATCCTGAAGAGCTACTAATTCTCCATTCTTCTGAATTCATAAAATCTCCTGATTTAAGTATTTCATTGTTTTCTGCAGATATGACTTCATCTGCATATGATATTTGTACAGGTAAAAGCAAACTCAATATTATCAATGAAATCAAGCACCTATGCCTCGTCCTTGCCATATTACTCAACGAGAGGCTATACTGCTTCAATACGTTGGTTAATTGAGCCCGTAGCATGCCTATACATACGTTTGATATATGGAGAACATCACGCTACCTCTACGTACGGCTGTGATAGTGTAGAGGTTAGCACGGTGGGTTGTGGTCCCGCCGGCCCGGGTTCAATTCCCGGTCACGGCCCCACTAAGATTAAATTAAGAAATCCTTATTTATTGAATGGCCCATTCTACCTACTTTAGTTGTCATATAGTCGCGGTTATCTTCACCTATTCCTACAACCAATGGCACAGTTTTTCGAACCTCAATTCCATACTTTTCTAATTGTTTAATTTTCTCAGGATTATTAGTCAATAGGCATACTTTATCGATTCCAATGGAATTTAATATCTCGGAAGCAACATTATAATTTCTAGCATCTACGGGATGGCCCAACATTAAGTTTGCATCATGTGTATCTACTCCCTTATCTTGAAGATTATATGCTTGTATTTTGGCATGTAATCCTATGCCTCTGCCTTCTTGCCTCAAGTAAACTAAACACCCCCACCCATTCTCCTGGATTTGACCTAAAGCGGAACTTAATTGAGGTCCACAATCACACCTTAAACTTCCAAAGGCATCTCCAGTAAGGCACTCTGAATGCACTCTGACTAAGACGGGATCAGGACCAGACATTTCTCCAAGCGTTAGTGCGACATGATCAAATCCTGTAGTTTCTTCATGGAATACTCTGATTCTAAAATGACCATATGATGTTGGCAATTTTGCATCCGCAGGAATTTCTTTTTCAGATACTATGTAATCCTCTCCATACCCTGCTAATTCTTCTTCTTATTAAATAAAATTGCATCAAATCTTCGTATTATTCTATCTCGGTGTTAATTATAGTAAAAGTATATTCTCCTGCATCCTCATTAATTTGTTTTAGGATAATCCCCATCCTTTCGCACAAAGCTGGTATGTCATGTAGCGTTTCAGGATCATCGCACAACAGTTTAATCACTTCTCCTTCCTTGGCTGTTTTAATTGCCGTTCTTAATTCATGCACGGGTATAGGGCAATAGAAACCTAGTAAATCTAATATTACTATGGATTCATGCCCATTATTCAAGATAATCCCTCATTCATAGATTCTCATATAGTGAAAAGTAGTCGATTCTTCTCTACTCAATTCTCCTTTGATATTTCCTTCTGATGCCTTTTTCCATCTTTCCATAAATATTCCTTTTTCCCAATCTTCCAAAAACATTGGTCTAATATATGATGATCTACATACTGCCCTAGTATTTCCTAAGTCTGCAGCAACTGTATCTATGATAGCTATCATTGTAGCCATTCTTTCTTTGTTTTCTTTTCCTGGTAATGCACCTTTATCAGCTAATTTTACTAAACCTTCAGGTTTTTTTAATCTAACAGGTTTACCTAAAGAATCTTCCTTCCAAATTATAGTTGGATCTAATTCTAACATATCTTCTTCTTTAGCCTTTTGATATAACTTTGGAATTTGCATTATTTCATCTTCAGTTGCTTCTGATATTAATGCTAATCTAGCAGCCATTTTCCAAGAAGCAGCCCAGGTTCTAAAATGCTTAGCTGTAAATTCTGAATCGGTGGATTCTTGAATATATTTATTGATATGTTCTGCTTTTACGTCAAAGTCATTTCCATTTTCATCTTCATATCTGAATAACTCTTCTTTATTTCTATCGGGTCCAACTTTTCTTGATGCTTTAATTAATTCAACAAGTTTATTGTCCTTTACTAAAATCTTCCATTCTTTGCCCGACTTGCCTGTAAATTTAAAAAATGCATCATTTGTACCTTTAATATATTTAAAATGCCCATTTTGTAATGTTGTTAATCCATAAGATTCATTTTCCTTTGCGTATTCATCAGAGCCTACACGAATATGATATCTATCCATTAATTTAATTACTAATGCAACAGTTTTGTCTAGTGGCATACCTTCTTTTTGTATGTCTATAGATACTCTTAATCTTAATTTTGACAATTTCTCTGCAAATTCATCTACTTCTGCAAATTTATCATCTGCTCGCTTTTTTATCCATTCTGGGTGATATCTATATTGTAATCTGCCTTTTGAATCTAGCCCAGTGGCTTGTATATGCCCATTTCCTTTACTATCAAACCATACGTCTGTCCAAGCAGGAGGTACTGCGAGAGAATTTAACATTTCTATCCTCTCAGCATTATTCAAAACTTTACCGTCAGGAAACCTATATTTCCATTTAATTTCAATCTTACCTCCTTCTTCAACGGGGGGTATTTCTATCATTTCTCTGGATATACCGGGGATTGTCCTATCAGATATTTCTAAGCCGGCTTCTTTTGCAACTGTTGCAGTATCAACGCCCATGCTCTGCGTACAATGAGGAAGACTAAATTAGTTACGAACCTAATCAGAGAATTGTGCCAATATTACTTCTAAACTTCTGATGTCATTCTCAATATTTTCTTTTTCTGTACGCTTCAAATCTCCTTGAGTAATCTGCGTGTTTAAATACTCTAATTCTGCCTTCATTTCTCCTCTTTCCGACATAAGTGCAGATTCATCTCTGGCCATAGTCATAGTAGCTACTTGTTGCCTACTGGATTTTCTTCTTTTTCTTCTTTTTATTGTTGCTTCATCTTCTCCAAATAGTGTAGGTTTATGTTCTAATTCTATCGCCACTGGATAAGGTATGCTTATTCCCTCTATGTTAAATCTAATATCTATTTCCCTCAAAAGCCAATCTTTCGCAAAGAATTCATCATCATAATCTTCTATCCATGTATATAGTCTGAAAATTTTTGAGTAATCTCCTAATTCTCTAAGTAAAACCCGTGGAGGTGGATCTGAATTAACAAATTTACATTTTTTTGCTACCTCTGTTATGACTTGCTTCACATGTGCTGAATTTTCATCATAATCAACTCCTATGTCCATATGAAGGGATACTCTGCTGGCAACTCCGTCGCCCCCACCTCTCGCAAAGTTTGTTATTGTTGAATCTATTAATCTGTTATTTGGTATTATGACTAATTGTTCGGTAAATGTTAGTATTTTAGTTGATAGTATTCCAACCGATACTACACTCCCTTGAATTCCCTCAACTTCTATTCTGTCTCCAACTTCAAATGGTTGATCTATTGCGAGCATAAAAGAATTTATTATGTTTCCAAGTGTTTGCTGAACTGCTAATCCTATTATTAATGAGAATACTGCCAAGGATGCCAATATTCCAAACAATTCTATTCCGACAGTATCTAATGCTAGATTTAATCCTATGAACCATACCATGCCTCTTCCAATAAATACCATTATTGGGTTTCCTCCGGTGACAGTAACTGATTTATTTACTGTATATTTGTCAAATACTGCAGGAATTATGAATTTTATTCCGATACTAATTAATGATGTAGTAAGAAGTATGTAAGTTGCTGAAAAATACCCTTCAATACTTAAGTAAAATAAACTATCTCCTACTCCATCAATCCAATCAATTGAAAGCTCTAATCCTGCAGCTAAAACAAAAATATAAATTCTATTAATTATTGGAATTAAAGCTGCATTATCCCAATCATTTTCAGTTTTTTTAACTATTTTCCAGGCAACCCTAGAAAGTACTAATTTGACTACCAATAATGTAAATATTATTGCTCCTATGCAAAATCCTATTTGATAAATAGCGCCTAAATCACTAATTTGCTGCAGCATTTCTGTTATTGGAGAAAAAACGTTATTTAATTCACCTGCCATGCTGATAACGCCGCCTCAATCCCTATTTAATTACTATCTAATATATTATTTATTAACTTTGATTTATTAAATTAAATTATTTAATGAAGTCATATGCTTGTTTCGCCCATTCATCCCTTTTGATACGCCCTAGGAAGAATTCAATAGCGACATTCACTTGATTCTCTATTTCTTCATCCATATTTGATATCTGCCTAAAGGTAAATATCCCTAAAGCATTTAATTTTTCTTCAATAAATGGTCCTATGCCCTTGATTTCTTGTAAATCGTCCTTATTGATTAGGATGGCACCCTCTTGTAGGCTTCCTTTTATTCCCGTTACCCCTGTTAAAATATTTTCCTTTTTGCCTGTCCAATTTATGATGGTATTACCGGATTTATCATTGATATATGCCTTACCAGTATCGGGAAATTCAGATGCATCTGATAGGGCGATAAGCGAATTATCTGGTGAATACTCAGAGATAATTTCTGAACTAGCAGCATGGCCAATAGTTACAAAATCTATACTGCTAGCCTTTGATGCTATCCTAGCCAAGTCTTTTCTTTTCTTTTCTTCTTTAGTGTATTTAGGTTGTTCTACAATAACGGTATTTGTAATTTCATCATCAAATTCATCATCAAATTCATCATCAAATTCATCATCAAATTCTTCAACTACAACTTTTTCTTCCTTTTTCTCAACTGGTTCAATGATCTCTTCTAAAGGAGATACTCTAACTTCCCATCTAAAGTATACTGAAGCCCTCCCTACTCTCATAAATGCATTAAATGTAGTAGCGATTTTATTTGGATTATAATCAGTGAATTGTAATCTGAATTCTATCTCTCCTCTAGCATTAGCTCTAGTATCTTTAATTCTAAAATTACCTTCTTCTCCTTCAGTTGAAAGATTGATGAAGTCTATTTTTAGCCTAGGGGTAATATTTGTTATTTTAATCAATTCAAGACTTTCTGCGCTTCCTCCTGACCTAATTCCTTTCAGGGATTTTAAGACAAAAGGATCTTCATATTCTCCGGATCCAGATGAAAATTTATGAGAGGAACTAGTATATGGTGGCTCAGGGCCTCTTATTTCGTCATCATTAACTCCAAAAGGATTCAATGCCCAGAATAATAATAATATTAATAGAACCAATGGGAAACATATTACCCAGAAGATTTTAGTTGACCCAATATCTGATAATTCTAAATGATCACAAATATTATTTTCATCCTCATCTAGAGGGAAATCCGTACTATTTTTTGGACTAGTACCACAATTTACTTCTGCAGTATCATTCCATCCATCACCATCATCATCTAAGTCAGAGATTAGATTTAATGATAAACAGTAACTGGAATTTGTAGCATACTGACAAGTAATATCATCAGGGATTCCATCTCCATCTGTGTCGTCCCATGCAAATGAATCATTAGCAAATGCATCTATGTCATCAGCCCTTCCGTCTCCATCATCATCATCATCTACAAAGTCACACTTACCATCATCATCAATATCATTTGGATATGATTCAGGATCAATAATAGACGTATTACAATCGAACTCATCCTGATCGTTCCATCCATCTCCATCTGAGTCTAAATCCTCAATTATTTCTGGAATAATATCGAAATCCACAGTATATGAAAAGTTATATTGACCATTAATTCCCATTATTGTATGGGAGTACTCTAAGATTAAGTGATTATATTGTACCAATGGCGTACCAGAGATAATTCCTGTAAAGATATCTAAAATTAAACCATCAGGTAAATTCGGTATTACACTATATTCTAGAATATCTCCTCCTGAAGGTGCAATTCTTGGAATAATTGGCTGAATTTCTTCTCCTACTATTGCAACTATTTTGTCATTAGGATAAAAGAAAAGAATCGGAGAATCATCAATTAAATCTAAGATATTGCATATTCCATCTCCATCTAGGTCGCTAGGAGACAGATACAATTCCAATGGCTCAGTGCCACACTCAATTTCAATAGTATCATTCCATCCATCGTTGTCATCGTCTTCATCTAATATATCGGGAATTCCATCTAAATCACTATCTAGATATTCTACAGATATTGTTAGATTAAATATATCTATGTGGATTGAATTACTTGCAGAGATTGAAAATATAGTATCATTGAATGTAATTAATGGCGCTCCAGAGACGACTCCATTAGTAAAATTAAATATTAGGCCATCAGGCATTTGAGGCATTATACTCCAATTTGTAACATTTCCTCCAAATATCTGTGGCTCAAGATATATTTCATCAAATTCTATAATTAGATCAACGTCATCTTCAAGGTATAATAAATCAAAATAACTATCATCTACGTCGGGAATCGAAGACTTCAATGTAATTAAGATAGAATCACTATATTGAGAGTTATTGGCCCACACAGTGAATGTTGTTAATGGAAATTCAAACATTGGGGATCCAGAAATTGATCCGGTCCCTACCATGGAAAGTGACCTATATGCTGAACCATTATCTAAATTAAGGCCCGAAGGTAGTTCAGGACTAATCTCCCATTCTCGTACGTCTGCACCATAAACTGTAGCTATTAAGACATCCATTGGCTCATTTACAAATAAGTTCTGAGAAATACTGGAATATGTCAAATATATTTCTCCATCATCAACATCATCTAAATTATCACATATATTATCTGAGTCGGCATCTAAAGGTATACTCGTGGATAGTAACGGATTACTTGAACAATTCAATTCATCAATATCGCTCCAACCATCATCATCATCATCTAGATCAGTTTCATCTGGAAATCCATCATTATCACTATCTAAAAGTGATGCCGAGAGTTCTAATAAAAATGTTGCTGAATATTGAGAGTTATTGGCCCATATTGTGAAATTAGTAGGTGAAAATTCTGATACGGGTGTACCAAAAATTAATCCATTATCTGAATTAAATTCCATATTCAGAGGTAATTGGGGATATATTTCCCAAGTCAAAACACTTCCGCCTGTAGTATACGGATTTAATGAGATTGAACTATTTATGGTAATATCTAATTCATTGAATGGATAACTAAAGAATATTTCGGAGTCATCATTTGGATCCGCACCATCACAAATACCGTCACCATCGGAATCACTTGGATAATCATCATCATCTAAGGGATCATTTCCACAATCATTTTCACTAATATCGCTCCAACCATCATTATCATCATCTAAATCAGTTTCATCAGGAATGCCATCATTATCTGTATCTAGTAATGATGAAATTATTGTAATGTTAAAATAACCAGAATATATGGAATTATTTGCCCATATGGTATGCAAAGACTCGTTAAAGATGGTTGTAGCAATGCCAGAAATAATTCCTGTGAAATTATCTAATTCAATTGCTGAAGGTAAACTTGGGAATATTTCCCAACTAGTAATGTCTCCTCCTGAAGTAATTGGAATTAAGGGAGAAATACTTTGATTAACTGTCACATTTAATTCACTTATCGGATATAAGATGACTATTATTGCATCATTATTAGTATCCAAATTATCACAAATACCGTCACCATCGGAATCACTTGGATAATCATCATCATCTAAGGGATCATTCCCACAATCATTTTCACTAATATCGCTCCAACCATCATTATCATCATCTAAATCTGTAATATCAGCAATTCCATCTCCATCAGTATCAACTAATACAGATATTATTAATTGAGCGTTTGATGTTTCTCCACCAGTTGTATTTGCCCATATTGTGTAAATTGTGGCATTCATAAATTCACCTGGGGTACCCCAAATAGTACCATTTGAATTTCCAAATTCTAACCCGATTGGTAATTCGGGAGATATCTCCCAAGAATTAGGGGCGGATCCTGCTGTCTGGCCTGCAATTGGTTGCATTTCAGTTCCATTTACTAACTGTATGGATGAGGTTGGAAATGATAAACTAATTCCGCTGCCTGTTACAGTTAATGTAAAACTGGTATTTACCGATCCTCCTGTATTATTGGCCCAAACAGTGTAGTTTACTTCCCCAACAACCAATAGGGGTGTACCTGTAATACTTCCAGTTTCGGAGTTGAATGCAAGGCCCATTGGCATAGTAGTAGGTGTAATTGCAAATGTGGCAACTTCTCCTCCTCCAAGCATTGGATATATGCTAACAATCGAATCTCTCCCTACTATGTATGTTCCATTCCCATATGCTATTGTCGCTAATGGTTCATTAATTGTGAAATTAAAATATATGTCTCTTGTAGCTCCATCACTGCTTACTTGTAAATTGAATATTCTCGAAGTAAGATTTACAATAGGGGTACCCCAAATAGTCCCATTTAACTCTCCTAAATTTAAACCATCAGGTAAGGCAGGAACTACATCCCATGAAACAATAGAACCATTTATTTCAGTTGGTACGATGGGAACTATTTCCAAACCTCTCTCAAAAATAAATTCAGTTTGGTCGTATGTGACTGTTGGCTTGCCATTTCTTACATCAAATGAAACAATGAACTGTTGATTGCCCATTAGCGTATCATTTACCCATATGGTATAATTTGCTAAAGATGAATTTGTGACGGCAATTCCCGATATTATTCCAGTAGATTCATCAAAATTTAATCCCTCTGGTAAACTGGGAAATATTTGATAGCTATCAATTTGATCAATGCCTCCCATTGCACTAAGTCCTGAAATTCCATACATTATAGACTCGCCATAGACGGGGCTGGCACCATTTATTGTGTGTGATATTTTATCTACCATGAATATAGTTTTTAATTGACTAGTGTAAGGGACATAGATGCCGTCCCAATACAAATTGGATGTTGAGCAGTAGAATGAAATCAATGGGTTATCATAACTATCAAATGTTACATCAGACCATAATGTAGTAAACGCACTTGCAAGATTAGCGCCATTTACCATATACTCCTCAAAGTCAGTATTAAAATTACTATCAAGCCTCATTATTCTATGGTGATTTCCAAGGTTATACATGTTATTGCCAATAAATAACCATATTCTATCTTGAGAGTCTATCTCTACCTTACTATGATACAGTGAATAATATGCACCATTTTCAACTAAACATATTTCTTTACTATTCTTTAACTCTCCATCTATGCTATCAAGTCTTAATAGAAGTAAACTATCTAGGCATGTATCATTAAACCAATGATATTCGTCAGAAATTGTTAATTGAGATATATCTGACAAACTCCATATTGAAATTATTAAATCTCCGTCCTCCAATATATTCATTTTTGCATTAAAGGCCGTTGATGAAAATTTAGATCCTGAATCTTCTGAAATGATATTGCTGCTGAACCAGTTGCCAGATGAATCAATATTGCCTATGATAAAACTATATTGTCCAATTTCTCCAAAGGTATCGTTTCCTAAAATGATAGTGCCATATTGTTTCCAAAATAAATTAACTAAACCACTTTCTTGAACAGTCATACTCTGTAAAAGTGGTGAGTTAGATCCAGTTAACTCTGGTGTTTGAATCCACATAAACTCTCCTGCTGAATTCATCCTAACTACAAATGGTCTTTTATAATTATAAAATGACTCTTCTATTTCCATAGTTAAGTTACCTAATGTGATATTCCTAGCGCTTTCTGATTGCAATGTCGAATAAAAATTTCCAGAAAATGTAATTTCTTCAGTAATATTATTGATATGGATATTATTTGGTCCGATTGAATCTGCTATCGTTATCTTATCCAAATCCCATACTACAGCAGAACTATTTGCTGTATTATGCATGGCTTTTGACCATCTAATTTCTCCTAAATTATCTATAGATATGACAAATGCTGATCTACGTGAGGGTAAATCCCATTCACTACCAGGCAAATCTATCGAACCATCA